>Ga0070706_100000001_pt1 | contig 342302 bp, 266 predicted proteins | sample KBSK5501metaG_FD_65476 | JGI IMG/M metagenome (GOLD analysis project Ga0070706, IMG submission 65476) | Corn, switchgrass and miscanthus rhizosphere microbial communities from Kellogg Biological Station, Michigan, USA - KBS K5-50-1 metaG | ecosystem: Host-associated > Plants > Roots >...
AGCGGTGGCGGGATGAAACTCGCGGATTTCGCTGGGATGACCTTCAACGTTTCGAACAACAGTTTCAGCGGTGCTGATGGTAGTGCGCTGACGCTGCAACTGGGAGCGCCGGTAGGCGGCTCGACCATCGCAACAAATCTCAATGGAACGATCAATAACAACACGATTGGCGTAACTGGAGTGCTCAATTCCGGCTCGAAGAGCGGCAACGGGATTTTCTTCTCCTTCGCCGACAACACGACGGCGCCCAAAGGCCAGGTGACGGTGGCGGTGACGAACAACAACATCCGGCAGTACAAGGGTAACGCCGCTATCTTCGCCGACAACACGGGTGGGAACTACGACATCAATGCAACCATCACCGGGAACACAGCGGCTGAGCCGGGGAGCGGAGCCTTTGCCGGACTGGCGCTGACCGCCGGAGGACCGACCACATCGGACGACATTGACGTTTGTGCCAACATCACCGGCAACAATTTCAGCGCCGGCGATCCATCGAACTCCAACGACATTATTCTGGGTGGCGGCGCCTCCGGAGCGTCCACAATGAGACTGCCTGGTTTGGTGCCCTCGGGTACGGAAGCACAGCGGCAAACGCAAGTGCAGACATTTGTGCTGAACAACAACAACACTGCCGGTACAGTAGTGACAGCGTATGTCGATTCACCGGCGACGTTTGCTTCGCTGTTCATCGGCGGCGCGGCTTGTACGTCGCCTTCCGCAATGGCTCTGCCAGTCAAATCAAGCTGGCGCGACACACTGGCGCTGAACCAGTCAACGCAAGAGCCGGCTTCTTCTGCTCCAGCCTCTGCGACTGCTACCACGCTGACGACGAGTGCAAACGGAACTACCGAACCGAATCGTCCGGTGCAGCAAACGTTGTCGCATCACGTGAAGACCGTAACTCGCAGTAGCGCCACACCGGCGACTTTTGCTAACAGCAGCGTGGGCCAACAACGACAGGCGAAGGCGATGCAGCAGCAGGACAAGACGCCTCGCCGCGGCATCAGCGTTAAGCCGCGCGTTGCCCCGCTGTCCGGTGAAACGGTCAGTCATTCGATCGGCACTCTGCCGGGTGGCAAGACTGTCCACATCCAGTTCCAAGTGACGGTGAACAACCCGTACACGGGTGGCGCGTTTGTCTCGAATCAGGGTACGGTCTCCGGCTCGAACTTCTCGGATGTCTTAACTGACGATCCGGCGGTCGGCGGAGCCAACGATCCGACGCAGACTCCGATCCTGCTTAACCCGAGCGTCACCGTGGCTGACGCGCAAGCAAACGAACCGGCGTCAGGCTCGGTGCCGATGCTGTTCACGGTTTCGCTGTCGACACCGGCACCTGTGTCTGGAGCTTCGGTGCATTACTCGACGGCGAATGACGTAGGAGGATTGAATCCCGCTACTGCTGGAGTTGATTACACGGCAGTGCCCGACACAGTGCTCAACTTCGCCTCGGGTGAACAGTTCAAGACTGTCACCGTCAACATTCTTGCTGACGGATCGGCGCCCGAACCTGATGAGACATTCCTGCTCAACTTGTCGAATCCGACAAACGCAACGATCGGCGACGGTCAGGCAGTCGGCACGATCAAGCAAGGTAGTGCAGCAGGAACGTTCCTGATCTCTGAGTTGCGCACTTCAGGACCCGCTGGAGCAAGTGACGACTTCGTCGAGGTTTACAACAACAGCGACTCGCCACTTACTATCGCGGCCTCTGATGCATCCAGTGGTTACGGATTGTTCAAGATGGGCGCTGATTGCAGTGCGCCGCCGGTTCTCATAGGTGTGATTCCGAATGGCACGGTCATTCCGGCCCGCGGACATTACCTGTTCGTTGGTTCTGCTTACAGTCTCTCCAACTATGGCGGTAGCGGAGCAGCGGCCGGCAATCAAACTTTGAGTTCAGACATTGAGAATGATCGGAACGTCGCAATCTTCACGACGTCGTCACTGGGTAATCTCTCGTCTGTGACGCGCCTGGATGCTGCCGGCTTCGGCAGCAACACCGGTGGAATCTGCGATCTCTTCCGTGAAGGCTCGACGCTGACGCCGCTCAGTGGCAGCGTGCTGGAGTACAGCTTCTATCGCGATCAGTGCGGCAAGAAAGGAAATCCGGCGACGTTTGGTCCATGTCCGACAAGCGGTTTCGTTGCGGACACGAACGATAACGCTAACGACTTCGTCTTCGCCGACACGGCAGCAACGTCAACACCTGCCGGCCAGCGTCTCGGAGCGCCTGGTCCGGAAAACTTAGCAAATCCGTTGCTGCGCAACTCGACGATCACGACGCTGCTGATCGATTCGAATATCGGAGCACCGGCGCCGCCCAACCGCCTACGCGACACGATGGCAACGGGCCCGAATGCGGCCGCCGGCACGCTAACGGTTCGACGTCGCTTCGTGAACAACACCGGCGCGAATGTAACTCGACTGCGCTTCCGCATCGTCGATATCAGCTCGCTCGCGGTGCCTGGAGGAATTGCGGATGTGAGGGCGTTGACCTCCACCAGCGTGGTGGTCAGCGGAATCACTGATTCGGCCACGTGTCTGGCGTCGAATGGCGTTGCCACAACACCGTGCACGATCACCGTTCAGGGAACGACGTTGGAGCAGCCACCGAACCAGACTTTGGGTGGAGCTAACAACAGCACTCTGAGCGCGGGCACGATCACGCTGGCTCAGCCGTTGGCTCCGGGAGCGAGCATCAATCTGCAATTCCTGCTCGGAGTGCAGCAGACAGGCTCGTTCAAGTTCTTCTTCAATATCGAAGCGCTACCGTAAGACGAACAGGCCACAAAAAGCACAAGCCGGACACAAAAAAGCACAAGTCGCACAAATGCGCGGCTTGTGCCTATTTGTGATTAGTCTTGTGCTTCTTTGTGGCTAACCTTTTACCGTTAGTGGCTCGGGTTCGGGATTGCGTCCGCCGCGTGCGGCGTCTGCCATGATAGGTGGAGGATTGGCGACGAGAACTTCGAGGGCTGCGTCGAGCACCTCTGCTATTCCTGACACAAAAATTAGCTGTAACTCGTGCCGAACGTCTTCCGGAATATCCTCAACGTCTGCTTCGTTCCGGCTCGGTAAGATGATTCTCCTGATGCCTGCGCGATGCGCCGCCAGCACCTTCTCTTTTACGCCACCGATCGGAAACACCAAACCGGAAAGCGTGATCTCGCCAGTCATCGCCGTATCCGGTCGAACTCTGCGTCCGGTGTACAACGATGCCAGCGCAGAGGTGATCGTCACTCCGGCACTCGGTCCATCCTTCGGAATGGCGCCCGCCGGAACGTGTAAGTGAACTCCAAAGTCCTTGAAGATCGACGAGTCAATGCCAAACTCCGCGGCGTGCGACCACAAGTACGATTGCGCGGCTCGCGCCGACTCCTGCATGACCTCGCCTAGCTGTCCCGTGATCGTTAATCCGCGACCACCTGGAAGAAGCGTAGCTTCGATGAACAGAACTTCACCGCCCATCTCGGTCCAGGCCATGCCGGTGGCGACGCCCGCGGGTAATTCTTTTCGGGCTTGCTCGGGATAGAAGCGTGGTGGTCCAAGATAGTCACGAAGATCGTTGCCGGTCACAGTGACGGTCTCAGCCTGCGCTTGCGCAATCTTCAGTGCAACCTTTCGCGCGACGCTGCCGATGGTTCTTTCCAACTGGCGCACGCCCGCTTCGCGTGTGTAGAGCGAAGCGATCGTCTCGATTGCATCGTCAGTGATTTTTAGTTGCGCATTGTTCAGTCCGTTCTCGGTTGTCTGACGCGGCGCTAGATAGCGACGCGCGATCTCCAGCTTCTCGCGATCGCTATAACCGGCCAGCCTAATCGTTTCCATGCGGTCGCGCAGCGGCGGCGGAATTGGACCAAGCTGGTTGGCGGTCGCGATGAAAAAGATCTTCGACAGGTCAAACGGCAGATCCAGATAGTGATCGCGAAACGTGTTGTTCTGTTGTGGATCGAGAATCTCGAGCAGCGCCGCGGCCGGATCGCCACGGTAGTCGTTACCGAGTTTGTCAATCTCGTCGAGCATCAATACGGGATTGTTCACGCCAGCACGGCGAATCGACTGAATAATGCGACCCGGCATGGCGCCAATGTACGTGCGCCGGTGGCCGCGCAATTCGGCTTCATCACGCACGCCGCCGAGCGACATTCTTTCAAACTGCCTGCCTAACGCACGCGCGATCGATCTGCCAAGCGAGGTTTTACCGACGCCCGGTGGACCAACAAACAGCAGTATCGGACTCTTCGTGTCGGGCCGAAGTTTGATGACTGCAAGAAACTCGAGAATGCGTTCTTTAACGTCTTCGAGTCCGTAGTGATCTTCGTCGAGAATGCGTCGCGCCTCGGCGAGGTCCAACTTGCTTTCGGACGACTTCAGCCACGGCAACTCCAAAATAAACTCGAGATACGTGCGAATGACGTGATAGTCAGGCGCAGCGGGCGGCAGTCGTTGCAGCCGTTTCAACTCTCGGTCAGCCTCGGCGCGCACTTCGTCAGGAAGCTCTGCTTTCTCGAGTCGCTCGCGCAGCAACTCGGTTTCGGCGGCTTCGCCCGTTTCGTCTTCGCCGAGCTCTTTTTGGATCGCGCGCATCTGCTGGCGCAAAACGTAGTCGCGTTGCGCTTTGTCCATTTCAGTCTGCGCTTCCGAAGCGATCTTCGAACGCAGTTGCATGATCTCGAGCTCGCGAGCGAGATTGGCATGCGCGAGACTCACCAGCTCGTCGGCAGTGTTTGCTTCGAGCATCCTCTGCTCTTCCTCGACGCCGAGGTTGAGAATCGAGCCGAGGAAGTACGACAACCTCACTGCATCAACCGAACCAAGCACCGCAATTCGAACTTCAGGAGGCACATTCGGCAGTAACGCCAACGCGTCCTGAATCATCTGCTGAAGGTTGCGCTTCGTTGCTTCAACTTGTTCCGCATCGACTGTGCGAGGCTCCGGCAAGATTTCAACAACCGCGCGCATGTGCGGATCTTCCTGTTTCCACTCGACCACACGAATGCGCTCGGTTCCCTGCGCGATGATGCGCATGCCTTCAGCAACACGCTCCATCCGTTTGATCATTACGAGCGTGCCGACTTCATAGAGATCCTTAGACCCTGCATCGGTGTCGTCGGAACGATCGGGTCGAACCGTTATGCAGCTAAGCAGTTTTTCAGGAGTTGCAAGCGCTGCTTCAACTGCCGCTAACGATCGCGGCCTGCCAATACCGAGCGGCACAACTGTCTCTGGAAAGATCGTAAGGTTTTGCAGAGCTAACACTGCAACTTCGAAAGGCTGGCCCGGTGTTTGGGTTGCGAACCTCAAATCCTCGCTGGCTGGTGTTTGTTGTCCGGCAGCAGGTGTTTCGGTGGCTGGCGGCGCGTTTTCAATAGGTTCCGGCATCAGTCTTAACCTTGTTCGCTGCGCAAGTTAATGATCAAAAAACCATCGCGGTAATCCTGTCGTATCGACGCGCCCTCGATTCGATCTGGGAATTGGATGGATTTCTCGAAACGGCTGTAAGTAATCTCCATCTGGTGATAGACAAAACCTTCGCGATAATGCGTGTCTTTTCGACAACCGCGAATACTCAGAAACGAATCGTGTAATTCGATTTCCAATTCGTCTGAGCAGACGCCCGCAAGATCGACCTTGACGACCCAGCCATCTGCCACACGATAAACATCGGCGGCAGGATTCCAGAGCCGGCCAGACGGTACCACCCGCCGATCCGTGCGGATCAGCGAGAACTCACGATCGGTATTTCGCATAACGCAAGGATAAGGGAGATCACCGATTTCCGCCACAGATCAACACGGATAAGACAGATCTGCTCTGTGTTATCCGTGTTATCAGTGGTTAACGGAGATTATCCGAAGATTCGATTCCAGAACGACGATCCCTTCGAGATCTCTTCGAGAGCATCTGAGAGCTCGCGGTCCTGGCGGGTTTCGACGGCAATGTCGGCCATAGAGATCATGCCGACCAGGTAACCATTTTCGTTAGTCACCGGAATGCGTCGCACCTGTTTATCGCCCATCTTCCGAATCACGTCGACGACGCGATCGTTGGGTCGAGCCGTGTGAATATCAACCGACATGATGTCTTCGGCACGAGTGCTCGCGCAGTCTTTGTTGTCGGCTACGCCACGCACGACGATATCCCGATCAGTTATCAAGCCGATTAGTTTGCCACGTGTGTAATTGCGTCCTTCGTATCTTCTTTCCGAGCCTTCACTCTTGCCGTTACCTGCCTGCACGTCGTACTCCACAACTGGAATCACGCCGGTGTCTTCCTGCTTCATCATCAATCCGACCTCGGTTATGACTGTGTCACGCGTAGCCACTGCCAAATCGCGGGTCATGATGTCGCGGCAGCGCAGCCGGGAACGTTCTGGTGCATAGTGTTCTCGTTCTCGGTACCTTGAAGTTGAAAGATCGCCGCGGACGTCATGAAGCGAACTGCGCCTGCTGTCCTCGCGAAAACCACCTTCGCGATAGTCGCCGTAGCGGGGTTCGTCGTTCTCATACTCAGCGCGTTCGCCAAACCTGCCGCGGTTGTAGTCCGGCCGCCGTTCAGTCTCGAACTGACGGCGGGCGCGATACGGTTCGTCGTAAGCGCCGAAGTTTTCACGTCTGAGGCGCTCTTCGCGTTGATAATAGTCCCTCTCGTCATCCTCGTTTCTGTATCTGGCCATTGCTTCCCTCCTTACCAGGAACATCATCTCTTGGGGGCTCGGGGGAAAGGGGAGTTGAGTAAATTCATTTACATCGTCTCAACCTCGGCAATCAACTGCACGCGCGAGGTGATATCAAGCGAGCCAACTTCGATCGGCGTAGCCATGGCTTCGCGCTTCATCATGAAATTCTGTGTCTGATCGAGCGGTTGTGGAGGTCGCTGAAATCCTTCCTCCTGGACCTCAACCACTCGCACCACGCGTCCACCGAGCGCCTGCGCAATCACCTGCGCTTTGCTCATCGCCTCGCGAGTTGCTTCGCTCAACGCGCGATCGCGCGCCTGTCGATCCTGGCGCAGCGTAAATGCAATGCCTGAAACCTCGTTTGAACCGGCCTGCGCAGCGGCATCGACTATACTACCCAGCTTGTTCAGCTCGCTCGTCGTGACCGTAACGCTGTTACGGGCTTCGTAACCGGTGATCGTCGGTGGCTGACCTTCTTTGTAAACACGCTGCGGTTGCAGGCTGTAACCACTCGTTTTGATCTCGGCGCCGGTTCCGGCGGCAGCTTTGAGCGTGCGGATGACGGCGTCTGTTTTGGTCGCGTTCTGTTGCTGTGCGTCGAGCGCCTGTTTTGCCTGCGTGACAACGGCGATCGTCACGATCGCAGTGTCAGGCTGTGCCTGCACGATTGAATTGCCGCCCACCATCACGCGCGTAACACGTCTCGTATCGTCGCGGCCCGGTGTGGCGACGTTTTGATCGACATTTTTGACATTTTTATCGACCGGCTGCATCGACCGTGCCTCGAACGGAGTGCCTTCCATGAAAGTGGTCATCACGTCCCTGGTCTCACCGACCGCCTCGACGTTGGTTGACTCCTTAAACCACGCGTTGCTCTGATAATTTCGGGCGTTCAGGATGAGGTACTTGGCGTCGTTATTGACGATCAACCATCCACCGGCTTCAACAGTCTTTTGCAGTTTCCCGCGAACGGTAATTTCTTTGGCGTGCAGGACAGTCACAGCTCCCAGAACAAGCGCCATCACGCCTGTCATCAGTATCAGTCGTTTCATAATCGTGTTTTGTTACCATCCATTCGATGCAATCATTCGTTCAAACGGCGAATACTATGCCATCGAAAGTATCCACAGATTACACAGATTACGCCGATTAAATCTGTGTAATCTGTGGATGGTTCTTATCCATCATTCCCGATCGCCTCAACCGGGCAGCAACACAACGCCTCTTCACAGAGCGCGCGCTCTTCCTCACTCTCCGGCTGCTTGTAGACAAACGAATAGTTGTTCTCGTCTGAGCGCGTGAAGTTGTTCGGCGCGGTGTCGCGGCAAACATCGCAATCAATGCACGAGGAGTCCACGTAATACGCACCGCAGACGTTCTCTTTTACTTTGTCGTTTTTGTCAGGCACGCCAAATCTGCGGATCAGGGATGCGTCATCTCTTCCGGAATTACTAGCCGATCGAATTCTTCGCCAGTAAGAAACCCCAGTTCGATAGCTGACTCGCGCAAACCGATCTTCTTTTTGTGAGCGTTCTTTGCAACCTGGGCGGCTTTGTCGTAACCGATGTGAGGATTCAAGGCGGTAACGAGCATCAGGGAGCCTTTAAGATGCTCGTCGATCTGTTGCCGGTTGATCTCGAGTCCCGAAATACAAAACTCGACAAAACTGTGCGTCGCGTCGTACAGCAGCCTGCACGAGTGGAGAAAGTTATGAATCATTACGGGTTTGAAGACGTTCAACTCGAAATTGCCCTGCGATCCACCAAAACTCGTCGCCAGATCGTTGGCAAACACCTGCACGGCGACCATTGTCAGCGCTTCACTCTGCGTCGGATTCACTTTACCTGGCATGATCGATGAACCGGGCTCGTTCTCCGGCAGGATCAACTCGCCCAAACCGCAACGTGGTCCGGAAGCGAGCCAACGAACGTCGTTCGCGATCTTCATTAACGACGCGGCGAGAGTTTTAAGAGCGCCGCTGGCGAAGACAAGCTCGTCGTGCGCGGAAAGTGCGGCAAACTTGTTTGGATGCGAAGTGAATGGCAATCCCGTCAGCTCGGCAATCTTCTTCGCCGCGCGGTCACCAAACTCCGGATGTGAATTCAAACCTGTACCAACGGCCGTTCCGCCGATTGCGAGATCGAGTAAGCCTGGCAGCGCGGCTTTCAATCGCTCAATGTCGCGTTTGAGCAGGCTTGCCCAGCCGCCCATTTCCTGATCGACGGTGAGTGGCGTTGCGTCCTGGAGGTGAGTCCTGCCGATCTTCACCACGCCCGCAAATTCTTTCGCCTTTGCGTCGATCGCGTTTTGAAGTTCCTGAATCCGTGGGATCAGTTTGTTGAGCTGCTCGGCGGCGGCGATGTACATCGCAGTCGGAAACGTGTCGTTTGACGACTGCGACATGTTTACGTCGTCGTTGGGATGAATCGGCTTCTTGCTTCCCATGACGCCGCCGGCGAGCTCGATCGCGCGATTCGAGATCACCTCGTTGGCGTTCATGTTGGTTTGCGTGCCGCTGCCGGTTTGCCAAACGCGCAGCGGAAAGTGATCGTCGAGAAGTCCTTCGATAACTTCGTCCGCCGCCTGCACGATCAACTGTGCTTTATCGTGCGGCAGCTTGCCGAGCTCTTCGTTAACGAGCGCGGCGGCTTTTTTCAGTATGCCGAGCGCGCGAATCATTTCGCGCGGCATGCGATCATCGCCGATGTTGAAGTGATGCAGCGACCGCTGGGTTTGCGCTCCCCAGTAGCGATCGGCGGGCACGTCAATCGCGCCCATCGTGTCGGTTTCTACTCTTGTTTTGGTGGATTGTTCAGGAGATTGTTGAGCCATCGTCAGAAGTGATCTTGCCACAAAGAAGGACAAAAAGCACAACATACTTCAAACCATCCACAGATTTCACAGATTATTTTCTTGACACACTTGCCGCCCAATTCCTACTCTGGCTCGGACGGTGTCTGGCGGTCCTCGGCCTGAAGCTCACCTCGGTAACGCATTCGTAAGCCTTCAAAGGTTCCATGATCTGGGAAAATACAAAACTCCTCCTCGGCCTACTTTATCGTCCCGTGTCGTCGATGGGCAGGATTGTCGATGAAGGGCACTGGCTCTACGCCGCGGTCGCGGTGGCCGCACTCTCGATGATCTTCCACGCCAAGGTGACTTCGCTCGTCTACAACAACTACGAAGCTGTTTACCGAGAAATCCCGCACGCTGAGGAATTAACCGATGAGGAAGATGTAGAATCCGAGCCTCGCCCGACATTCTATTACGAGCAATTACCGCTGCCTTTCGTCGGTAAACACGCCTGGTGGTTTGTCTCGTTTGCGCCTCCGAGTTTCTTCACCGCCGTCCTCGGCATGGCTATCTTATACATTCCGTGTTTGATACTGCTGGTCGCGATGGCGGGCGCCAACGCGAGTTTCAGCCTGTTGCTGCGTCGAGATTATGGACCACTACTCACGTGTGGCCTGATGGCGTGGGCCGCGGCTCACCTGCCTTTCACACTCGGCGGCTTCGCACTCGAACCGTTACACCTGAGCGAAAAAACCGCGCTTGGTTTGTGGGCAGTGAGCGCGGTTTGTTTCGGACTCTTGATGGCGCTCGGCCTGCGAATGCTCTTCGGAGTTAACTACTCGAAGGGTCTCGTGCTTGTTTCAGTTGCCGCGCTGTCGTTTTCGGTACAGGCGAAGTTGTTTGCCACCGTCTCGCCTTACGTCTTTTCTCCGTTTCTGCTTTTCTACGCATACATGATGTTTCGCGGTGACATCGGCGACATCGGCTTTTCGTTGCGCCAGCGACAGGGCTTTCGTCGTTCAATGGAAGCGGCAACGATCAATCCGCGCGATGCCGGCGCTCATTACCAACTCGGCTTGATCTATCAATACCGACATCAATACGCCGAGGCGATCTCGCGTTTCGAGAAAGCAATCCAGATCGACAGCGAAGAAACAGACGCCCACTTTCAACTCGGGCGCATCGCGCGCGAGCAAGGACGACTGCAAGACGCGATCAATTATTTCAGCGTCGTGCTCGAACAGGACGACAAACACGCGCACAGTGAGATCTGGCGTGAGATCGGCGCCACCTATCTAGCTGCGTCGATGTTTGCTGATGCGAAAGAAGCGTTGGAAAAGTTTATCGATCGCCGGCCTTACGATCCGGAAGGACTTTATTACTACGGTAAGACGCTCGAACAACTCGAGCAGCGAGAACAGGCTCAGGAAGTGTTTGCGCGCTGTGTTGAGGCAGTGAAGACGATGCCCTCGTATCGGTATCGAGAGCAGCGTAAGTGGGATAAGTTAGCAAGGGAACGTCTGTCGGAGATCCACAGATTACACAAATTATCCGTGTAATCTGTGGATGATCGATCTTAGTGACCTAGCTTGTCTCCGACGTCTTCAATCGCTTCGCCAACTTTCCTTCGAGCCTTGCCAAATCCTTCCTCTACTTTACCTCCGGCATGTTCGGCGCGACCCTCGTTCGCGAGCTCTTCATCGTCGACCGCGCGGCCGATAGTTTCTTTAGTCTTGCCTTTAATCTGATCCAGTTTGCCTTCAACTTCGTCTCTGTTCGGTAAACCCATATCATAACCTCCTATTGACGTTTAAGTTTTACTCAGTGCGAACGTGTTCGCCGCCCAGTTCGGTCAGCAACTCTTCGATCCGATCCACTTCCTCATCATCGCGTGCTTCAACGCCGATCAGAATTCCGCCGCCTTTGATTCCCGCCTCGTAAACCTTCGCGCGATACTCAGGAATTCCGGCGCCAATCAAAGCGCCAATCACTCCGCCCGTCGCTCCACCAGCGCCCGCGCCGGCCAGTGCCGCCGCGATTGGACCAGCGATTACCAGATTGATTCCGGGTAGAAACAACGTCGTGCCGACGGCGGCGATTGCGGCAAGCACCGCGCCCACAGCACCGCCAACTGCACCGCCGATTCCTGCACCATCGGCCGCATGCGTTCGTGTTTGGAGAGCAAATTCTTTGGATCGAGTAGCGTCTGACATGAGCACGCTGATGTCGTCGCGCGAGAAGCCACGCTTCAGAAGCGCGTCGACTGCCGACTCAGCGGCTATCTTGCTCTTAAAAAGTCCTGTTACTAATCTTGCCTTGGCTGCCATACAATCCTCCCAACAAACAGTGTCCGGCTGAGACAACGGCAACAGTTATGCCATCCACAGATTCCACAGATTATCTGGTGTAATCTGTGGAATCTGCGGATTTGATTGGTCGAAGGCTGTTTGGCTTTCGTACGGACGTGACAGATTGAACATCCTTCAAGTCAGTTCAGCTTCGTCTTTCGGCGGTGGCGAGCGTTACGTTGCCGATCTCACGAATTCACTCACCGCGCGAGGTCACAATCTTTACGTCGCCGTGCGCCCGAGGTCGCCTTTGATCCGGCACTTGCGCTTGCCGCCAGAAAGAATCCTTGTGCTGCCGTTGCGCAATGCGCTCGACGTTCCAAGCGCGCATGAGCTGGATCGTTTTGTTCGACGGCTACGGATTGAAGTTGTTCACGCGCACATGGCGCGCGACTACTCGCTCGCTGCGTATGCCGCGCGTCGTAATCGTCAAACCAAGTTTGTTGCTACTCGTCACGTTCTCTTTCAACTCAATCGACTTCATCGTCACACGCTGAAGCGAGCGACGCGGGTCATCGCGGTTTCGAGAGCGGTCGCGAATGAACTGCGCGCACAGGCAATTGTGAGTGACAGTCAGATCGCGCTGATTCCGAATGGAATTGATGTCGATCGTTTCAATAGCGCGCGTGCGGGTTTCGACCGCGCGCAGTTTCTGCGAGGCATGGGGTTACCTGCTGATTGCCTGCTCGTCGGCAGCATTGGTGAACTGCGGACGTTGAAACGTCACGACGACTTCATACGTGCGGCGGCGCTGATCGTGAAGAAATTTCCGGCGACGCAGTTTGTGCTGGCAGGGCTTGATACTTCGGCGTCTGGCGAGGTGCGCAAGCAACTAGAGAAGCTCATGATCGATTTGGGATTGAAGGATTGTTTTTACTTCCTCGGTTGGTTGGATGAAGCGGAGAGATTGCTGTGCGCGCTGGACGTGTTTGTGTCGGCGTCGGAAACGGAGTCGTTTGGGTTGGCGATCGCGGAGGCGATGGCGGCGGGAACGGCGGTTGTGGCAACTGAAACCGAAGGTGCGAAGGAGGTGATTGACGATCGGAAGACGGGATTGTTGGTTCCGATTGGAGATGTTGAAGAGATTGCTGAATCGGTCGCTGCATTGCTGGGGGACTCAGACCTTCGTCACGAGATCGGCATGCGGGCGCAGCGGGCTGCCAACAAGAGATTTAGTTTGACCAGAATGGTCGATGAAATCGAGAGAATTTATGCCGCGGATTTACGCAGATAAACGCGAATCAGAAAGACTGTTTCTGATCCGCGTTCATCCGCGTTCATCCGTGGCTAAAGTTGATCGATCTTTGCGGCGAGGATGAAATCACTCTCTGTTAATCCATCGATCTTGTGCGTCCAGATCGAGATCTCAGCCTGTCCCCAGCCAAAGCAAATATCCGGGTGATGCCCTTGCTCCTCGGCCAGCCCGCCGATGCGATTCACAAACGTCAGCGACTCGCGAAAGTCTCCGAATTTGTAACTCTTCTTCAAATGATGCTCGTTGACAACTTGCCAGCCATCCAGCTCCTTCAGCAGCTTCTGGATCTCTTCTCCTTCGAGCGGCGGCACGCCTCCGCGACATGGCACACATTCCTTCGCTGATAGTCCACTCATAAGTTCACCAACGCTTTCTTCAACATCGCTATTTGTCCCGCGTGATACAGGTCGTGCTGCACGCCACCATGAAGCGTCACGTACACACTCGAAAAAGGTGCGTTCGGATCTTTAATGATCGGCTCATTCAATCGCGACTCATCCACACGAGCAATCGCTTCCATCAGCTCGCGATGATTGTCGACCAACTGTTGTTTCGTCTTTTCCCAGGCTGCGTCGCTCGTGTCATTAAGCGGTTCCCAGTCTTCCTCATCGGTGAGTCGAGCGGGATCGCCTTCGAGTCGTCGTTTGCAAGCACGTTCCCACGCTGCGATGTGCTGCGTCAACTCCCAAATCGAGTGTGCGCCAGGAATCGGATGCGCAGCGGCTTGTTGCGCAGTGATGCCATCCAGCAAAGCCAGCACGGATGGTCCATGCCATGCCTCACCTTCAAATGCGCGGCGAAACTGATCGCGAATTCGTTCCACTTCTGAAGCAGATAGTTGTTCCTGCGGCGTCATCGTTTTTTCCTCCGGTGCTCAGATTCTACATTTTCCCGCGATGGCATGATAGGCTAAGTCTCAATCTCAACTGTGGCAAACGAAACGAAACAAGATTCTGCGGGCAAGCGGGTCGCGATCTTCTGCGACGGCTCGAGCCTGGGAAATGGTCAGGTTGCGAGTCGTGCTGCGGCTGTCGCTTTGTTGGGCTACAAAGGATTCTGGCGCGCCGTTGGAGAATATCTCGGCGTGGCCACTAATCAGCAGGCTGAGATCGCAGCGGCGGCAGTTGGACTTGAATCGTTGAAGCAGCCGTGTCAGGTCAGCTTGTTCACTGATTCGCGATACGTTGTTGAAACAATGAATGGACGTTTCCGACGAAAAGCGAATCTCCCGTGGTGGGAGCGACTCGATCGCGCCGCAGCCCCGCACAAAATTCAATGGGAATGGACGCGCGGACACGCTGGTCACGTGCTTCAGGAAGCAGCGGATGCGGCCGCACGACGGATTGCAGCCGCCGGACACGTCGATCCGTTGATTCTGAGCAATGCGGAAGAGACGATTGGAACGATCGAAGCCGCGGATCTTCGCGGATAGACGCGGATCTGTCTATAATTCTCCCTTGCGTAAAACCCTTCTATTTAACTGTGTGTTTCGAGCCGGCATTTCGCTCGGGGTCTGTCTGTTCAGTATTTCACTAACTAACGCTCAGGATCCGTTTCGTGGTTGGCAGTGGCAAAATCCGCTGCCACAGGGAAACTCCATCAACGCCATCAGATTTGCTCCTGACAAGAAGCACGGCTGGGCCATCGGCTCAAACGGCGTCGTGCTGACGACTAGCAACGGCGGTTTTGATTGGGAAGAACAAACGAGTCCCGCCAATACGACGCTCTATGGAATGTATGTTAAAGACCGGGCGCGCGCGGTGATCACCGGCGCGCGCGGCGTCGTTCTCACGACGACGAACGGTGGCAGCAAGTGGGTGTTGCGAGCAAGTGGCGTTCACGATCATCTTTTCGCAGTTACGTTCGCGCCGAAGAATCCATTGCTCGGCTGGGCGGTGGGCACGTTCGGCTCGATCATCGTCACTATCGATGGCGGCAGGACGTGGAAGCAGCAGAACAGTCAAACGTCAGCACACCTATTTTCAGTCGCCTTTGCAGATTCGAAAAACGGTATCGCAGTCGGCGCGCATGGCACGTTGCTCATAACGTCGAATGGCGGTGCAGAATGGCGACGACAAAAAAAGCTGACCGACTTCGCGCTCAGCGGGGTTACGTTCACTACTGAAAAGAAAGCGACTGCTGTTGGTTATCGCGGCACGATTCTGCAGACCGAAGATGGCGGTGAATCATGGACTGTCAAAGATGCTCTCGTCACCACCGATCTATATTCAGTCTTTTTTACCGATGAGTTGCACGGCTGGGCCGCGGGCGATAGCGGAGTTGTGCTGACGACTGCTGACGGCGGCAACATCTGGCTGCCGGTGAATGTGCGTACGGCGCCAAAGCTCACGACGCTCTATTTCTCTGATGAGTCGATCGGTTGGGCAGCCGGCGCTGATGGTCTGGTTGTGCGCACTGACGATGGTGGGTTGTCGTGGCGCAGGCTCACAGAAGGTGGCCGTGACGATCTCGCCAACATTTTCTTTATCGACAACTCTCATGGTTGGGCCGTGGGCGAGCATGGCAAGATTCTGTTTACCAATACCGGTGGTAAGAGTTGGACCATCAGGCCATCAGGTTCGACGGCAACGCTCAACGCCGTCACTTTTGAGACGGAGAAATCCGGTTGGGTGGTCGGCGATAAAGGAACGATTCTTCATTCCACGAATGGCGGCGTGACGTGGAATGTCGTTACGAGTCCCGTGACCGAAGACCTGTTTGGTGTTTCGTTTGTCTCGACCGTAGAAGGCTGGGTGGTGGGCGCGCGCGGCGCCGTGTGGCACACGAAGGACGAAGGCGTAAGCTGGCAGTTTCAAAAAACAAACTCGCTGAATTGGCTCGAGGACGTTCAGTTTGTCGATCCGTTACACGGGCTGGCGGTCGGTTCGGCCGGCACGATACTTCGCACCGAAGATGGTGGTGAGAACTGGCGGCGCGTCGACCGCAATCTGAAAGAATGGTTGTATGCGGTCGCTTTTGCCGACGCGCAACGCGGTTTTATTGTCGGTGCGCGCGGGATCGTTTTGCGAACTGACGATGGCGGTGATACGTGGAAAGATCTCGAAACAGGCATGAGTGGCAACTTGTTTGGTGTCGCGCTGGCGAGCCGCAACGACGTGCTGGTTGTCGGTGAGCAGGGGAGCGTTATACACAGCGAGGATGGTGGGCAGACGTGGGAAATTCAGCCGATGATTACGAATGCGTCACTGTTCTCGATTGCTTATCGCGGCGGTAGTAATGTTTGGGTTGCGGGACGCGGTGGCGCGATACTGCGAAGAGTCGATCCGATAGCAACCGTGAGGATTCCGGTGACGAAGTTGCCGCCCATGTTGAGAGGTGGATCGGCGAAGTTGGAAGGTCAGACGGACGACGCGAATGATATTCCGAAAGCCATCCCACCCAAAAAACCAGTAAGACCCTAGGCAGGATTCTATTAGCAGCGGGGGCAAGCCCCTCTTCCTGACTTGTTCCCCTTTTAAAAGCTTGAATAATGATTAAAAGCTTGAATAATGATTAAAAGCCTGAATAATGAACAGGTCAGGAAGAGGGGCTTGCCCCCGCTGTTAAATTCTCTAGAGTCGGACGGGATGCTCTTTAGCGTAGGAGTACGCGCAGTATGCCGCGACGATGTGGCAGACCCAGCCGAGCGTGCCGCCAGTCCCGATCCAGAACCCCGGCGTGAAGATCAACCACAGTATCCCCGCCAGAATGCGGCCGTTATAGAGCTGCCCCACTCCCGGAACAATCAGACTTAAAAACCCTGCCAAAATCGGATCGCGCATCGTATTCTAGTTACCTCCACAGCGGAACCTCATACGAAAGCTCGATAGATTTTGTTCGTTCAGCTCTCGCCTTCCGCGCGTCTCACGTCGACGATTTCGCCGCGAAACGTCTTCAACATCTGCTGCACGATCGGACTGTTTTCCGCCATTTCTCGCAGACGCTGTTTCTCGATCCGCTCTTCATCCTCGCGACTCAGCGGCTCGCCTTCGGCCTTCGGATCTTTCACCGAAATACGCACCTCGATCTCTTTGCCTGCGACCTGGCGGCATGCTTCCTGAATGATCTTGATGTTCTCCAGCCGCGAAAGCATGTCGCGGTGCAGCCGTGCCTCCGGCGCGAATTCGATACTGAGCTCGTTCTCTTCGAACATTGCCGTCTGCGCGGCGTCGAGCGCAGTCACCAGCAACATCTTTCTTTGACTCTCGAGCAACTCTTTTACCTGGTCGATTGCCGAAGCTTCCATCCGGCGCGAACTGCTCTTGACCGGAGTGCTTGAGCCACCACTCGGACTGGACGGTGTTTGGCTCGAAGAAGCCGTCACTTCACTGCCGAGATTCGTCTCGAGCGCGGAGAGTCGCTGAATGATCTCGCCGATACTCTCCACGCCGCGCAGTTCCATCAGTTTGACGATCCCGATCTCCAACTGGTAACGAGGCTGTGTTGCCGCGCGAAGCTTCGTCTCAGTCTCGGCCAGCGAATGAAAGAAGCGAACCAGGTCTGACTCCGTAAACAACTCCGCTTGCCGTTTGAGCTCCTGCGATTCGCAAACTGCCGACTCCAGCAGCTCCTCATTTCCCGAAACTTTAGTGACGAGCAGATCGCGGAAATGCGCCAGCAGATCGCGACAGAAGTTTCGCAGATCATGCCCGCGCATTACGATGTCATCGATCGCAGCCAGCGCTTCGGCGGGTTTGTTTGTAGCGATACTGTCGATGATGCGTTTGAGAACGTCCGCACCCGCCACGCCGAGCGCCATCTCGACGTCTTCTTTCGTGATCTTCTCGCCGGCGAAACTGATCACCTGATCCAGTGCCGATTGCGCGTCGCGCATCGAACCTTCGCCGGTGCGCGCGATCTCGCGCAACGCATCCTCGGGAATCGAAATCTTCTCCGCTTTCGCGATCAGTTTTAGACGCTCGAGAATCTTCGCGGTCGCAATAGTGCGAAACTCGAACTGCTGACAACGCGAAAGAATCGTCTCCGGAACTTTGTGACGTTCGGTCGTGGCCATAATGAAGACCACGCGCGGCGGCGGCTCTTCGAGGGTTTTCAACAAGGCGTTGAAAGCCGCGCCTGAAAGCATGTGCACTTCGTCGATGATGAAGATCTTGTAGCGATCGCGCGCGGGAGCGATACCGACGCTGGCGATGATGGCTTCGCGCACGTTGTCGACGCCTGTATTCGATGCGGCGTCGATCTCCTGCACGTCGATCGAGCGACTCTCGGTGATCTCACGGCACGAAGCGCACTGATCGGGATCGTCGGAACGGCAGGGAGTTGGCGTTGGTTGTTTCGCCTTGTGGCAATTTAATGCCTTCGCGAGCAGTCGTGCGCTGGTTGTCTTGCCAACGCCGCGCGCGCCGGAAAACAGGTACGCGTGATGGAGGCGTTGATGCTCGATGGCATTGCGAAGTGTGCGGGTGATTGGTTCCTGGCCTGTTACTTCGTCGAACGTCTGCGGGCGCCACTTGCGGGCGATAACTTGATAGGCCATCGTGTCAATTTTGGAGACGGAAGTGATTTACAAATGCTGGCCAGACCCCGGACTTTCCCGCAACACACGCTACCGTTGCTACCGTTGCTCCGTTCCCGGCCTGGCGGGGTTCGCAAGGCGAGCGTTGTGCGGAGCCCGGGATCTGATAAAGCTAAATCTCTGTTTTCCGATGCGCGAACACTCGCAGTAAAGCGTTAATGCCGAGATGAAGCAATACGTACGCGATTATCGCTACCACGATCGGAAGTAGCAAAGTGTGCCCGCTATCGGTGCTCGGACTCGCAACAATCCCGCGGAAGGGTTCATAAAACGGGTTGCTGACAGCAACAATGAACCTCACGAATCCGGCACTGCTGCGTGCAGCCAGCAGCGCGAGAAGGAATCGCATTCCGAGCAGCGCGTAGATCACGTAGAAGATGTAATCGACTACTTGCGAGACCCGAGCAAGTCCTCGGGAGCGTTGCACCTCGCGTTCGGTGTCAACAACCTCGTTTACCGCTTTCGAACGAAACTCAGTCGCAACTTGATCTATTCGCTGCGCCTCACCGGGCGCTGTTTTTGTTGCGGCGCGTTCGCCGATCTCGGCTTGCACCTCGCCTTCAACCTGACTTTTTACAGTCTCGTGTTGAGCCGCGCGCCTTGCTTCTTCCATTGCTAGTTTATCGTCGCTCATCGTCTTTGCTGGCGGAGAGGGTGGGATTCGAACCCACGGAACGGTTTCCCGTTCACAGCATTTCCAGTGCTGCCAGTTCAACCACTCCTGCACCTCTCCTCTGTACTCTGTCCCTCTGTGTCTCTGTGGTTCTAATCAACACAGAGACACAGAGGCACAGAGGATAACGTGGCGGAGAGGGTGGGATTCGAACCCACGGTGGGCGTTAACCCACTCCGGTTTTCGAGACCGGTGCACTAATCCACTATGCGACCTCTCCGCGTTCTTGTTCCGCTCTCCGGTTCCGGAAAAACTCCTGCACGAGCGCCCTGCACTCCGCTTCCAGGACGCCCGAGGTGACCTGGATGTGGTGATTCAGGAAATCTGTGTCGCAGATCCGAAAACGACTCACAACCGCGCCTGCTCGCTCGTCCGCCGCGCCGTAAATCAAACGCCTCACCCGCGCCTGAATCATCGCTCCGGCGCACATCGCGCATGGCTCGATCGTCGAGTAAACATCCACGTCCGTCAGCCGGTAATTCCCCAGCTTCCTGGCGGCTTCGCGGAGAGCAACGATTTCAGCGTGGGCTGTGGGATCGCAATCGGTACGCGTTCGATTCCCGCAAACGGCGATGAGTTTGTTTTCACTGACGATGCAAGTGCCGACGGGCACTTCGCCGCTTGCCTGCGCCTCGCGAGCGGCGGCTAATGCTTGCCGCATCCAGTGCTCGTCAAAATCTGTTTCAGCGGCAGTCACCGGAACGGCCACTATAGCACAGCCACAAAGAGGCACAAAAAGCACAAAAAATAAGGTCGACTGTAGCCTTCGAATAAACTTTTGTGCATTTTGTGCTTCTTTGTGGCTGTGCTTTTCTGCTTCTTTGTGGCCGCGCATGCTATTATCGGTTTCACGAGTTCCGCGCTCCTGTCTGGCCGGCGCGCTCCACGGATTCAATTCCAATGTCCACCGAAGCAAGTCAAAGAGGAAGCGGTCTAACATCGACAGATAGAATCACCGGACGGCTCAGAACGCCGCAGCCGGTTGAACAACCGCCCGAGACGAGCTCGCAATCGCCTGCGGCATTGATGCGTCGCATGACGCCCGCGGAATTCAACACCGCGATGATCCATTTCTATCGCGGTGAAGTACAGCGATCAAACACCTGGCGAAATCGTCTCGACACAACCACAAACTGGGCTGTGCTCACCGCCGGTGCGACGCTCTCGTTTGTCTTCAGCTCTCCCAACAACCCGCACTTCGTCATCCCGATCAACTCGATCCTCGTTGCGATCTTTTTATTGATGGAGGCGCGGCGTTATCGTTACTACGAGATCTGGTCGAGTCGCGTGAGGATTATCGAAACCGGATACTTTGCAAACTTGTTGATGCCGGAGAACAGGGCGACCGATGAATCGTGGGCCGAACATCTCGCCGCTGACCTGACAACGCCGCATTTCACAATCACAGAATGGGAAGCAGTGGGCCGTCGTTTACGGCGCAATTATCTCTGGATCTTCGCGCTGCTTGCTTTGAGTTGGAATCTGAAAGTTTATCTGTCGCCTTTGCCGGCGCGCGATTTCAACGCGTTCATCGATCGCGCTACGGTCGGCATCGTGCCAGGATGGATCGTGTTTGTGGTGGGAATCGTTTTCAACGCCGCTGTGTTTGTGTTTGCCATCGGCACGGTGCGACTGCGCGAAGCTACTGGCGAAGTATTGCCCAAACACGAGTTCTCATTTCAACCGTTGAGGCGCATGACTAACTGGACTACCGCAACTACGAGACGCACCACCGTGCGCGCCAAACGCGCGCGCCAGCGCGTGCGCAGCGGCAGCACCACGACATCAGAGTTTAAAAAGATCGATATTTAGCTACTGATTCCACAGTTTTCGCAGATCTGACTGAATCGGTGTAAGCTGTGGTTTGTCTATTCGTATGCTTCAGCTCAATGGTCAACAACTAACTCTTAAACAAATAGCAGACGTCGCACATGGTCGAGAGCAGGTCGTTCTTGCCGACGAAGCGCGCGCGCGTGTCGAACAATCGCGCCAGGTGGTGCAGGACATCGTGACGCAAGGGCGCACGGTTTACGGTGTCAATACCGGTTTCGGCAAGTTGTCAGACGTGAGTATCGATCGTTCTGACTTGATCCAATTGCAACTGAACCTGGTTCGTAGTCACTCCTGCGGTTTGGGTGAACCGCTCTCGGAGGCTGAAGCACGCGCGATGCTCTTGTTGCGAGCCAACGTGCTTGCATCAGGATTCAGCGGCGCTCGACCGCAGGTGATTGAGACGCTGCTCGCGATGCTCGAGAAGGGCGTCACGCCGGTGATTCCGGAAAAGGGAAGCGTGGGCGCTAGTGGCGACCTCGCGCCACTCGCCCACCTCGCGCTGGCCGCAATTGGCGAGGGAGAAGTCTCTTACCAGGGCGAGCGACTGCCGGCTGCGACAGCTCTGCAACGCGCAGAGATCCCGCCACTTCGTTTAGAAGCCAAAGAAGGTCTGGCACTACTCAACGGCACGCAAGCGATGGGCGCGGTCGGCGCACTCGCACTTCATCGCGCGCAACAACTCGTTCGACTCGCGGATGTCGCCGGCGCAATGACACTCGAAGCGCTCAAAGGCACGCCTGTGGCTTTCGACGAACGCATTCATGCTGCGCGACCTCACGCGGGTCAAATGGCAGTTGCCGCCCACCTGCGAGATCTGCTGCGCGAGAGTGAGATTCGCGAGTCGCATCTGAACAACGATCCGCGCGTGCAGGATGCGTACAGTTTGCGCTGCATGCCGCAGGTGCATGGGGCAGTGCGAACAGCGTTGGACCATGCCCGGCAGGTGGTCGAGATCGAGAGTGGCAGTGCGACTGACAATCCACTGGTGTTTTCGGAAACAGGTGAAGTGTTGTCAGGCGGAAACTTTCACGGCGCGCCGCTCGCGCTGGTTTTTGACTACGCCGCGATGGCTTTGACAGATTTGATGAGTATCACCGAACGGCGCATCGACAGGTTAGTGAATCCGGATTCGAACGAAGGACTGCCTCCGTTTCTGACGGCGCATCCCGGGATCTCTTCGGGATTCATGATGCTGCAAGTGAGTGCGGTGGCGCTTTTGAGTGAGGCGAAGGTGTTGGCCCACCCGGCAAGCATCGACAACGTGCCCACTGACGGCGGAAAGGAAGATCACGTCTCGATGGGGATGACTGCCGCGACGAAGCTGCGGTCGATCGTGGAACTGGCGGAAATGGCGACGGCGATCGAGTTGCTCGTTGCGGCGCAGGGGCTTGAGTATCACGCGCCGCTCGCGCCCGGACGCGGCGTGAAGCAAGCGTATGAGATCGTGCGGAGATTTGTAGCGCCGTTGACGACGGATCGGGTTATGTCGGGGGAGATTGAAAAGATTGTGCGGGCAATCGAGACCGGGGAATTTGAAAACCTTTGACTCTGTGCAATCTCTGTGTCCTCTGTGTCTTTGTGGTGGTACAAGCAGTTAACCACAGAGACACAGAGGACACAGAGATTGCACAGAGAAACGGTGGATTGATGGATGGAGCATAGAGTAATCAAGGCGCCGCGTGGGGCGCAGTTGAGTTGTAAGGGATGGCATCAGGAGGCGGCGCTTCGCTGCCTGATGAATAATCTCGATCCCGATGTAGCTGAGCGTCCCGACGAACTGATTGTCTATGGCGGCGCAGGCAAGGCGGCGCGCAACTGGCCGTCTTTCGATGCGATCGTTCGCGAGTTGCGCGAGCTCGAAAATGACGAAACGTTGTTGGTCCAATCCGGTAAACCCGTCGCAGTCTTCCGCACACACGAACACGCTCCACGCGTCTTGATCGCCAACTCAAATCTTGTCGGTGCATGGGCCAACTGGGAACAGTTTCACGAGCTCGAGCGTCGCGGCTTGATGATGTACGGCCAGATGACTGCCGGTAGTTGGATATATATCGGCACACAGGGAATCGTGCAGGGCACGTTTGAAACGTTCGCGGCGATGGCCAGCAAACACTTTGGCGGCGATCTTTCGGGCAAGCTCGTCGTGTCGGGTGGAATGGGCGGCATGGGTGGCGCGCAGCCGCTCGCTGCGACGTTGAATGGTGCCGTGTTTTTGGGCATCGAAGTCGATCCCGCGCGGATCGAGCGGCGCGTGCGTACGGGTTACTGCGATCGCATCGCGATGTCGCTCGATGAGGCGCTCGATATTTGCGACGACGCGCGCGATCAAAAACGAGCAGTTTCGGTTGGCTTGGTTGGCAATTGCGCGGAGATCCTGCCCGAGATTGTGAAACGCGGCGTAAAGGTCGATGCCATCACCGATCAAACGAGCGCGCACGATCCGTTGAATGGCTACGTGCCGGCCGGCATGACGCTGAATGAAGCAGCGGCGCTGCGCGAAAAAGATCCGAAAGCTTACGTCGCGAGGTCGACGGAGTCGATGGCCCAGCACGTAGAAGCGATGTTGGCGTTGAAACGTGCGGGCGCGGTCGCATTTGATTACGGCAACAACATTCGCAAGCAGGCTTTCGATGCCGGTTGTAAAGATGCTTTCGAGATACCGGGCTTTGTTCCCGAATACATTCGTCCGCTGTTTTGCGAAGGAAAGGGCCCGTTTCGCTGGGTAGCGCTTTCCGGCGACAGGGAAGATATTCGCAAGACTGACGATCTCGCGCTCGAAATGTTTCCCGACGATCGTACCTTGAATCGCTGGCTGCGACTGGCGCGCGTTCGCGTTCACTTTCAGGGACTGCCGGCGCGCATCTGCTGGCTTGGTTATGGCGAGCGCGCCGAGATGGGTGAAGCGATCAACGATCTGGTCAAGCGTGGTGATTTGAAGGCGCCGATCGCGATCGGTCGCGATCATCTCGACACCGGTTCGGTGGCTTCGCCGTTTCGTGAGACTGAAGGAATGAAAGACGGATCGGATGCGGTTGCCGATTGGCCCATACTCAACGCGCTGCTAAACACGGCGAGCGGCGCGAGCTGGGTTTCGTTTCATCACGGCGGTGGTGTTGGCATTGGATATTCGTTGCATGCGGGGCAAGTGTCTGTGGCAGATGGAACTGATGAAGCAGCGAAACGATTAAATCGCGTGTTGACGAACGATCCCGGGCTCGGCGTGGCGCGGCATGTTGATGCGGGGTACGAGGAAGCACAACGCACCGCGCACGAGAAAGGCATCAAGATTCCATTAGCCGCGGATTGACGCTGATGAACGCGGATCAGAAAAACTGTTCCGATCCGCGTTCATCCGCGTAAATCCGCGGCCAAAATACAAATGAAAATCATTGTCCTCTCCAGAATTATCTTACTGTCGCTAATCCTTTGTGTCTCTGCGCAGGCGCGCGTCGAAACGATCCGTTTTCAAAGCAAACTACTCAATGCCGCGCTTCCTTACAACGTCATACTCCCAACCGATTACGACATCTCAGCCACGACGCGTTATCCCATTCTATATCTTCTCCACGGCCTGACCGGTCATTACTCCGATTGGGTCGCGCGCACAAACGTCGCCGACTACGCTGCCGACTACCGCATGATCATTATAATGCCTGAAGGTAACGACGGTTGGTACACCGACAGCGCAAGCGTCACCAGTGACAAGTACGAAAGTTACATTCTCAAAGAGCTGATACCTGACGTGGAGCAACGCTATCGCACGATCGAGGCTCGTTACGGACGCTCGATCGCCGGACTCTCAATGGGCGGCTACGGTGCGATCAAGTTTGGCTTGAAATCTCCCGCGACGTTTATCTTCGCAGCGTCGATGAGCGGCGCGTTTGGCGTAACTCGCCTGACCGATAAGGACGTTCCCGACAGTTGGCGAGAATCGATGAAATCTTTTGGCCCTGCCGGCAGCGACACGCGCCTCGCAAACGATCTCTTCACGAACATCGAAAAACTGACACCCGGGCGCGTCAGCTCACTGCCTTATTTCTACTTCGACTGCGGCACTGAAGATTCACCATTGATCTTTCCTTACAATCGCCAGCTTGCTGTACTCATGTTTGAAAAGAAGATACCGCACGAGTTTAGAGAATTGCCCGGCGATCATTCCTGGGTTTACTGGGACCAGCAGGTCCGTGAAATTTTGAAAATCGCTGCCGGCAAAATGCGCATGCCGCCAACGAAGAGGACCTCAGGTGCTTAACTTCGCCACTCAAATCGCACGTGAGGCGGGTAATCTACTCGTGCAACGTCTCGGCGTCGCAAAGATCACAAATAAAGGCGACATCAACCTCGTTACCGAAGCCGACATTGCCGCCGAGAACCTGATCATCGAGCGCATTCGATCTTATTACCCGCAGCATGGAATTCTTGCCGAAGAGTCGGGCGAGGCGATTATGGTTGGCGGAAAACGCAGCGAGTGGAAGTGGATCATCGATCCACTTGACGGCACCACGAACTACGCGCATGGCTATCCGTGTTTCTGTGTTTCGATCGCGCTGGAACACCAGGGAGAGTTGGTGATAGGCGTGATTTACGACCCGATGCGCAACGAGATGTTTGCGGCTGAACGTGGTCAGGGCGCGACGCTTAACGATCGACGTATTCGCGTGTCGTCGGTGGAGAAGTTGGATGCTGCGATGTTGTGTACTGGCTTTCCGTACAACGTTCGTGAGCGGCCTGACTTTGCGCGCGAATTCACGAAGTTCACGATGGAGGCGCAGTCGGTGAGGAGAGACGGTTCGGCGGCGCTCGATCTGGCTTACGTTGCGTGCGGACGGTTTGATGGGTTTTGGGAGGATGGATTGAGTCCGTGGGACATCGCAGCCGGCGCGGTATTGATCCAGGAAGCGCGCGGCAGGATCACAAACTTTAAAGATCAGCCATTGGACATTTACAACGAGCAGGTCCTCGCCACCAATGGCCTGGTGCATGAAGCAATGATGCGCGTGCTAAACCGGTAACCACAAAAAGGCACAAGAAAAACAAAGAGGCACAAGAGTACAAGAATGATCTTTGTGTCTTCTTGTTTTTCTTGTGCCTCTTTGTTTTTCTTGTGCCTTTTTGTGGCTACAGGGCGGATTCGATCACCCTCGCCAGGCGCTCGCTCTCACGTCGAGCGCAGGCGCGCGTCTCTTCATCAGGTGATTGTTGCGCGCGGTAGAGCGGATGATAAGTCACAACCACTTTTCCCGTTCGCGGGAAGCGCCAGCCTCTGGGCCAAACACGGTTTCCACCCTTGATGGTCACCGGCAGTATCGGCACCTGCGCTTCCAGTGCCAATCGCACCGCACCCGCCTTGAATCGTTCCAACGAACCAGCCGACGTGCAGCGCCCGCCTTCCGGAAAGATCACGACCGCTCCTCCATCGCGCAGCCATTGCAATGAGCGACGAATCGCAGCCGGATCACTGCCTTCGAGTGCCAGCGGCCACGCACCAAGCCACGTCAAACATTTCCCGACGACGGGCCAACGAAACGCTGCACTCCACGCGAGATAACGTGTCGGTCGTTTGACTTCCAGCGAGAGCCAAAACGGATCGATGTACGTTTGATGGTTGGCGGCAATGATCACTCCACCACACGTCGGTACATTCTCAACGCCGTAGAATTCGATCTTCCAAAACAAGCGACTGAAGAAAGCAACAATCGGCCTCAGTATTTCCAGCGACCATTGCGGCAGAATCGTTCCACCCCTGCGTGGTCGCGTCTCTTCTTTCTTAACCGGAAATGTACCGTTGTTGCTCATTAACCTTATCTTACAACGGCCATTCCCTATCGATGAATTCGACATGAATTCTCGCAACGCCATCAGCGCCGGTGCTGCGAGATCGAACAGCAGCGTGTGCGGTGATGCGCTCGCTCGTCAAACGAATAAAACGGCCGGCGGGTATTTCGAGCGTGGTGAAAAGAGTGGCGTCTCTGGTGCTGATGTCTTCCGTCACTGTATGTTCGCTTCCAACCACGCGACCATCGGCGTCCAACAGTTCGACTCGCATATCAACCGCGATCTTATGGCGCGTGTCAGTTCGCTGATCTTCTGATGGGACGAGCTTCAGCATGTTTTCCGAAGCTGCGGCAGTTTGAAAGGGAGTGGTGACCTCATATCGTTTCCATGGCTGTTGTTCATAACTCGCCGGCGGGCGTTTGCCAATGAACGCAACGCCCACCTGGAACACGGTTCCCTCATCGGTAACTTTCGCCTTGATATATCTCACCACGGCCCAAATCCTGTACTGATCCTCAACGTGATCGAAGACGCGCAACTGGCGCGGCATCGGAATCGTCATGTGCAACAGGCGACCTTTTTCAGTCGGACGTTTGAGAGTGAAGCCGGCGCCGAACGGCGTCACGTTAGTTAATCTTGTCACCTCGGTCCACTGAAAATCAGCGGTTTCGCGACCTTGAATTCGCACTGGTAAATGCAGTGCCAGGCGCTCGCGAATTCGTTTCCAATTTCGTTGTTCACTCATGGGAGCCGACGGAGGCTGTGGGAGTTCAAAAAACGCCGGGAGTGCCTACCACGAAGCTGTTGATTTTATTAGAGTTTTCGCCTATTTCATGTTTGCCAAATGAGCTCGAAAAAGGCTAAAATACAGTCCACTTGATGTCGTATTTCACCCTGTTTTCTTTCCCCGAAAAAAGCGCCAATCGAAGCTTCGTCTCTCTGAAACAGGGGCACACTGCGTGGCGGATTGTACTGGAAAGGCTAGTAGATGGAAACAGCTTCTGAACGCAACCATATAAACATCGAAGACGAGATGCGACGTTCGTATCTCGACTACGCGATGTCGGTAATCATCGGTCGTGCATTGCCTGACGTGCGCGACGGTCTAAAGCCCGTTCACCGGCGCGTGTTGTGGGCCATGCATGAGCTCGGCAACACCTACAACAAGGCTTACAAAAAGAGCGCGCGCATCGTCGGCGACGTGATTGGTAAGTATCACCCGCACGGCGACATGCCGGTCTACGACACGATCGTGCGTTTGGCCCAGGACTTCTCGATGCGTTATCCGCTGATCGATGGTCAGGGAAACTTCGGCTCGGTCGACGGCGACGCCGCAGCCGCGATGCGTTACACCGAGATCCGCATGGCGCGTCTTGCGAACGAAGTGCTCGCCGATATCGAGAAGGAAACAGTCACATTTCAACCGAACTATGACGAGTCGCTCAGCGAGCCAACAGTTCTGCCGACGCGTGTTCCCAATCTGCTGATCAACGGCTCTGACGGAATCGCAGTAGGCATGGCCACAAAGATTCCGCCGCACAATCTTACCGAGATCGTCGAAGCAACTTTGGCGTTGTTGAAAGATCCGGAGATGACTTGCGAGGCACTCACGAAGATCGTGACTGGTCCGGATTTTCCGACCGGCGGATTCATCTACGGCCGCGAGGAGATTAGAAAATCTTACATCGAGGGACGCGGCGTTTTGCAGTTGCGCGCACGCGCCGGTATCGATCGCATCGGACGTGGCGCACAGGAGCGCGATGCGATCGTGATCACTGAAATACCGTTTCAGGTCAACAAGGCTCGTTTGATGGAACGCATTGCCGAGTTGATCAATGAAAAGAAGGTCGATGGCGTTTCCGATTTGCGCGACGAGTCAGACCGAACGGGCATGCGGATTGTCGTCGAGCTGAAGCGCGATGCTGTACCGCAAGTCGTACTCAACAAGCTCTACAAGCTGACGCCGATGCAGTCGTCATTTGGCGTTATCAACCTCGCGATCGTTAACGGACAGCCTCGCGTCATGAATCTCAAGCAGATGCTCGAGGCTTTCGTCGAGTTTCGCCGCGAGGTGGTGCGCAAGCGAACTGAGTATGAACTTCGCAAAGCGCGTGCGCGCGCGCACATTCTCGAAGGACTCACCAAGGCGATCGATGCGCTCGATTACATCGTGACGCTCATTCGCAACTCTCGCTCAGTTGACGAAGCGCGACTCTGGTTGCAGGGGCAGTTGGCAACGGCGAGCGAAGTTAAGACCTGGAAAGGCGTTCCTTCTGACGTCCAACTGAAGACGTATCTGAACAAGCTGTTCAAGGGGATTGAGAGTCTCGCGTTTTCAGAGATACAGGCGCAGGCGATTCTCGATTTGCAACTGCGCCGCTTGTCGGCTCTCGAGCGGCAGAAAATCACTGAAGAATACGAAACCGTCATCAAGCTCATCGCCGAGCTCGAAGAGATTCTCGCCAACGAGCGGTCACTGCGACGCGTGATCGCGAAGGAGCTGGAAGAGGTCAAGAAAGACTTTGGCGACGAACGTCGGACCGAGATCGTCGACGAAGGTGTCGAGCTCTCGATCGAAGATTTAATCGCCGATGAAGAGGTTGCGATCACTGTCACTAACAGTGGTTACATCAAGCGCACGCCGGTCAGCACTTATTCTCGGCAAGGGCGCGGTGGTAAAGGCCGCTTCGGCGCAGCAGCAAAGAATGGCGATTTCATCGAGCATTTATTCATCGCTTCGACGCATGCCTACCTGATGATCTTCACCGACGATGGCATGGTCTATAAGTTGAAAGTTCACGAAGTGCCTGACGCAGCAGCTGCGGCTCGCGGAAAGGCTGTCGTGAATCTCATCAATATTCCGTCAGATCGAAGACTCGCAGGCGTTGTTCCCGTGCGTGAGTTTGCCGAAGGACGTTACGTTGTGATGGTCACACGCAAAGGCGTGATCAAAAAGACGTCGCTCGCTGACTTTCAGAACATTCGCACGAACGGCATCATCGCGATCAATGTTGACGAAGGCGATCGGTTGCTCGACGTGGTTTTGACTGACGGCACGAAGCGTATCTTCATTGCCACCCACAACGGACTGGCAATTCGTTTTGACGAGAAGAACGTGCGGCCGATGGGTCGCGCCACGCGTGGTGTACGTGGCATCGACTTGCGTCAGGACGACTATGTCGTGTCCGTCTGTCCGGTGTCGGCGGAAGACAAGGAGCGAATGCTTTCTGTTTCCGAGCAGGGTTACGGCAAGCAGACGCCGATCACGACCTACAGACTACAGTCGCGCGGTGGAAAGGGCGTCATCAACATGAAGACGACCGAGAAGACCGGCAAAGTGGTCGCAGTGTTTCCAGTGGAAGATGAGGCGGAGATCATGATCATCACGCAACAAGGAAAACTCATCCGCCTCGAGGCCGCGGACATCCGCAAGACCGGCCGCAGCGCGCAAGGAGTGCGTTTGATCAAGACCGAACAGGGCGACAAAGTCACGAGCGCCTCGCTCGTCGAAGCCGCCGCCACAGACGAGGAGACACAGGAAGTCACGGAATAATTTTTAGCCACAAAGAGGTACAAAAAGCACAAAAAGAAATATTTTGTGCCTTATGTGCCTCTTTGTGGCTAAATCATTCTGTGCTTTTTTGTGGCATCACCCAGTCTTCACCGTCTTCGTAGACTTCCTTTTTCCAGATAGGCACAGTCCGCTTGAGCTCCTTTATCGCCCATTCGCAGGCTTGAAATGCGGCCTGGCGGTGTGGCGCGCTGACAGCGATCACAACACTCGTCTCACCAATGTCCAAACGGCCGGTTCGATGCACGATCCCGATGTGCGCAATATCAAAACGTTTGTGTGCTTCGGCGCCGAGTCGCTGCATCTCCGTCAATGCCATCGAATTGTACGCCTCATAAACCAGATACAACGTTCGACGCCCTTTGGTCCATTCGCGCGCGTAACCGTCGAGTGTCACTGTCGCGCCACATTCCGGCAGCACAACACGTCGCGCAACCTGCCCCACCTCGATCGGCTCAGTCGTCAACTCAAAAAAATCATGCGAACCGCCACTCACCGGCGGAAACACCGCCAGCTCATCATTCTCCTGCAATCGCGTCTCGGGCGTGGCGTACTCCTGATTCACGGCAAACAAAAGCGAACGTCCAAACCGTTCCAACTGAGAAAACTTCTCCACCAGCTTTCGGAAAGCACTCGAAACAGTGGCAGGAGCGTCGAGCGAAAGCTCGAGCGAGCTGGCGTCGACCACATCTCGCGCCGCGCCGAAGAAAAGCACACGGATCTTCACGCGATCACTCATTCAAGCTCGATCTTTCTACCACCGTGCCCGTTACTCTTGGCCAGCTCGTGTATGCGTGCGCGTTCCTCGTACGACGTCACTGCGATGCTCAACATGGTGCGAAGTCTCTCGAGACGTTCGGAAGTTGAGCGCAGCTCGAGCAGTTCCTGCTTCACCTCCGCTTCAATCTCCATCGCGGCGGCTACCAGAAACGACAACCGCTGCGGTTCGGTGTCTGAAATGTCGGGCAAGGTGGCGCGCTCGTCGTTGATGGTACGAACTGCCTGAGCGATGCGCGTGAATGTTTCGGCAACTTCTTTCGAGGTGCCGGCCAGGGTGTGTTCGTCTTCGTCCTCGTCTTCGAAATAACTGACCTGGGCCACCAGATACGGATCGCCGCGCTCGATATACGCCTCAATGCGATATCGAATCAGACCGATGGTCAGTATGTTTGAACGACCGTCGGGGAAAGTATGTGCCTCAGTTACTTCGGCGACACAGCCCACGGAGCCCACCGGCGGAACTTCATTCTGTGACGTTGTGGGATCGAGATAAGCAAGGCCAAAGAGATTGTTGTTCAGCCGGATGTCCGTGAGCATCTGGCGATAACGTGGCTCGAAGATGTGCAGCGGCAGAGGCACGCCGGGAAATAGGACCACGGGCAAGGGAAACAGTGGAAGCTCGTGCACTCCACGCACTTTATCGTTTGGTTCGCTCATTGTTGGACGGTACGCGAGCGATTATCGCAGAGAGACGAGCAGGGCCGCAAAGAGGCACAAAAAAATCCGGCCCCCGCGTTCGCGTTGGGCAACGTCGCGGGGGCCCTCGAGCACACCGTTGGATGAAGAGGGTTTCATCTTACGGTGCTAGACGGACGCCAAAAGGGAGTGGGCGCCCGGATATCAAAGTATGTGAGCGAACAATTCCAGCCTATGAACCGGAACCAACTTACAAATGCTTGCGAGCATGTCGGCGAGTTCAAAAGGCTTGGCAAAAAAACCATCGGCGCCGGCAGCAAAGCACGCTTTCTTCACTTCAGGCGTACTGTTTGAACTCATAATCAAAACTCTCGAATGCGCCAAATGACCCTTGATGTATTCCAACAATCGCAAACCGATCGACGGCGAGTCCCTGTCAGGCGGCATTTGCAAATCGAGTATCGAGATGTCCGGCTTGTAAAACGTTGCGCGCCTGATCGCCGTCTGCATATCGTTTGCGGTTATCACGTCGTACTCGTCACACAGCGTCCAATAAAGTTGCTGCGTGATGGTGGAATCATCGTCGACGATCAAAATCCTGGGCTTCATTCGGGGGACTCCTGCTTTCCGTTGTCACCCGAAGAGCAAAGGCTGTACCGCATAGTCGATCGATCTACGAGACCAACAAACAAAGCGGATTTAGTGCTTGCAAAGATTTTTGCGTGTAGACGGATGTGAACACCGAGGTGGTGAGGCGTCCTCATTCGTAGACGGTTTATCCACAGATTACGCAGATTGAATCTGTGTAATCTGTGGATGAAAGTTATTGTGGCGGCTTAATCGGCGGCTTGGGAGGTGGAGTGGGTTCGTCGTCTTCGCCGACTTCATCAACCACCTTGAGCTCGGCGCCGTATTTCTGATAGTTGCGAAATCGAACGTCGTTGCGGCTCTGAAGCACAAACTTCGGTTGAACGGTCGTCATCAACACTTCCGAATGATTCGGCAACAAGTACTTGTGCTCGTTGATCGTCACCCAATCGTAGTCGATCAAACTGCTCGCGGCGGTGATCGGAAAGTCTGCCGGGATCTCGGTGGCTATCTGTTCAAATCGCAGCACGCGATCCAATTCGCGATCGATCCATACGCGGCCTCGCGAGCCGACAACTGCGCGGGCGCCCACGTCAGACAGCGTCAATGACAGTTGCGAGAATTCTCGTTTGACCGTGTACTCGTAAACGACTGTCCGTCGATTTTGAATAACATCGGTATCGACCATCCTAAATTCTGTCTTCGATTCCGGTTTGAAAACATCCGCCAGCGCCGAGATGTATTCAACGCCACTCGACGACGCACCTTTGGGCGCGTACTTGCTGTAATCGCTACTTGCTTTCACGTCGTCGCCGACGGGCATTCCATCAACTGTAAGGACTTTGTATTCCTCACCCATGTTCGCACGGTAACCGACGGCAATGCTGAGATTGTCCTGCTGCCTCCAGTTGGTTGTATTGCCGTACGCGACGAAGCGTTTGATGATCTGCTTGACGAGAAAGTCGGGCATCGCGTTCGCGGCAGCGAGCGTGACGTTGCGTGTACGCTCGAGCAGTTCCCGTCCTTCGGGTTCGGGGGGAAGTGTCGATGCGGCAGGATTCACGCGACGCCGTTCGGCCTCTTCGAGCGTGCGGCGGAGCAGCGCATCGTTACCGCTCTTTGTAGCGACGACCCCGCGCATTCCGTCGGTCAATGGGAATCCGATGCCACGTTTGCGGATCTGTTCGATGAGCTCGTCGCGCATCGAAGGATTGCGCGGCAGTTGGTAGAGAAGACTTACAAGTTCCTGGCTGGTTAAGGGCTTGAGATCCTGTGCCGTGGCCGTTAGAGCTGAAAACGTCAAGAGTACAAATACGAATAAAAACTTAATGCGGTACATGCGGAAAGGATAACCTCAGGCGGGACTTTTAGCCACTGACGCCGCAGATCTGTGCCACTGATTCTTTCAAAATCTGGGCGCAGCGTTCGAGCTCATCTACGGGGACGAATTCGCCGGTGCGGTGCGCTTCGCGGATGTCACCCGGACCAATCACGACTGACTCGCTTCCGAGCGACATCATCTGCGCGGCCTCAGTGCCGAACGCGACCGTTCCAGACTCTTTGCCAGTCGCTTTTTCCAGCAGCTTGATCAGCGGCGAGTCCGGCGAAGTCTCGAATCCTGAATCCGCACGCGTAGCGTCGACCTCGCATTGAAAGTCTGGATCAGCTTGCATCTCTTCCTGAATCGCGGTCCTGAAAAGTCGCAGAACATGCTCCGAAGGTTGTGAGGGTATCGGTCGCCATTCGAGTGTGAAGCGACACTCACCGGCGAGCACGTTCTTCGCCGAGCCGCCATGAATCAAACCGATGTTCAGCGTCGTGTACGGCGGATCGAATGCAGTGTGTTGATCTTGCGTGAGTTGCTCCGCGATTTTTTCGAGACGATTGATTAGTCGTGCGGCGCGAAAGACGGCGGAGGCTCCGAGCGCCGGATAGGCGCTGTGAGCTTCGCGGCCTTTGACGATGACTTCAGCCAGTGAATAACCCTTGCCCGCGCGAATTGGTTTGAGTGAGGTTGGCTCGCCCACGACGCTGTAACGCACACGCAGCGGCTTTGCTTGGGCCAACTGCTTCGCGCCGCGCAAACCAATCTCTTCGTCAGCAGTAAAAACGAGTGCGAGTGGTTTCTTCAATCGCGATAAGTCGATCGTTTCAACCGCAGTTAGTGCGGCAGCGATGAAGCCTTTCGTGTCGCATGAGCCGCGCCCGTAGAGTCGTCCGTCGCGTTCCGTGAGGTTTGTTGCGTCAGTCCAATTAAGGTCGTACGGGACGGTATCAGTGTGGCCCACCAACGCAAGCTCAACCTCCGCGACATCGTTTGTGAGCGCGATCAAGTTGATCTTCTCGATTCCGTGCTCGTCGAGATACGGAAACCTTCTCGTAATTAAATTGAGGCCCGCACATCGCCGCTCAAGATACTCAACAATCTCCGCATTCGATCGCGACGAAACCGAATCAATGCGCACCAAATCCGCGAGTATCCGCATAATCCGCGTCATCTGTGGCTAAAATGTCTCCCATCTTCCACGATCCTTTTTCCTCCGACTACAACATCTCGCACCGTCGCCCGCGATCCTGAAAATACAATGTTCGCCAGGAGATCATCGACCAACGCGCCCGCTATCGATGGATCATCGAGATCCACCGTGAAGAAATCAGCCGGCGCGCCTGGTTCCAACCTTCCACCTTTATAACCAATACTCTTAGCTCCACTCACCGTGGCGCAATCAAACAACCGCCGCGCCAACGCCGAGGTGCTCGCATCGTCAGCCGGAGCGAGCACATTGCGCGCGGTTTTCTGCAAGCGCAAGTGATACTCCAACTCGCGCGCGTCTTCCAGTAGATCGATCTGAACGTGACTATCACTTCCGAGCGCGACCGTCACACCTGCGTTGAAATAAGCGTCGACCGGTACGACACCGTCGCCGAGATTTCGCTCCGTCGTCGGACAGGCGCAAACCATCGCATCCGCACGCGCGATCGCGGCGATCGCTTTCGGCGTCACGTGGATCGCGTGCACGGCCGTGAAGCGTTTGCTCAGCAAGCCTTCTGTCTCAAGTAGCGCGACCGGCGAACGACCATATTCCTCGATGCACGCACTGACCTCCGCTGGTTGCTCGGCAACGTGCATGTGAACTGGAAGATCGTGCTCGTTTGCAAATTCGACGATCGTCTTCAGGTAATCGAGCGGTACGGCGCGAACGCTGTGTGGCGCGACACCAACCCAATCCATTCCGTCGTCTGGTGCGGGCGTGTTGACCAAGTCTTCGAGGTGTTTCAAATAGGTTTCGGGTGACTCTTCAATAAAACGAACCTGAAGCGGATTTGCTTCAGTTTGGTAACCAGCGCGTGCGTAGGCCACGCGCAGGAGTGCGATGCGGATGCCGACGTCGCGTGCGGCGCGAATCACTTCTCGCGCGAGCAGGTTTGGATCGGAGTAAGCAGAGCCGTCAGGCGCGCGATGAATGTAGTGAAACTCGCCCACGGCGGTGATTCCTGTCAACGCCATCTCGAGAAACGCCATCCGCGACGCGGCGTAAATCTCTTCAGGCCCGAGTCGATTGGCGGCGGCGTACATCTGCTCGCGCCAGGTCCAGAAACTGTCAGTTGAATGTTGTGAGCGATGTTCTGTGCGACCGCGAATGACACGCTGAAACGCGTGTGAGTGAGCGTTCACCATGCCGGGCAACAACGCGCGGTTTGATAAGCGAATCGCATGCGGGGCTTCACTACTTCCGACGATCTCGACGATGTTCCCGGTGCTGTCGCACACCACGGTGCGATCAGCCTGAAACCTTCCGTCCACGTAAATCAAATCCGGTAACCAGGCTCGGTTCATCTGTGTAATCTGCGTAATCTGTGGTTCAATATTTTATCGCCAATACCTCTCTCGCCGCCGTGCGATCGCCAGTACAACTAATCCGTCGCGGTCCATCTAAATAAGTCAACTCAAACCCGTACCTCTCATACAAGTCAATGATCCGCGGCGTCGCCTGGTTGGAAATCACCACCGGTCCAGGATGGCCCGCCAGCATTTCTACGGTGCGCTCCTGATCCTTCCACGAAAAACCACCGGCGCTGTATGTCGTGAACTCTACATCATACGGCGGATCGGCGTAGACGAAATCATCCGGCTTGAGCGCGAGCGCCTCAACATCGCGACTGCTAAACTTCCAGCGCCGGAACATCGTCGCATACTCAGAAAAATCGCGCGCGTAGTTGATTGCTTTGTAAGTGCCGAACGGCACGTTGAAATCTCCGGCACGATTGAAGCGGCAAAGACCGTTAAAGCAAGTGCGGTTCAAATAATAGAACAGTTGCGCGCCTTCTTCGCTCTGCGCTTTGCCGTCGCCAATCAACCGGTTGAATCGCTCGCGGTGGCTATAGAAGAGTTTCTCATCGTTGCGCGTGGCGATGCGCATCTCCAGTCCGTTTCGCACGTGACGATAGAAGTTGATGAGATGAGGATTGACGTCGTTGAGCAGCGCGCGCTTCGGTTGCAGGCCGAGCACGACAGCGAGACCACCGCAAAACGGTTCGACGTAGCGCCGTTCCGCATTCGCCTCCCAAATCGGTTTCAGATGTGAGACCAGCCAACGTTTACCGCCAGCCCACTTCAGCGGCGGTTTAAGCATTGTGCTTGTTTGGACCAATGCGCGTGACTCGTTGCAAGAGTGATGTGCTGTAAACTTTCGACAGTCTCAGCGGTCGGAATGCATAGTACAACGAATGCAGTGGCGCGGGGAGTGCGAGGGCCTGCCAGTCGGGTAGCGTTGGGATGAAGATCGACCGCAGTGCGGAGAGCAGCACGTCGCGTTTGCGGTCCATGATGCGCAGGTTGTAGAGGTTTGTCTCCGTGGACTCGGCTGGACCATAAGTGCTAAAGATCTGCCGGCGAATCTCCGTTGCCATTCGTTGCATTGACCCATCGCTATCGACTGCGACCGTCACTTGAGAGGGAACGTTTACGTCTGAAAAAGTCCCGACGAGCCGCAGACCAAGCGCGAGCATGCGCGTCGCACGTGCTTGTGCGGCGCGCTCGACGATCGCGCCCCAGTTAATCGCAGGCGTCGCACGCAAAAATTCCGCGAGTGCAGTGATCCATTCCAAACGCCGCCAGAGATGTTTGGCTCCATGCATCGACTGGTAAAGCACGAGATCCTCGTTGCTGAAAGTTTCCACCGGAGTTCCTGCCAGAGAGACAGTTTGCAAACGCGACATCACTTCGTCTGCTTTAACTCGAAACACAAAACTTCGCGGCGCAAGGTCCCAGTGAAGATCGACGACCGTGAACCAATCGTCGCGGACAAACTGAATCTCACAATGGTTATTTAGGTGGGAAGCTAGTTGCGCCGGCGTTAACTTGGGGAACATCTCGTAATCAAGCGATTCCAGTAACGATCTTGCCTGATCGAAATGTCGACGGTTAATCAGCATATCGATGTCGCCTGCTTGACGCAGTGAGACTTCGCCGTAGGCCATCTGTGCGAGCACTGGTCCTTTAAAGAACGCAACCGGAATTCCGGTTTCTTTGAAGAGTTTGTTGATGCCTAGTTGCCTGCCGATCAGATGCAGCACGTTTTGCGAGTTTGCGACGGATTCGCGTTTCAAACGCGAGCGAACGTTAGCCCGAACGATATCGGCAGCGCTACTTAGTTTGTCGTGTAACAGCGGGAGAAGTCCGTGAACGTATGCTGTGGCGAAAAGACAATCCCAGTTGAGGGGCCGTTGCAGCAGAGCGGGATCCAAGTCGCGACGCGCGATGCAAAGGATCAATTGGTTCTCGGTGTTAAGGGTCATTTTTAGCCGCAGATTTCCGCGGATAAACGCGGATCATCGACCATCTGTCGTGACCACGACTCGGCGTAGGGACCGTTTTGCTCGAGCAGAGATTGGTGGCTGCCGGATTCCACAATTCTTCCACGGTCCATCACGTGAATCACGTCGGCATGCATCGCGGTGGTGAAGCGGTGCGTGATGATGATCGACGTGCGGCCAACTGCGAGGGCACGGAATCGCTCGAGCCAATCAGCTTCGGCCCACGGATCGAGCGCGCTCGTCGGTTCGTCGAGAATGATGATCGGCGCGCGTCTCAGAAACGCACGCGCGAGCGCGATCCGTTGCCACTCGCCAACGCTCAGCTCTGTGCCGCCTGCGAACCAGCGACCCAGCAGCGTTTGCTCATGCTGCGGCAGACGCGCGACGATCTCCTCGGCACCTGCGGCGCGAACCGCCGCGTCGATCTCGAAGTTAGACGCATCAAGCTTTAAATCGCCATACAAAACGTTCTCACGAACGGTCGCGTTGTAATGAAATGGTTGCTGAAACAGCACTGTGACTAACCGTCGCAAATCGTCTGTGGCAATGTCTCTCAAGTCGCGGCCATCGATCCCGATCGAACCGCGGTCAGGATCGTAGAAACGACAAAGCAGCTTGAGCAGCGTGCTCTTTCCGGCGCCATTCGGACCAACGATCGCCACGATCTTGCCGCGCGGGATCGTCATCGTGAAATCGTCGAGCGCGTTGCCTGTAGCATTTGGGTAACTAAAGGAGACGTTCTTGAAATTGATGCTGACGTTAACCTCCGAGACGGGTGGCCACGGAGGGCCACCTCTACAAATAATTCTCGGTTTGAGGGCGAGAAACTCAAACAAGTTTCCGAGAAACAGACTGTTGCCGTATAGCTGTCCCGCATTCTCCAACAGCGTGCGCATAAGTCCCTGGCCTTGATTGAAGGCGGCGTAAATCAGCGCGAGCTCGCCGAGAGTTACCAAACCGTGCAACGCTTTCCACACCATCCATCCGAGCGCGACGCCCACGATCGTCAACGCGATCAGACTTGCTCCGAGCTCTGCGAAGCCCTGCTTTCGCGTCAACTCTAGTCGTTCGCCGCGCAGCCGCTGTCGCAGCCCTTTGTAATTTGCTTGAAAGTATTTGCCGAGTCCGAAAAGTCTGAGCTCAGCGGCGGCTTCCGCTGTGGTCATGATCCAATCGTAGTACCACGCGCGCCGGTCGTCGGATGTCGTACGTTGTCGCCATTGATACTCAGCCAACGCGTAATGGACCACGACATAGAACGCCGGCAACGTGCTGAGCATGAGCGCCAGCGCCAGCCATGGACCAAGCGGAATAAGAATCGCGCCCATCGCTACGAGCGTGATGGCGTTTTGCAAAAGGGCGCCGAGGTTTCCGAGCAGAGCTACCGGTCGATAACGCGCTTCGGCACGCGCGCGGTGCAGGTGATCGTAGTAATCGGAGAGCTCGTAAAAGGCGAGATCGGCGGTGACGGATTTTTCGTGAATGAGCTCGGTGATGTGGTCCTGCAACAACTCAGCCTGCACCGTGCGTACCCAGTTGATTCCGGCACGAACCACTTCCATCAACAGCAGGACGCCGCCGAGTAACAACAGAAGCACCAGGACGTGCCGCACACTTGGCCAGGCGCTGCCATTGTTCACCGCAGCAACAACACCATCGACAACTAGTTTCGTCAGATAAACAATTGCGGCGGGGAGAAGACCCTGCACGATCAGCAGCAGCGTCCAGGCGATGGTCCAGGGACGTGCCACTTCCCAAACGAGCTTGAGAGCGCGCGCCAGGTAAGGCAGTTGCGCCAGTGCCTTGCGAAGTTTCGAGCTGAGAATGTTAACGGAATTCAACATGTTCCTGTCTTAGCTTCCGCAGTCGCTCCGTTGAAAGAGGTACACCCAGGAACGTCGATTGTCTGAAACTAGCTTTCGGCCGCGTTTCGTTTCGCGCGAAGAAATCTGTGTCCCAACGCCAAACGTAATCGTCTTGCACCATGCGTGCTGACAGACATAGCTCGATGCGTTCGCCTTCCTCGATCTCGACTGGCTCAGAAAAAGGAAACAGACCATTGCCGTAGATCGTTTGCGGCGCGCGCGGATGATTTGAAAAGTGAATATCGCCGGCTAGCTCAGCATCGAACCAGACGGCAACGCCATGCGCCGTGCCGCTCCGTGATGCGTGCCACGCCATCTCAGCACAGACATCGGCAGTGTCGATTTCGTAATAATCGATCGTGGACCAACAGATCGCTTCAGTTAACAACTGCTCGGGTTTTATGTGCGTCTTGCGCCAGGTGTTAGTAATCAAGCGCGAGCCTGCCGACAGATCTATTCCGAATTTGTTGTTCTGCCACGGAGCGATGAGCTCTTCATATTGTTCGGGCGCTTCAACAACTGCTGCCCAGAGGATGTCGCGACGCGGAATAAGGACGCCGCCGCGTGCCAACAGTCGCTCGCGAGCGTCGACGATCGACGGTATGTGCTGTTGAAACCAAGGCAGCACGCCGCGCAAGTCAGAGATGATGATGTTGGCGGGTTCAGGCAGCGTGATTTTAGTCGACAAACTTTCGAAGAATTCGATCCGATCTGCAAAACCGTTTGCGGTTGCGGCTTCGCGCGCGAGTCCGATCACGTTGTCCGGCTCCACGGCATAGACACGTCGAGCGCCTAGCTTGCACGCGAGTAGCGCAAACACGCCTGGACCACAACCGAGATCCATCACCACTGAATCCGCTCTCACTACTTGACGCAACGCCGCCGCATAAGCGTCCATGCGCGAAGCATCGGCAAGCATCTGCCCATAGAAGTGAAGGCTATACATAGATCCGATCCGCGTATATCCGCGAAAATCCGCGGCTGAAGTCTTTAAGAATGGTGTTGCATAACTCAGGAATCAGCGCCGCATCCGCGTGCGGCACGACGCGTCGCAAAGGAACGTGGTTCAAGACGCGCGTCAGCAGCTCAAACTCACGCGCGCGCATATCTTTATCCATCAACTTCGACGCGTAAGTATTAGCCACCAGCGACATCAGACCTCTCGCGCGATCGACTGGCTCGACAAAAGGCGCCACAGGATCGTCAACACGTTCATCAAGATGGTAAATTGCAGCCAGCGGTAACGAGTGTTGTTGAAACTGCTCCGGCCGCACTGTTAGATCGAGGTAACACTTGTCCCAATTCGGCGTGAGCTTCGGCAAGTGCGTTTCTGTTCCGTAAAGCGCTTTGACCGACGCCGGCCACAATCGAATGCACGGATAAGCCGGTTGCACCAGAAAACGATCGTGGCGGTCGTCCAGCGTCATCACGTCTTCCGCGAGAATGCTGTAGCCCTTCTCTGAAAAGGCTGCCGCCGTCGTCGACTTACCTGAGCCTGCCGGTCCCAAAAGCGCGATTGCTTCATTGCCGATCACGACGGCGCTCGCGTGTAAACAAACCACGCCACGCAGGAGCATGACGAAGCCCATGACGGGACCGAGCAGATAAGTAGCAGTATCTTCAAGCGTCAGTGGCTCAACCCACTTGGCCCAGATCTCGGTGCCCCTTTTATCTATCACAAACTCCGTCTGATCGGCGTAGCAGAACCGGTAATACTTGCCTTCAAGCAAGCTGAACACGCGCAACACGGCGTTGCCGCATTCATCGTTGTAATCGGCGACGTAGGTTTCGATTTCGGTGCTGCTTGTTTTGTAAAGCCACGCAGGAAGCGAGCCGAAAGATATGTGAACGTCGTCTGTTGCTGTTGGAGCGGCAGGAACGCCTGGGACTATTCGATTTGAGACAACGCCAAGGCCATAGATCGAGCAGCGATAAGGCATGAATTGAGATTAATTTCGTGCTTTTTGGTGGCTCTAAAATCCTCTTGTAATGTCGTACGAAAATGGGCTCACGTACCGGTCTTCGGTCCGGCCGCGGAGCCGCCACCGCCGTCTAAAGCTCCTTTTGAACCTACGTTTCTCGTGATCTCGCGAATGTTTCCGTAAACGATTACTTCCGGCTTGTGGTAGGGCTTTTTAGTCTGCTGCTCTTGAACCTGGGCATTGGTTGCTGGCTTACGTTCCATGCATCTTCTCCATTCAGGCAGTGTGGGCGATTGAGGTCGTGCACGCGCGATTGTTAACCTGATTTGTTGTTGCTCGTCGAACAATCGGCTGGGAGTTCGTAAGCCAATAGTTCAACGCGAATATCCGCAGGCTGGCCCAGAGGCCATCGGAGGTCTGTTCATCGGCGATCGGGCGCCGAAGCCTCAGGTTAACAAAGTTCCCGAGCTGTGGATTGACCTCAAAACTGTCGAGCCATCTTACACCAGCGTGCCTTACCAATTGAAGAGCCGGATCGCCGCCGAGAGCAGTTTTTGGACGATTAAGTACGGCGCGAGGTAGTAAATCTTTCATCGCGACGCGGAGAATATGTTTGTTGATACACCACGGAGTTGATGGTATTGATAAGAGATAGTCAACTAAACGTAGATCGATAAACGGGTGACGTACGTCTAAATCCAGTTTGGTTGCGCTCGTGTGATAACCCTCGAAGAGTGAAGTCCAGATTTTTGAGTGCAGCGCGCGGAACGCCGACGATCTCTTCTGGACAGGCTCTTCAAGATAGTTGAAGCGATCGCGCAGATTGGTTCGTCGCGCGAATGATTCATCGATCGACGCCGGCAAGGCATGATTGTGAACGCGGAGCAATCGCCTCAGTTTGGATCGAATTCTCAAGCGTGACGGCTGCGGCTCATTCATAAATGCGTCGCCGTCCCAGCCCGTGAGTGCCACACGGCTGTGAGCCGCGCAGAGTCGCAGAAGATCGTTGAACTGCGCGGTCAGTGGCGATAACAGAAACGGTTCCGGTTGATCCATGTCGCCAGCAACTCGTTCCTCAAAGAGTGAATAGCCGTCGGCTTTCAAGTGAGTGATGCGAATGTTGAGATGGTTTGCGGCGGCTGTCGAATAGTGACGCTCTTCATCAGGGATCAAACTGTCGTACACAACTGTGAATGCTTGTAATGCCGGCTCGCTCGGGAGTTTGGAGCAGGCAATCGCGGCGACGCTCGTCGAATCGAGACCACCGCTCATCAAAACCGCGGCGCGATCGCTGCGCAAACGATCCTCGATCGCGATTGATAAGAGTTCTGAGAAACGTTCGACGTAATCACGAGGATCGCGAAAACGCGTTTCGTGCGGAAGCGATGGTGTCCAGTAACGATGAATCTTTATTGAGCCGTCGCAGACGGTGAGACTGTGACCCGGCGGCAGTCGCTGAATGTCTTTGAACGTCGTCGTGGAGAGATCCTGGTTGACGCCAAACAGCAGATAATCGCCAATGGCGATCTCATTCAGTGTGTCTGAAACTCGCGGGTCGGCTCTCAGCTCATTCAGCTCGTTGCTGAAAATCAAATCGTTCGCGAGACGTGTGTAGAAGAAGGGCTTAACGCCGAAATGATCTCGCGCGCAGAAGAGGCGTCGCGCGCGGTCGTCGCGGATCGCGAAGGCGAAATCGCCGATAAGATGTTTGACACAGTCTTCGCCCCAGGCTTCGTAGGCGTAAAGGATCAACTCAGCATCGCTCGGTGATTGTTTCACCGACAACTTTGTCTTGAGTTTTTCGATCAGCTCTTTGCGGCCATCGATGCGTGCGTCTGCTGCGATAGTTACGGCCACTGAGTTTCACTGATTGCTGCGGATTAGAATGCCCTGATCGATCAGGTTTTCAACCAACGCGAGTAGATCTTCGCGCAGCACGTGCGCGTCGATGTTGTATTCATGCCGAAGTGCTTCGTAAGCAGCTTCGATCGAATCGGAAGTGGTAAGAACATTCAGGAAGCGTGTGCCTACGTCGTCGAGGCCGAAGTAGCGCTCGCTGTCGAGATTGAGAATCACCGATTCACCCTGTAAATTCGAGATCAATACGTCGTCAGGGATCTTTACGCGATCCGAAAAGGCGATAGTCATGGCCGCGCATTCTAACATGCAGAGGTTGCATGGAAACGTGTTTCGAGGCACTCTGTGCCACAAAAAGCACAAAGCCTGTTCCACAAAAGGCACAGAGTCAGAAGGAGCCCAATCGCATGCGAGCATTAACGAAGCTTCTCGCTGTTTTACTCGCAATCGTTTTCGCCGTCTCCACCAGCGCGCAAACCACGCAACCCGATCTCACGAAAGAACCGACGCTCTATGTCATCGCTTACGCGCACCTCGATACGCAGTGGCGCTGGGAGTATCCGCGTGTCATCAACGAATACATTCCAAAGACGATGCACGACAACTTCGCGTTGTTTGAAAAATATCCGAACTACGTCTTCAACTTCAGCGGCGCGAACCGTTATCGCATGATGAAGGAATACTGGCCCGCCGACTACGCGCGTGTGAAGCAATACGTCGCGGCCGGCCGCTGGTTTCCCGCAGGCTCGTCGATGGAAGAGAGCGACGTCAACAGTCCGTCGGCGGAGTCGATCTTTCGTCAAATCCTCTACGGCAATCGGTTCTTTCAACGTGAGTTTGGCAAGACGAGCGCCGAGTACATGCTGCCGGATTGTTTTGGTTTTCCCGCATCGCTGCCGAGCATTCTCGCGCATGCAGGCATCAAGGGTTTCTCGACACAAAAACTTACCTGGAATTCCGCAGCGCCCGTTGGTGGGCCAGGTTCGATCGAAGAAACACCGCGTGGCATTCCGTGGAATGTTGGCTTCTGGCAAGGGCCGGACGGTCGCGGCGTGATCGCCGCATTGAATCCCGGCAGTTATGGCGGTCAGATCCGAGAAGACATCAGCAAGAGCCCGGTGATTGCAGATCCGAACGCGCGAAACGTGCCCTTAGATTGGCCGCGAAGAGTTGAGCGCAACGGCAAAGTCAGTGGACTCTTCACCGATTATCACTATTACGGCACTGGCGATACCGGCGGCGCGCCGCGCGAAGACTCAGTTCGCATGGTTGAAGCGATAGTTACGAGAAATCCGGCGCTGATGCCGACGCCAGTGCCGGCGGTTGGTGATGGACCATTGAAGGTTGTCTCAGCTACGGCGGAACAGATGTTTCTCAACATTAGTCCCGAACAGATCAAAGGCCTGCCTCGTTACGAAGGCGATCTGTTGTTAACCGATCACTCGGCTGGATCGATCACCTCTGAGGCTTATCAAAAACGCTGGAACCGAATGAACGAATTGCTCGCCGATGCGGCGGAGAAAGCATCGGTCGGCGCGGCGTGGTTGGGCAGTCGCGCGTATCCGCAGGAACGTTTGAATCACGCGTGGACGCTGGTGATGGGTGGGCAGTTTCACGACATTCTGCCGGGGACAGCCACACCCAAAGCGTTTCAGTTTTCGTGGAACGACGACGCGATCGCGATGAATCAGTTTGCGAGTGTGCTGACCAGTGCGACTGAAGGCATTGCATCGGCTTTGAATACACAGACACGCGGCGAGGCGATCGTTGTTTACAATCCGCTGAACATCGAGCGTGAAGATGTGGTGGAGGCGAGTGTCTGGTTTCCGAGTGGGCCGGCGAAGAACGTGCGTGTTGTGGGGTTGGATGGGCGCGAGGTTCCGGCGCAAGTTATCGGTGAGCAAGACGGTGCGACGAAACTGTTGTTTGTGGCGAAAGCTCCGTCGGTTGGTTACGCGGTTTACGACGTTCAACTCGGTTCGGGCGCGCCGACCTCCTCGGATTTGAAAGTCTCACCATCTTCGCTCGAAAATCACCGTTATCGAGTCACATTGAACGCCGACGGCGATGTCGCCGGCATCTTTGATAAGCAACTCAATCGTGAGCTGCTGAACGCGCCGATACGTCTCGCCATTAAGAACGACACGCCCGCGCAGTGGCCGGCGTGGAACATGGACTGGACCGATCAGCAGAAGCCGCCGCGCACGTATGTCGGCGGTACCGCACAGATCCGCGTTGTTGAGAATGGTCCGGTGCGCGTGGCGGTGGAAGTGATGCGTGAAACTGAAGGTTCGAGGTTTCAACAGACGATTCGCTTGTCCACGGGCGACGCAGGCAATCGGATCGAGTTTGGCAACGTGATCGATTGGAAAACTTCGAACGCGAATCTGAAAGCGACGTTTCCATTGACAGCTTCAAATTCGAAAGCGACTTACAACTGGGACATCGGTACCATCGAGCGCGGCAACAACGACGAGCGCAAGTTTGAAGTGCCGTCGCATCAGTGGTTCGACCTCACGGACCAAAGCGGAACGTTCGGTGTCACGGTTCTCTCGGATTGCAAGTACGGTTCTGACAAGCCTGACGATAAGACGCTGCGGCTGACGTTGATGCGCACGCCGGGAATCGGACCGCGCGCGGGCTACGCGGATCAGTCCACGCAGGACTGGGGTCATCATGAATTCGTTTACGGTCTTGCCGCGCATGCGGGTGATTGGCCGCAGGGCCAGACTGATTGGCAGGCGCAGCGTCTCAATCAACCGCTGATTGCGTTTCAGAGTTGGAAGCATGCCGGAAGGTTGGGAAAGACGTTTTCGATCCTGAGACTGAACAACAGTCGCGTTCGTGTGTTGGCACTGAAAAAGGCGGAAGACACGGATGAGGTGATCGTGCGGATCGTGGAGCTTGATGGACGCGCCGCACCGGATGTGCGTATCGCATTTGCTGCGCCGGTGATTGCGGCGCGCGAAGTCAATGGGCAGGAGTTGCCGGTGGGAAGTGCGACGATCAATAAAGGCGAGTTGGTAACGAGTTTGGGCCGTTTTCAGCCGCGCACGTTTGCTGTCAAGTTGGCCCAGCCCGCGATTAGAGTCGCGCCGCCACAGTCGCAGCCGATTAAGTTGACCTATGATCTCGCCGTGGCGAATAGCGATGGTGAGAGAATGAAATTTGGTTTTGATGGTGAAGGTTTCGCGTTGCCTGCCGAGATGCTTCCGCGCCAGTTGCCGTATGCAGGCATCGTTTTTGATTTAGCTCCGGCTGATAAAGCGAATGCCTTGGTGCCGCGTGGTCAGGAGATCTCGGTGCCTGCCGGAGTGCGAAGGCTATACGTGCTCGCTGCGTCTGCGAGTGGCGATCAGAACGTGACGTTTCGTGCCGGAACTGAACCGGTGAATCTGACGATTCAGAATTGGAGCGGGTTTATCGGTCAATGGGACAGTCGTCAGTGGAAGCAAACGCAAGTGACGGTTCCGCCGCGCACTCCGCCACCGGACGTTCCGCCCGATATCGCCGCGCAGTTACAGCGACCGAGAACACGGATCGATCCGTACGGAGAGATGATTGGCATCACGCCGGGCTTCATAAAGCGCGTGCCCTTGGGCTGGTTCGCTTCGCATCGCCACACAGCGGCGGGTTCGAATGAGGCTTATGCCTATTCATACCTGTTTGTCTACACGATCGATCTGCCGGCGAATGCGAGGACACTGACGCTGCCGTCGAATGAGAACGTGAGGATTCTGGCGATGACCGGTTCGAACGAACGCACCAGCGTGAAACCCGCGCGCCCACTCTATGACACATTGGAAAGATAAGCCGGAAAGAGAATGTAACAAGTCAGGAAGAGGGGCTTGCCCCCGCTGTTGGATGAGCGGGGGCAAGCCACCCTTCCTGACTTGTTCTTGAGTATCATCTGCCAGTTTAAGGGGCAGAATCTATGAACTCTCTCTTATTAAAAGGAATCAAGAAATCCTTCGGCCCAACCATCGCGCTCGATGGCGTCGATCTCGATCTGCGCCAGGGTGAGGTGCATGCGCTCATCGGAGAAAACGGCGCCGGCAAGAGCACGCTGATGAATGTTATCGCGGGCTCGCTGCAACCGGACGAAGGTTCGATGGAAATCCAAGGCGAACCTTATTCTCCTGCAAACCCACTCGACGCGCGCACGCTCGGCATCGCGTTGATCCATCAGGAACTCTCCCTGTGCCCGCATCTGAGCGTCGCGGAAAACGTGCTCATGGGGATCGAATCGTCGCGTCTCGGTTGGCTCGATCGCGATCAACTCGTCGCGCGCACCAACGAAGTCCTCAAAACTTTTCATCACGCCGACATTCGTCCCGAAAAGCGCGTCGGCGATCTTTCCGTCGCGGCGCGACAGATCGTCGAAATCTCTCGCGCAATTGCCGCGCGAGCTCGCATCATTCTCATGGACGAGCCGACCAGCAGTTTGCAACGCGACGACGTCGAGCACTTGTTTTCGTTGATCCGAAAACTGAGTGCCGAAGGAATCTCTGTGATCTACATCAGCCACTTTCTTGAAGAAGTGCGCCTGATTTCGGATCGATTCACCGTGCTGCGCGATGGGCGCAGCGTCGCCACAGGCGATATTGCTACAACCAGCGACGACGAACTGATCGCAAAGATGGTAGGACGCGCGCAGCAGCACCTGTTTCCGGTTCGCATTTCTTCGCCAGGCGAGATGATTCTCAACGTGCAGAACCTCGCATCACCGCCACTGTTGAAGAATGCAAGCTTCGATTTGCGTCGCGGTGAGATTCTCGGCATTGCCGGATTGATGGGCTCGGGACGCACGCCACTGCTGCGTACAATCTTTGGTCTCGAAAATCCAAAAAGTGGCACGATCGCAGTTAATAAAAAGTCGCTGCCGAGCGGACGCAACACGCCTGCGATGCGTCTAATCGAGGGTCTAGGATATCTCAGCGAGGATCGCAAAGGCGATGGCTTAACACTGAACCAATCGATCGCCGACAACGTTACAGTTACGAAGTTTGACTCATGTTCGCGCTGGGGCTGGCTCGATCTCAGCGCTCAACGCAAACAGACCGAAAAGTTAGTTAACGCACTAAAAATCAGAACGCGCGGCGTGCAACAGGAAGTTGGAGCACTGTCGGGCGGAAATCAACAAAAGGTGATCGTTGCGCGACTGCTTCATCAGGACGCAGACGTGCTCTTGCTCGACGAGCCGACGCGCGGCATCGACATCGGCAGCAAGGCGCAGGTTTACGAAACGATCGCGGCTTGCGCGGAACAGAATAAAGCTGTGTTGATGGTCAGCTCGTACTTGCCGGAATTGTTTGGGATGTGTGATCGATTGGCGGTGATGAGCCGTGGATATCTTTCTGAAGTTCGGAAGATTGACGAGTGGACACCAGAGTCGGTATTGCAGGCAGCAATAGGAGCCGCGGATACACGCGGATGAACGCGGATATGAAATACATTTTTGTTTTGCTGATTTGTTTAATGACGGTGCCAGTAAGTGCGCAGCAACAGAGCGCGCTTCAGGAGATGGTGCAGACCGAGCAGGCGTTTTCGAAGATGGCCGCCGAGAAGACCATTCGCGAAGCGTTCATGACGTTTATTGCGGATGATGGACTACTGTTTCGTCCGGGCGCCGTCAATGGCAAAAAGTGGATGATGGAACATCCTGTTCCGCCTTCTGATACGAAACCGCTGCTCGCGTGGCAACCTTCGTATGCGGGCATGGCTGCCTCGGGCGATATGGGCTTCACTACTGGTCCATGGGAGTTCAAAGGAAACATTAACGACGAGAAGCCTTCGGGTTACGGTCACTTCATAACTGTCTGGAAGAAACAAGCTGACGGTTCGTGGAGGTTCGTTTCGGATCTAGGCATCACTCATCCGCAGTCAGGTGGTCCACAAACGTTGTGGCAGCCGACTGATACGAATAAGAACGTGTCGTTCAAGCCGGTGGACCAGCCAGGTGTTCGCAACGCCTTGCTTGATCGCGATCGAAATTATTCAGCAGATGGTTTGAAGCAAGGGTTGGTCAAGGCTTTTGTCGCATACGCCTCGCCTGAAGTCCGACTCTATCGCTCCAGCAACCTCCCATTCATCGGCCGCGACGCCTCGGCCGAAGCGCTAGCTAAAGCGAAGGGTCAATTCACCTGGACGCCGAGCGGCGGCGACGTATCTCGCGCCGGAGATCTCGGCTTCACACACGGCACGTACGAAGTGGCTGATGACGGGAAGAAAGTGATCGAGCAAGGTAGCTACGTTCGCATCTGGAGGAAACAAGGCGGTGCGTGGCGGATCGTCATGGACGTGATCAATGCCCACTAAGTTCTGTGCAACCTCTGTGTCCTCTGTGTCTCTGTGGTAGGCTGATAGATAACCACAGAGACACAGAGGACGCAGAGGTTGCACAGAGAAAACCGGACTTTTCGCGCGCCGGGGCGCGTTAATCTCATCGGAGAACACACGGATTACAACGATGGCTTCGTGATGCCGGCGGCTATCGACCTTTCGACGTGGATCAAAGTTTCACCGCTCGAACAACGCAAACTTCAAATCTACTCAGAAAATTTTGCGGAAGAGATCGAGGTCGATCTCGACAATTCAAACCTCACTGCGCGCGGTCATTGGAGCGATTATCCAGTCGGCGTGGCGGTGATGCTCGATCGAGCGGGTTATCGTCTGCGCGGCGCCAAACTGCAAATTCGCGGCGAAGTGCCGATTGGTTCAGGACTGAGCTCGTCGGCAGCGGTCGAAGTCGCAACTGCCTGTGCGCTCGTAGCAAATTCGGGTCTGGAAATTGATGCGCGGGAGTTAGCTCGTTTGTGCCAGCGCGCCGAGAACGAGTTCGTCGGCGCGCGTGTCGGCATCATGGACCAGTTTGTCTCGCTGTTTGGGCAAGCGCAAAAGGCACTCTTGTTGGATTGCCGTTCGCTCGATTTCAGGCTGTTGCCTCTGCCCGACAACGTTCGTTTGCTAATTTGCAACACGATGGTGAAGCACGCGCTGGCTTCGAGCGCTTACAATGAGCGGCGCGCTCAATGTGAAGCAGGTGTCAGACATTTGGCGCAGTTTCTACCGCATGTGACTGCGCTGCGCGATGTGAAGCTAAGAGAACTCGAACAGTTCGGGCGTGACCTTCCGGAGGTTGTTTATCGCCGCTGTCGTCATGTGGTGACGGAAAACGCGCGCGTGTTGTCGGCGGCTAACGCGCTCGAACGAGGCGATCTCGACGAGTTCGGCAGACTGATGGCCGCGTCGCATCAGAGTCTGCGTGATGATTACGAAGTTAGCTGCAAGGAGCTTGACGTGATGGTCGAGCTGGCGCGCAAGGTTGAAGGTGTTTACGGCGCGCGCATGACTGGCGGTGGATTCGGTGGATGCACGGTTAATCTGGTGGCCGAGGAGCGCGTTCAGGAGTTCCGCCGATTTGTTGGTGAGAGATATCGAGAGGTAACGAAGTTAACGCCTGAGATTTATGTTTGCAGTGCGTCCGATGGCGCGGGCGAAGTGTAAAAACCTAAGAACCCAACATGAAACTAATCATTCTTGCCGCTGGTTACGCGACTCGCCTTTATCCACTAACGCTGAACCAGCCAAAACCGTTGCTGCTCTGCGCGGGGAAACCGATGCTGGAACACGTCGTCGATAACATCTCCTCAATTCACGGGATCGATCATGCGTATGTGGTGACCAACGCAAAGTTCGCGGATCACTTCCAGAGATGGGCCGAGGGTTATCGTCCTCCAAATCTCAACTTCGGTTTCACGATCGTCAACGATGGCAGCACTGACGATTCCAACAAGCTCGGTGCGATCGGCGATTTACATCTCGTGATCACGAAGCATGAAATCAGTGACGACCTCATCATCGTCGGTGGCGACAATCTCTTCAGCCACGACCTCGCGGAGTTTGACGAGTTTTGTCGACAAAAGAATGCGCCCGTGACCGGTGTTTACGACGTCGGCGATCTCGAGGAGATCAAAAAGTACAATGCTATCGAGATCGACGAACACGGTCGCATCATCTACTTCGAAGAGAAACCAAAGACTCCGAAGAGCACGCTCACCGGAATCGCCCTCTACTACTACCCGAAATGGACACTGCTGTTGATTCACCAGTACATTGCCGAAGGAAACAATCCCGACCAGCCCGGTCGTCTGGTCCAATGGATGTACCAGCGCGTGCCGTTCTACACTTGGAAAGTGCCCGGGCTTTGGTACGATGTTGGTTCGGCAGAAACTCTGGAAGAAGCGAATCGCGTTTTCAGTAAACTGTGAACATTAGCAAACGACACTTTGGCACGATGCCTGACGGCGTCGACGTTTATCTTTACACCCTCACAAACGATCGCGGACTGGAAGTCGCAGTGATGACTTACGGCGGCGCGATCACGTCGCTCAAAGTTCCGGATCGACACGGCACTTTCGGTGATATCGTGCTGGGCTTCGACACGCTGGAAGAGTACGTCGGCAATCCACGTTATTTCGGAGCACTCATCGGGCAATACGCAAATCGCATCGGTCGCGGCAGGTTTTCGCTGAACGGAGACGACTATCAACTCGGGCAGAACAACGGCGTCAATCATTTGCACGGTGGATTCAGAGGCTTCGATAAACGTGTTTGGAACGCGCGCGATGAAGTGAAAGATGATTCGGCCGTTTTGCATCTCTCGTATTTCAGTGCGGATGGTGAAGAAAACTATCCTGGCAACTTAAACGCGTATGTCGATTACACTTTGCGCGCGAATGAATTGAGCATCGCATACCGCGCGACGACTGACCGCGAAACGATCGTGAACCTGACGAACCATTCGTATTTCAATCTCAAAGGCGACGGCACGATCCTCGATCACGAGTTAACGTTGCACGCCGATAGTTTTACTCCAGTGGCGAATGACTTGGTTCCCACTGGCGAGATCCGATCGGTAGAAGGCACGCCGATGGATTTCCGCAAGGGCAGAACGATTGGTTCACAGATCGACGGAGATTACGATCAGCTTGCCTTCACCGGCGGTTACGATCACAATTTCGTTTTGAACGATTGGAATGGAATGCTCAGGCCGGTGGCGCGTCTTCACGAGCCAACGACTGGGCGCGTGCTCGAAATCTTAACGACGCAGCCCGGTATTCAGTTTTATTCGGGCAATTTTCTCGATGGTAGTTACAGAGGGAAGGATGGATTTGTCTACGAAAAGTACGCGGGCTTGTGTTTAGAGCCACAGCATTTCCCAGACGCGCCGAATCATCCAAACTTCCCGTCAACCGTGCTTCGCCCCGGCGAAGGTTACAAACAAACAACCGTACTTCGTTTTGGTTAATCCGCTTACATCCGTGGCATCCATGGCTAAACTTCTCTTCTTAATTGTGCTCTTCGATCCTCGGATCGTTTTCGATCACAACCCCAACAGCACTGCCAACCGTGAGTTCAAATTCAAGAATATCGCCTCACCGGTTAAAGACGATGCCGCAGCTAGAGCGAAGTTGACGCTGATCGATGGTGAGTTGGACCAGGGCAGCGCGGGGCTTTCCGCGCTCATCGATGGTCGCTTGCCGCAGGACGAAGACGAACCTGGCGCAAACGTTTTCTTCCGCGCAGGCAGCTCAGGCGGCCGCTTCCGCATGGACTTCACCACGCCGATCAAGATCGCTCAGGTCAACACGTATTCGTGGCATCCAAACACGCGCGGTCCGCAGTTGTACAAGCTATACGCAGCCGAAGGTTCAGAGCGCGGGTTGAATCTCGATCCGAAGCGCGGAGTCGATCCGGCAAGTGTTGGTTGGAAGTTCATCGCGTTGGTGAGCACACTCTCGAACGAGAGCGATGAAGGCGGTCAATACGCTGCGAGTGTGAGTGACACGAGCGGCAGCCTGGGCAAATATCGTTACCTGCTATTCGATTGCTACATCACCGAATTCCACGACAACTGGGGCAACACGTTCTACAGCGAAATCGACGTTATTATCCGTTGAATCTGTGGCTTAACTCATACTCACGAATCGCGCCCTCATACTGTAATGTTAGCCCAATATCGTCCAACCCTTCCAACAAACAATATCGCTGAAATTTCCCGATCTTAAACCCGATCACTAACCTATCCGAATCCTCAATCGTCTGTCGTTCGAGATCGATCGTCAACTCATGATAATGCATCAATTCCTTAACCTGTTCGGCAGGTAAAGTAATTGGTAACATGCCGTTCTTGAAACAGTTATTCGCGAAGATGTCGGCAAACGAAGGCGCGATGATTACGCGAAACCCAAATTCACCAAGCGCCCATGGTGCATGCTCGCGCGACGACCCGCAGCCGAAATTCTTGTCAGCAACCAGAATTGACGCGCCCTGATAACCGGGCTGGTTGAGAACAAACGAAGGATCGAGCTGGCCATCAGGTAAATAGCGCCAGTCGTAAAAGAGAAACTCTCCAAATCCTGTTCGCTCAATCCGCTTGAGAAACTGTTTCGGAATGATCTGGTCCGTATCGACGTTCGCACGATCGAGCGGCGCTACCAATCCAGTGTGTGTGTGAAACGATTTCATCTTTCTGTACGAGCCGCGGATGAACGCCGATGAACGCGGATCAGATCCGCGTTGATCCGCGTAAATCCGCGGCTCATTTAAATTCCCACTTTCTCACATCCGTAAAGTGCCCTTTGATCGCTGCCGCCGCCGCCATCATCGGACTCACGAGATGCGTGCGCCCGCCACGACCCTGCCGTCCTTCGAAGTTTCTGTTACTCGTCGACGCACAGCGTTCGCCCGGTTGCAGGATGTCCGCGTTCATGCCCAAACACATCGAACATCCCGCTTCGCGCCACTCAAACCCCGCTTCGTGAAAAATGCGATCGAGCCCTTCACGCTCCGCCGCCTTCTTCACTGCCTGTGATCCCGGCACGACCATCGCACTCACAGCCGAGTTAATCCGGTAACCTTTCACCACTCGCGCCGCCTCGCGTAGATCCTCGAGCCGCGCATTCGTGCACGATCCGATGAAGGCACGATCGATCGCGATGTCTTGAATATTCGTGCGTGGTTTCAATGCCATGTACTCCAGCGCGTGCTCTGCCGCCGCGTCCGCCGGATCGGGCACAGAACTCGTCACCGGCACAACCATCCCTGGGCTCGTGCCCCACGTCACAAATGGTTCGAGTCGCGAAGCATCAATCTCAACCACACGATCAAACGCCGCGTCATCATCACTTCTGAGCGTTCGCCAGTAATTCACCGCCTTTTCCCACGCTTCGCCAACCGGAGCAAAGCGGCGGCCTTTGAGATACGCGAACGTCGTTTCATCGGGAGCGATCATGCCCGCGCGCGCCCCTGCTTCGATGCTCATGTTGCAGAGCGTCATTCGTCCTTCCATCGACAGCGCGCGCACGGCATCGCCTGCGTACTCGATCACGCAGCCAGTCGCGCCGTCAGTTCCGATTTGCCCGATGATGCCGAGTGCAAGATCCTTCGCCGTGACTCCTTCCGGCAACGCGCCGTTTACGTCTACCTTCATCGTGCGCGGCTTGTTTTGCGGCAAGCACTGCGTGGCCAACACGTGCTCGACTTCGCTCGTGCCGATACCAAACGCAAGCGCGCCAAACGCGCCGTGAGTGCTGGTGTGACTATCGCCGCACACGATCGTCATACCGGGTTGCGTCAGTCCAAGCTCTGGTCCAATGACGTGAACGATGCCTTGCTCGGGCGAGTGAATGTCGAAGAGTTGAATACCAAACTCATCGCAGTTTCGTCGCAGCGTGTCGACTTGATTGGCGGCGATTGCGTCGGCGATGGGCAGGCTGCGATCTGTCGTGGGAACGTTGTGGTCCACAGTGCCGAAGGTGCGACCTGGGCGTCGCACGCTTCGGCCTGCTTGCCGCAATCCAGCAAACGCTTGCGGCGATGTTACTTCGTGAATGAGATGAAGATCGATGTAAAGGAGTGTTGGCTCACCCTGCGCTTCACGGACAACGTGGGCTTGCCAGAGTTTGTCGAATAACGTTTTCATCTCACAAAAAAGCACATAAGACAAAAAAAGCACATAAGCACTAAACAGCGTGGTACGCGTGGCGCATATCCGCAACCTCAGTCACTGCTTCGCAGATCACCTCGCCAAACTCGCTTGTCGTCACGACGTAACCGCGCGTGCCTTCGGCGATGTCAGGCGTGCGATAGCCGGCGTCGAGCACGTTCTCGATCGCCTGTTCGATGTCACAAGCGTCCTGTTCGAGATTGAACGAGTGTCGCAACATCATCGCGACTGATGCAATCGCGCCACACGGATTAGCCGTGCCTTGCCCTGCGATGTCAGGTGCCGAACCATGCACTGGCTCGTAAAGTCCGACTTCGCCACCAATCGTAGCCGAGGCGAGCATACCCAACGAGCCGGTGATCACCGCAGCTTCATCGGAAAGAATGTCGCCAAAAAGATTCTCGGTCAACAACACGTCGAAGCGCCGCGGATTCGCGATTAAATGCATCGCGCAAGCATCGACGTAAAGATGCTCGAGCGTGACGTCAGGATAATCCTGCGAGACGCGAATAACGGTTTGTCGCCAGAGTTGTGAAGTCTCCAGCACGTTGGCCTTATCGACCGAAGTCACCTTACCGCGTCGTTTGCGTGCAGCCTGGAACGCGACCTTCGCGACGCGCTCGATCTCGTCAACCGAATAGCGCATCGTGTTGCTCGCGACAGTAATTCCATTGTTCGATGAAAGACCTCGCGGTTCACCAAAATAGAGACCGCCAAGCAACTCGCGAACGATCAGAATGTCAGCGCCGCGCGCGACTTCCGCCCGCAACGGAGAACAGGCTGCGATCGACGAATATGAGATCGCCGGTCGCAGGTTTGCGTAACCACCGAGCGCACTGCGCAACAGCAATAACCCGGCCTCGGGTCGTTGATTCGGCGACACGCGATCGTATTCGGGAGCACCTACCGCTCCGAGCAGTACCGCGTCAGACGCCAAACACGCATCGAGCGTCGGTCGGGGCAACGGCGAGCCGAACTTCTTGATCGCGACACCACCAATCGCATGTTCTTCGAATTCAAATCGATAGCCTTGAATGCCGGCAATTGTTTGCAGCACACGCACAGCTTCGGCAGTTACTTCTGGTCCAATCCCATCCCCGGGAAGAGTTGTGATCTTAAATCTCATAGAACCCCTTATTTAGCCGCAGATTTTCGCGGATGAACGCGGAGCCGATCCGCGTTCATCCGCGAAAATCTGCGGCAAAAAAGATCAAGCTGCCGCGCTTGCTGCGCTGCTCAATAACGAAATCAAATCCTGATCGTAGACTCGCTTCTTGCGGTCCGCGAGATTGGTAAAACTCTTGTACGCAGCATCGAGCTCAGACGGAGTAATGTCGTAGCCAAGCTCCATATAACGAAGCGAGAGCGCATGTCGTCCGGAATGTTTGCCAAGCACAAGTGAGTTTGCCGGCACGCCCACCGATTCCGGCGTCATAATCTCGTAACAGAGCGGATTGTTAATGACGCCGTGTTGATGAATGCCGGCTTCATGCGCGAAAGCGTTGCGTCCGACGATCGCCTTGTTAGGTTGCACATCGAAGCCGACGATGCTCGAAAGCAGTTGGCTCACCGGATAAAGCTCCTGCGTGTTTATGCCCGTTTCGAACGGCAGACGATCGGCGCGCACATGCAGCGCCATCACGATCTCCTCGAGCGACGCATTACCGGCACGCTCGCCGATGCCGTTGATCGTGCATTCCACTTGTCGTGCGCCAGCTTCAATCGCGGCCAGACTGTTTGCGACGGCGAGACCGAGATCGTTGTGACAGTGGACGCTGATGATCACGTCGCGATCTCTGACGACTCGCTCGCGCACCTGTTGAACCAGATGCGCAAACTCCATCGGCGTTGTGTAACCAACCGTGTCAGGGACGTTGAGCACTGACGCACCTGCTTCGACTGCGACGTCGAGCACTTCGCACAGATAGTCAACGTCGCTGCGCGTCGCATCTTCGGCGGAAAACTCGACGTCGTCGGCATATTCGCGTGCTTGCCGGACAGACGTTCGCGTCATCTCGATCACTTCGGAACGAGATCTTTTCAATTTGTGCTCGAGATGAATGTCAGACGTGGCGACGAAAGTGTGAATTCGCGGACGAGCAGCATACCTCAACGCCTCCGCAGCGCGTGCGACGTCCTGTTCTGACGTGCGGCAGAGCGCGGCGACCTTAACTTTGCGACACTCGGCGGCAACAGCCCTGACGGCTGCGAAGTCACCTTCGGACGCGATCGGAAATCCAGCTTCGATGATATCGACGCCGAGATCCTGGAGCTTCTGGGCCATCCGGACCTTCTCATTGAGGTTCATCGAGCAGCCGGGTGACTGTTCGCCGTCGCGCAAAGTTGTATCGAAGATGCTGACTCTGGCTTGTGACATGGGGTTTCCTCCTGTGGGCAAGCAGGTAAGGAATGCTACGGGTGGATGGGCCAAGAGTCAAAGCTATAATCTTTATAGGAAGATAAAATATTTTCATCCATAGATTACGCAGATTAATCTGTGAAATCTGCGTAATCTGCGGATTATCGAGCTGGGACTTCCGCGATGCGACGGGTGTATTCCTCAAATTGGCCAGTGTAGTACAGACGTGTGAGATCTTTCTCCAATTTGGTGCCGGCAACACGCGATCTGATTTCCCGAAAAATCTTCTCTTTTAGCCAATAACCGTGATCGTAGCGCTCGCCAATCGTCGACGCTGACGCCAGCTTGTCGATCTCAGGCGTGGTCAACCCGCGTCGCCATGCAGCGCGATAGACCATCAATCCTTCCTGAAACGACTGGTTAGCGATCGACGTGAACAGCACGTTCAGTCCTTTCCAGCCCTCCTTGCGCGTGTCGATCAACGGCACTACGTCCGGGTGCGGATTGCTTGCGGTGCGGTAGTCGAGCAGCGAAACACGAAGGTCGATCTTCCGATCTCCGTCGTAATCGTACTCAACCGTATCGAGAAAACCGTTGTTGTCAGTGTCGGTATACTTCACCACCTCTTCGACGCGTGTTGCAAGCGGCTTCGGCGACGGCGTCTTAACGCCACCATGAAACTCGGCATTCTTGTCGACCGTCCATGCGCCCCATTCCGCGCCCGCCAGGTGAAGCTTTCGATCAAACACGCCGACATAAAGCTTGCCGCCGCCTGAGTTGTCTTCGTCAAACTCGCCGCGGTCGCCGAGCGAGTCGGACTGCGGATGGCCATCGAGTCCCGGTTTTTCGCCTGGTCCGGCCATCGCCTGCTCGGCGAAGTTACTTCGCCGCCAGCGTTTGGTGGAATAGATGTCGATGTCCTTTGGACCACCAAAGCCATGCATCGGGTAGTACATCTCCACACGTTCCCAGCGATGATCGTCGTCGTCCTCGTCGAAGACGAAATAAAGACTGGTCCAACCCGCAGTGAAGAAGGCGTCGTAACTCTTCTCGTGCGGCATGTACATCAGCTCATCGATGCGGCGCCAGTTGTTCCATTGAAAGCAGCCATCGAACTTCGGATTGCCTTTCAGCGCTGGATACTTGTGGACAAACTGACGGTATGGAACTCCCGGTCCGCCCGCGCCACGCAACGACATGTCGTAATCGGTTTCGTTGCCTTTGGTTGAATCGTTGTCGAGATCGAAAGTGACGAATGCTTCGCTGAGCACGCCGGAAAGTTTGGTCACGTCTTTGTCGAGCGGCGGCACTGGATCGAGCCAGCGCATCGCCATTTCGCTGGCGCCATCGCCGTCGAAATCGTAAAAAGCGAACGGATTTTCCCAGTTAAGTCGAGGGTCGGGCAGCGATTGCGGTGGACGATGCACTTTCAAAAACACCGCGTTGCCGTTGTAATCCGGCAGCCAATCGGTGGTTCCGGTGTAATCCCAGTTGGCGTTGCCGAAATCAAATTTCTCCCAATCGAGCCAGCCGAGCACGCCGTCTTTCTCGACGTCGATGAAGACCATCCAGTGTGCATCGGCCGCGTTCCAATTACCGTTGGACCACTCGCGCCCCTGCGTCACGAAAGCTTCGAGATCGGCGCGACCGTCGCCGTCGTTGTCGGCCCATTTGATATTGATATCGAGTGCGCTGTCGTACAATCCGTCGCCGTTTTTATCGATCTGCATCACGTCGCCGACTTGGTCGCCGCGCGTGTCGGTGGGCAGCATATCCCCGTTTTCGTCGAGCCAGCGAACGCGTTTGCCGTTCCACCAGCGCTCGAGAATGTCGGGCTTGCCGTCGTGATCGATGTCGAGGCGCACGATCTCGTCTGAGGGCGTGGTTGATTTGAGCGCAGTCTTGCGCAGATCGACGGTGCTGTTTTGAAAGAGGAAAAAGATTAGTGCGGCTAGTGTAAGATGGAAGTGCATACAGGGCACGTCTTATCTCACAGGATTTACAGAATTATCAAGATGAAACGGATCAGTCGTCGAATTTTCTTGCAGTCGACATCTACCGCGGTTGTGGCGAGTGCGGTGCTTCACCGGCTTCCAGCAATCAATGCGCAAGAGCCGCGAGTCTCGCTTCGATTATCCGATTGGGAATACCGGCGCGGTAGTCTTGGTGGTCCATGGGAAGCGTGGCGCAAGGCAAATGACGACGCAAACACCTGGACCAAAGTGCAGATGCCTCACTGCTTCAACGCACTCGATTCAGTCGATCCTGATGGGCCGTATTACCAGGGTCCCGGCTGGTATCGAACAAAATTCGAGCTCGCGAATCCTTATCCAAACGGCCGCACGCTGTTGCATTTCGAAGGCGCAGGACAGAAGACAGAAGTGTTTGTGCACACTGAAAAGGTTGGCTCGCACGTCGGTGGTTACGACGAATTCGTGGTGGACATCACCGAGCAAGTAAAAAAGTTGCCGAAGACTGACGATAAGACACTCATACCTATCGCTGTGATGTGCGACAACTCTCGTGACCTCGAGATGATCCCGTCGAATTTGAGTGATTTCAATATCTACGGTGGTCTTTATCGTTACGTGAACCTGATCTACACGCCCGCAATCTCGCTCGAGCGTGTTCACATCGAGACTGAATTGCAGCCAGACGGAAAGGCAAGAGTGGTAGTGAAAGGGCGGCTCTACAATCCCGCGCAAGTCAAAGAAGACGTTGCGGTGAGAGTTGATGTCTTTGACCCGAATGACAAATATATTCATTTCAGAGGGCGTGTGCTCGCTCCATGGGCTGAAACTCAGAACCTTACCACCTTCACGATCGACAAACCCTCACTCTGGTCGCCGTCGAAGCCGTCTCTTTATCGCTGCCTTGTGGTACTGGAGAGTGTCCATGGCTTATCGCAAATCACCGAGCGTTTCGGCGTGCGCTCGTTTGACTTCATCAAAAATGGACCATTCAAACTAAATGGCGAGCGATTACTGATCCGCGGCACGCAGCGTCACGAAGATCACGCCGGCGTTGCTGCGGCGATGACTGAAGATCTCATGCGCCAGGAGATGCGACTGATAAAGGATCTCGGCGCAAATTTCATCCGGCTCGGACACTTTCAGCAGTCGCGCGTGATCCTCGACCTGTGCGATGAGCTGGGCCTGCTCGTTTGGGAAGAGATTCCGTGGTGTCGCGGCGGACTCGGCGGCGAGCGCTACAAGGAACAGGCGCGCCGCATGTTGCGCAACATGATCGACCAGCATCGCAATCATCCTTCCGTCATTATCTGGGGACTCGGAAATGAGAATGACTGGCCGGGCGACTTCGAGGAGTTTGATAAAGACAAAATCCGCGCGTTCATGATCGAGTTGAACACGTTGGCGCACGCGCTCGACCCGACGCGGAAGACGGCCATCCGCCGTTGCGATTTTGCCAAAGACGTCGTCGACGTTTACTCACCATCGATCTGGGCCGGTTGGTACCAGGGTCCTTACACGCAATACAAATCGAGATCCCTGGCGGAGATCAAGAAAGTCGATCACTTTCTGCACATGGAGTGGGGAGGCGACAGTCATGCTCGTCGCCATTCAGAAGTAATCGATCAGGTTCTCGCGCGCTATGTTGCCGGCGAAGCGCCCGACGAACGCGGGCTGGAGTTTCAGTTGACCGGCGGTGTCAGCAGAGCGTCGAACGATGGTGACTGGTCCGAGACTTACATCTGCAACTTGTTTGACTGGCACTTGAAAGAGCAGGAGACAATGCCGGAGTTGGCGGGCGCAGCGCAATGGATCTTCAAAGATTTTGCGACGACGCTGCGGCCCGGGAATCCGGTGCCGCGTGTAAATCAAAAAGGTCTGGTTGAACGCGATTTCACGTTGAAGGAAGGCTATTTTGTTTTTCAGTCGTACTGGGCGGAGCAGCCGATGGTCCATGTTTACGGTCACTCGTGGCCGGTGCGTTGGGGCGACAAGGACGAAGCGAAGCTGGTGAAGGTTTATTCAAACTGTGCCGTAGTCGAGTTGTTTGTGAATGGCGTTTCAGCAGGCGTGAAGAAGCGCAACAGTCAGGACTTTCCAGCCGCCGGACTGCGCTGGCTGGTGAAGTTCAAAGAAGGCGAGAATGTTGTTCGAGCGGTTGCGAGGCGCGACAAAGTCGAGCTCACTGATGAGATCAGGTTTGTGTATCAAACGGAGAAGTGGGACAAGCCGGCGAAGTTGATACTCGAATCGCTGCGCGCGGTTGATGATGTCGTGACGCTTCAAGCGACGGTGGTCGATGCAAAAGGTGTGTTATGTCTCGATGCTCGAAACGTGGTGCGGTTTGCGTTGGCAGGTGATGGACGCTTGATCGACAACCTCGGAACATCGATCACAGCCCGCAAAGTCGAGCTTTACAACGGCCGTGCGCTGATTAGTGCCAAACGAAAGGGCAGATCGGTTGTGAGTGTTTCTTCGGAGGGACTGCCGACTGCATTTCTAACTATTTAAGCCACAGATGTCACGGATAAAAACGGATCCGTCTTCATCTGTGTCATCCGTGGCTAAACTCTCAGAGAGAGAACGTCCCGTAGAAAGCGCTGTTCTCACCCGAACGCGACCACGGCTCGCCCACCACCTTACCGGAATAAAGCGCCTTCGACGTATATCCGACTTTCCTGTTTTCCAATCCAACCAGCGGCGTGTACCAAACCAGGTTCGGCATCTTGCAGCACAAGTCGTTTGGCATTGCTTCGACATTGATCGCCGCCTCGTTCGTCACGACTGCATACGTGCGACCGTTGCGTTCAAAGCTGATCGGCGCGCTGCGAACCGCGACAACGTTGCCGAGTGACGCTGCGTACTTCTCTTTCAACGCGTTGAGCATCGCGAGCGCCTGCGTCCGCGAGGCGTTGGAGTCGATGATGATTTCAGATTGACGAGCAGCATTGCCTTCGGACAGGTTTGCGTCGGCGCTGACAATGGCCAACACGCGAACGCCGGTGAGATCCACGCCCTGCCATTTTCCGGAGGTCACATTCCACGCCATCATCGCGTCCCGTCCGGTGGTGACGACCTCGCCGTTATAGTGGCACGCGCCGGCAAACACGCTCGCCGTCCGTACCTCGACGTAATCGCCCCGAAGACTGACATTCTCCGCCTGAGAACTAAAGATTAAGCCAAAGATCGCCAGGATCATTACTGCTGCTATCGATAAATATCTTCGCATCACTCACTGCCTCCGAAAACCATCCACAGATTACACAGATTGCATTATACGCCCTTGATCGCCGATGTGTAGCATGCCCGGCCGGGGACGCACCGATCGGGATCGACGCGCCGGTTGTCGGGGCCGATCACCTCCTGCGTTTCACAGCACCAGACATGGTTTGTCGCGTCGAGATATTCTTCGGCGCTGGTCGCGAGTCGGTCGAGCATGAAAAACTTTTTCGAGCGCAGCGATCCGCAGAATGCAGATTGAATAGGCTCTGACGTTTCCTCAGGCATAATTAAGCACCTCCGGCTTTTGCCAACGCGCGTCGCACGAGCGTTTGGGCCAATGGAACTTTGTAAGCGTTTTTCTCGAGTGGCTTCGCATCGGCGAGCGCGATCTTGCCGGCCTCCGTGAGCACATCCGGAGTCAGGCTCTTTCCGGCGAGGAATTTTTCTGCCGCGGGTACGCGCCACGGTATCGGCGCAACGCCGCCCAGAACAATCCGTGCATCTCGCACAGTTCGATCGCCTGCCAGTTGCACTGCGGCGGCCACCGAGGCGAGTGCGAAGTCGAGTGACTCCCGCTCTTTGAATTTCAAATAAGTCGAGCGCGTCGCGAGCGGAGAAGCAGGAACAAAGATCTCAGTAATGATCTCATCGTTCTGCAAGACGTTCTCGCGCCGAATGTTTCCTTCAGACGGCAAGGTGAAGAACTTGTCGAGTGGGATGACGCGTTTGCCTGCGGTACCCGCGACGGTCACGCGCGCTCCCAGCGCCAACAACATCGGCGCGAGATCCGAAGGATGAACGATGTACGATGGACCACCGCCGATGATCGCGTTGTACTTATTCTCACCCTTCGCGGCATAACATTCCGAGCCGCCCTTTTTCAAGCAGATCACTTCTTCGAGACGGAAGTACCAGCAGCGCGGGCGCTGGCAGAGATTTCCACCAACCGTGCCGAGATTGCGAATCTGCGGAGTGGCGATTGAATGTGCGGCTTCCGAAAGCCCCGGAAAACTCTTGCGCACGCCGGCGTGTTCTTCGAGCTCGGTCAGCGTGACGAGCGCGCCGATGGTGAGTCCTCGCGCGTTGAGCGTGATGCGATCGAGTCCGCGAATGTTTTTCAGGTTGACGAGCCGCGACGGACGCGACGTGTAGTCTTTCATCGTCGTCAGCAGATCCTGGCCACCGGCAATCGGCCGCGGCGCTTCGTCAATATCACCCGCCCTATCGACGGAGAGCAACTTGACCGCTTCGTCGATCGTTGCCGGACTCGTCCACTCGAATGCTTTCATCGTTGTATCCTCATCTACGTCATCAATCCGATCAAAATCTTATCGGGCGTGATCGGCAGTTCGCGCACACGAACGCCTGTCGCATTGAATACTGCATTCACGAGCGCGCCGACGGCCGGAATAATGCAGCCTTCCGCAATGCCGATGACTGCCTCGCGCTTGTCGTCGTCGTCGATGATCGGAACCATCTCCGGCATCTCCAAACTGCCTGGCAACTTGTAATCGCCAAACCCAGGATTGAGCTGCATGCCCAACTGCGCATCCATCACGCGACCTTCGTACAATGCCATGCCGAGTGACTGAATCATGCCGCCATTGATCTGGCTCTCCATCGTCAAGCGGTTCAACGGCAGTCCGCCATCCTGAATATGGACCATCTTTACAGGCCGGATGTGACCAGTCTCAACATCAACTTCGACCTCCGCGAAGCAAACGCCATGAACACCACGCGCCTGAAGATCCGCACGCCATTCACCGTGCGACGTGATCCCCGCGGCGGGTAACGCAGCCGCAGCTTGTTTCCAGCTCAGCGATTGTCCTTTCGCCGAAACGTTTCCGCCGGCGAAAACAATCTCTTCCGGCTTCGCGTTGCCGAGCAAAGGAGCGACGCGCTCAGCCACCAGCATTCGAGCTTTGATCGCCGCGTCTTTCACAGACGGAGACAACGAAGGCGCGGTCGTCGAACCACCGGAAGGATTTGCAGCGCCGAGCGTCGAATTGCCGATCTGCTCTTTGACGTCTTTTATTCCGAGACCAAGCTCTTCGGCGACGATCGCTCGCGTGTAAGTGCGCGTTCCGGTGCCGAGATCCTGCGTGCCAACTGCCACGAGCACCGAGCCATCGCGCGAGATCGTCACATCAACTTTGCACTGGTTGTTTCCACCGCCGCCCCACGTGCCGACAGCGCAACCCATCCCTCGTTTCAGCGGACCCGGATTGCCGCCCGCGATCGGATTCCTCCTCGACCAGCCAATCTCCCTCGAGCCGCGGTCCAACTGCCGGTGATAAACCTCGTCGCGCAGGTTCTTCTTGCGAAACTCAACCGGATCCATCTTGATCTTGTAAGCGAGCTCATCAACCAGCGATTCAACCGCGAAAGACGCTTGCGGATGCCCGGGCGCGCGCATCGCGATCGACGAGTCTTCATTCGTGTGCAGCGCGTAGACCTCGCGATATGTGTCGCCCATGCGATAAATGTATGGCTGACCCGCCTGCGATCCCTGGCCGATTCCACCGAGACGATACTGGCGCGCAGTCAGCGCGACGATCGTGCCGTCGTTCTTCGCTCCCGCTTTCAACTTCTGCCACGACCCCGAGCGATTGCCCGCCATCACAAACTCGTCATAGCGCGTGAGCATCAGTTTCACCGGCGACTTGGTCTCTTTCGAAAGACGACAGGCAAACATTCCTTCCGTGCCGATGCCAAACTTCGAGCCAAAGCCGCCGCCCATGTGCTCGACACTCGAAACCACTTTGCTTTGTTCGAGCCCCAGCTCTTTGGCTGCGTCTCCTGGAATCGTGAACGTGCCCTGAGTTGACGCGTAGATCGTGGCCGAGTCGCCGCCGCGATAATCGACGACCATGCCGTGCGTTTCGAGACATGCGTGATGTAGGCGTTGTGAGATGTATTCAGCTTCGACGATCGCGTCCGCGTTGGCGAAAGCGGCTTCGGCTTTTTGCAGATCGCCGTTCTTTGCTTTCTCCTGAAGATTGCTTTCTTCCGCGACGACTTTGGGCGCGTCTGGTTTGATCGCAGCAGGCGCATGGACCACGTGAGGCAGAACTTCGTAAGTCACTTTGATCGCGCGTAGCGCATCGCCTGCGATTTCCGGCGTCGTGGCTGCCACTGCCGCGACTGGTGCACCCGCGAAACGAAGTTCGGTCAACGGCGCCTGCACGATCGCCTTGACACCCGGAATTCTCGACGCTGCTTCCGTGTCAATCTTAGTGACGCGCGCGTGACCGTACGGACAACGCAGGATGCAGCCGTAAAGCATGCCCGGCAAACGCTGGTCGTAAGTGTAACGGGCCACGCCCGTGACTTTCAGTGGACCATCGACACGCGTGATCTTGTGATTGAGCAACGTGTGCTTGTCGTTGGCGCCCCATCCTGGACCAGCATTCTCGTCGACTTCGATTTCAACCATCTGCTCGACGCCATTGACGACTCTCGGCACGCGGATCTTCTTTTTCGGTTTCGGCGACGGCGATGGTTGCGGCTGTGGTTGCTGCTGCATTAGCTCCCCTTCCTCTGTGAATATCAGGCCTGAGATCCTTTTGCGGCCGCGAGTGCCGCTTCGAAAACTCGTGGATAGGTTCCACAGCGACAGAAGTTTCCTTTGCACGCTTCGCGAACCTCCGCCAGCGTGGGGGTTGGGTTCTTCTTCAAATAAGCCGAGATCGTGGTGACAAATCCAGGCGTGCAGAAACCGCACATCAAAGCATCGTGCTCGACGAACGCTGCTTGCACTGCGTTGGGATTGTCAGGTGAGCCTAATCCCTCGACCGTCGTGATCTTTTTGTTGGTGGCGTCGACGGCGAAAACGAGACACGAGTAAGCAGGCTTACCGTCGAGCAGGACGGTGCATGCGCCGCACGTTCCCACGTCGCACACGAGCTTTGGTCCAGTCAGGGCAGGCTCGAGATGATTGCGGAGCGCATTGAGCAACGTAGTGCGAGGTTCGACCTGAACCGATCGCTGTTGCCCGTTAACATCGAGAATTACCTTTACTGTCCCCGATAGAGTTTCTGACGTTGGTGGTTTTTCGGCGGCTTCCGCCTCAACCCATAAATGGTCGGCGATTGCGGCACCGGCGCCAGCAATGCCGACGCCTTTGAGAAAGTTACGCCGGCCTGGGTCGTGATCATCACGAGACTTGGTCATCTCTTTTCTCCTTGACAAGGAAGATAAGTGCTCACTATTGTTCGCCCGCTACACAGCTATTGGTAAAACCATTTCACGGTGATTCAGGTTATTAAGGGGTCGCCATAAATTAGCACCAAAGTAGCAGAAGGAGAAATCTTAATTCGAGAGTAGAACAAGTCAGGAAGAGGGGCTCGCCCCCGCTCGTCGAATTCAGCGGCGGGGGCAAGCCACCCTTCCCAACTTGTTCTTCCAACATGCACCATGATTACAAATCAAAAACTTGCCGTAATCGTCGTGCTCTTAATGGCGATGACTCAGCTCTGCGTCGCGGCTCCTTCGCGTGCGAATGGGAAAACTGATTGGTCCGTGCGTCTGGTTGAGTCGACCATGAAGCGCTACTCAACCGCGCAAGATCTCGGCTCGTGGGGCTACGCGAAATCGCTTTACCTGTACGGCCAGTATCTCGTTTACAAACGAACACGCGATCCGCGCTATCTCAAGTACATCAAAGATTGGATCGACTCACACGTCGACGCAAACGGTGTCGTCACGAGCGCGAATGCGCAAGGCGAAGTGCGCGAAGTGAAGTTTGACAATCTCGACAGCATGCTGCCGGGCAATCTCCTGTTGCTTCTTTACCAGGAGACACGCGAGCCAAAATACAAACTCGCCGCCGATCGCATCAGGCAAAGATTCGACACCTATCCGCGCACGAAAGACGGCGGCTTCTGGCACGCAACCAGCAAAAGTCGTGAATGGCAACTCTGGGGCGACGGCGTGTTCATGTCGATGCCTTTTCTCGTCAGGTATGGAAACATGTTTGGCGACAGCAAATACGCCAACGACGAAGCGGTTCACCAATTACTCACTTATGCCAGCCATTTGAACGATCCACGCACCGGCTTGATGTTTCACGCCTACGACGAGAGTGGACAATCCACCTGGGCCGACAAGGAAACCAAACATTCGGCTGAGATCTGGTGCCGCGCAATGGGTTGGTTCGGCATGACCCTGATCGAAGTTCTGGAGCTGTTGCCGCGCGATCATCCGAAGCGATCGCAGTTGATTTCGCAGGTGGCGCAACTCGTCAAAGCGTGGGCCAAATATCAAGACAAGAAAACGGGTCTTTGGTATCAGGTCGTCGATAAAGGTGACAATCCAAACAACTGGCTCGAAACCTCAAGCTCGAGCATGTACACGTACGTGATCTCGATGGCGGCAGATCGCGGTTACGTAAAGAAGAGTTACGCGGACGTGGCGCGAAGAGGTTATGCGGGCGTGCTGACGAAGCTGTCGCTGGATCAGGAAGGGCAAACAAACATCACGGATATCTGCGAGGGCACCAACGTCGCCGACCTCGCTTACTACTTCGCGCGCAAGCGAAACACCAACGATTTTCACGGGCTCGGCGCGTTTCTGATCATGAACGAGAAGTTTATGAACAAAACGCTCAAAGGCAGCAGCAAGAAGCTCTGGAAGCCTGTCAAGCCATCCACAGATTACGCAGATTAACCTCCAATCTGTGGTAAGCCGCCTAAAAATAATCTGTGTAATCTGTGGATAAAGTCTTGACGTGAGACAAAATTGGTATTATAAGTTCGCCGCTTAGCTCCAGATTGTCATGACCAATTCGGCTTTAGCCCAGTTGAAGGTTGTTCAGCCTGCGCGTTCCGGGCAGGCGACTGAACAGGTCGTGGCTCGTGTTTACGAGCTAATCAAGCACGAAGGTCTAAAGCCCGGCGATCGCCTGCCACCCGAGCGTGAGTTGTCAAAACAGCTTGGAATTAGCCGGCCTTCCTTGAGAGCCGGCTTGAGTTCTTTGATCTCGATGGGCGTGCTCCAGTCACGGCAGGGCGCCGGCACGTTCATCGTCGACGGTCCCCCAGCACTCGACAGCGAACCGCTGCGTCTGCTGGCTGAGCTTCACGGTTTCAGTTTCGATCACATGTTTGAGACGAGGTCGATCCTGGAAGTGGGCGCAGCCGGTTTGGCGGCTGAGCATGCAACTGGCGAACAGTTGGCGACGATGTCTGAGCAAATCGCCGATATGTTTGCGGCGTTGAAGGATCCGCAGCAGTTTCTGGTGCACGACGTTGCGTTTCACCGAGCGGTTGCAGCCGCGTCAGGCAATCCGACGCTGGCCACGCTGGTCGAGATGGTTTCGGCAATTTTGTACCAGCGGCGTCGCGACACGATCGAGCGGGCGCACGATTTCAACGAAGCGCTCGAGCTGCACCGTCGAATTTATCGTGCGATTCGTGAGCGCAAGCCTGACGAGGCGCGTGAGGCAATGCGCGAGCACATTGTTCGAGCCCAGCGAGCTTTTGCGCTTGAAGAGAAGCAGATAAAGCCACAAAAGGGCACATGAGTTCTTCTTTGCCATAACCGGAAAATTCGTTTGCAGTTTTAATTGGGTAATCCCCTCGTCCTTTTATCGAAATTGTCCTAAGTAGAGACAATTTGGTTCAGCCACCACCGTTGACAAGATCGGAAATTGAAGGAGGAGTCCCATGTCCAGTTTTCTGCGTTCCCAACCCGCCATCTTGGCAGCCATCCTGCCAGGCATCCTGGTAGCCGTCATCCTGCCGCTCGCCATTAGCAACGTCGCGAACGCGCAAACGATTACCGGCTCGATCTCGGGCACCGTCTCGGATTCCACCGGAGCTATGATTCCCGGCGCGACCGTGACGCTCACCAGCGAGAAGACCGGACAAGCACGCGGCTCCACTACTGACAGTGAGGGCCGTTTTAATTTTGCGGCACTCCAACCCGGCTCTTACTACCTGAAGATCGAACGCCAAGGGTTTCAAGCGCTCGAACAGCGAGGCATCAACCTTAGCGCCAACGAGAACCTGGCGCTCGGCGATCTCAAGTTGCAGGCAGGACAAGTCAGTGAAACTGTCAGCGTTATAAGCGAGGGCGCGATCGTCGAACGCGAGAGCAGCGACTTAACCGCACGTCTCACTGCCGATCAGCTCAATCTGATCTCGACCAAAGGCCGCGACGTAACGTCACTCCTTCGCTTGTTGCCCGGCACTTCAAACAACGACGACATCGAAGGCGCCGGCGATGGCTTCGGCACTGACCTCCCAAACATCTCCGGACAGCGCGGGCGTTCGACCGTTCCAACGATCGATGGGCTGTTTGCCGGCGAGCCCAGCGGCTCAAACAAGTTGAGCATGACGATCAACCAGGACGCAGTTGCCGAAGTAAAAGTGTTACGCAACAACTACGGCGCTGAGTACGGCAACAACGGTGGCGCGATCATCAACATCGTTTCCAAAGGCGGCGGCAAAGATTACGCCGGAAGTGTTTATTACTTTCTGCGCAACGAGTCGCTCAACGCCACGCCGTTTTTCAACAACAAAGTGGGATTAGACAAACCGCTCTATCGTCACCTATATCCTGGCGGCAACATCGGTGGTCCATTGCCGCTGCCACGATTTGGTGAAGGCGGCAAGTTCTGGCTACGAGACAAGGCGTTCTTCTTCTTCTCCTATGAGAAGCCGCATCAGATCACGCCAAACGATCCGCGTTTCGTCACAGTGCCAAGTGCGCTCGAACGCAGGGGTGATTTCTCGCAGTCGATCAACTCAAACGGCGCACAGGTCTTTGTGCGCGATCCACTCAATCCGGGCACCGGCTGTAGCGCGAGCGACACGAGTGGCTGTTTCAAAGATCCGACTCGCGCCACTGCTTCTAATCCACTCGGTCTGAACATCATTCCGCAATCGCGCTTCAACGCGAGCGGTGTTGCGTTGCTCAACTATTTCCCGCTGCCGAACACGTTTGGTGGAACTGGTGGCAGCGCGTTCAACTACGTCGCGCAGAGCCCGACCGACGTGCCCAAGCGAAGCAAAGTTATCCGCTTCGACGTCAGACCGACCAACAAGGACACAATCTATTGGAAGTATCAGTGGTGGACTTCTGACAATCTCGGCACCGGCACTTCAGGCTGGCCCGGTAACGACAACAATCGCTGGGGCATCAATTCACACTACCTTTACAAGGACGATGGTTGGTCTGCGAACTGGGTACGCGTAGTCAGCGCGAGCGTCGTTAACGAGTTCAACTTCGGCATGCGTCACGATTCGGAGGGTTTCATTCCCGGCGACGGCGAGATCGAGCGTCTGCAACGCGATGCGTTGAACTACACCGCGCCGCAGCTCTTCCCGCAAAACAATCACCTCGGGACAATTCCGCGCGTGACGAATTGGGGCGGCGTGCGTGCTCCATCCAACGGTGTGGCCAATATCAACTGGCTCGATCGCTGGGGCGAGGTTGGCAACGATTACATCAAACCCTCGTTTGCCGACAATGTCTCGGTTACGCACGGGGATCACGCGCTCAAGTTTGGTGTTTACTACGAGCGGCTGAAAAACGGCGAGGCGCCTGGCGGACAATGGTCGGGCGTCTTTAATTTTGCCGGCAACGACAACAATTTCACGAATGCGCTCGGCAACACCGGTTACGCATACGCAAATGCGATAATCGGTAACTTCAGAAACTATCAGGAGTCGACTGCGCGACCATTCACAAACCTGCAGCTCACGCAGGTTCAATGGTACGCGGCCGATCAGTGGAAGATAAGCCGGAGCTTTACGCTGAATTACGGTGTGCGCTTTGGCTACCATTCTCCGTTCGAACAGATCGATGGCCAGGGCTCGAACTTCGATCCGAGGTTGTTTAATCCAGCGAAGGTAGTTTCTCTTTACGAGCCTGCCTGTGCAGTTGCGTTCACACCGCCTGCAACATGTCCGGCTGCTTCACGAAGAGCACGCAATCCAATCACGGGCCAACTCATCGCGTTGACCGGCGCCAACGCAAATCTGGTCGGCGCAATCGTGCCGGGCAGTGGTGACCCGAACAACGGTTTGGCATTGGGTATAGATCCCAACACGCCACGCGGCTATCGCAAGACGAGATCGGTCGACATCGAGCCGCGTGTAGGATTTGCGTGGGACATGTTTGGTAATAGCAGCACCGTGCTGCGCGCGCAGGCCGGTATTTACCATGCGCCACGTGTCGGTGGCGGTACAACCGGCGGCAACCTCGTCAACAATCAACCAGCCAACCGCACGTTCAGTATCGACTTCGGCAGCATCAACCAACTTCAGAATCTGACTGGTACTGCTATCACGCGACCGTCGAGTCTCAACGCTGTGGAAGTAGATTCACACACTCCGACGATCTACAACTTCACGTTCGGCGTGCAGCGTGAGATCGGATTCAAGACGGTGCTGGAAGTCAGTTATGTTGGATCGTTCGCTCGCCACCTGGGCCAGCGAATCAACATCAACGACATTCCTGACGGCGCGAAGCTCGGAACCAACAACATCAGTCCGGTGACGGGCAGCCGGCTTCCGGATGAGTTCCTGCGGCCATATCGTGGCTACGGCGATATCAACATGGTCACGTGGGCCGGAACGTCAAACTACAACTCGTTGCAGGTGCAGGCGAATCGCCGTTACACCAAAGGCTTCCAGGCAGGTTTGGCTTACACTTATTCGAAGTCGTTTGACTACGCCAACGACGACTCTTCAGACGTCTCGTTTGGACGGCCGTACAAAGATTTCAACTACGCGGCTTCCGATTTCGATCAAACGCACATCTTCACGATCAACTACATCTACGATGTGCCGGCGATCGGGCGAAAGCTTGGCAACGGATTCGCGTCAGCGATTCTCGATCACTGGCAGATTTCCGGCACCACGTCGTATGCGACTGGTAAGCCGAAAAATATAACACTCAATGCGCAAACCTTCTCGAGCACTGCCGCTACGATCTCGCTCGGACAACCATGTCCGGTTGGCTCCAATGTTACTTCGACGACTGCAACCACTCAGGTGTGTACGCCGATCACTGATTTCACCGGTGGAGGCAACAACGCACGTCCTTTCATGGTTTGCGATCCCGTGAAGGGTGACTTCGGCGTTGATTCAACCGGCACGCCTCGAGCATTCAACGTGGCGTGTTTCGCGAAGCCCTTCGCTACGGGACAGATTGGTAACATGCCCCGCAACCCGGTGCGCATGCCTTCGATCTTCAACAACGATCTGGCGTTCTTCAAGAACATCAAGTTTAGTGAAAAGCGAGCGCTACAGCTTCGTTGGGAGATCTACAACATTTTCAATCATTCGAATTTCCGTGATATCGATGCGACGCCGACCTGGGGGCTGGTCGTCAATAATCCGAGCACGGCGACGCCAAAAGCGGGGTGTTCGTTGACGAACGTCTGCACGGCGAGTTTCCAGCAGACGAACGCGAGATTCGGCGCCATGCTTCTGGCACGAAGTCCGCGCGTGATGCAGGCGTCGATTAGGTTTAACTTCTGATTCGGGCCTTAAAGAGGCACGAAGAACACAAGAAGGCAACGCGATTGATAGGGAGGCTAACATGCGCTCACGTGCAATTGGAGCCACGCTGCTCCTTCTCACATTCACCGTAATTATCAAAGCACAAACTTCTACTGGTGAAGTGAATGGCACAGTCGCGGACCCAAATGGCGGCGCCTTACCTGGCGCCGTGGTCAAGCTAATCAGTCAGTCGACTAAGATCGAAACGGAAGTAAAAGCTAATGAGAACGGGTACTTCACCATTGTTAATGTAAAGCCAGGTAGTTACGTACTGCGGATCGAGGTACAAAACTTCAAAGGAATTGAAACCGCTCCATTCAATGTCGGCGTAAGTGAAACAGTTACTCAGAACGTGACGCTTACAGTTGGCGAGGTCTCAGAAACTGTTCAAGTAATCACTGATACCGAACTTGTCCAAAAATCTACAACAGAACTCGGCACAGTGATTAATCAGCGCGCGGTTGCAGACTTACCGCTGAACGGCAGGAACTTTACCCAGCTTCTTACACTGACGCCGGGCGTGACACCCGTCTCTACGTCTCAAAACAGGAGCATCGGTGGAGTTGAAGGTAACGTCGGCATCCCCGGTTCGGGTTTTGTCGATCCATCATTTCACGGCCAGCAAAACCGTTCCAAGCTTTACTTCTACGACGGCATCATCAACACAAACATTCGTGGACCGACGTACATCGTTATCCCTAACATCGATCTGGTCCAGGAGTTCAAAGTTGTCGGCCACGATGCCAAGGCTGAATTTGGAGGCGCAACTGGCGGCGTGATGAATATGGTTTCTCGCTCCGGTGGCAACACTTTCCATGGATCCGCTTTTGAATATGTTCGGAACGACGCCTTCGATGCGCGCAATCCATTCGACGTATGCACGTCTGCGAGATGCAAACCGGGCCAGGGTGTTCCCGACAGCCCATTGCCTTTCCGTCAGAATCAATTCGGGGCGGTGCTTACTGGACCAATATTCAAGAACCGCACGTTTTTTTCGGCCGGATATGACGGCTGGCGCTATAGTCAGCCCACGCTGGCACTCACCTACGTACCGACTGCTGCCGAAATCAACGGCGACTTTACGAACACTCCTTTTCGCCGGCCCATCTTCAATCCCTATTCAACGCGATTGGTGAGTGGTAACTTCGTTCGCGATCAGTTTCGCTGCGATGCTTCAGGGAATCCACTGCCAGTGAATGCCCAAAAGCAGCAGGATCAAAGCATCGGGTCAGTGTGTTTTAAGATCCCGCAGGCGTTGATTTTTGCGCCGATGCAGCAGTTTTTCCGAACGTATTCGGCAACGCCTAATTTATCCTTTCCAGGTGACGTGACGAATAATTTTGCACAGAGTCGTGCAACGACAAACAATTCGAACGGTTTCCAGATTAGAATCGATCATCGATTCGGCGACGACGACAACATCTTCTTCCGCTACACGGAACAGCGTGTATCGGTTGATAACCCGATCGGACAAGAGGGTTCGACCGGCGGCAGCTCGCAAGGAAGAAACTACGGCGGTGGCTGGACCCATCTCTTTGGTCCGAAACTGATTTTTGATTTCCGCATGGGTTATGCAGGACGTCCCGGAGTTGATTCAGGTCAGCAGAACCAACATTCCGCTGGGGTCAGTGGCCTGACAGGATTTGTTGACGTCGACAAATACGAAGGTCTTCTCGTTCGCCTGGCGAATTGGACGGCCGGTGGCAGCAACGATTTCGGAGTGCGCGGTCCGGCAATTCGAGAAAATCCCAACTGGAGCGTGACGCCAAACTTGACGTGGTTGAACGGTAACCACAATTTCAAAATCGGGGGATGGTATATCGAAGCGAAGCGGATACAACTCAACACCTTCCAGCGCTATAACTTCAGCGATGAACAAACGCGTGGATTAACAGGCAGCTCGGGTACGTCGGGACTTTCTCTCGCTTCCGCGCTACTTGGTTTTCCCAGTGATTTTCAAGCTCAGTTACCGACGCTACATGGTGGCCCGGTCCAGTTTAAGTACGCGGCTTGGGCTGCATATTTTCAGGATGAGTGGAGAATCAATCCTAATCTCACACTCACCTGGGGATTGCGTTACGACTACCTTACGCAACCCAAGACGCTGGACGGAAGGCTCTGGAATGCGCTGGACCTACCGAACAAACGGTGGATTATTGGCGCGAAAGAAATGCCTCCCCTTTGCAGTGTCGCGAAGCAGGCACCTTGCATCCCGGACGCTTTCCAGTCGGACCCACATTTCAGCAACGTGGTGCTCGCAGGCAAGGACTTCTTTGCACCACCACCCGTTAAAGATAATTGGGGACCACGTATTGGTATAGCGTGGACCTTTAATCCGAAAACCGTTATCCGTGCCGGCTGGGGACTTTATTGGGATGCGATTCCGGCCAGAAGCCAATACGCACAAAATGATTTGGAGATGGCTGTTTGGCCAGACGCAACTGCATTCGCAGGTGCCGCAAACACCAGCGCTGACTTCGCCAGCGGTGCTTTTCGAAACATCGTCCAGTTACAGTCACAGGGATTCGCAACACCACTGCCAACTACCAACCCCTGGACGCCCGCGAACACTTTCGGTGATGACCCGGCTTACAAGGATGGCTACTCGCAACAATGGCACGTCGAAATACAGCGTGAACTGGGCTGGCACTCCATGTTTTCCGTCGCTTATGTAGGCAGTAAGAATGGTCGACTTCCGTATTCCGGGTTCGGCAACACGGCCAGCCAGGCGTCGAGAAATACGTGTGCGACGAATGATAATCCATGCAATGCGGCATTTCGCGCTTCGGTGGATGCGTTGCGACCGATGCCGTGGGTCGCCGCTAACATCAACTACACATTAAGCACGGGTTATTCCAACTACCATGCTTTGCAGACGAAATTTCAACGCCGTCTTACGAATGGACTGCAAACTTTAGTGTCTTACACCTGGAGCAAATCGATCGACGTCGGAAGTGGCTATTTCAACGTCGAGAATGGACCAGGCGGCGGTTCAACGTTGCAGAACTTCTACGATCCCAGCACTGGCCGCGGCGTCTCGGCTTACGACATTCCCCACTTCCTATCGTGGTCCACGGTCTATGAGCTACCCGCAGGACGTGGAAAGAAATGGTTTCGCACTGGCGCCGCATCATGGATCCTCGGGGATTGGCAGACTAATTTCATCATGCAGGCACGAACCGGACAGGTCTTCAACATCCAGGTTGCAGGAGACCTCGCCAATCTGCGCGGAAACGCGCCAAACGCGCCGGGCAATTACCTGAGACCAAATTTGTTGGCCGATCCGTTCGTTGCTGGTCCAGTTCCAGCTAACCCGGATCCGCTTTGCCAAAAGACTATCTCGAATGGCGGCCGAGCAGCAGATGCGACTCGAACTATCGCCAGTTGGTTCAACCCATGTGCTTTTGGTATTCCCAATAACACCGGCGCCTTTGGGAGCTTTGGAAGGAATGTTCTCCGCGGACCGAGTGTGTTCAATACAGACCTGTCGTTGTTTAAGAGCATTCGCGTGCGGGAGGATTGGAGGCTCCAATTTCGCTTTGAGGCTTTTAACGTGTTCAATATTCAGAACTGGGATGTACCGGCCAACGGTAACCTGACACTTAATTCCGGGACCTCAATAGTTGCAAACGTCGGGAGGGTCTCGGGTTTGGCTCAGGGTACAACGCCGAGACAGCTTCAGTTTGGACTAAGGTTTCTGTTCTAGGTGACGCACAATGAGTTTGTCTAAAGGCGCAAAGAGTTTCATCATTTGCGCCTTTTGTGCTTTTTTGTGGCGAGCCGCTACTGCGCAACCCCGCGTCTTCATACTTGATGCGAAGCAACTCGCGTCAGCCAAAGAGCGACTGCGCGACGCGCAGAAAGCACTCTCCGCTGGTCCATTCTCGGTAGTCACGAAAGATGTGACGCCGCCTAGTGGCGACAAGCACGACTACATGAGCCAGGCGCCATACTTCTGGCCCGATCCGAAAAGTCCAAACGGCCTGCCTTACATTCGTCGCGACGGCGAACGCAATCCCGAGATCGAAAAGATAAACAACCATCGCGTCAAGGATCAGATGGAAGCGGCGGTTGAGACGCTCGCGCTCGCTTATTACGCCACGCGCGACGAAGCGTATGCGGCCAAGGCCGCGCAGTTGTTACGCACCTTCTTTCTCGATCCGCAAACGCGCATGAATCCCAACTTGCAGTTTGCGCAAGGTATTCCGGGCATTAATACTGGCCGTGGGATCGGACTGATCGAGACGCGCGGACTAACGCGAGTGGTCGATGCGGTCGGGCTGCTGCAAGGTTCGAAAGCATGGACCAGCGCGGATCAAAAGGGCATGGAGGAGTGGTTCGGAAAGTTTTTGCAATGGATGCTGGAGAGCAAGAACGGTCGCGATGAAGCGGCGGCGAAAAACAATCACGGGACGTTTTACGACGTGCAGGTAGTTTCGTTTGCGCTTTTCCTCGGAAAGAATGCGTTGGCCAAGTCTGTTGTGGAAGCAGCAAAGACAAAACGGATCGCGGTCCAGATCGAGCCCGACGGACGTCAACCACTCGAGCTCGCTCGAACGAAGGCGTGGAGTTACAGCGTCGGAAATCTCGACGGTCTTATGACGCTCGCTCGTTTGGGTGAAAACGTTGGTCTCGATCTGTGGCACTACGAAACTCGCGACGGCCGCAGTATTCGCAAAGCGCTCGACTTCCTCGCGCCATTCGCGACCGGCGAAAAGAAGTGGTCCTATCAACAGCTCGGCGACTGGCCGCCACAAATGTTGTTTCCATTAATCCGCCGCGCTTCCGCGCATTACAGCGACATAAAGCTTCCATGAAATCAATCTTTTTGTGCATCTTGTGCCTTTTTGTGGCCCAAACAGTTTCCGCTCAAACGTGGCCACACCCGATCCCCGCGCGCATTCGCGACGGCGGCAACAAAGATCTGATGGTGATGACGCTCGGCGACGTCACGCCTTCAATCGCCGACGGCACCTTCGATCCCGCCAAAGACGAGATGCGTCTCAAAGACGGCACCGTCATCAAAAACTATTTTCGCGACACACTGAAGATCAAATACTTCCAACCAATCGACAAAACCCATTTTCCGTTGCCGCCTTCGGGTTGGTGTTCCTGGTACTTCTTCTATCAGGAGATCAACGAAGACGAGATCAAGATCGTCGCGAAATGGATCGCGGAGAACCTCAAAGACTTCGGCGTTCAGTACGTGCAGATCGACGACGGCTGGCAAGGCACTGGTCACGGTCTTGGTGAGAATCGCGACTGGTCCACCATCAACAATCGCTTCCCCAGCGGCATGGACGGTCTTGCCGCCTACATCAAGAGTCTCGGGCTGAAGCCGGGCATCTGGCTCGCGCCACATGGCCAAAGTAACGAAGCAGTCGTCAAAAATCACTCCGGCGTTTTTCTTATGAAACCCGACGGAACGACTGCGTCGAACACCTGGGAAGGAAAGTTTCTGGTCGATCCTTCGACGCCTGAGTCGCAGAAATATTTGAAAGACTTGTTTGCGAAGCTTTCGAGCTGGGGCTACGACTATTTCAAGATCGACGGTCAGCCGATCGTCGTGCGCGAGTACAGAAACAAGAAGAGTTTCATGAAGAATCCGGCTGACGATCCGGACGCGCTCTATCGCGAGACGCTCAACAGCATTCGCGCAGGTATTGGCCCAAATCGTTATCTGCTCGGTTGCTGGGTCGTGCCGCTGGAAGGCGTTGGCCTGATGAACGGGTCGCGTATCGGCGCGGACGTTTTGCCAAACTGGGATGGCTTCAAGTTCGCGATGCGCGCGACGATGCAATACTACTTTCTGCACAACGTCGCGTGGTATGCGGATCCGGACGTCTTCATCGTCCGCGCTCCTTTGCCGCTCGAGCAGGCGCGTGCGTGGGCCACACTGCAAGGACTGACGGGCCAGGCTGCGCTGATGAGCGATCGACTTGTCGATCTCTCCGCCGAGCGGGTTGAGCTAATCAAGCGAGTTTACCCGGCAGTAGATATTCGCCCGCTGGATCTGTTCTCGTCTGATCGCAACAAGCGCATCTGGGACTTGAAGGTAAATCATCTCGGTCGCGCGTACGACGTTGTTGGGTTCTTCAACTTCGACGAAACGAAGTCGCTGTCGTCTTACCTGGCGTGGAAAGATCTTGGACTGCCTGAGGATCGTCCGGTTCACGTGTTTGATTTTTGGAACAAGGAATACCTCGGCGCCTGGGAAAAAGGAATCTCGGTTGATCTTGGACCAACGAGCACGAGAGTGCTCACACTGATGCCTGCCACGGATCAGGTGGAGCTCGTTTCGACCAGCCGCCACATCACGCAGGGCTGGGTCGATCTTGTTTCGCAGCGCTTCGATCCATCGCGCAACAGCTACTCCGGCAAAAGCAAGCTGATCCGCAACGATCCGTACAGTCTGTGGTTCGCTTTTCCGCGCGGAAAGCATCTCGCGATCAAAAGCGCGACGGCTTACAGTCGCGCCGGCAAACTGCCGGTACGGATCGTGAATCATCAGGGTTGGGCAGAAGTCGAGATCACGTCGCCAGTCACGACGGAAGTGAGTTGGGACGTTCGTTTCGAACCGGCTGCTGCGTATCACTTTCCGGTGCGGGAGCCGCAGAATCTTTGGATTGAAGAGTCTGGAGTCGACGGCGCCAATTTGCATTGGACCGTTGTTCATCAACCCGCCGCTGGTTATCAGGTTTCGCTAAACGGAAAACTGTTGGGCGTCACGCCGTCGCAGACGTTTGCGCTACGCAGACTTGAGCCGAACACTGCGTACACCGCGGAAGTGAGAACGGTTTGGCAGGACGGCACGCTCAGCGAAAAGAAGGCGCAGTTGCAATTCACGCTCGAGAAGATGCAGCCGCCGGAAATGTTTCTTTCGGATCTCGATCCAGTTCGTCTGACGCCGGGCTGGCGGCAACCGGAGTTGAAACGCAACTTCAACAGTGGCGGATTGTCTGTTGGTGGTCGTCGTTTTGAAAAAGGGATTGGAATGCCGACGAATTCGGAGATCGAGTTTGAGTTGAATGGCACGTACGACAACTTCGCGGCGCTGGTCGGGATTGATGATGAGTTCAACAACAACGACGCGAAGGTAGAGTTTGTCGTGTTGGGAGATGGGAAGGAGTTGTGGCGCAGCGGAGGTTTGAAGAAGAGCGACGGCACGAAGCCGTTGAAGGTTGAGGTGAAGAATGTGAAGCTACTGACGCTGCGCGTGCAGCGTGAAGGCGAGGGTGGACGCATTCACGCCGATTGGGTTGATGCGCGGTTAACGAAATAAAAGACAGTTCTCCCGCAAAGGCGCAAAGGCGCAAAGGGAGAATATGAATTCAGTATCTACTTTGCGTCTTTGCGCCTTTGCGGGAAAAATGATCTCTAGAAGAAAAATACTCCAACTGGCATTACTGTCGCCGTTTGCGGCGGCGTTGCCGCGTTTGGTTGAGGCGCAGAGTCTTCGAAGCACACTTCTCAAAGCGCCGGGCAATGTCGTTCCATCGGATGGCGCGGATGTCTCTCAAATCAAACTTGAGCGGCGTTGGAGTGGATCGGTTTGTCAGTCGCGCCTGACGAACAATGGTCGAGAACCGATCAAGGTAAAAGAGGTCGTGCTGTTTGATCTCCAACTATCGCTGCCTGCTTCGACGCGGCTCTACGGCGAAGGATTTCAGATGCTTTCGCAAACGGGTGGCACGTTGGGCCAACCCGCAGATCTCGGCAACTACACCGACGCCAAACACTACAAACTCCCGGCGCCGCCAAACGCCAAAGCCTTCTACGGAATGATGACGCTTTCGCCAACGCCCGGCGACCATCACCTTTTCGCATTCACTTCATGTCGCCGGTTTATCGGACAGTTCTACCTGAATAACCCTTCGTTGAAAGTCGTGGTTGATACCGAAGGTCGCGAGTTGCGCGCCGGTGAGACGTGGGAGATCGAAACGTTCACTTATCAATCAGGAAGCGATCGTGACCGATTGCTCGATAACCTCGCGGCACAGCTCATCGCAAACCATCCACCACTGCATTTCCCGTCTCCGCCGACCGGTTGGTGCTCGTGGTATTGCTTTGGTCCACGAGTCACCGCGCAACAAGTCCTCGACAATCTCGACTTCATTGCGAAACACACGCCCGGCTTGCGTTACGTGCAGATCGACGACGGCTATCAACCCGCCATGGGCGACTGGCTCGAAACCGGCGCGGCATTCGGCGGCAACGTGCAAGGCGTGTTGAAACAGATTCGCGAGCGCGGCTTTGAGCCTGCGATCTGGGTCGCGCCGTTTGTCGCCGAGGAGAAGTCGCACGTCTTTCAACAGCATCCGGATTGGTTTGTGAAAGACGCCGATGGAACTCCTTTGCGCTCGGATCGTGTGACGTTTGGCGGCTGGCGACGTGGTCCATGGTACGTGCTCGACGGCACGCATCCGGAAGTGCAACAGCATTTTGAAAACTTTTTTCGCACGATGAAGCGTGAATGGGGCTGCACCTATTTCAAGCTCGATGCAAACTTCTGGGGCGCGATTCACGGCGGACGTTTTCACGATCCGCGTGCCACGCGCATCGAAGCTTATCGCCGCGGAATGCAGGCGATACTCCGCGGGGCCGAAAATAGTTTTGTGCTCGGCTGCAATCATCCGATCTGGCCGTCGTTAGGACTGATTCATGGCTCGCGCAGCTCAAACGACATCAAACGCTCGTGGGAACGCTTCGAAACCACCGCGCGACAGAACCTCAGTCGCAACTGGCAAAACGGTCGCTTGTGGTGGAACGATTGTGACGCGATAGTGCTTACGGGCGATCTGCTGGATAATGAGTTTCAGTTTCATGCGACAGCGATTTATGCGTCAGGCGGGATGCTCTTGTCAGGCGACGATCTGACGAAGATCAGCACGGAGAAGTTGTCGATGTTGCGCAAGTTGCAACCGCCAACGGGTGTTGCGGCGCGATTCGAAGACGATGAGTTTCGAGTGGGAAGGATTCAGTTGGGTAGACGCGAGGTGGTGTCGGTGCTCAATTGGACCAGCGAGCCGCGGGATGTGTCGGTACGTTTGAACCAACGTTGTCGTGTGCGAGATTTTTGGACTGATGCGGATCTCGGGGTCCATGTCGGCGCGTTTGAGATCAAAGCCCTTCCACCGCGTTCGGGACGACTGTTAATTTGTGCCGCGGATTTCCGCGGATAAACGCGGATCGATCCGCGTCATCTGCGAAAATCCGCGGCTAAAAAAATGCATCCATCTACGCTACGCAATAAACTCTCCGGCGTGATCGCATTTCCGGTCACGCCGTTCAAGGAGAACCTGTCTCTAGATCTGCCGGGTCTGCATAACAATCTCACCAAACTCTTGGAACATCCGATCTCGGCGGTCGTGGCTGCCGGTGGAACTGGCGAGATGTATTCGTTGACGCCCGCCGAGTATGCGCGAGTGATCGAACTGACCGCGCACGCAGTCGAGGATCGCGTGCCATTGATCGCCGGTGTCGGCTTTGGACAACGGCTGGCGGTCGAGATGGCCCAAACGGCGGAAAAGGCCGGTGCTGACGGTATCCTCGCCTTTCCGCCTTACTACCCAAACGCCGATGATGAGGGGCTGATCGAGTATTACCGCGCGATCGGCGCAGCCACCCGCCTCGGGATGATCATTTACAGTCGCGACTGGGTCAACTTCAGTCCAGCGATGGTCGAGCGTCTGTGCGCGATTTCGACTCTCGTTGCATGGAAAGATGGTCAGGGTGATATCCGGCGACTGCAAGCAATCATGAATCGCGTTGGTGATCGACTGCACTGGATTGGCGGCGCCGGCGACGACATGGTGGCGGCGTACTACAGTATTGGCATCAGAGCTTTCACTTCGAGCATTGCGACGGTTGCTCCGCGATTGTCGCTGAAGCTTCATGAATTGGCTGAGGCGGATGATCGCGAAGCGTTAATGGAGTTGCTGGATCGCTGTGTCATCCCGCTATACGCGTTGCGCGCTCGTCGCAAAGGTTACGAAGTGTCGGCGATGAAAGCGATGATGGACATGGTTGGACTGAACGGTGGTCCAGTCCGTCCGCCACTCGTGAATGTGAGCGCAGAAGAGGAAAACGAGTTGCGGGCCATACTTGCCAGTTGGGAAAAGTTTCTTTAATCCACAGATAAAATGTTGACAATTCCGACCCATCAATCTAAACTCCGTTACCGCTAACGACAGTCTGACCAAACCCCAGGAGACATCACGATGAACAGGCGAAACTACCTGGCCCTGATGGGCGCAGCCGCAGGCGCTCTCGCAACTAACGCCACGCTCGATCTCGTTTCAGCGCAGGACGGCCGCACGCCCGATTCCGGCGCGCCGACAACTTCCACAGTCGAAGATCGCGCGCGCCGCATGAAGTGGTGGCACGAGGCAAAGTTCGGCATGTTTATTCACTGGGGTTTGTACAGCACGCTCGGGCGTCACGAGTGGGTGATGGAAAACGAAGGTATTCCCGCGAAGGAGTACGAGCAGTATGCCGACCGCTTCAAACCGAAACCCAATGCCGCGCGCGACTGGGCACGTTTGGCGCGTACCGCCGGCATGAAATACATGGTGATGACGTCAAAGCATCACGAAGGCTTCTGCAATTTTGATTCGAAGCTGACCAACTACTGCGCTCCCAAACGTGGTCCAGGCCGCGATCTCGTGCGCGAGTACGTCGAAGCTGCGCGGGCTGAAGGTTTGAGATTTGGTTTCTACTACTCGTTGATGGATTGGCATCACCCGGATGGTGCGCGCTGTTTGAAAGACGAAGCCGCACGACGGCGTTTTGTCGATTACATTCACGGACAAGTCAAAGAGTTGATGACGAATTACGGTAAGGTCGACATTCTCTGGTACGACGTGCCGTGGCCGCTCGATGCAAAAGGTTGGGAGTCGGTCGAGATGAACACGATGGTGCGAAAGCTTCAGCCAGACATCATCATCAACAACCGCTCAAAGATTCCCGAAGACTTCGATACCCCGGAACAGCGAATCGAAGCGTCGGCGAATCGCCCGTGGGAATCGTGTATGACGTTGAACGACAGTTGGGGCTATCACATTTCCGATCGCAATTGGAAAAGCCCAACGACCGTGATTCGCAATCTGATCACGTGCGCGCGCGATGGCGGCAACTATCTTTTGAACATCGGTCCAACCGAGGATGGCTCGATTCCGATTGAATCGGTGCGGATACTGACGACCGTGGGCGACTGGATGGCCAAACACGGCGACACGATCCGGCTCTCGGATAACTGCCAGCCGCGCCGTGGAAATTATGTGAGCTACACGCGTCGCGGCAACACGTTGTACGCGCATGTTTATTACTGGCCCGGCGAAACAGTGGTCATCGCAAACTTCCTGAACAAAGTCAGCTCAGTAAAGATGCACGGGAGCAACGTGCCGGTGAAGTTTGAGCAGGACGACTTTCGCATTCGACTGACTGGATTGCCGAAGCGGCCACCTGAGTTAGTGACGACTTTCGCGCTTGAATGCGATAGCGAGCCGCGGCAGAGTCACGAAGGCAAACGCGCGGAAAAGCCGAGGGACGTAATTGCTTGATAGGTAGGTTTTAGCCGCAGATTTTCGCGAATGAACGCGGATCGGGATCCGCGTTCATCCGCGAAAATCTGCGGCTAAATCATGACTCATGATAGATTCCCACCAACACTTCTGGCAGGTCGGTCGTTTCGATTATCCCTGGATGTCTGAGGATCTGGGCGTGCTCTATCGCGACTACCTCCCTTCCGATCTCTCACCGATTCTCCAACGCAACGGCATCAACCTAACCGTGTTGGTCCAGGCGAGTAACAGTGTCGCCGAATCGCGGTGGTTATTAGAGTTGGCGAACGCAAATAGTTTCATCGGCGGCGTAGTTGGTTGGGTCGACTTGATGAGTCCGAACATCGATGAGCAGTTAATCACACACCCGAAATTCAAAGGCATCCGGCATCTCGTCGAGAGCGAGCCCGATGATGATTGGCTCGTGCAGCCCGCTGTGTTATCCGGCCTCAACCGGCTCTCAGCTTCCGGACTCTCTTACGATCTCCTGGTCCACACTCGTCATCTGAAGTATGTGCCACTAGTTGCCGAGAGTTGTCCCGAGCTCGCGCTCGTGATCGATCACTTAGCTAAACCGCCAATTGCGCGAAACGAGATCAAGGAGTGGTCGCAAGCACTCGCGCCGCTGGCAAGATTTCCAAACATCAATTGCAAGCTTTCAGGTCTGGTCACTGAAGCCAATTGGAGCTCGTGGCAGACGGATGAACTGCGTCCGTATGTCGATTGCGCGCTCGAACTGTTTGGCGCGGATCGCCTGATGTTTGGCACTGATTATCCGGTCTGCTTGCTTGCCGCGACTTACGATCGAGTGCTGGAGTCGTTTCAGGAACTTCTGAAGGATCTCAGTGAAGCTGAGCGCGAGAAGATATTTTCAACGAACGCGGCAAAGTTCTATCGTCTTTGACTAACCAACAGCGGGGGCAAGCCACCCTTCCTGACTTGTTCCCTTTTTATGAGCGTTTGGGCAGGAACAACTGAAAGGGGAACAAGTCAGGAAGGGTGGCTTGCCCCCGCTGCTAGCGAAAGATGTCTGAAACGTATTTCATCACCGGCGCGCAGGGCTGTATTGGATCGTGGATCGTCAAGGCGCTCACCGAGCGCGGCGACCGCGCTGTCGTTTTCGATCGCAGCACTGATTCTCGTCGTCTCAGTGCAATTATAAACGCTGAGGATCTACCGCGAGTGCGCTTCATCTCCGGTGACATCACTGAACGAGGCGCTGTGCTGTCCGCGCTGAGTGAATGCGGAGCTGAGCACATCATCCATCTCGCAGGCTTGCAGGTGCCGACGTGCAAAGCCGATCCCGTCTCCGGCGCGCTCGTGAACGTCGCCGGCATGCTCAACGTCTTCGAAGCTGCGCGAACGATCGGCATCAAGCGAATCGTCTATGCGAGCTCGGCGGCTGTTTACGGAATGAACGACAGCGAAGTGGCGCTCGACGAAACCGTGCAGTGTGAGCCAAACACTCATTACGGTGTCTTCAAGCGCGCGAACGAAGGTAATGCTCGCGTCTATTTTCTCGATCACGGCATCAACAGCATCGGCCTGCGACCGCTAACCGTCTACGGCGTCAATCGCGACACCGGCCTGACCAGCGATCCGACGAAGGCGATGAAATCCGCTGTGCTCGGCCGGCCGTTTCACATCCGCTTCAGCGGCGCAACCGATTTTCAATACGTTGCCGACACCGCCGCCGCATTCATGCTGTGCGCAGACAACACGCCCGAGGGCGCGCACGTTTTCAACCTGCATGGCGAGACTGTCACCGTCGAGCGCATCGCGAAGTTAATCAACAAACAAGTTTCAGGTAGAAATGGAGACTTGATTACTTTCGGTGGTCCAGAGATTCCGATCGCTGCCGCCATCGACGACACCGCTATCAGAAAAGTAATACGCGAATTGCCCTCAACGCCGCTCGAAACCGGTGTGCGCGAAACAATGGAAAGATTCGCGGCGTTACGCGACGACGGCCGGCTGGATACCAGCGATATTGATTTATGAGTGCTTCACCTGTGACCAATCAGAACGAATTGCCTTTAACGTCGAGTCAAACGATGAAGGCAAGTGTGTTGTGCGACGTGAGGCGCCTCGAAGTGCGAGACATTCCACGTCCCGCGATTTCGCCTTACGAGGTATTAATTCGAGTGGCGGCAGTTGGGCTGTGTGGAACTGACGTCCACATCTTCGCCGGTCACGCAAACTACAACACGAACGAATATGGTCAAGCCATTCCGCTCGCGTTGCAGCCGCAGATTCTCGGACACGAAATCACGGGCGTCGTTGAGCAAGTCGGCAGCGCGATCACTGATTTGCGCGAAGGCGATCGGGTGGTGGTGGACCAGGGATTGAATTGCGTCAGCCGCAGGCGTGAGATCCTTTGTGAGTATTGTCGCACCGAGAATAGTCATCAATGCGAGTTTTATCGCGAGCACGGCATCACTGGATTGCCGGGTGGACTCGCCGAGTTCATCGCTGTGCCGGCGGTGAACGCGGTGAAGATCACGACATCACTCGAGCCGGCGACGGCAGCGCTGGTCGAGCCGCTCGGTTGTGTGATTCATTCGTCTGATACTGTCGCAAAATCGCGGACGCGGCATGCAATCAACGCCGACAGCGCGGAGCGTCGCGTTCGCAGCGTGTTAATATGCGGCGCCGGACCGGCAGGACTGCTGTTTACACAATACTTGCGAAACGTTCTCGGTTATCAGGGACTGCTCTTCGTCAGCGATCCGAATGAACACAAGCGACTGCTGGCCAAGCAGATCGGTGCCGACGAAACGATCGATCCGATTCGGAACGATCTGGTGGAAGTGATTCACGAACACACCGGCGGCAAAGGTGTTGAATACTTGATCGAAGCTTCCGGTTCGGGTGAAGTCTTTCGTTGGCTGCCAGGGCTGATACGCAAGCAGGCGACCGTGTTACTTTACGGCCACGGACATGCAGGAACGGATTTGAGCGTGCTGAGCAACATACTTTTCAAAGAGCCTGTGTTGGTTAGCTCGGTCGGCGCCTCGGGTGGTTTTGAAAGCGATGGCCGGCCTTCGGCGTACACGCGCGCGCTCAGTCTCATCGAGCAAAACCAGATCGACGCCGCCGCGCTGATCACGCATCGCTACACGTCGTTTGAGAATGTGGAGAAGGCGTTGTCGAGCGATATACATACCCATGACTACGTGAAGGGTGTCGTTGTTTTAGCCGCGGATTTTCGCGGATGAATGCAGATCAGCAAAATCCGCGTTTATCTGCGGTCAAATATTTATGAAGGTTTCGCTATTTGTCACCTGTCTCGTCGATCAATTGTGGACCAGCATCGGCGTGAGCAGTGTCGAGGTGTTGCGGCGCGTCGGGTGTGAAGTTGAGTTTGACCAGCGGCAAACGTGCTGCGCACAGCCGGCCTACAACACGGGTTATCTCGATGAGGCTCGTCAGGTAGCGCGACGCTTCATCAGCATCTTTGAGGAGAGTCACGCAGAGGCGATCGTCAGTCCTTCAGGTTCGTGCACTGCGATGGTGCATCATTACCCGCAGTTGTTTGCGGACGATCCCGAATGGCTCTCTCGCTCAAAATCAATTGCGGCAAAGACGCATGAGCTGAGCTCGTTTCTGGTTCGCGTGCTCAAGGTTGAAGACGTCGGCGCGTCGTGGTCAGGAAGACTGACGTGGCACGATGCGTGTCACGGTTTGCGCGATCTCAATCTCAAGAGCGAGCCGCGAACGTTGATTCGCAACGTGCGTGGCGCGGAGTTTGTCGAGCTCGAACACGCCGATGCGTGTTGTGGCTTTGGCGGCACTTTTTCAGTGAAGTATCCAGAGATCTCTTTGGCGATCCTCGACCAGAAGATCGAAGCGATCGAGCGCGCGGGCGTTCAGGCAGTTGTGTCGGGTGATGCGAGTTGCCTGATGCAGATCGGCGGCCGGTTGTCGCGCAAAGGATCGAAGGTGCGTGTAATGCATCTGGCGGAACTGTTGGCCGCGGATTCTCGCGGATGAACGCGGATTATGAATCATCTGTCGAGTGAAACGTTTAGGGAGAATGCGAGGGCAGCGCTGGCCGACGTGCATCTGCGCGGCGCTTTGAAGAATGCCACCTCGCTGTTTGGCGAGCGTCGCAGAGAAGCTGCGGCCAGTTTGCCGAACTGGGAAGAGCTACGCAGCCGTGCGCGAGCTATCAAAGATGAAGCGCTGCTGCATCTCGATCGCTATCTCGAAGAGTTTGTGCGCAATGCGGAGAGTCGCGGCGCGCGAGTGCATTGGGCCCGCGATGCTGCCGAAGCAAACACGATCATTTGTCGGCTAGCAACCGAACGTGACGCTCGAATTATCGTCAAGAGCAAGAGCATGACGACGGAAGAGACGCATCTCAACGATGCGTTAGAAGCAGCGGGGATGCAGGTCGTCGAAACAGATCTGGGGGAGTACATAATTCAACTTGCTCATGAGACTCCGTCGCACATCATCGCGCCCGCAATTCACAAAACCCGCGGACAGATCGCGGAACTGTTTACTGCGGAGCTGGGCATGCCGCCGACTGACGACGTGGCCCAACTGACCAGCACTGCACGCGCAACGCTGCGCGATCGTTTTGCCGCCGCCGACGTGGGTATCAGTGGAGTTAACTTTGGTATCGCTGAAACCGGAACCATCGTGATCGTCGAAAACGAAGGCAACATCAGGTTGACCACGAGTCTGCCGCGCGTGCACATCGCAGTGATGGGCATCGAAAAGGTGGTGCCAAGTTTCGCCGATCTCGACGTGTTTCTAAAACTGCTGCCGCGCTCGGGCACCGGACAAAGATTAACCACTTATCAATCGTTTATTACCGGCACGAAGCGTCGTGCAACTGATGAAGGTCCGGAGGAGTTGCACATCGTGCTGCTCGACAACGGCCGTTCGCGGATGTTGGCCCATCCGGTCACGCGGCAGTCGCTGGCGTGCATACGTTGCGGCGCGTGCTTGAATGCTTGTCCGGTTTATCAGCAGGTTGGCGGTCACGCATACGGCTCTGTGTATCCGGGCCCGATCGGCGCGGTAATCACGCCGCAGTTGATGGGAATCGAAAAGACCTCGCAGTTGCCGTATGCGTCGAGTCTGTGTGGCGCGTGCCGTGAAGTCTGTCCGGTGAAGATCGACATTCCGCGTCTTTTGTTACACCTGCGCGGCGAGATCACTGCGCAGCGCAAGGGCAGTGCTGCCGAGCGGTTGGCTTTCAAGCTGTGGGCGCGGGTTATGATGAGTCCGCTGTTGTATAGAACGAGTTCAATTGCCGGTCGATTGCTCCAACACATCATCCCGATCTCGAGAGCATGGACCAGCGGGCGCGATCTGCGTCCAATCGAATCGCAGAGTTTTCACGACAGGTGGAAAACGCTCCAATGAACAACGCCGCGCGCGAGGCGATCCTCGGCTCGATTCGTTCTAATTTGTCTCGTAGCGTCCCTGACGAGACAAATCCTGTGCATCTTGAAAATCCTGTAATCCTGTCTAAAAAGGTCTCCTCGGCCACGCTTGTCGACCTTTTCAAATCAAACCTCGAATCAGTCAACGGCCACTGCATCATCGCCGACAGCGAACCCGGTGTCGCCCGCGCGCTGACGACAATCATTTCAAATCTGCAAACCACCAATCTGCGCGCGCAGCGGATCGCACTCTCCGACACGCCGTCCATGGAACGAATCATGTACATGACCGATCTCGACATCGAAGAGCTCACAATCACGCCGAGCGCGACTGAGATCTTCAGCTTCGACGTTGGTATCAGCAGCGCGCAGGCAGCCATCGCCGAAACCGGCACGCTAGTTCTGGACAGCACATACGAACGTCATCGACTGGTTTCACTTGTTCCGCCAGTGCACATCGCCATTGTCGATGCTTCACGCATTGTCGAAACTCTCGGCGAAGCTTTAGCCCTCTTGCGCAAGGACAACGAGATCAGTCCGGCAGTAACATTCATCACCGGCCCATCACGCACGGCAGATATCGAGTTGACGCTGGCCATCGGCGTTCATGGCCCACAGGAACTCTACGTAATCATCAACGGATCACGCTAGATGCACATCATTTCATTCGCGACCGAGGAATCAAACTGGCGCACGCCGCGCGTGGGATTTATCTTGCACGTAGGTGACCGCGACACTGGTTATCGTCTGGACTGTGAAAAACTGTTCGAGCCCGCCGAGCGTCCGAAAGATCCGCTCGCGTGGTTTGACATGGATGGACCATGGTTTCAAAAAGCACGCGACACGCACGACGCGTTAATCAAAGACGAGAAGGCGCTCGCTGAGGCACGAAATAAAGGTTGGTTAGTTCCGAGCCGTGATGCTTACTGGTTCGCGCCCGTGCCCCGTCCCGGAAAGCTCATTTGCATCGGACTCAACTATCGCGATCATGCGGCTGAAAGTAAGATGCCGATTCCGGAAAAACCGGTGATCTTCTCGAAGTTCTCGACAGCAGTGATCGCGCCTGGCGAGCCGGTGGTCCTGCCAACAACAAGTCAGCAAGTTGATTACGAAGCCGAGTTGGCAGTGGTCATCGGTCGCCGGGCAAAGTACGTCAGCGCCGATCGCGCGTATGATTACGTGCTTGGCTACACTGCTTTCAACGACGTCAGCGCCCGCGATTTCCAATTCGCTGACGGGCAATGGCAACGAGGAAAGTCGTGCGACACGTTTGCGCCGATGGGCCAGACGATTGTGACCACAGACACGATCACCGATCCACACAAGCTTTCGATCAAGCTCGTACTAAACGGCGAGACGATGCAGGACTCAAACACCGATCAACTGATCTTCGGCGTGCCGGCGTTAATCGAATTTTTGTCGCAGTCGATAACGCTCGAGCCGGGTGATGTGATAGCGACCGGAACACCGCCGGGCGTTGGCTTTGCGCGTAACCCGCCGGTATTTCTCAAACCTGGCGACCGGATGGAAGTGCTCATCGAAGGCATGGGTGGCCTGGGAAATCCGGTAATTAGTAAGTAGAACCTCTGTGTCTTTGTGCCTCTGTGGTTAAAACATGATGGAAGGTCACCACAGAGACACAGAGGCACAGAGAACACATAACAAATTCGAAAAGAAAAACATGATGCGCAAATTCCTTTTACTACTCTTCGCTTTTGTCTTCGTCACGGCATGTGTGAAGACCAACGGCCCGGCCTCCAACGGCAAAAAGAAGTTGACCATCGCCGTCATCCCGAAAGGCACGACGCACGAGTTCTGGAAAAGCATTCACGCCGGCAGTAACAAAGCCGCACAGGAACTCGCCGCGCAGGGAACAGACATTGACGTGATTTGGAAAGGCCCACTGCGCGAGGACGATCGCGAACAGCAGATCCAAGTCGTTGAAGGCTTTGCGGCGCAAGGCGTCAACGGCATCGTGCTCGCGCCACTCGACAACCGCGCGTTAGTCCGTCCGGTTTCTGATGCACAGCGCGCGGGTGTGCCGACAGTGATCATCGATTCGGGTTTGGACTCAGAGGAGATCGTCAGTTTCGTCGCCACCGACAATCGCAAAGGCGGAACGCTCGCAGCGGATCGCATGGGCCAACTACTGAATGGCAAAGGCAAGGTGCTAGTTCTTCGCTACGCGGAAGGCTCGGCCAGCACCACCGAACGCGAGGAAGGTTTCATCAGTCAAATCAAACAGAAGTTTCCCGACATCGAGCTCGTCTCAACCGATCAGTACGCGGGCGCGACGCGCGATACCGCGAAACGCGCGTCGGAGAATCTCTTGAATCGTTTCGGTGATGACGTGCAGGGCATCTTCACGCCGAACGAGTCGTCGACTGCGGGAATGCTGCTCGCGCTGCAAGACATTGGCAAAGCCGGTAAGGTTTCGTTTGTTGGGTTCGACGTCAGCCAACCTTTTATCGACGCCATCAACGCCAACCAACTCCACGGTATCGTGGTGCAGAATCCGTTCAACATGGGCTACCTTGGCGTACGCACGATGGTCGAGAGCCTGCTCGGTAAGCCCGTAGACAAAAAGATCGATACAGGGGTGATGCTGGTGACGAAAGAGAACATGTCGTCGCCGGAAGTCCAGGCGTTGCTGCACCCACCCCTGGATCAGTATCTAAAATGAATAAGATTTTCTTTGTGCTTTTCTGTGCCTCTTTGCGGCCGAAGGCTAATGGTTGCCAATGGTTGCTGACGTAAAGCAAAACCGGACTCTTCTCAGCGCGGCGGCTATACAGAACTGGCTGAACCGCCTCGGACCAGTGCTCGGTCTGTTGCTCGTGATCGGCATCTTCTCACTCCTCATGGACACCCCGGCGCGATTTCTCTCACCAAACAATCTGCGCATCGTCCTTTCGCAAACAGTAATCGTGGCCATCGGCGCGATCGGCATGACGATGATCATCATCAGCGGCGGGATCGATCTCGCTGTCGGATCGACAATCGCTTTGACGGGCGTCATAACCGCGCTTGGTATTAACGATGGTCTCGCACCGTCAGTAGCTTTGCTGACTGGCATCCTGGCCGGCGGCCTTGTCGGTTTGGTGAATGGTCTTGTGATCACGCGTTTGAAGGTCGTTCCATTCATCGCCACGCTCGGCATGTTGGGTGTCGCGCGAGGTGTGGCTAAGTGGCTGGCAAATCAACAGACAGTGAACATGCGCGGGACGTGGCTGAATGAGCTGCTGGTCATGTTTCCGAATCCGCCGTGGCTACTCGTGGCTCCAGGTGTGTGGATCACAATCGTGCTCGCAATTGTTGCCGCGATTGTTTTGCGCAACACGGTTTTTGGTCGCCGTGTGTTTGCGCTTGGATCAAACGAAGCCGCCGCACGTGCGTGTGGCATTTCCACCGATCGACTCAAGGTCTGGATCTATGCGCTTGCAGGTTTGCTCTTTGGTCTTGCGGGTGTGATGCAGATGTCGCGTTTGCGGCAAGGCGATCCGACAGTTGCTGCCGGATCCGAATTGGACATCATTGCTGCGGTGGTGATCGGCGGTGGCAGTTTGAGTGGTGGCGAGGGAAGCATCCTGGGATCGATGATCGGCGCTCTGATCATGGCGTTTTTGCGAAACGGATGTCAGCAAGTTGGTTGGCCCAACTACATTCAGGAGATCATCATTGGTGCGATCATCGTTGTCGCCGTGGCGATCGATCGCTGGCGTTCAGCACACGCGTAACCACAAGAAGGCACAAAAAGATCAAGCCACAAAGAGGCACAAAAAAGCGCAAGGGAGAAGATGAATGGTTAGGATGATTTTAGTTTGTGGTGTTTTGCTGTTTTGTGTTTCCGCGGCGCTTGGACAGGCACCGTCCCCATCGCCGACACCGACCCCCGACTGCACTGAGCTGAAGACGCGGCTCGATCGTGCGGAGACCAAGTTGAGCGACTGGCCTGCGCTTGCTCGTTATCGCGAAGACAATAAGAAGGTCACACCGCCAGCGAAGAACGAACAGCGCGTCGTCTTCATGGGCGACTCGATCACCGATTCCTGGGACAATCCAGTAAATGGCGGCTTCTTTCCCGGCAAGCCTTACGTCAATCGTGGCATCAGTGGCCAGACAACGCCGCAGATGCTCATTCGCTTTCGTCGCGATGTTATCGAGCTCAAACCGAAAGTCGTCGTGATACTCGCCGGCACCAACGACATCGCGGGCAACACTGGGCCCATGACTCTTGAAGCGATTGAAGACAACCTGACGTCGATGGCGGAACTGGCAACCGCCCACGGTATTCGCGTCGTGTTTGCCTCGCTGCTTCCCGTGAGTGATTACGAAGTCCGCGACGGCAAACCGATTACTCAAACGGTGCGCCGTCCGCCCGAACAGATCCTGGCACTCAATCAATGGATGAAAGAGTATGCGAAGCTGCACCATCACGTTTACCTCGATTACTTCTCAGCGATGGTCGACGACAAAGGCTTCTTAAAAGACGAGCTGAGCAACGACGGTCTTCATCCCAACGTGCAAGGCTACGCCGTGATGTCTCCTCTCGCTGAAGCTGCAATCGCAGCAAGTTTGAAGCACGGTAAGTAACTCACCAATGCCGGTCACTCTAGAAGACATCGCCCGCGCACTCAACGTCTCAAAGATGACAGTGTCGCGCGCGATCAATAACCATCCTGAGATTAGCGTAGAAACGCGCGCGCGGATTCTCGAGACCGCGCGAAAGATGAACTACCGTCCGAACCAGTTTGCGCGCGCTCTCACCACCAATCGCTCCTATCTCATCGGCATCGTGGTTCCCGACTTGATGCACTCTTATTTTGCCGAGATTTGTCGGGCCGTGGAGATTGAAGCGCGACCGGTCGGATACCAGAATTTGATCTGTAGTACCGACGAAGATGCGCAGAAAGAGATGGACGAGATAGAGGCCCTGTTGTCGCGCACCGATGGTCTAATCGTCGCTTCGACACTGTCGAAAAGCGAAGCAAAGTTTTACCGCCGGTTGCTGAGTGAAGGCGCGAACATCGTCTTGATCGATCGCTTGTTGGATGGACTGAGTTGTTCGGCAGTAACTACCGACGACGTTCAAGTCGGACTCCTCGCAACGAAACACTTGATCAAGTTGGGCCATCGCAAGATCGGACACTTAAAAGGACCAAACGTTTCCACGGCGCTCAGGCGGCATCAGGGATACGAGCAGGCGATGTCGAGCGCGAAGCTGAAGCCAATCGTGCGTGAATGTGGTTTTACTGAGGCGGATGGTCACGCGGCGATGCAGCGGTGGATCGTGGAAGGTAACTTGCCAACTGCGATCTTTGCGGCGAACGATCCGGCGGCGATTGGCGCGATGGAAGCGATGAGTGAGGCGGGATTGAGTGTGCCGGATGATGTGGCGTTCGTCGGCGCGGGGAGTATCCACTATGGCGACATGCTGCGCGTTCCGTTGACGACGGTGAGTTGGTCGACATTAGCGATGGGTCAGTCAGCAGCAGGGTTATTGCTCGACCTCGTCGACGGCAAAATGAAAGGCCGGCGACCGCGAAAGATCACGCTCGAACCTGAGCTCGTCATCCGCCACTCCTGCGGTTTTTAGCCGCGGATTCTCGCAGATAACCGCGGATTCTTGTTCGATCTGCGTTTATCCGCGAAAATCCACGCCTAAAAAACCTTGACACCGCGACCGCACGAGAGTATATGTTCCGCGTTTAGACAAATTCATTCGTCCCAGCAACTCAACTAAACCGAGGTACCACAGGCTCGCTCTTCAGCCTGTAAACAATTTACGTAATTAGTCCTAATCACGAACAATATCAATCATGCGCAAGATCAACCCACATGATTTCACGGTTGCGCGGCGCGGTACGAGCCGCGAGATCAACCGCCAAATCGCCCTGAACCTTGTTCGCGCCCATCAGCCCGTCTCGCGTGCAGACCTCGCCCGACTCATGGGCGTCAGGCGAGGCGTCGCCAGTCTTCTCGTGAGCGAATTGCTAAACGAGTCGCTCATTTTCGAAGGCGCTGTCGGGGAAGCTGTCGGCCGCGGCCGCCGGCCTACGTTTCTCTACATCGATTCACGCCAGCGTTGCGTCGTCGGCGTCGATATTCGCGCGACACGAACCTACATTCTCGTCACGGATTTGTTAGGCCGGCAGCTCGGCGTCGTCAGCAGCTTTCAAACGAATCGCGACGTCGACGTGTTGATTCAGGAACTGGCGCGACGCATCAAGCAGATACTCATTGACTATAAAGAAGTCGGTGCCTGCGAAGGCGTTGGCGTGTCAGTGCCGGGCATGGTCGATCCTGTAAAGGGACGTGTGTTGCACGCGCCGACACTGGCATGGCGCGACGTCAACCTGCGCGATCCACTCGCCGTCATGTTGGGAATTCCGGTCCACATCGAGAATTCTGGTAAAGCGTGCGCACTGGCCCAGGTGTGGGCCACGCGCAGTGACATGGCGTCAGGCAATTCTGTTTTTGTGAGCGTCTCTGACGGCGTTGGCGTCGGCGTGGTGGTTAACGGCGAAGTGCTTCGCGGTCGTCACAACACGGCCGGCGAGTTTGGTCATGTGCCGTTGAGCATCGATGGACCACGCTGTTCCTGTGGCGCGACTGGTTGCTGGGAAGCTTACGTTTCAAATCTCGCTACATTATCGCGCTACTTCGGTCGCGATCTATCTGAGCCGCGACCGCGCGATACCGACACTGCAACGTTCACTGTTGAAGACCTGATCGCGCGTGCACGTGCCGGCGATGCGAAGGCACTCGCCGCGATCAATTCCACCGCGCGTTATCTCGGCCTCGGTCTCGCTTCGCTCATCAACGCGCTCGATCCGGGGCGCATTTACATCGGCGGCGAAATAACGACGGCGTGGAGCTTGATCGAACCGATCGTGCGCAGTGCTCTGCGTGAACGAACGTTGACTGAATTTGGCGGAGCGACAGAAATCCACGTCGTTCCAGCGGAGGAACATCCGCGTTTGCGCGGCGCAGTCGCCCTGGTCGCGGCACCCGCTTTCGCAGCGCCGATGGTGGCCTAAACCTTAACAACAATTTCGACAACCTTTGGAGGTGTTAGCTATGCAACGCACACAAACCCGAAACTCCATATCAAGGTATTTCCCAGTCGGTGCTGTTATCTTGCTTGTCGTCCTTGCGGCTGTAAGCGCGAGCGGTCAAACGATCTTTGGGCGCATCTCAGGGACCGTGACAGATAGTTCGGGTGCGGTCATACCTAACGCCACAGTTACTGTCACAAACAACGCGACTAATTCAGAACGGACCGCGGTTACTGACGGCGAAGGCTTCTATACCGTCACGAATCTTCCGGTAGGAAACTACACCGTTTCCGTCGAGCAAAGTGGCTTCAAAAAGTCGGTGCAGACCGGCAACGTTCTAGCCGCCGACACGCGGCTAACCGTCAACGTCACGCTCGAGGCGGGCTCTGTTTCAGAGACAGTTGAGGTTTCAACTACAGCAGGCGAGACCGTCAACACAACGTCCGGTGAAGTTGCTCGCGTGGTCGATAAACGCCAGGTTCAAAACCTCGCATTAAACGGCCGAAACTACATGCAGCTCGTTACGCTTATTCCAGGCGCGGCGATTCTTGACGAGGACCAACTCGCTCTTACAACGAGCTTGAGCATCAGCCAGGCAGCTATCAACGGCAATCGACCTAACTACAACAGCCTGTCAGTTGATGGCGGCTTCAACATGGATTCAGGCAGCAACAACAGTCAGGTCAATAACGTGGGCATCGATTTTATTCAGGAAGTGAAGATTCAAACCTCAAACTTCTCTGCTGAATACGGTCGCAACGCCGGTGCTTCCATCAACGTGGTCACACGCAGCGGTGGAAACGCTTATCACGGCAGTGCGTACGAATTCATTCGTAACGACAAACTCGATGCTCGCAATTTCTTTTCTCCCGTCAAACCGAAGTTACGCTTCAACAACGCTGGTTGGAACTTTAACGGGCCGATTGTCAAAGACAAACTCTTCTTCTTCGTGGGCCAGGAGTACAAGTACATTCGGCAGGACGCCGCGCCGGTCCGGCGGATCTTGCCGACCCGTGCCGAACGACTCGGCGATTTTTCGCGGCGCCTGGCTGGATTCGACGGGATCATTGGCACAGCAGACGATGGCGTGCTCCGCGATCCGACGAAAGCGGCGAACACCTGTGTAGCTCCGGTGGTGAGCTCGAGTGGCGCCGTGACTACTCCCGCGATACGTACCGGCTGCTTCGCCGGCAACGTCGTTCCGAGTGGTTTAATTACAACCGACGGCAGAGCGATTGCCTCCGTGTTCAGTGCAATGGAGAAGCTTGCGGTCTCCTACTTTGACACCCCGACGGCTAACAATGCCACATTCCAACAGCCAAATCCTTTTGATTACCGAGAAGACAACATTCGTATCGATTACAAGATCAACGAGAAACACAGTGTCTACGGTCGATATCTTCATGACAAGTATGACCTGATCGATCCGTTTGGCACGTTCATCAATTCACCACTGCCGACGGTCCCAACCAATCGTCTTCGACCAGGCAACAGTTACCAACTCTCTTACACGTGGTTAATTTCGCCGACCTTCATTAATGAAGCGAAGGCCAATGCTTCATGGAACGGCCAGCGCATTCCACCTGTGGGAGAGTTTTGGAAGCGATCGACCTTCGGATTTGTTTATCCGCAACTCTTTTCAGGCGGACGGTTTGACGATGGTATTCCCAACACGACCTTTGCCGGTGCCGGCTCTCCGTCCAACTTCAACGGACCATCTGGTTCATTGCTGTCACCTACTACCGATATTGCTGTCAGTGACAACGTCACGGTCATCCGTGGCAAGCATTCAATGAAAACCGGAGTCCTTGTTATCCGCAACCGCAAAGATCAAAATGGGCGGTCAAATTACACCGGTAATCTCGCTTTCAATACGAATGCTACGCGGTCGACCGGCAACTCCTTCGCCGACGCGTTACTCGGAAATTTCCGTAGCTACAGTGAAGCTAACGACGATCCGATTGGGTTTTTCAGGTTCAACCAGTTTGAGACGTACGCCACTGACAGTTGGAAGGTAGCGCGCAACTTGAGTATTGAGTTCGGCGCTCGTTTCTATCACTTTTCTCCAACCTACACTCAGGCGAATAACCTCGCCAGCTTCGATCCGAGTCACTACGATCCGGCACAAGCAGTGACGATACTGGCCAACGGAAACATCGACCTCACGAAAGGCGGAAACCGTTTCAACGGTCTGGTCCGCGCGGGCGACGGAATTCCACCCGCCGAGCGAGGCCGCGTCAGCGTCAGCGATGCGGTGTTAGCGACAATTCCCACTGGAGCGACGCCTGGCTTCTATGACGCGAAGAATAAGATTGCCCCGCGATTCGGGTTTTCATATGCGCCGTTTAATGACGACAAGACCTCGATTCGTGGCGGCTTTGGAATGTTCTATGACAAGGTCGAAGGCAACCTGATCTTTTCGCAGGTCAACCTTCCGCCGTTTGTTAGCACGCCGAATTTCGACAACGGCAATCTTTCCAACCCGGCAGGTGGTACACCAGCGAATGCGGCCCTGCTTGCCGACATCAATGCGATCGATCCGAACCTGGATATAGCCTATTCGGAGAATTTCAGCCTGGGAGTACAACGTGAATTGCCGCGCGGCTTTTTTGTGGAGGCCACGTACGTTGGTAACCTGGGCCATCATCTCATTCGACAGCCGGACATCAATGCACCTTCCTTCAAGGCGCTAACTGCAAACCTGCCCGCCAACGGAGGCGCAAACGTAAACATCAACGCCCTGCGTCCCTACAAGGGGTACAACCGGATCCTGTACCGGCTCTCCGACGCGAACTCCAGTTACCACGGCCTGCAGCTTTACGCCACCAAACGAAAAGGTAATCTTGAACTGACAGCCAGTTACACATGGTCCAAAGCTCTCACGGACACAAGCGGAAACGGTGACAATGTTGACGTTGGTGAGGATCCTTTTAACCGGCATTCGAATTACGGCCTGGCGACCTTCGATCGTCGACAGATCTTTGTGACAACGTACGACTATCAGCTTCCATGGTTCAGCAAGTTGAAAGGAGTTGGCGGGGCAGTATTGTCGGGCTGGGAGATTAGCGGGATCACTCGTTACCAGAGCGGACCGTATTTCACTGTCACCGGTAACACCGCCATCGGAGGTCGCCGGGCGGATTACGTTGGTGGCCCAGTATTATTAGACAGTCCTGGACCAAACGGCTGGATTAATCCCGCGGCCTTTGCTGCCGCTCCGCCTACTCGTCGCGGCAACAGCGCCGTCGGCGCCGTTCTGGGTCCGAACCTGCAAACGTGGGACTTCTCGATGCGCAAGCAATTCAGGATTTCCGAACGCTTCAATCTTCGATTTCAGGCGGATATGTTCAACGCCTTCAACCGGGCCAACTTCCGCGCTCCCGCTTTAGTGGTTACGACGGGAGGGTTTGGCACAATTGGGGCGGCTGGTCCAGCTCGCAATATTCAATTTGGTCTGAAGTTGAATTTCTAGCCGCGGGTTAACGCAGATGACGCAGATCAGAAAAATCAAATCCGTCTTGATCTGTGTCATCTGTGTGCCCGTGTTTGTTACCGCTCAAGCGCGTACGGTAACAACTGTCAGCCTCCGTGATGAAGTAAATACGTTCCTCGGCAAGGAACTCGCGGCACACCTGAATGCTATCAAGTCGTTAGATCCACCGCCGGATCGCATCCTCGGTGTGCCGACGACTGGTGAGTTTTCGTGGGGCACATTCATGCGGGCGCTGGCGGCGTACGCGGAGACGACCGGCCAGAAAGAATTGGCGGGCCGAGATCTGGTAAAGGTCATAGGCCAAATCGGATTGATCGAGGCGCGGAATGGAAGCAAGACGTTTTCGCAGTTGTATGCGGCACTCGCCTTGCGCCACTTTGGTCGCGATCTAAAAACTAATCCGCTGTGGTTGAGCCTGACTCCGGAAGAACAGAAGGCCTGGCGCGCTCTCCTGAATCCGGAGAGTTTTTACGATCCACGAACCAAGCGCCTCATCAATCACGCCGAGAATTATCTCGGCGTTGCCGCCCGCATTGCGAGTATTAGTTATGAACTCGGTGTATCCACGGATCGCGCGTTTCTCGACGAGCTGCTCGATCGTGCAGCGGTTCAGTTTACCTCGGGCAATCTTTACGCCGATGATGCGCCGCCGACAGGACGTTTCGATCGCTATTCAAACGAGTATGCGCGTTACGTTTGGGAAGCGGCAGAACTCGCCGGACGCAAGGACCTGCTCGACAAAGTGCGTCCTTCGTTGAAGGCGCAGATGCGTTTGTGGTGGGACGTCGTTTCGGAAGATGGCTACGGTTACAACTGGGGGCGCAGTCAGGGCGTGGTCAGTTATCTCGACACGCCCGAGATCGCGGGTTTTCTCGCGACGCATCCTGAATTCAGGCCCGCGCCGCTCGCCGACATTGCCGCGCTTTACTATCAGGCGTGGAATTATCTGCTTCACGATTACCGCAGCGACACGCACTTGCTTTCGATCTTTGCGTTTGGACGCGGCAACTACGCGTACATCTCGCGCGATCGCGAATGGCAACAGACGACCGGGTTCTTCGGCAAACTGGCCAACTCGCACACGCCGATCGTGAATGCGCTGGAGAAGGAAGGCATCACGAGTTTTCCCGTCGTGCCGTCGTTGCCTGATGTCGCGCGTTTTGAATTCTTTCGACGTTCGCCGGAGCGAGCCGCAGGTGTCTGGGTCGTGCGTCAGGGCCTGGTGCGCTTCTCATTGCCGCTGACGACTGGTCCAAAGCCTGGGACGTCGGATTATTTGCCCGCGCCTCATGGTCTGCTGGGTTTCGCCGCGCCGGTGGAGCAGATCTATCCGGCGATGACGCCGTACGTCGAGCTTGCTGATGGTCGCACGGTGGTAGCAACGGATGGCGCTGACGTTATCGAGCCGGGCGCTGACGGAAGATCGTTGCGTGTGCGTTGGACGAAGTGGGCTGTTGTCGATACGCCTGCGGGTAAGTTGCAGGACGTTGGACTCGTCACAGAGGTTGTGTGGCGCATTGAAAACGGCACGCTGATCCGGGAAGAAACATTGAGTTCAAAACAGCCTGTTAGCATTCGTCGCTGGCGACTTGCAGTTCCGAGCACGCACGATCAGGTTGAGACGGAGACGGTGAAAGGCATTCGTGTGGATCGATTTAGCTCTGCGAAAGGCGTGCTCGAGGTGCGGATGTCCGACGCGAGCTTTCCGTTAAAAACGTCGATCGTGGCTAGTGGCAACAGTGCGTTAGGACGCGGCGTGCATGGTGCGATCCCTTTGCACCTGATGTTTGAAGCGGAGAATCTGAAGACTGAGAAGCCATTAAAGTATAAGTTAGTTCTCTCTGTGTCTCGGTGACTCTGTGGTTTCTCTCGTCGATATGAACCACAGAGGCACAGAGACACAAAGAATTCAAATCTTTGAGGAGTTTTCATGAGTCAGGAAGTTATGAGTAAGGAAGCTACGCAGAATCCGATCACGCGTGAGACTTGTTTTGTGCCGAAGACGCACGAAGGCAAAGGGCGCCGCACGGCAGTCGCGCCAGGGCGGACCGCTGCGCGTTATCTGCACTACGGACGCATTACGCTCGCTGCCGGTGATGAACCGGTAAAGTTCGCGAGCAACGACCACGAGGTTGGATTGATTTGCCTCAACGGTAAGGCGACGATTCATGCGAATGGCGACTCGTTCAAGCTCGATCGCTACGACGCGCTCTACGTGCCGCGCGATTCAGAGATCGAAGTTGAAGCGAGTGGTTCGGATGGATGCGACCTCGCCGAAGTTTCAGCACCGGTTGAAAAACGCTACCCACTGAAGTTTGTCTCGTACAAAGAGGTGCGTGAGAACCCGAAACTGCATTTGATCGCAGGCAAGCCACCGTCGGAGAGAGATTTGAACGTGTTGATTGGCGCAAACGTCGAAGCCGGCAGGATCATGGCGGGTGTGACTTTTTCAACGCCGGGCAATTGGACCTCGTGGCCTCCGCACGAGCATTCGAAGCTACTCGAAGAGGCATATCTTTTCATCGACATGCCGTCGCCTTCATTTGGCGTGCAGTTTGTTTACACCGATCCGCAACAGCCGGAGTTGGTCCAGGTTGTGCGGGAAGGCGATTGCGTGCTGATGCCGCAGGGTTATCACCCGAACGTCGCGGCGCCAGGCGGGCAGATAAATTTCCTTTGGATGATGGCGGCGATAAAAGAAGGCGAGGATCGGCTGTACGGAGTTGTCAACGTGCAACCCGAATACGCGGCGGGCGGCTCAGGTCTCGAAGCGGTCAGCGATAAGAAGTAAAGGAACAAGAAATGTCTTCTGATAACGAAGCGAATGGTAACGGAAATGCCAACAGTAATGGCAGCGCGCGGCATTTAAATTGGTCCCGGATTCCGGTCGAGCAGATGGCCGAAGGCATCCAACGGCAGATGTTTGTCGGCGATCGCATGATGATTTGTCGTTTCCGCTTCAAACCGTTTCTCGTAACCCCGGAGCACGACCATCCGCACGAACAGATGACGATTGTCGAACGTGGGCGTGTGCGCTTCTTCATCGAAGGCAAGGAGCAGATCGCTTCCGCGGGCGACGTGCTCCACTTCCCGTCGAATTGCTGGCACGGCGCCACGATGATGGATGAGGAAGTGGTGCTGATCGATATCTTCTCGCCACTGCGCGAAGATTTTCTGGCGCCACAAAAACTGAAGCGTTGATCCTGGAGCAGTTCAAACTTACTGAGCGCGTGGCGCTGGTTACCGGCGCCTCGACTGGTCTTGGGGCCGCGATTGCAATCGCACTGGCCGAAGCAGGGGCGCAGGTCGCCGTTCACGGCAACACGCAATCGCCACAGTCCACATGCAATCACATCGATAGCGCCGGCGGCGTGGCCCACGCGATCAGCGGCGATCTCGGTGAGCCGGCAACACCGAAGAGACTCGTCGATCAAACACTCGAACGATTTGGCCGCATCGACATTCTGGTTAACAACGCCGGCACGATTCGCCGCGCGCCCGCCGTCGACTATTCAGACGACGACTGGGCCACGGTGATCGAAGTGAATCTCACCGCCGTGTTTCGTCTTTCTCAACTCGCCGGCCGGCAGATGATCGAGAGTCGACGCGGCGGCAAGATCGTCAACATCGCTTCATTGCTTTCGTTTCAAGGCGGCATCACCGTTCCGGCGTACGCCGCTTCGAAAGGCGGCGTCGCGCAGTTAACAAAAGCACTTGCAAACGAGTGGGCCAGACACGGAGTCAACGTCAACGCAATCGCGCCGGGATACATGCGCACGGCCAACACTACCGCGCTCCAGGCCGACGAGACGCGCAATCGCCAGATTCTTGAAAGAATTCCCGCGGGCCGTTGGGGTGAGCCGCAGGATGTTGCCGGCGCAGCGGTCTTTCTTTCCTCGAGCGCGAGCAATTACGTCAACGGGCATGTGCTGGTTGTCGATGGAGGCTGGATGGGACGATGATTGAGCCGCAGGTTTTCACAGATAGCGACGAATCTAAGGACGCCGAAATCCGCGTTCATCCGCGTTCATCCGCGGCCCATTTTCGCTGGTCCATCTGTGCGTTGCTGTTTTTCGCTGCTACGATTAATTACATCGACCGACAAGTGATCGCAGTCCTCAAACCCACTCTGGAAACGCAGATCGGTTGGACCGAGATCGGCTACAGTTGGGTGGTTTTTTCGTTTCAGACTGCGTACGCGATCGGACTGCTTGGTGTCGGCCGTCTAATGGATCGTATCGGAACCCGCAAAGGGTTTTCACTGGCGATGGTGTTTTGGAGCGCGGCTGCAATGGGCCACGCGCTCGCCACTTCCGTCCTGGGTTTTGGTGTGGCGCGGTTTTTTCTCGGCCTCGGTGAAGCCGGCAACTTTCCCGCGGCGATCAAGACGGTCGCCGAATGGTTTCCTAAAAAAGAACGCGCACTCGCAACTGGAATCTTCAACTCCGGAACCAACATCGGCGCGATGGTTACGCCGCCGGTCGTCTTTTGGATAACTTCAAGGTGGGGCTGGCGCGCGGCTTTCATCGCGACCGGCGCAATCGGTTTTCTCTGGCTCTTCGCGTGGCTCTTGTTGTATCGACGCCCTGAAGAGCATCCTTCGCTTTCCGCATCGGAGCTCAAATACATTCAAAGCGATCCTCCGGATCCAGTGCTGAAGGTTCCATGGGCTCGCTTGCTTCCTCACCGCCAAACGTGGGCGTTTTCAATCGGCAAGTTCCTGACCGATCCGATCTGGTGGGTCTATCTCTTCTGGCTGCCTGACTTTCTCCACAAACGACATGGCCTCGGTTTGAAAGATTTCGGATTGCCGCTGGTGATTGTTTATCTGATGGCCGACGTCGGCAGCATCGGCGGCGGCTGGCTCTCCTCGTCGCTAATCAAACGAGGTTGGACCATCAACGCTGGTCGCAAGCTGGCAATGTTGATTTGTGCGCTCGCGGTCGTGCCGATTGTCTTTGCTGCGCAAACATCAAACGTGTGGGTCGCGGTCGTGTTGATTGGCTTGGCGGCGGCGGCGCACCAGGGCTGGTCGTGCAATCTGTTTACGACAACCTCAGACATGTTTCCGCGACACGCGGTCGGATCGGTTGTCGGCATCGGCGGCATGGCGGGAGCTGTCGGTGGCATGATGATCGCTCGTCTGGTCGGAGAAATACTGCAAAGAACAGGCAGCTACGTGCCGATCTTCATCATTGCCGCTTCCGCATACCTCGTCGCATTACTTATTATTCATCTGTTATCACCCCGACTCGAGCCGGCGAAGCTTTAAGGCATGACGAAAAGTGAAGTTATTCGACGGATTAAAGAGACGGGCGTGATTCCGGTCGTGCGTGCGAACAGCGCCGACGAAGCGATGCGCGCGATCGATGCGATTCGCGAGGGTGGAATCTCGATTCTTGAGATCACGATGACTGTTCCGGGCGCAGTCAAAGTGATCGAGCAGGTGTCTGCTCGTTATGGCAACGAAGCGTTGGTCGGAGCCGGGACCGTGCTCGATCCGGAAACCGCGAAAGAATGCATCTCCGCCGGCGCGCAGTTTGTCGTGAGTCCTTCGTTGAATCTCGAAACACTTGCGTGTTGCCGCGGACTCGACGTCGTCGTGATGCCCGGCGCGCTGACGCCGACGGAGGTGGTCCAGGCCTGGAACGCGGGTGCGGATTTCGTCAAAGTGTTTCCGGCAGGAGCCGTTGGTGGCGCGAGTTATATCAAAGCGTTGAAAGCGCCGTTGCCGCAAATAGAGCTCGTGCCGACGGGTGGCGTTTCACTGAAGACGGCAGCGGATTTCATCAAGGCAGGAGCGGCGGCTGTTGGTGTTGGAGCAGATCTCGTTGACATCAAGGCGATCCGCGAAGGGCAAACAGCGCTAATCACCGAGCGAGCGAAACAGTTTGTGGAGATCGTTCGCCAGGCACGAGCGTAGCCACAAAGAGGCACATAAGGACACAAAGCTTAACGAACAGATGAGTGGGATTCCAATTAGCGAGTATGCGATCGTTGTCGACAGAAGCGACAATGTTGCAGTGGTGAAGCGGGCCACGTCTGCTGGTCTGGAAGTACTCTTGCCGGACGGCAGAGTCGTGAGAGTTTGCGACGAGGTGCCGCCGGGTCATCGCTTCGCAACGCGTGACATTGCTCAAGGTGAGTTTGTAACCCAATTTGGTCAGCCTATCGGAACGTCTCTCGGCATACGCAGCGGCGAACAGATCACGCACGCGAACATGTCGAACGATATTCCACTGATTCGAGATCTGCCTGAGAGTCTTCACACGCCTCCACCTGATTACATTCCGGAAACTCAGCGCCCGACGTTCATGGGTTACCGGCGCGAAGATGGTCGAGTTGGCACGAGAAATTACGTTTTGATCGTGCCGACGAGCATGTGTGCGAGTCATGAAGCACAGCAGATTTCAACGATCGCGGAGTTCACGTTCTACAATCGCGACAAGTTTTCAAACGTAGATGGTGTGGTTGCGATTCCGCACAACAAGGGCTGCGGTTGTCAGGATGGATCGACAATCGACGTGATGCTGCGAACGTTGTCCAACTACGCGGACCATCCAAACGTTGGCGGTGTGATCCTGATCGATCTGGGTTGCGAAAAGACCAACCTCTCGGAAGTGGAGAAGTACTTGCTCAAGCGAGAGAAGCCGTTTGCGAAGCCGGTAGCCAAGATTGGCATTCAGGAAGTTGGGGGGACGCAGGCCGCGATTCAGCAGGGTTTGCGTGAGGTGGAGAGAATGCTGCCTGAAGTGAACCGAACCGTACGCGAAGAATATTCGATAAGTGAGCTCGTGCTTGGCGTGAAGTGCGGCGGCTCGGATGGTTTTTCCGGTATCTCCGCGAATCCTTCGCTCGGCCGCGCGGCGGATCTGCTCGTCAGATCGGGCGGTACTGTTTTGATTACTGAGGTGCCTGAGTTTTGTGGCGCCGAGCATCTGCTGGCAAATCGAGCGAAGGATGCTCAGACTGGTCGCGCCGTTTATCGCATGGTTGATTGGTACAAAGAGTATGCGTCGAAGTTTGGCGCGGTGCTGAACAACAATCCGAGTCCGGGAAACATTGCCGGTGGACTGCTGAACATCACGATCAAGTCGCTCGGTGCGGTCGCGAAGGCTGGTTCGACGCGCGTCGAAGGTGTGATCGAGTACGCTGAAACTGTGAAGCATCGCGGGCTCAATCTGATGCAAGGACCGGGCTACGATCAGGAATCGACGCCGGGTCTCGTCGCAGCAGGAGCAACTGTGATCGTGTTCACCACCGGCCGAGGCACCACGATCGGCAACGCAATTGCGCCGGTGATCAAGCTCGCGTCAAACACACCAGTCTTCGAGCGCATGCGTAACGATCTCGATCTCTCCGCGGGCGGCGTGATCGATGGAACTGAATCGATTGACGAGGTTGGGCAGCGCGTGTTCGATGAGATCCGCCGCGTGGCCGGCGGTGCTCAGGCGAAGGCAGAGCAGCACAAGCATCGCGAGTTTCAATTCTGGGCGGAGCAGACAGTGTCGCTTTAAGATCCATCCACAGATTACGCAGATTATCGTTCATGTCAACGGACTTGCTTGCATTGGGAGTTATCGGTGAGACTTCAGCCGAAGGCCTGGATCTCGCTTCGCTTACAGCCATCGTTCACCAGGCGCTCGATGTGATCCAACCAGGCGAGCGCGTGCTCGCGATTATTCCCGATAAAACCCGCGACGACAACACGCACATGCTCTTCCCCGTCGCCGCTGCCTTTCTCTCCGCGCGCGGTGTCGCATCTTTCGACGCACTCGTGGCCCAGGGCACTCATCCTCCAATGTCCGAGTCACAAAAACTCTCAAAGATTGGATCGACAAACTTCTCGGGGCAGTTGTTCGATCACCGCTGGGACCAACCTGAAGAACTCGTGACCCTCGGCGAACTGAGCGCGGCGACGGTGAAACAGCTAACCGAGGGATTGATCGATCACGCAGTGCCGGTCACGGTTAACAAACTGCTCACCCCCGGTATCTACGACACCATCATCGTGTTTGGCGCGACCGTGCCACACGAAGTCGCAGGCTTTGCTGGTGGCGCAAAGTATTTCTTCCCTGGCGTCGCTGGTCCTGAGTTGACGCACACGACTCACTGGCTCGGCGCGCTCGCCGGCATCGAAAACATCATCGGGCGAATCGACACGCCAACGCGCCGCCTGATCGAAGCCGCTGCGGATTTAATTGATGCGTGCATCATCTCGCTGAATATGGTCGTTTCAAGAAGCGCAGACAGTGAGTTGATAACTTATGCGCTCTTCGCCGGCGACATTCGCGAAGCATTCCGACGAGCTGCGGAAGTCAGTCGTCAAGTTCACATTCGTTACACCGGCAGAAAGTACAAGCGCGTCGTTGCGCTGCTCGATCCGCATTACGACGAGCTGTGGGTTGGAGGCAAGGCGAGTTACAAACTCGGCGCGATCGTTGAAGAGGGTGGTGAGCTGATCATCTATGCTCCGCACCTGACAAAACTTTCAGAGACGCACGGCGCGCTGATCGAGAAGTATGGCTACGCGCCGCTCGAGAGCGTGCGCGACATGTTGGGCGTGTCGCAGGAGCTGCGTGAGAATCTCTGCATTGCCGCGCACCTGGCGCACGTCGCTTACGCCGGCCGCCTGAACCAAGAAGGGAAGATCGTGCCTCGTTACAACATCACGATGGCAACTGGGTTGGACGAAGAGACTTGCAGGCGCGTCAATCTCGGCTATCGCGATCACCGCACATTAAACCTCGAAGACATGGCCCGCGATCCCGACACCCTGGTGGTAAAAGATGCCGGCCGCGATCTTTATGAAGAATCTGCGTAATCTGTGGATGGCTCTACGCCACGAGAGCTGCTGGGTTATCGAAGATCTGCACCGGCCCGACGGCCAGCTCAGCCTCGAGAATGTGGTTCGCAATGAACTGGTCCAACTGCCGTGCATTCAGCGGCACTGAGAAGAGAAATCCCTGCCCATTCTCGCATTCCAGCTTACGCAACAGCGCTAACTGATCCTCAGTCTCCACGCCTTCTGCAACCACGTCCATGCCGAGGTTTTGGGCCAGCGCAACGATCGTGCGAATGATCGCGAGGTTCTCTTCATTCTCCATCATCTGCGTCACGAAGGAGCGATCGATCTTCAAAGTGTCGATCGGAAAACGCTGCAAGTAACTCAAGCTCGAGTAGCCGGTGCCAAAGTCGTCGATGCTCAACTGCACACCGAGTTCTCGCAACTGCGTCAACAGTCCAACTGCCGCTTCGATGTTGTCGCTAAACACTGATTCCGTGATTTCGAGCTTCAAGCAACGTGGCGGCAGTTTGAATTGCTCCAAGAGACTGGCGATGTTCTCGACCAAACCCGGCTGATTGAATTGTTTGACTGACAAGTTGACGCTGACGAACAGCGGCGGCGACGCAGGACAAGTTTGCAGCCACTCAAGCGCCTGGCGGCAGGCAGATTCGAGCACTGTTTGCCCGATTGTAAGAATCAGGCCCGTCTCTTCGGCCACGGGAATGAAATCCTTCGGCGGCACGAGTCCACACTCAGGATGGCGCCAACGTGCGAGCGCCTCAAATCCGATCAAAGTGCGATCTCGCAGCGAGACGATCGGTTGATAATCGACGAAGAACTCATCTCTTTCACTCGCGCGGCGCAAGTCTGTCTCCATCTTCAAACGACTCATCAACTCGCCGTGCATGTCGCGGCCAAAGATCTCGTGGCGCGCCTTGCCTTGCGCTTTCGCGCGGTGCATCGCGGTTTCAGCGTCGCGCAGCATGTCAGCAGCCTGATCGACGTAATCGCCTGAGAGCGCGATGCCGATGCTCATAGTTGTATAGACTTCCTGGCCCAGCAGGTTGAACGAGATTGAGAGTGCCTGTTGAATGCGCGTGGCGACTGAAGCGGCCTCTTCTTCACCGGAAACGTCGTCCAACAGCACCGCGAATTCATCACCACCGACACGCGCGAGCACGTCGCCCTGGCGCATGCACGTTTTGACTCGATGCGCGATCTGGATCAGTAGCTGGTCGGCGCTTGCAGTGCCGAGACTGTCATTCACGAGCTTGAAGCGATCGACGTCAAGCAGCAACACAGCACATTCACGATCTTTGTTTGGCTGCTTCTGTGCGACTCGCAGTTTCAGCAAGTCGTAGAAGCGAGCGCGGTTTGGCAAACCCGTCAGCGTGTCCTGCGTCAGCTTTTCTTCCGCTTTCTTGCGGTCGCTGATGTCCTGAACCTGGAAGAACAATCGTTTGGCTCCGCTCTCAAAGTCTTTCAAAAGCGAAACGTGCCATTGCACCCAAACCGTGTGGCCCTGCTCGTGGATGTATCGCTTCTCCTGTTCGTGGCTCTGAATGTAGCCTTCGAGCACTCTCTGAATGTACGACTGCACATAACGCAGATCTTCTGGATGTGTCAGGCGTTGGAACGTGGTCGCTCGCAACTCCTGTTCGGAGTAGCCGACGAGTTTGCACAACGCTTCGTTCACCTGAAGCCAACTGCCATCCACTGAAACGACTGCCATGCCGATTGCGGCGTTATCAAACGTGCCGTAGCTGCCGTAGACTTTCTGGCCTGTTGATAGCGCGAAAGGAATTGAGTCGGGCGCGAATTGTGATTCTGGTTGTGTTTCCGCAGCGTCGGCGGAACCGAGTTTGTTTTGAGTTCGCTCGTCAGCGCGGCGACGTTTCATTCGTTTCTGTTCATACATCGCACGGTCCGCTTGTTCGAGCAACTCCTCGAAGCAAGTCATACGTTCCGGTTCGAGCGTGGCGACACCGATACTGAAAGCGAGTTTGTGTCCGCGTGTTTCCCTTGCGTTGTAGGCTTTGAGATTCTCATTGAGACGGCTGATCGCTTCTTCTTTACTGGCGCTCAGATCCGTTACAAGCACGGTAAATTCGTCGCCGCCGAGTCGAGCGATGATGTCGGAGCTGCGGAAACTGTGATTGAGAATCGCTGCGGTGTTGATGAGCGCGTTATCGCCTTCGTTATGTCCAAACTCGTCGTTGATCTTCTTCATTCCGTCGAGGTCGATGAAGAGCAGCAGCAGGTTCTCTTTTTGGCGGCGCGCGAAGTCGAAGTAAGGCGCAGCTTGTTTGAGCAAGCCACGACGGTTGAATAGTCCAGTTAGATCGTCTTTCAGCGAACTGTTGCGGAGTGTCTCTTCGAACTTCTTTCGTTCGGTGATGTCGCGTACGACCTGGACCAGACCGCCGCCGGCGACGCTCGAGATCGAGATTTCCAATGGTAGCGTGCCGCCGTTGAGCTTCAGGCCGATTGCTTCACCACGCCACGAGCCATCGCGCCAAACCGCCGGCATGATCTGTTCTTTGAGACGGGCCAGTTCTTCGTCAAAGAAAAACATTTCCCAGCTCGCACCGATTAATCTTTCCGGATTCGCGTGGCCGAAGATCTTCGCGTAGGCGTCGTTCAGATAACTACAGACACCGTGATGGTCGATGATTGCCATGCCGTCCATCGAGGCTTTCATCGCTGCGGCTTGTTGGGCCAGGGAACCGGCTGCTCGTTTACGCTCGGTAATGTCGCGTGCGACCACTGATGCGCCCGTGGGCGCTTTTCCATCCATGATCGGACAGATCGTGAGCGAGACATCGATTGGCGTGTGGCCCTTTTTTAGATGGACCGTCTCATGCTGCGTAACGTTTTCTCCGCGCGTAACTTTTTCAAATAACAGCGTAGCTTCCTGACCTCGGCGGTGATCGAACAACATCGAGATGGGCGCGCCGACCGCTTCCTTCGCCGTGTAGCCGTAGATGCCGCGAGCGCCACGGTTCCAACTCATGATCACGCCGTCAGTCGTGACGCCGATGATCGCATCGCGCGAAACGTCAACAATGCCTTGCAGACTCGACAACTCGTGTCGCACGCCAGTCAGTTGTTCCTGAGAACCTTTCCAACTTTTCCAGACGACTGCGCCCGCGACGATTTGCGCGACGAAAAGGACAGCGACAAGTTGGGTCAGGTCTGTGCCGAAGAACTGCTGAACAATGAGACAGATTCCGAGCGCGCTGGGGATGACGAAGGTCGGAAGCGGCCACAGTCTCTGACTGATGCGGGAGATGGGAGAATTGCTGTCGAGAAACATTGTATCGAGGGAATATGCGAATGGGATGATCTGGGTTTCACCCCTCGCTGCGTTTTCAAAGTTGTCAGGGGAGACACTTCTCGCCCACCAAGTTAAGCCACTCCCGTGCCACCATCTATCGCCAGAATTAAGGCCGTGAAGTAGTTATCTAGCAGTCAAGCTAACCGAAGCCCCGGCATTCTGACCGAGCGCGGAGGTTAAACTGATGAGTTATCTATTTACAGTGGTGCACGTCTAAGTTAGGATGAAAACGACCCTTCACCTCACTTACACCAATCACAGAACAGCTATAAATGGTCAGCGGATCCCAATTAAATTTGCGGGAGGTTTCGACAGCTTTGGTCCAAAATCCCCTCAACATGAATGACGGTGTTGCCACTCATTCCGCGCCAGCAACTCGCCGTCCCTGGCTCAGACATTTATTGGTTGCGTCGGCCATACTGATCATGATCGTTCATGTTTCGTTTCTCGTTCTCGTTTACAAATACTTCGCTCCTGATCGCGCCGCATCGTACCGCGGATCCGGTGCGGTGGTAATTTCAAACAGTGGCAATCGCCAATACAAGACCATCAACTCGGCTATTGCTGCTGCGCCAACAGGCGCAACAATTCTGGTCCGCGCCGGCGTCTATCGGGAAGTCGTACTCATCGAGAAAGAGATAACACTCATTGGCGATCAAGGCCCGCACGCCCCAACGATTGAGTGTTCTGGAGGAGGTTGCATTCAGATCATAGCGGCGAAGGCGACCGTCCGTAATCTCACGATCCGCGCAAGGATGGGTTGGCTCGAGCGTCTCATGAAGTACGAGCAACGACCTGCCGCAGTGGTGGTCGTTAATAGCGCTGCTGTAATCGAAGACAGCGACGTTTCTTCGAATCGCGGTCCGGGTATTGTAGTTAGCGGATCCAGTTCGGTGCCCGAGTTCAGAAACGTGCGAGTTCACGACTGCATGTTGAATGGAATTCTGTTTATGAATAAAAGCCAGGGCGTTGTAGTGGACAGCGATGTTTATGGAAATCAGTGGGCGGGTATTCGTTCCGAAGGTGACAGCAACCCAATAATTCGCCACTCGCGAATACACGGCGGCAAGATGGCCGGCATTCTGCTCGACAATGGAGCCGCTACGGTTGAAGAGTGCGAGATTTTTGAAAATGAGTACGCGGGCGTTCATGCTCGAAACGGATCGTCAGTTTCCGTTCGGCAAACCAAAAGCTTTAAGAACAAAGGTAATGGCATATATGTTGGCGAACGAAGTTTCGGCAAGGCAGAATCGTGTGAAGTTTCTGAGAATAAAAACTCGGGGATCGAGGTTTCTAACGAGTCGGATGCGCAACTGCTCGATATCAAAGTACACCACCAAGAGTGGGGAATTGTAATTTGGCGCAAGAGCACGGCCGTCGTAGAAGGCGCGACCGTCTACGACAACAATACAGGTTTGTTCGTCGAGAGTGGTGGCAAACCGATCGTTCGTAAGTCGATTTTTAGGTCACACGTTTACTCGGCAATAGAGATTCGGGAAGGCGGCGAACCCACGATCGAGACGTCGCAGGTTTATGATGGAAAGACTAGTGGGATCTACTTCCGCAGCGGCGCTTCCGGGCGCGTACAGGATTGCGCGATTTTTGGCAACGCGATGTCGAACATAATCATTGCCGACGGCAGTGATCCGGAAGTCACTAGGAGCAGGCTGAGCGAGAGCGGATATGCTGGTGTGCTGGTGTTAGACGGTGGACAAGGCTCGGTTACTGATTGCCAGATCTTTAATAACTATCTGGGAGTCGAGATCCGAAATAACAGCACTCTGTCAGTTCAAAACTCTACGATCAAAGATAATAGTCATCAGGGCCTGATAGCAGACAGTACGAGTAGCGGATCGGTAACACGCTCGACCCTGGTCGGTAACGCCGACGGCCCCTGGAAAATCGAGCCCGGCTCACGATTGGTTCGTCAGGGCAACACGGAGTAACTGAGCGATTGTTTGGAAGTGGTGCCGGAGGTCGGACTCGAACCGACATGAGGAGTGAACCTCGCCAGATTTTGAGTCTGGTGCGTATACCAATTTCGCCACTCCGGCGTGAAGGGATGCACATCATAAGGTGCTTTCCAATTACACGCAACACTCCCCTCGCGCTCCGCCGGTTTAATCACAGGTTGATACAAAATCAGAACAGCGGCTGCCCTGCCGCATAGCTAAACTATGGTCAGACAAGAGCTTACCATGGGCGTAAAAACATGTTTGCCACGATATCCGCAAACGAGATAGAATGCCTGAGCCAGCATTGGTGGAGGTGCGCGCATGCCTCCAACTCGAGCCCTCACGAGTGAAGCAAGCTCTACTATCTTTTCTTGCCGCCCCGTGTCCCGCCGTGATCAGGAGAAGCCAAATGCCGACAACTGTGTCGCCCCGCATACTGATAGTCGACGACGAAGTCGAAATCACCGAAATCCTTGCTGACCTCCTCAGCGACGATTACGAGTGCCTCAAGGCCGGCTCTGCGGAAGAGGCCCTCGGACGTCTCGGAGAAGGCGAGTTCCATCTGGTCATCAGCGACATCACCATGCCAGGCATGAGTGGCCTGGAAATGATTCCACACGTCAAACAGCGCTCGCCCGACACTGTGGTCGTGATGATTAGCGGTATGCAAACCGTCGAGAGCGCGATCGGTGCGCTACGTCTCGGCGCGTTCGATTACTTGATGAAGCCATTCGATCTGCGGCAAGTTGAAGCCGTGGTCAAACGCGCGCTCGAACATCACGAGCTGGTCGTCGCCAAGCAACGTTATGAAAATCATCTTGAAGAACTGGTTGAGCAACGAACCGCTGAGCTCGATCGTGCGCTGAATTCTCTCGAAGGCGCGTATCGCTCAACACTCAAAGCATTGACGGCTGCTCTCGAAACCCGAGACTCGGAAACTCACGGACATTCCGAGCGCGTGGTTACTTACAGCTTGAGATTGGGACGCGAGTACGGGCTGAACAGCGACGAGATGAAGTCGCTGGAGTTTGGCTCGCTGTTGCACGACATCGGCAAGATTGGCGTACCCGATTCGATCTTGCGCAAACCGGCAAAGCTCACGGAAGAAGAATGGGTGCGCATGCGCGAACATCCGCTGCACGGGCAACAGATCTTGCGCGGCATCGAATTTCTGCAAGGCGCGGCGCGCGTGGTTGCGCAGCACCACGAGAAGTGGGACGGAAGCGGTTATCCTTTCGGACTGCGCGCTGAAGATATCGATATCTGCGCGCGCATCTTTGCGGTCGCCGACGCATTCGACGCGATCACGAGCGATCGTGTGTATCGTCGCGCTAAGTCATACGAAGCAGCGGCGAAGGAGCTCGACGACTGGGCCGGCAGACAGTTTGATCCAAAGGTGGTCGAGGCGTTCCATCGTGTGCCGAAGGAAGATTGGGAAGAGTTACACCGTCAGTCGCTGCTGCCGAAGGCTGATCAATTTGATGTGCGGCAGGTTATGCAGATGATGGAATCGCGACTGGAAGCCGCGATGCCTTAGCTTCGCCACAAAGAGGCGCAAAAAGCACAAATTGATTTGAAGAAAATCGTTTGTGCTTTTTTGTGGTCAGTTTTGTATTGACGGCACGACGTAGCCGCGGCGCGATTGCAGATTCAATCCGACTCTGCGCGACGCAACCTCGATTCGTCGATACTCACCCGGCTTCGCTTCAGCGAGCGGACGCTTCGGACGATAAGTGACGACGTACTCAGCGCCGATCGCGCGAGCGACTTCGTTAGCCTCTGCGAGCATTTCCTGACTATTAACCGGCAACATCCACCGGCCGCCGGTCTCTTCCGCCACGTTCTTCAAAACCTGTTCACTCTTTTTCAGCTCAGCCTCATACGCTTTGCGCCTGCGCGTCATCGCGGGATCGAAACGTATGCCGACACCGAACGACGGCGAGCGTGTTGTTCCAGGCGGAAGAGTTGGATCGGTAGCTGTGATCGGGTCTGAGCTCGGTGAACGTTGACTCGCAACAACGGGCGACGAGTTTTTGTCCCTCTTCTGTTTGACAAATTCGGTGTAGCTAATGATGTGAACGGTGGCCCGCGCGGCGATCAATCTACGCATAGCTTCCGCGCGATCGACTTTTCCGCCAGGCGAATCAACGCCATCTGTGATCATTACGACGTGACGGCTGCCCTCAGGACGATCTCGGAGTTGCACGCTTGCGTTTGCAATCGCTTCTGAGATCCGCGAGCGCTTCGTGGAAATCAGTTTCGTCTTTAGCGTGCGAAGAACGGCGGACTTGTCGGTGGTCCATGGTTGCAGCATCTCGGTAGTGTTGCCGGATTGCATCACCGCTATCGACGTGCCGTCCTGAAGTTTTGATATTAGCTGCGACGCGACTTGTCGCGTCAGGCTCGTACTTTTCGACAAGCCTCCCAAGCCCGTTGAATCGCCACCGGTATCGAGCACGAAGAGAACGTTCGCCGGAATATGCCTGACACTGCGGAGTTGTTGAATGACGCCGTCTTCGAGCACGAGAATGTCGTCGAGCTCGAGTGTGGGATCGTAGTGGCCGTAGGCATCCAGCGCTACGACGGGTAGACGAACTTCTTCGGTGAATACTTTGACCGGTTCCTGATCTTTTTCGATGGGGGGAGTTGGCGATGTTTGCTGGCCGAAGGTCTTAGTCGCGCCCAGAGCGAAAAGCGCTGCGATAACTAGAAACCCAGTTGTGCGTTTCAGCCACATTTTAAAGAATCGCCTGTTTGATGCTCCGGCAAGAAGTAAGTTGCCCCGATCTTAGCCGCAGATTTACGCGGATGAACGCGGATTAAGACCGGAATCCGCGTTTATCCGCGCAAATCCGCGGCTTGGGCTTGGACGGCGGTGATGGCGATGGCGTCGACTATGTCTTGCGACGTGCAGCCGCGTGACAGATCGTTGGCCGGTTTGTCGAGGCCTTGAAGAATTGGTCCAATGGCCGTGGCGCCTGCGAGGCGTTCCGTTAACTTGTACGCGATGTTTCCGGATTGTAGATCGGGAAAGACCAGCACGTTTGCGCGTCCGGCCACCGGCGAGCCTGGCGCTTTCGATTGCGCCACCGCCGGAATCAACGCCGCATCGCCTTGAAGCTCACCATCCACTTGCAACTCCGGCGCACGCGCTTTCACCGTTCGTGTTGCTTCCACCACTTTATCGATCAGCCTGTGCCGCGCGCTTCCTTTCGTCGAGAAAGAAAGCATCGCGACGCGGGGCTGGGCGCCGAGCAGCGCTCGACACGAATCCGCTGCCGCTAACGCAATCTCAGCAAGCTCCGCGGCACTCGGTTCGATCACGACGCCACAGTCTGCGAAGATTATCGCGCCATCGTGTCCGAATTCACTGTTGCGCAGAGCCATCAAAAAGAAACTCGAAACCAACTTGAACCCCGGCCTCACGCCGATGCAATGCAACGCTGCGCGTACCGTGTGCGAAGTCGTATTCGTCGCGCCGGCCACTGAACCATCAGCCAGTCCCGAGCGAACCATCAAGTTGCCGTAGTACAAAGGATCAGAAACGAGTGTTCGAGCTTCGTCGGCCATCAAGCCTTTCGCTCTTCTCAACTCGTGAAACAGCGAAACCATCTTCTCGAAATCAGGCGCGCGCCGGTGATTGATGATCGCGACGCCACCGAGATCCAGACGGTTGTCGTGCGCGGTTGCGCGTATCGTTTCTTCGTCGCCTAACAGAGTAATGCGCGCGAGACGCTGATTGGTGGCTTCGGCGGCGGCAACAACAGTGCGCGGATCGTCGCCTTCAGGCAGCACGATGTGTTGCGGCCTTGACGCAGCACGCTGGCGAATTCGGTCGAGAATGTTCATGGTCCGTAATGTTGCCACAAAAAGGTACAGAAGGCACAAAACTTTGAGCGGTTCTGTTTTGTGCTTTTTGTGCTTTTTTGTGGCTATAATCGTGGCATGTCAAACTTACGCAGTCGCATGACGAACCTGTTGCTCGTCATACCCAACCTGCTTTTGCTCTCCGCACGGTTAATGGTTGACCCGCGAGTTCCGGCAAAAGAACGACTGCTCGTTGCAGGCGCGATCGTCTACGCATTCGTGCCGTTCGACTTCATTCCCGACATGCTGCCGTTTATCGGCCAGGTTGACGATGCTTACCTGATCGCGTTGACGCTTTTGCGGCTGATGACTGTCACGGATACGCGCGTGGTAAGAGAACACTGGCGCGGTGGCGGTGATGTCGTGGAGTTGATTGGCGCGACTGCTTTGATCGCCGGCAAGTTCCTTCCCAAAAGAATTCGTCGCGTTTTGACGTCGAGAGTTGAGGCAGCAAAAGTTCCAGCCGGAAAAGAGCACACTACTGTATTGCCGTTACTCGTCGAACGACCTGCTGTGGAATCGAAGACTGTTTGATCTAAGCGGCGAGTGACCAATCGATCACGCCTTCGATGGCGTTCGCAAGAGCGCTAACCAAATTCACATTACTTGTCGTCAATGCCCAGTACCGGATTTGTTCCGGCGTCGTGTCCGCGCCCGCTTCGTCAAAAGCGACGAGTGCTGAGCTGAGCGATGAAGAGTGTGTGATAACAAACCATTCACGCGCCAGGCGGAAATCTTTATTGACGGTGACCAACCTGATGTTCGGGTGTCGCGGCGGGCGCCAGTCGTCCTGTCCGAAGAGGTAGACCGTCTCCGACACGTCAGCGATGCGCATGTAACGATCGATGATTGGCTGGAGCGCCGAGAGTCGTTCAACTCCGGCATAGACTCTTCCGGAACGATTAGTGCGTAACAAAATGGCGTTCTCGATCATCAGGCAGCCATACTCCACCGACGCGGTCGTGGTATGGCAGAGAAAACTCTCTCTCGCGACAAAGTCCCGGCGAGAGAGGCTTGCAATTTCACCGAGATTCTCGATTTCTCCGACGCCTGAAAACTTGAGTGCCTGCTCGAATATCGAAAAGTTCTTCACCGCGGGGGCCTCCTAGCTTAAACCGGAAGACCCTTTTAGCGGACGAAATCTGCGAGACGGTTACGAATAGTTCGTTAAAGTGTGTGCGTCAGTGCACAGAAGGTTAATCTGAGCGCAGAGCTGTCAAGATCTTTTCGTGAATGCCACCAAAACCGCCGTTTGACATAATTGCGACTACGTCTCCCGGCCGCAGTTCCGGAAGGATGTGAGCGACGATCTGATCGGCGTCAGGCAGGGCGAAGGCAGGTTTATCTTGTCGCGAAATCGCGTCAATTAATTCCCTGGTATCAAGCGCGCGTCCCTTTTCTGTGACTTTCTGACTGTCGAACACTGCCGCGATCACGACGTATTCGGCAGCCGCAAACGCGTCGGCGTAGTCCTGTTGAAAAACTGCCAGTCGCGATGACCACGAGCGCGGCTCAAAGATGGCGATCAGACGACGATCTTTGTACCTCGCCCGCAACGCGCGCAGCGTTTCGCGCACGGCGGTTGGATGGTGAGCGAAGTCGTCGATCACGATCACGCCGCGTTCTTCGCCACGCACTTCGGCACGTCGCTTCACGTTTTGAAAACTGGCCAGCGCGCTTCGGATCTGTTCTTTGCTGACGCCCCACGCATCGGCCGCAACGATCACTGCCAGACAGTTCAGAAGATTGAATTCGCCGAGAAGCGGCGTTTGAAATTCTCCCCACGGCTCGTTGTCGCAATAGACTTCAAAACGTGAAAGACCTTCACTGAATTCAGGATTGCGAACCTGCCACCTCGCGCTTTGGTCAGTGCCGAAGGTTTCGAGTCGCGTGAAGAGTCTCTGTCCAAACGACTCAACCACCGCGCGCACGTCTGGACTGTCCCAACCCGCGATCAGTCTTCCATTCTCCGGAACGAGATTCATAAAACGACGAAACGCCAGCTTCACCGCATCGAGGTCGCGATAGATGTCGGCGTGATCGAATTCGATGTTGTTGACGATGGCGAGCTCGGGCAGGTAGTGCATGAACTTCGGGCCTTTATCGAAGTAGGCGGTGTCGTATTCGTCAGCTTCGATGATGAAGTAGTCGCTGTCAGTAACGCGGAAGCTCGAGCCGAAGTTTTGTGCGACGCCGCCGATGAGAAAAGTGGGATCGAGTCCGCCCTGGTCCATCACCCACGCGGCAATGCTGGTGGTCGTCGTCTTGCCATGAGTGCCGGCGACGGCGAGCGAGTGTCGCCCGCGAATGAACTCTTCCTTTACAACTTCCGCTTGCGAGCGATAGAGGAGTTTGCGATTGAGAGTTTCTTCTACTTCCGGATTGCCGCGCGGGATGGCATTGCCGACGATGACGCAGTCGGGCGCCGGAGTGAGATGTTCGCGTTTGAATCCGAGCAGGACCTTGATGCCGAGACCCTCGAGCATCGTCGACATAGGTGGATAGACGTTTTGATCCGAGCCGGTGACGTAATGGCCGCGCGCCTGAAGCATACCGGCGAGCGACGCCATCGCAGTCCCGCAAATGCCGATTAGGTGATAGTGCATAATGGGATCTGTCCTCAGAACTAAGCCATAGCCAGTTCCGCACATAGCTTCAGAAGCGACTCGCCATGGCGAGCCGAGGTGTTCCGCTCTGACGCCAGTGAACTATTCTCCACTACTTTGTCGGGCCCAGTCGACAGGCTTTCCCAGTGAGTTGCAAGTAATTCCGCCAGCGCGTCAGGATTGTCCACTGGGAAAAAGCCGATTGCCTGCGGCGCCTGCTCCCGGTGGACGTTGATGTCCGAACACAGTAACGGACGCCCGAGTGCAATGGCGTCCTGGACGATCGTGCTCCAGCCTTCAAAGCGAGAGGGCTGAAGGACGAGGGTTGCGGTTCGCATTAAATTCACCAGATCCTTATAAGGTACCAAACCCAGGATCGTGATCTGTCTATTTAAGTCTGCGGTTGCGATCGACTGGAGCAGCGACGAAAAATTCTTATTTGCCGGATCGCGATGATCCGAAGGCAGGCCTGTCATTACAACAGGAATGTCGATACCTCCTCGGTGAAGCAAATCCAAAGCGCGCACAACCAGGGCGTGGTTCTTGTGTGCCCAAAACTGATTGGCAATCAGCGCAAACTTCTCCGGAAGATTGAATTTGTCTCGAGTCGCAACCGGATCGGCATCTAAATCGTCGAAAACGAGCAAGGAAGGAAAGGGTATTACCCGCGCTTTATGGGCCTGAGCCGGAGCAAACTTCGCGAAATCATCGCACGCGGCCCGGCTCGAGAGCATTATCACACTGGCCCGTTCTGCGAGACGGTGGTAAGTCATGTTCCTGCGATCGAGATCTGTCTGACTAAAGAACTCCGGCAAATGAAGGTGTTGAAAATCGGGAATCCAACCTATTGTTCTTGCTTCGATCTTCCACGGCGGAAGATCCAGTAGTGGCAATAACACGTCAATCCTATTTTGCCGGGCGATGGAAAAAACATCGGATTGACTCGTTAATCGCAGCACCCTACGCAAGCGATCCTCACCGCGCCACGCGCGTGACTTCTCCGTCAGACCAAACATTTTGCGCAGTTGTCGTTCGCCAGGCATGTAGTCGGCACTTGTCAGCCGCACGGATATCGCACGGGAAGGACCAGGTAAATGATCCTCATTTCCGGGACTCTTTAAAAAAAAGAGCTCGACCGCAGACGAGCTGGAGGCTCTTTCTAGAGACCGGAGTATCATGCGCGAGTAGATGGAAGCGGCGATCCAACCACGAGAAGTTTGATCGACGATACCAATGCGTAAGGAGGGTAGATCAGGAACCATATTGCGAAAAACGAGCCTGTTGTTGCCAGGCCTTGACGCAAAGGACCAAGCCTTCACGCAAGGGTCGTGGTTGCCACGAAGGTAAGCACGCTCGCAAACGCGAAATGTCGGCACACCACCGCAATGGATCGCCTTTGCGGATAACACCGCGACAGCGAATCTCCTTTTGCGGCGCGACCAGATCCCGAAGCTGTTCGGCAAGCCCGATCACGCTTGTTTCAATGCCACTACCGACGTTCAAAATGATGCTCTGGGCTGATGGATTTTGTACGCGGTCACGCGCCAGCCCGAGCAAAGCCGCAACTGCGTCGTCAATGTATAGAAAATCTCGTGACTCGGAACCCGTACCTTCGAGCCATGCGGTTTCTTGGTCACCGGCAAGTTGTTTATATAACTCCCAAACCAAAAGGCGGCATTGCGCCGGGCCAAAAACTGAAAAGAAGCGACAGATGACTATTCTCAGCCCAAAGCATTCAGCGTATTCGCGCGACAACAACTCACAAGCGGCTTTGTGAAAGCCGTAGGGCGAGATCGGCTGTAATGAGGCATCCTCAGAAACTGGAACCGAAGTGGGATTACCGTACGCGGCTGCGCTCGACGGTATGACAATCAGCGGATCGTTTCCTGAGCGTCGCACCGCGTCGAGCACTTTTGCGCACGTTTCAACCGAGCCGTGAAAGTCATTTAATGGGTCATTGAGTGAAGCGGCAACTGAGGCGGTGCCGGCCGCGTTCACTAGGACGTCCGGTAAGAACTCTCGAATTAAGTGTGATAGATCATCAGCGTCATGGATGCGGGTATACAGCCCCGACCAAGCCCGCACGTCCGATCGGCCCGTTCCCATTACCACGTGACCAGCCTTGGCAGCGTGACTACCGAAGCTGCCGCCGATGAAACCTGAAATGCCTGTGATTAATAGTCTCACCGTCGTTCGAGAAAGAAACTGTAAATGCGCCCCGGTGTGCGGTCGTTTTGGGTGTGGCGTCGTAATTGAGCGTCGCGAAACTGTTTGGACCACGCCAACAGGCGACCCAGACGGAGATAACTGTGCTTCGCAATCTGCCGAATCATGATTCGTCTCTCGTGTTCGCTGCCGGGAAAAAAGTTAAGAATCGATTCGACCGGGCCCCAGGTTTGCAACACACGGAACCCCGCTTCTGCAAACGCCGCCAAATACTGATCGAGAGGATACGCATGTTCGCCGCCATACAGAGAGTGCAGCGGATGCGTATCTCGAAATTCTTTCAACTGTTGTTCATCGTCGGCGACGTGATCGCGAGTAGTCAGGCAACCTCCGCCGTGTCGCAGCACGCGAGCAAGTTCGTGGGCCGTTGTCTCAAGATCCGGCACATGATGGAGCACCTGGCGTGCATGAATTGCGTCAAAGTATTCCTCCGGAAACGGCAAAGTACTGCCGCCTTCCCGAACGACATCAATAGACAGCCCGGTCTCATCGCGAATAGTCGAGATGGCGGCGGCTCCTACTTCAACGCTGCCATCCGGTTCAAGGGCCGTGACCTGCCAGCCATTCTTTGCGAGCGCGAAACTCGCGATACCGTTCCCGGCGCCGAGATCCAGAATTCGTTTTCCATTGCCCGGGCCAAGCAGACGCAGGACTTCGGCGAACTCTTCACTCTCAGCATACCGCTCCGCGGCGCCGAGCACCGGCAAGTCAAAATAGTTGTTTCGAACCTCGGCTTCGTTGTTCGGCTGTGCTCGATACCACCGGACGGCTTCTTCCCATGAAAGTGCGCCTCGATTGCTCATAGACGTCTTGCCCTGATGAAGTATCCAGCTCCCTCGTCTGGCTCAGTGCGCCAACGCAACTGGCCCATACGGTCCCGCCACTTTCGTCTTTGCCCTCCAAATAGAGAACAGTAGTCAGATACGAGTCGACTTGGTCTGTTCCGGATGTAGTAGCCTGAGAACTCGTAATCGAGTAATGCCAGTGTTCTCGAAGCTTCTTCGTTAAAGTAGCCGCGAAGATCTTGTATTTCAAGTCCGACTGCCGAGAGTTCTTTGCTCCATTGTTCGGCTGAGAGCGCGTGATAGAACGGTTGCCACTCGCGATAAGCCTCCATCGATTCCAGATCCATAGGCCACCATTCAAAGTAACGGTGATTGAGAACGTTGAAAGCAAACAGGCCCTGCGGCTTTAACACGCGAGCAATTTCACTGAGGCTCTGTTTCAGATCGGGAATGTGTTCGAGTGCGCTGTTGTCGAAAATCAGATCAAAATGCGCGTCGGGGTACGGTAGATGTTTTCCGGCGTCGCACCGATCGAGTCGCTCATGTTTTCCCAGCCGAGCGGCGCCTTTCAGCGACACTTCGTTCATATCGCAACCGGCGCTGAACCTCGCTGTGGACCAACCCAGCTTCGCAAACAGGCCGTCACCACAACAGTGGTCCAACGTCAGGCCATCGAGCAATAGCTTGGATGCGTACTCCAGCTCCGGCACGCGGCACAGTGCTATGCTCGCAGACTTCGGATAAGTCTTCAAAAGTCCCGGCCAGAACCGGCTCCTGGAAATGCGATCACTTTGATGATTGTTGCTCAAGTGTTTCTTCTTCGGGATTGAGCTCCCCAATTACTCTGGCAGGATTTCCCCCCACCACGGTCCATGGTTCTACGTCTTTCGTTACTACCGAGGCGGCCGACACGATCGCGCCACGTCCAATTCTGACTCCCTTCATGACCGTGGCCTTGAAGCCGATCCACGCGTCATCTTCAATCGTGACTGGAGCAGAAACTGTTTGCGTCGGAGCGCGATAGCCGCCGGAGAGAATGGCTTCGGTATCGAGCCGGCGTTCTCTCCAGTCGATCGGATGGCTGTTGGTGTCGTGAATGTCGACAAGATGAGCGATCAGGACGTAATCGCCTATTGAGATCGAGGACTGCGACCAGATACGTGTGCTCTCGCCGATGTAACACCATCGGCCGATCGTTATCTTTCCTCCATTCCAAAACGTGAGTAACTGGCCACGAATGTGCGTGTGCGCGCCGACGACGATCGCTTCGGGTTTGCGAAGTATGTTCTCGATTTGGGCCGTCGGGTGGAGAATCACTGTTGAGTCGATTGTGGCACATCGCGGAGCATGCCGCTCCACTTGTATGCGAGCCCAGTCCAAGCGACGCGCGACGCGCGCCAACCACCTGTTTAAGGTCGTCTCTGAGTGGTTAGAGGACATTGTTCGCGCGCGCTCGCTGGCTCTCCTTTCGACCGCGTCTCTGGAGAATCCTTCGGCGTATTCGCTCGATCAGGTTTCCTTCAGACTGCTCCGATCGCAGGAATCGAATAACTTTGCCGAGAGCCAATTCGTCAAGGGCCACTTGCTCGGGGAGAATGAATGATTTGCTCGACCATGGATCGCTTGCGATTTGCGACGGCGATTGACTTGACCATGCCTGATCGCCGCAATGCGTGCCACTCTCGTCGAAGCCGCCGTTCCACACAAGCGACTTGCGCGGATGCAACACGAGACCACCCGCTTTAAACACGGCCCACCAGAAAAGTATTCCCCACGAATCGTTCTCTCCCCTGAGTCTACGCTCGAGCATCTCGGCATAGGGATACGCGTTATTCAGATTGAAGCGGCGACGCACTTCAGAATCACTTAATTCCGGCGCGTCCGCCAGATTTAAGTCGAAGACTTGCCAGGCTCTGGACCAGGTAGCCCAGCCCCAGGTCGTAGTCAGCGGCAGAAAGAAAGCGTCGGGCGAAGGCGCATGCCGAATCGGAAACATGTAACCGGAGATCTGGTAAACATTCGGCTCATCGGCGTAACGGTCGAGTGCCGTCAGCATGTAGTCCAGAAACGAGGGACCCAGCAAGAAGTCATCTTCGACCACGATGACGCGGCCGTACTGATCGCAGAGTTCAGAAACGCCGGTGACGACAGAGCGCGCCAGTCCAAGGTTGGTGTCTCGTTCGATCATTTCTGCATTCAGGCGGGCGGCCCATTCGTGCGCTACCTCACGCGCTGTGGTGGTCGATGCCGAATCTTCGACACGTTTTGGACCGTCGCAATAGATCCTCAAGACACATTCATCCAATCGGCGACAACGTGACAGTGACTCCAGCGCTAGCCGAGCGTGAGCCGGCCGGTTGTAGATAAAGAGTGCAACTGGAGTTTTCCTGATTTGCGAAGCCTGGCTGGTCATTCGTTGTCCTAATTATTCATTCGCCGGCACCACTGCTCGAGCACGAGTGCTTTGAAAGAGAGCGGTGTTGTCGAACCATCAGGAAAAGGCCCTGACGACAGTTGCCGCGCGCCTTCCTTAGCGAGGACTTCGTGCCGGCACAGGTAGCCATCCACCAGCGATTCGCCGTAAGCAGCAAAAAGAGCGCGATGCCATTTCATCACCGGTGGGCTGAATCCTCGCTTGCGACGGTTGATGACGTCGTCGGAAAGGAGGTCCTTAATCGCCGCTTTGAACCAGGCTTTCGGTTGCTGACCGACGTCAGTGTGCGCCTTGCGCAGTCCTATAACTGTTTCAACGAGACGATGATCGAGCAAAGGCAGACGCATCTCAATGGAAGACGCCATACCGAGTCGATCTCCTTGCGTTACGCCGTTCTCACGGAGGTATGTATCGCAGATCAGACGTGTCAGCGTAACGTCGATGTCCGGCCAGGGACGACCGAACGTAAACAGACTGGTCGCGCTCCTGCCGTTAATTTGTTCGATGAAAGACTGATTGTAGAGCTTGCGTGTCTCATCCACCGAGGCACGAAAGTCCGAAACCAGATCGTAGAAGACCATCTGGTCCGGTGAAGAATTCCAATCGCGCCGTAAGCTATCCCAACTCTGACGGAGCCCGGCGACACTGTAGGCCCATTCAGCCAGGTGCACGCGCGATAGGCCGGCCGGCAGATTAACATCGATGTATCGCGGCAGCGTTCCAATCGGATGTTGGGCGCGCTGAAGTTTTCGTGCCGAGGCGTGCGCTGCAGCTTGAACCCAGCCGTAACCCCAGAAAAGCTCATCGCCTCCCTGACCTTGCAATACGACGGGCACGTTGTGCTCCCGCGCGAGCTTCATTACCGAGTAATAACCAAACCCGGCGATATCAGCAATGGGATCATCGCGCAGGTAAACTAATTCCGGAAAGAACGACACCATTTCACTCGTCGTCAGTTCGGCGTCATGAAAAGGCATTCCTAATTGAGCCGCCAGGGCTCGTGCATCAGCGCGTTCGTCGTTTTCCAGGCGGCCGGGATAACCAATGCTGAACGCCTGCATCGTGCCTGGATATCTGCGGGAAGCCAGCGCCGCGATAGCACTCGAATCCAAACCGCCACTCAACGAAATGCCGACCGGTACGTCGGAGCGGATGACGATCTCACTGACCATCTCGAGTTGTTCGCGGATGAGCCGCGCCGGATCGCCTTCGATCGGCGGCGCATCCTCCATGCGCCAGTAGCGGTGCTCTTCGACCCTCCACGGATCTACCTCCACTGTTAGCAACGACGCAGCATCGAGCTTTCTTATGCCCTTCAGCGGAGTCAGGGGTTCCGGCACATACTGATAATGAAAGTAGAGATTGACCGCGGTCGGATCGAGTTCGAAAGGGACGAAGCCAGAACGGAGCAAGGCCTTCAATTCAGAGGCGAAAATAAGATGATCGCGAGTTTCGTGCAGGTAGACTGGCTTCTCGCCCATTCGATCCCGCGCCAGCAGCAGTCTTTTACACGTGGCATCCCACAGCGCGAATGCAAACATGCCGCGCAAGTACTGAACACAGTCCAAGCCGTGTTCTTCATAAAGATGCAGGATAGTTTCACAATCACTGTGAGTACTGAACTGATGGCCCAGCCCTTCCAATCGTTGGCGCAGTTCGATGAAGTTGTAGATCTCTCCGTTTGCTATGAGGGCGAGCGTGCGGTCCTCGTTGTAAAGTGGCTGCCACCCGCCTTCGAGATCGATGATGCTCAGGCGGCGCATCGCCAACAGAACATTTATATCCTGAAACTCACCCGAACCGTCAGGACCACGGTGAGTGAGGTGTGCGTTTGCGGTCCTGGCCCCGGCAATTTGGTCAGGCGTTATCGGATCTCTCGTAATGATACCGGCAATACCGCACATGCTTTCTCAGGGCTTCCTTGCGTCAACTATTACCGAAGTATAAAACAGGTGGCCGCGTTGAAAATCTTTCTGTGTATCGAAACGGGCGGAACGCTGTATCAACCCCTCATTCTCATTCCAGGGCACAGCATGAAATTGTTCCTGGGCGTCGAAGTATTCGAGGGGAGTCGTCACGAAGCCGGCACCTTGCAGCAGGGCTGTTAGCGTATCGATGTTGTATAGCACCTGATGACCGTCGTTTGGTGGGCTGGCTTCCTTAAGATAATCCGGATCTCGACGGTAACCATCGGGCACAGCGATGCGAAGCAGGCCACCCGGCTTCAGGTATCGGTAGCACTCAGCGAGTGCCGTCCGCGCGTCTGCCATTGAAAGGTGTTCGAGCATATGCTCCGAAAGTAAAGAGTCGATCGATTCAGGCTCAAACAAGGCGCGCCAATCGGCTGGGAGGGTCACGTCGAGTATCTCTTTGTCGGTCTGAAACCAACCGGCGAATTGGGTAGGACCAGCACCCAGGACTACCTTGATTGGCTTTGCAGTACTAACGAGTCGTCGCAGTTTCCCAATACGCCGTTTGCGGCTCAACTGTTTGTAGAGTCCGGAGTCTCGCAGCGACGCTGGGGCATAGTTCTTTAACTGCATGACTATAATTCGTTCCCGGATCTTGCGGTCGTAGCCGGCAAACATGCTCGCGCATCCGCGATCACTCGTGCAATTCCATCGCTCAACATCACGCGCGGCTGCCAGTCAGGCAATAGGTTCACAGGGTCGATCATCACTTCCGAGCCCGCGATCGTCCCCGGTTCGAACTCAACCGACAACTGCCGCGCAACCTCCTCGCCCACTTGCCGGATTGTGATCCATTCAAGCCCTGCAATCTCTGCCGACTGTTGAGGGATCTCGAATAACTTGATCAAAGCCTCGACGCAATCGCTCTTGTAGATGAACCGTCGGCGCTCCGAGCCGTCGGTCAAACAAGTGACACGCCCACGCGTGAGGCCTGATAGTACCAGATCAGTGATCACGTGGCTGCGGACGTCAGGTTGTTCCCAGCCGTAGGTATTCCAGAGCCGAGCAACTTTGCCGCCCAATTGCAACGACCAACTCGCAGCCATCAGTTTTGTGGTGCCGTAAGCAGTCGGCATGCCGGCGAGTTGAGAGCTAACGAAGAGAAAGGGCTTGCGAACTCGCGAGAGCGTATCGAGCACGCGCACTGTCAATTCGCAGTTGTGTTTGTACTGTTCGTGTTGCCGATCGATCGCTTCGATGTAACGTGCGCCACCCGTGTCCCACGCCAAAAACCACACGCGATCACATTCACGAAACGGCTGCTCGTCAACGTGTCGCAAATCACACCCATTTTTCAGATCGAGCGACGTGACGCTATGGCCTCGTTTGCTTAACTGCTGCACCAGTGTTGACCCAATGAGACCATCTCCGCCCAGCACTAATTCTCGGTTTCCAGTCATCTTGTTATTTCTAGTACTGTCTTAGTACCCAAACGCGATCTGCTAATTCGAATTCCTTCATGTTGCCGAGTCCCCAATCGTCACTGTTCTGATAAGGCACACCTTCAGGTGTGGCCATTTCGCCGTGATGGGGTTGGATATTTTCAGTGCATGAAGTCGGATGAGTCAGGTGGAGCACTGTGCCTGCACGCTTGATACTTCCTCCAAGAGCCTCCATCTGCGCAGTGCCACGCACATCGCAACCAATGCGGTGTCTCACCATCTGTTCATCGAACCCTCTTGCTCGATGCCATAACTCGCGACTTGCGAGGCAGAACTCGCCAGTGCCGAGACGTTCGTAAGGAATCAACCGCCTGTAGCGCAGGCTGCCCCAAAAACCAATCTCCGTTTGTTGGTTCTCGCGCCAGGGAATATCCCAGCGCTCGGCAGTCCAGAGCAGATGGGTGTCGAGTTGCTGTTTGAGTAGCCGGTTGACCGAATCCAGACCGACTGCCGCATCCGCGTTGGTGCTGATAATCCATGGCGACTGTGCGCGCCGTATGCCGACGTTTTTCGCGTGGTACTCAAGCAGTTTTACATTTTGGTTCTGACAGACCCGCTGATGGATTTCCGCAGGCACTACATAGGCTCGCAAACAATCGAACTTCCGAGTTAATTCGAGCGATAGCAATTCGCGGTCAGGCGGTGGATTCCACTCTACGAAGACGAATTCGCTGACGAGAAACTTTACGTTCCAGGCAATGGTAGCCAGCAGTCGCTCACGAAAGTCCGGCATGTAATCATCGTTGCGACCGACAGCAACGGCGGCGAACTGTGGCCGATGATTACCGGATCGCAACCTCAGTTTCGCGTAGTTTCCAGCTCCGCGCAGCGCGAATGTTGAGCGCTGCTGCAACTGCTGCAATCTGTATTTAACTCCTGCGATCACCTGCGTCCCTGGCTCCCTGCATAATCGATAATCGATTCCGGATATGTCCATTCAGAAGGCACTCGCACACAACCTCCCACATCACTCAACCATAGAGAAGCTACTGTATCGTCGGAATAGACTTCGAACGTCATTGCCTGAGGGACGTAGTCCAGCAGCTTACTGGTACAACGCGCGCCCACGTTCATCAGGTAAAGACCCGGACTCAAGACATTCTGGTCAATGCGACACTTGATCGAATAATCACCGGGCTCGAGCCGATCGATAACACCGAAGGAATGGCTCGTGCGACATTCCATAATATGGACGTTCTCCGCTGATGAAACACTCATGCCGAGCACGACCTCATCGAGCGGTTCTGATACCAAAAAGAACAATTCCACTTCGATCGGAGCACCTGCGCGTACCAGTGGACGGTCATCAAACGAAGCAAGTCGCAACTTGCGGATCCTGAGGGCAGGATTCGTACCTTTGGGGCGGCGAACGTTGCTCAAGTCAACTTCGTTAACAGCATTCTGCGTTACTTCAGCAAGATAGCGGTCGACACATTCATTGGCTGTACCTTCAAATATTTTGCGCCCACCGGCCAACAGAATGCCACGACTACAAAGGCTCCGTATCGCCGCCATGTTGTGACTGACAAAAAGCACAGTACGTCCTTCAGTGGAAATATCTCGCATGCGGCCGAGGCATTTCTTTTGAAACGCAGCATCACCCACCGCAAGTACTTCGTCAACGACGAGAATCTCCGGATCAAGGTATGCCGCGACCGCAAAAGCCAGGCGCGTGTACATACCACTTGAATAACGTTTCACCGGAGTATCCAGAAACTTCTCCAGCTCGGCAAACGCAACGATCTCGTCAAACTTGCGCTGAATTTCCGGTCTGGTCATTCCGAGAATAGCGCCGTTGAGATAAATGTTTTCGCGGCCCGTAAGTTCCGGGTGAAATCCGGTGCCGACTTCCAACAGACTGCCCGCGCGACCGTAGAGTTCGGCACGGCCAGTGGTCGGTTCGGTGATACGCGAAAGGATCTTGAGCAGAGTCGATTTTCCCGCGCCATTCCGGCCCATGATCCCCAACACTTCGCCTGCTGATACAGTGAAGCTGACGTCGCGCAAGGCCCAGATACTTTCCTTTGTGTTGTTCCGGCGGTGAAGACCATTGAAACCCGTTCGCACGGCGTTCGTCAGCGACTCGCGCAGAGTTGCATACGCAACAACTCTCGCCCCCAATTCATAGTGCTTGCTTAGGTTCTCGACTTTGACGATCGGTGTCACAGAAAGCAATCTCGCTCGGATGCTGGCGTGAAGATCATAGCGGCAGTCGGATTATACTAGACGGTTCCGAAACTCGCTTCCGGCACGTGTTGCTCATCGGCCTTTCGCAGGCTCTCCATGCGAGCTAAGTTAAGGTCGTGATCCACCATCCGTTTAACCAATTCTCTGAAACCCACTTTCGGCTTCCAGCCGAGAACGCGGCGTGCCTTTGAAGCGTCACCCAGCAACAAATCAACTTCTGCCGGACGATAATAACGAGGATCGGTTTCCACAAACTGTTTCCAGTCGAGATCGAGATAGCCAAAAGCTTCGTCGAGAAACTCGCGCACAGAATGGTTCTCGCCGGTGGCTATCACGAAGTCGTCCGGTTCATCCGCCTGGAGCATCAGCCACATCGCTTCGACATAGTCTCGCGCGTAACCCCAGTCGCGGCGTGCATCGAGGTTGCCGAGATAAAGTTTTTCTTGTAAGCCCAGCTTGATGCGGGTAGCGGCGCGGGTGATCTTTCGCGACACGAAGGTTTCTCCGCGTCGCTCACTTTCATGGTTGAACAAGATGCCGTTACACGCAAACAGACCGTAGGACTCTCGATAATTGACGGTGATGTGATAGGCGTAAGCTTTGGCGCAGGCGTAGGGGGAACGTGGGTAAAATGGGGTCAACTCGGTTTGAGGTACCTCCTTGACGCGACCGAATAGCTCTGACGATGATGCCTGATAGAATTTGGGCTTGATACCCGTATCACGGATGGCCTCGAGAATACGCACCGTTCCGATGCCTGTTACCTCAGCCGTATACTCTGGCACATCGAAGCTGACCCGCACGTGCGACTGGGCCCCCAGGTTATAGATCTCATCTGGTTCCGTATTGCGCAGGATCGTGTTGAGCGAACTGGAGTCGTTCAAGTCACCGTAGAACATACGCAGTCGCGCGTTAGGTTCATGCGGATCCTGATAGAGATGGTTTATCCGATCGGTGTTGAATGAAGAAGAACGCCGGACGATGCCGAAAACCTGGTAACCCTTTTCGAGCAGCAGTTCGGTCAAATATGAGCCATCCTGGCCCGTGATACCCGTAATCAGTGCGCGTTTCATAGTTGGCGAAAGTATACCTTACCCGAAGCCTCAATTCTGGGCAACGCAACCCAACTACCTCAGTACCGCGAGGCAGTTGGTCAGTTTGAATTAGGCAGGTACGCCTTCGACGTAATCGCCCTTTTTGGTAACATCGCCGCGAAATTAATATTCCCTCAATCGCAGGTGCTATATGAGTTCTATTGAACCAGAATTTCCATACCGAAATGTGGTAGTTACTGGAGGCTCGGGTTTTCTTGGCCGTTTCGTCGTGAGCCGGTTGGAAGGCTACCCAGGTGTTCAGGTCATGGTCCCAAGAAGTCGGGATTATGATCTGGTGCAAGAAGAGAATGTAAAACGCTTGCTGGTTGACACCAATCCCGATCTGGTGATTCATCTGGCAGCCGTGGTCGGCGGGATAGGACACAATCAGAAGAACCCTGGACGCTTCTTTTATGACAATCTCATGATGGGAACCCAACTCATCGAGCAGTCGCGCAGGCGGGGTATAAAGAAAGTTGTGGCTATCGGAACCGTTTGCGCTTATCCGAAATACACGCCGACGCCTTTCAAGGAAGACGACATTTGGAATGGCTATCCGGAAGAGACCAACGCGCCGTACGGTCTGGCGAAAAAGATGATGCTCGTTCAATCACAAGCCTATCGCGAGCAATACGGCTTTAATTCGATATTCCTATTGCCGGCCAATCTCTATGGCCCCGGGGATAATTTCGATCTCGAGACCTCACACGTGATCCCGGCCTTGATTAGAAAGTGTTTGGAAGCGCGAGATCGCGGGCTGCCGTTCGTCAATGCGTGGGGTTCAGGAAAAGTTTCACGTGAATTCCTTTACGTGGAAGATTGTGCTGAGGGGATTCTTCGCGCGGCTGCTTTGTATAACGAACCTGCGCCCGTGAACCTGGGTTCGGGAAATGAAGTTCTGATCCGAGATTTGGTGGAAACAATTAGTCGTCTGACAAATTTTCGCGGTGAGATTCGCTGGCAAACGGATCGTCCTGACGGTCAGCCACGCAGGCAGCTCGACACTACGCGGGCCTGGGAGAAATTCGGTTTTCGGGCCGGCACGAGTTTGGAAGAGGGACTCAAGCGCACCATCAACTGGTACGAACAGCACCACCGGCTAAGCAAAGGTACTAATTAAGTGCAGAACTTCAAATGATGTCGGCAAAGCTGCGCTCGACACGCCCGAAGGCATAGACCGCGTAGATGAGCGTCACGATCGTCAAAACCGAAGCTAAGCCGAGGGCGGGCCAGTCAAAAGGAAGTCCGAACAGAGCGGATCGATAACCTTCGATGACTGCCGACATCGGATTCAACAGCAGAATCCAACGCCATTTTTGCGGGATCGATGAAGAGGGAAGAATCACTGACGAGATGAACAACCACAACTGAATAATGAATGGCAACGCAAACCGCACGTCGCGATATTTCACGTTCAAAGCTGACATCCACGTCCCGACACCCAACGCAAACAAAGCGGTGAGCAGCACGAGCACCGGCAGAAACAGGATCTGCACAGTCAAAGCGACGCGGTAGTAAAACATCAGGACGATGAGCATCGCGAATGCGAGCACGAAGTCGACCAGGCCCGCCAGCATTGCCGCGGCTGGAACGATCAAACGCGGAAAGTAAACTTTTGTGATTAGGTTTGCACTGCCGACGAGACTGTTACCGCTCGCGGTGATCGCGTTGGAAAAAAAGGTCCAGGGGACGAGACCGGCGAGGGCGAACAAAGGATAAGGAATTCCTGATGAAGCAACTCCCGCCAGCCGTCCAAAGAAGATCGTAAAGATGATCATCATGAAGAGCGGCTGAAGAATGGCCCATGCGGCGCCGAGCGCCGTCTGTTTGTAGCGTACCTTGACGTCGCGCCAGGTCAGAAAGAAGAGCAGCTCACGATACGCCCAAATATCTTTGAGGCTGAGAAGGCTCCACTTTTTGCTTGGCTGAATGACGACCAGCGGCTCGGCCGGCAGACGAACACTTTCCATACGATTACGAAGTAATACTCACTTGCGCACCAACACGCACAAAGATTGCCCGAAGGGCGCCAGGTCTTTCCAAACTCTTCCATCTTCAAACCTGAGAGGCTCTGAAAGAGGAACGTATGGTTCATCTCCATCTTTAATTACTTCGACTTCAAAATCGAGATGCCTGGCCCATTCACGCAGCATATCGGGCGCGATGAAAACATTCAATGGTTTCGAACCGACGCCAATGTCCTTGAGGTTGATCTCAAAGATATCCCAGTGACCTGGAAGGCGAAAATCCAGGAACGAAAAGACTACCTTGCCGCCTGGCTTTAAAACTCGCTTTGCCTCGCTCAGATAAACGAATGATTCCTCGTGCAGGAGATGCGTGAGAACCGAAAAGAACGTAACCATATCGGCCTTCCCGTCCTGTTCGGGTATGGTCAACCCGTTCGCGACTTCGAAACGCCAATCAGGTCTGTTCACAATTTTGCGGGCGTAATCAACCAGCCCCGGAACGACGTCGATTCCCAGATAATTTCCGGTTAGATATTCCGCCAGCGGTTTGGCCAGACGACCTGAACCGCAGCCCACATCGATTACGTAGTCACTTTTCTTTAGGCCGTGATAGACCAGCGTCTCGCGCAACAAAACGCCAACAGCCTCAAATTCTCCGCCGACTGCGATTCTCGCGGCCTCATCAATTGAATAACTGGCTTTGAGGTTTTTGAATTGCGTGCGATGGGTCTTGCGAAAGTCGGTCTTTGAGGCCCAGTTTCTGCCATTGCGTCCCGTCAGCGGACCAACCAGGCGGTAATTGATGCTATTGATTATGCGCCTAACACTCAACTCCATTTTCTTCCCTTAGCTTCGTGGATACGTCTCGACCATTATCCACTACCATCCTGATTATCTCGCAGATGGTACTTATGTCGGCTGGCGAGACTGAAGTTCCGGTTGGCAAGCATAGCACACGGTCTGAGATCCTTTCCGTTTCGGGGAGTGAAAGGAGAGTGGAATTGTAAGGCGCCATGCGGTGGCAACCGGGATAAAAGTAACGACGAGCCAAAACGTTCTCGCTGTAGAGCACCTTCATCAGTTCGTCACGAGAAACGATTGTCTGGTCAATATCAATTTCGAGTACGACGTATTGGTAATTACATCTCTCTTCTTCATCGTTGGGAATAAGCGTGACTCCCTCAATCCCGGCCAACTCTTTCTCATACTGTTTATAATTTCGACGATTGACGGCAATGAAGTCGCTCATGCTTTCCAGATTGGTCACTCCCATCGCCGCGCAAACTTCACTCATTTTTCCATTGATGCCCAAACCGGCAACGTGGTCATAACTGGTGAAGCCAAAATTGCGCATCAACCTCGTTTTTTGTGCCAACTCATCGTCATTGGTAACGACGGCGCCTCCCTCCATCGAGTTAAGGAATTTGGTGGCATGAAAACTGAACACTTCAGCATCGCCAAATCCGCCAATCATACGGCCGTTGTAGGAACAACCGAACGCGTGCGCGGAATCGAAAAGAAGTTTTAATCCGCGTCGTTCGGCAATCTCTTCCAGGGCCGCTATGTCACAGTGCCGGCCCCATAAATTGACCGCGAGAATCCCGGTGGTTTCAGGCTTGATCAAACGCTCGATCGCTTCCGGCTCGATGGTATGACTTTGCGGATCGATGTCGCAGAAGACCGGCGTGATCTGCTGCCACTCCAGCGCGTGAGCGGTCGCGATAAAAGTAAACGACGGTAAGATCACCTCGCCCTTTAGACCAAGACCGCGCATCGCGATCTCGAGCGCGATGGTGGCATTACAGGTGACAATACAATGCTTCACGCCAGTTAGTTCGATGATGCGCTGCTCGAATTCGCTTACGTAAGGGCCATCGTTGGTAAGCCACCGGCGGTCGAGAATGTCGTTTACGCGGCTGGAAAACTTCTGACGGTTCCCGATATTTGGCCGGCCAACATGCAATGACTGTTCAAAGGCCGGAGGGCCGCCAAATATTGCGAGGTCGTCAATGGTTTTCTTAGACGCAGCTAAGCCGGTGTTGAGTATTGGCATCTGATTAAGAGAACAGGCCTTTCAAGCTGCTAAACCCTCGGTAAAGGCCAGGGGTCTTTAGCCGTAACCAGAGACTAAGAATGCCTTTGTGCCGGCCGCGACTACACCACATTGCTCTCTTTACGGGAATCAGGGCAAATTGAGAATGACCCCGCTGTAAATAGAGTTCGGCCAGTTCGAAGAGTATTCGTGTCTTGGCGCCGCGAATGCTCGCGTGATATTTGAAATGCAGGTCGCGGTCGATGTTATCAAGCACCCTGAGACTGGTCAAAAGTTGATGAGATCTGTTTCTAAGAGAATATGCTCCCGCCGCGTGGACACGATACGCAGCCATTACTTCGTTGATATAGCCAATGTTTCCATACTGCGCCTTGAATATGTTGAGTGGCCAATCTCCTACTTGGGCGGTGAAAAACCAATCCGGGATCTGGACCACTGGTTCGCGGCGATACATTATCGAGCAGGAAGGAATGAAATTTCCCCAGAGTAGTTGTTCAATGTCCGTAATTTCTTTTTGATCGTCCGGACACAGGTTCTCGGAGACTTTGCTCTGATCCTCATAAACCGCCCTGACATTGTGAAAACAGATCATGCACTCCGGCCGTGCGTTCAAAAAATCAACCTGCTTTTGCAGTTTGTGAGGACTGGTGAAATAGTCGTCACCATCAAGGACAGCGATATACTCGCCGCGACAGCTTTCCAGCGCCTGTAGGAAGTTCATCTTGCCGAATAAATGGCGCTCGCGATTCGCCACTTCCGGGTCGCGAAGCAGCACGCGAATCTTCTCCGGATGTTGTCGCGCAAGTTCGACTACAACCTCTCTTGTGCGATCGGTCGAAGCGTCCTCGCCGATAACAATCTCATAATTAAAGTCTGTGACCTGCATTAACACGCTGTCCACTGTTTGGGTGATGAGGTGCTCCTGATTGTAAGTGGTGATCAAGACGCTGACTTTAGGGTTGCCGGAAAAATCAGGATCTTTCAGCGCGGCATTTTTTGGATACTCCGGTTGCATGTCTTTGTGCTGATGATCCTTCAGGCTTTTCCGGAAGTCTTTGGGTGCGCTATGCTCTCCGTTCAAAATGCAAGCTGAGTATTCTCTCAGGTATATGCCGCAGTTGGATGCATTACGAGCACTAGCAGTGCTGGCGGTGATGGTCCATCATTTTCTGCCTGTCGATCGTTACATTCCTACCGACTACGTTACGCTCGGTTTTCTCGCTGTACGGCTGTTCTTCGTGTTGAGTGGTTTTCTGATTACCGGAATCCTCCTGAACTACCGAAGCGACGAGCGCGGTAACGCACTGCGACGGTTCTATCTGCGTCGAGTGCTGCGTATCTTTCCGATTTATTATCTGACACTCTTCATCGCTTTGGCTCTCCAGGTGCGGGCCATCCAGGACGGCGCTTTCTGGCACCTGACCTATCTCAGCAATTATGTTGCTCCATTTCATCCCGAATGGATGGGGCCGGCGGGCCATTTCTGGACTCTCGCTGTTGAGGAGCAGTTTTATTTTGTCTGGCCATGGATTTTGCTTTTTGTGCCGCGAAAGCATTTAGCCAAAACCATCATCGGTACCATTGCGTTAGCGGTTCTCTTCAGAGCGTTTGTTCTCTGGGTGTTAAGCATCTCGATCGATGTTGCAGGAGTCTTCACGTTCGCGACCCTTGATTCTCTTGGCGGCGGGGCTCTGCTGGCATTGTTTCACTACGATCAAAGGCTTCGCACTCGATTACCGAGCCTTATGAAGTGGTTCCTGATTGCAGGCCTCGGCATAATGACTCTAACTACACTGCTCTATATTTACAACATCGGTTACAGAATACTCCATACACTTTTGTGTCTTGGTATCTCGTTATTGTTTGTTGTGCTAATCGAAAAGGCGGCGCGCGGGTTTAAAGGAAAAGCAAAGACTGTAATGGAGAATCCTGTAGTCTTATATATCGGCAAAATAAGTTACGGGCTTTATGTCTATCATAATTTCATGCTGGCTATAGTCTTGTACTATCTCGCGAAGATTATGGCAGTGCCTGACTATCGTCTGGTTGCCGTCCTTTCCTTTGTCGGGACATTTACGACGGCGATCCTCTCGTGGCATTTGATCGAGCGGCCGATCGCGCAACTCAAAAACAAGTTCAGCTTCAGCGCCCGTAAGACTCCGCTGGCGCGGGAAAGCGACGTGGTTTCAGAAGCTTAACCGCTTTACCTCAAACCAGGCTTAGCCACAAAAAAGCACAAAAGGCACAAGTGGGTTGGTTGGCTTGACTTGTGTTTTTGTGCCAGTTGTCATCGCGAGAAGACGAACGCGTGATTCTCAAAGTTTTTCAGAGTACCAAAAGCGCCCGCGTTCTTATAAAACTGCAAGCTGAATCCGAGACTCTCCATTCGAGCAATCAGGTCGCTATCCGTGATGCCCCACTGCCAAACGTTATGAATGTCACGATAGATCCGGTTGTGCTGCGGGTGAACCTCATACATCTTTTGAAACACCGTCGAGTATGGCGCTTCGTTTCGCGCGTGAGGCACATTCCTGAAGTATTCTTCTTCACCGAGATCAAACAGGCGAACGCTATGTTTTGAAGCGGTGAACTGCTGGTTAAGAATCAGAAAATGTTTCGCCTTTGACGCGTATAGCTCGAGGACCTTGTCCCAGTCAGGACTGACCTGGTGGAGCAGAGTATCGAAGAACATGACGGCGTCGACCTCTCCGACACGAGCGACTATTTCCGGGTTTCCGAAGTTCCCTTCAATCAGTTCAAGAGAAGAATATGCCCGTGCCCGCTTGATAACCTCGTCTGTGAAGTCAGTATCAACCAGCAATGCCTTTTCAATGGTGAACTTCTCGAGCGCGTAGAAAGTGTATCCACCGGCCACATTCCAAACACCGCCGAGATCGGCAAAAGATCTCAGACCGAATCGCTGAAAGGCGAAATCGATCAGAGCTTTCTTGTCCCTGTTCAGATAGGCAAACGTATCGGGGAGAGTTAAACGGGAAACGATTGGCGCGAGAGCTTTTTTCAATAAGTGAGGCATTCAGGACAGGTCCGCCGGAGCTAAGAGGAAATAACAGGGGGAGGGGCGTTATTTTAATGAGTGAGGCACCGGCGTCAATCAGGGAAAACCTTAGAAGACAGACACAACCTTCTCTACGACATATAGAACACTTTGATTGCTGATTCCCGTCTGGTTGAACAACTCCTCACCGAAAAATTCTTTACTTAACTCACTAACCTCGAAGCCGGCCTCGCGCACCCGCTCCAAAAAGCCACTCTTCGAGTAGAGCCGCACGTGATCGAACTGTCCGAAGCGCCTCCAGCGTTCACCCTCATCATTGACTTCAGGATCCTCGTCGATCTCCTCAATACTCAGAATAATCGGTACCATCAGAATACCTTTACCACCGGGTTTCAGAATGCGGTGCAATTCGCGTATTGCCTTTCCATCGTCGGGCACGTGTTCCAGCACGTGTGAACAGATAAAAAAGGTGAACTGGTCGCTCTCATAAGATCGCAAGTCTGTAATATCGACTCTGTCGTCGACGTTCTCCGCCAGCAGATCCGCAGTTCGGTAGCGGATGTCTTTGCCTGATGATTTGATGATCCGGCAAATGAATGCAGACAGCGGTTTCGACGGAGCGAAGTCCACGATGTGCACCGGGGCTGTGCTTTCAAGATTCGCAATGTAGTCGCCCAGGAAGAGCGCGTAAAGACGATCGCGATCGCTCGCGCCGCACGAGGGGCATAGATACGCCGCCTCGTTACAAGTTTCAGCGTCATTCGTCTGGAAAGGAAAACCGTACTTCTGCTGGTTCTCTCTAAAGAACTCAGGCAAGGGCAAAAATGAGATTACCTTCGATTCGCAAACCGGACAGTAGTGCACGGCGTTGATGAGCTTGACCTGTTTTTGAAGCGCGTGTGCACGTTTCTTTAGGATCAGTGGGATGTACTTCTTGATGGGCATCGATCGGGTGATTTACTACTCGACATTCACTTCCCAGTCAAACTTTGGTCTTACGGTTCCGATCCACTTTCCGTACCAATTCCCCTGGCGGTCGGAATCCTGCACCTCGAACATGAGTACATTAGATATATCTAAAAGAACGACAGAGGTGTCCTTAACGATTAATACTCTGACCGTATAAGTGTCGTCATTCAGGAAGTCTCCCGGAATTACAAAACTTCCGCGCACCAGTCCGGCTGGAAAAGTCCGCGCCACCGAGCCGGTATTAAAAATCGCGATGCCCTCGATGTTGTAGAGCACGACGCTAAAGTTCAAAACAGCATCGGGCAGATAATTCCAGAAAGCAGCTTCGAGCCGAATAGGAGTTCTTACAGTGATTCGTTGATCGTTCTGTTCCAGCGGTGTGATTGAAAGGTGGTGCAAGCGTACGTCGGTTCCGCCCGGCGCGACCTGCGGGTCGTCCCAACGTCGTTGCATCCTGGTCTGCGTCTCACTTCGGATATAGTTGAGAACCACTTGTTCCGTGTCACCTGAGTCAACAATCTCGCCTCTCTCGAGCCGCAGCGTTCTGCGGCACAGACGTTTTACGGCGGTCAAGTTGTGACTGACGAACAATATAGTTCGCCCATGCTTTGCTACCTCACCCATCCTGCCCAGACACTTCTTTTGGAAAGCAGCATCACCGACAGCGAGGACTTCATCCACCAAAAGGATCTCTGGTTCCAAATGCGAAGCGACGGCAAACGCGAGCCGCATGTACATTCCACTTGAATAGTGTTTGACCGGTGTATCGAGAAACTTTTCTAACTCAGCAAAGGCCACGATCTCGTCGAACTTGCGATCGATGTCTGCCTTACGCATCCCGAGAATAGCGCCGTTCAAATAGATGTTTTCGCGACCCGTCAATTCGGGATGAAATCCGGTTCCGACTTCCAGCAAGCTCGACAGCCGGCCGTAGAGTTCGACCTTTCCTTTAGTGGGCTCAGTGATGCGCGCGAGAGTTTTGAGTAAAGTTGATTTGCCCGCGCCGTTGTTGCCGATGATTCCGACAACCTCACCGGGTGCTACGTCAAAACTAACCTCCTTGAGCGCCCAGATCGTCTCCCGATTTTTCGATCCATTGCTTCCGCCCAACTGCTTGAAAGGTGCACGCACGGCACCAACAAGCGATTCTCGCAGCGTTTGGTAAGCGGCCCCTTTGGTGCCAATTCGGTACTGCTTAGATAATTTTTCGACGCGAACGATTGATTTCATCGAATCACGATTGTATTTCGTTGGTGAGGTCAGAAGTATCGGAAGACACCGCGTAGCCAATCCCCGTCTTACCGAACCCGTTTCCGTTATAAAAAAGATAACTTCGGTCCTGGTAAAGGTAGAGGTAGCAATACTCCATCATTTCCGAGTCCCAGCCACTCGCTGATCTTTCGATACCTGCTTCGGCGTCTCGCCTGGTCCAGGCAATGCCGTCGGCCGATTCGGCATAGCCAAGCCTGTAACTTTGCGCGCGGTCGGTGCGGTAGTCCCAAACATCGCGATAGGAGTACAACATTCTATAGCGTCCATGCTGCTTGTACACGCATGGCCGACCAATAGCATCCGTCTCCCCAATGTAGTCAATACAAACGTGGTTCGTCTTTCGCCAGCGTATTCCGTCAGTCGATTCAGCATATCTGACATGGTATCGGGGCTCGGACCTCTCAGCGGCCGTCTCCCAGCCTGTACACGACACATACCACATGCGCCATATATCTTCTTCGCACTGCACGCAGGGGGCAGTATTGAAAAATGGTTCGTCAATGGCCCGATCCAGCAGTGGTCCCTCTGAAACTTTATCGAAACTTCGACCCTCGTCCTCGCTGACCGCAAGACCGATGGACAAATGATAAGGAACGGAAACCTTCACGTTCCATCCAATATAGTAGAGATACTTTTTGTTTTGGTGATTGACGATCCAGGAAGGCATGATCCCGCTATCATCAAATGTCCCGGGCCTTCCGAGTGAAAGGACCGGCTTGTCATGAATGTAGACTACCTTCTCAGGCTGCGCTGCATCGACTTCGATATAGGAGGTCTGCGAACGACCGTTTCCGTCTCTCGTGCCAAAGTAAACTCGCAGAACCCCGGAACGTACTTCGTCAACGACCGGAATCGAAGCGTGGGAGACCATCCAGCCGAAGTTACGATCAGGCGCAAAAATGACACCTTTCTTTATCCACTTCATGTGCGATTACGATTAAAGATCCAAATCTTTGCTCAGCGTCTCACCCTTTTTCGCGGGATTCCCTTTGTAGACGCCCCAGGGCTCTGTGTCTTTCGTCACCGCGGCAGCCATCGCGATGAATGATCCTTCCGCAATGTGAATACCGTCGCGTATGGTTGCATTGACTCCGAAAAACGAAAATGACTCGACCACACAATGACCTGACAGGACCACGTGTGACGTAAACGAAACATGGTCCTTGATTATTCCGTGATGGCCGATGTGATTCCCACTCCACAACACAACGTTGTTGCCGATCGATGTGAATGGCTGAATGGTATTGTCTTCGAGTATGAAACAGTTGTCGCCGATTGTCGCCCCGGGGAAAACAGTTGCTTTGGAGCTCACGTAGCTGATCATTTCATAACCCTTCTGTTTGATTTGGTGATAAACGGATTGACGAAGCTTATTCATGCGGCTGGGAGACATGGGCGCGAAAAACTTAAAGTCCGAAGGCGGATAGGTTTGTTCCACGCTCTCAAACGCAACGACCGGCAGCCCCTCAAATGTCTTTCCTTCAGGCAGGTAGGGCTCGTGTACACTAAATGCCGCCACTTCATGTTCGCTATCGTGCTGCAAGTAGAACTTTGCTAGTTGAGCAAAATCCTGAACGCCAAAAATGATCACATTAGCCATTGCTTAGTCGTGATAAACGTAAGTCGTGTATTCGTAAAGACCATAATCGTTGCGGAAGACAAAATTTCGGGTCAACTCTCTTTTTAAGAACTCGGCAAGAGTATCAAACGGCAAGTGGAAAAGATCATTCCGTTCCCAGTCCACGTGCTTCGACATCACATTGAAAGCAATCCCAATTGCCGCATGCTCGAACACACGCCTAACCAGTTCCTTGAAGTAAGAAAGCATCTCGTCAAAAGATAACTCGCGTTTTTCGGTGAAGACGCCGTTCAACACGATGTAGTCGAAGACCGGCAGCGAAGCGTTTTCCTCGAGCAGGTCCAGGCAGAAGAATCTATTGCCGGGAAACTTGCTTTGCGACAAACGAACAAACTTCTCCGACAAGTCGAGTCCCGCGTATTCAATGTGGTCTAAGCGTTGTTTGACGATATATTCATTAAGGTGCGCGGCTCCGCAGCCAAAATCCAGCAGACTGACTCTCTGCCCCTGTGACTCAGGTCTGATTACCTCGAGCATGACACGGTACCGTTTCTCAACATCCTCGGGCTTGGGCCAGTCCACGCCGAGATGCGAGTCACCATATCGATCAAGGCAGGTCTCGTAATGCGAAACGATGCTGAGATACTTTTTCTCCACCATTCAAGCAAACTCACCTTTGCGATAAGCCGGGAAATAGTTGGTGGCGGTAACGTTTCGACGCTTCATGGCCTCCTCATATTTCGACTGGTCGAAGATTCTGCCGCAAAAATATGCCGTGCGCGTGCCAGTGGCCCAGCCGCGCTTGAAACGAGTCAAACCGTCTGAGTGATCCTGGGCTGAAATGCCGGCTCCCGCTCCGAGATCGAGCCATTGCAGCCGCTGGCTCGAGAAGTATTCGAGCGCGCGCCAGAACAGTGCAAAAGACGCCTCCAGTTCGTAACCCAGTTCGCTGTAGGCTCCGAGATGATAATAGGCCACTCCCCGATCGGTGTACCAAAGAGTCATCCCGACTGTTTCGTGGCCACGGATCGCACGGAACATGGAAATACCAGGAACAGCCAGTTGCAGCCGGAATGAATTTGCAGAAAAGGCAGTCAGACCGCTGATGCCGTGACGTTGAATCAAGTTAGCATATAGCTCGATCCATTCATCACCAAACAGCGTTGCGTCTTCGACACGCTCAATATCGAGACGCCCGAGTGCCTTTTGGGCTTTGCGGCGGTGCTGCGCTGCCACAGCAGACCCAGGTGAATGTGAAAGATCCGTCACAAGGTGTTCTTTGAATGGAGTGACCAGGGTGGGAAAAGTCTTGCGCAATTGTGCGGCATCATGGTCGCCAAAAGGGTCGGCGACGATAGCAAGGCTTACAAGCTCGCCACTGAGTTCCTCGAGATCCAGATCGAGCTTCGACCAATCACGACAGGCAAATAGCGGATAGCAACCCATCGCATCACGGTATGGAGTAGGGACGATCGGTCTCTCCAGTATCCAGCCCATACTGCGTGGCAACGCGCGCGGATTGCCGAATTCAGCCAGGGAGGCCGCGTAGCCCGAGTGGGAATATCCATTCATGTAGCTTTGCACCAAAAGTCGGTTTTAGCCTGCGGAGCAGGCGTAAGCATAAAGCCTGGGGTGGAGCGAGGCTTTGCGAGCGAAACCCCAGGTATCTAAGCACGACAAATTTTCAAGCCCGCGAATGCGGGCGACAGAATAAATGCGGCGAAAATGCCAACAAATTTGCAGCGCCACGGACTGCCGCCCATTTCATGGGCTCGAAATCCTATTGCTTCTGGTTCCTGGGGTTTCGCTCGCAAAGCCTCGCTTCACCCCAGGCTTTATGCTTGCGCCTGCTTCGCAGGCTGAAACTGGCTTTATGCTTGCGCCTGCTTCGCAGGCTGAAACTGGCTTTATGCTGCGCCTGCTCCGCAGGCTGAAAGCCAACTCTTCGTGCAAAGCCCGTTCATGTGTCAGTCCAGAATTCGGTTGGCCGTGAACGTGCCAACCTCTGAACGGAATTTAAAGGCACTCTCTTCCTGATCGACACTGGTGACAAAGATCAGCGTACCCCGGATCTCATTGCCTGAAGTGAATTTACCCTTAAAGATCATTGTTCCAACCTCCCGACAGCACGTACCGATTGGCAACTCAGCCTCACCAGAAAAGCTGACGCGGTCATTCGTGAGTTGCGACCAGACGGCGGGTACAGGTTGGGCTACAGGCTTATCGTCCGGCGCGGTGTCGAGAAGCTTGAAAGAACCGGCGCCATTATCGCCCGCCGCGAAGATCACATTTTTCTCGAGGCCGGACATTTTGAAGGTCACGCGCCAACGTCCTTCCAACTTTGGCGCTGGCGGCTTGGCTGCGTGAATCGTAACTACCGACAGCATGATTAAGACAATTAAGAAAGTCAGCCGTTCCTTCATTCTCGATCTCCGTTCCAGAGAGGCGTTGATAAGCAGCGAAAGTAGGGCACTACCAGAAAAAACAAGGCGGCTAATCATTCAGACTAGCCGCCTCATCTTAACCTCGCGGTAATTAAATGTTAATTACCAGGTCCAACGCCCGTACAGCCAGGACAGCCGTCAGTACCGTTGCCGATAATCGAGTTGTTAGTGAACGTGTTAACCACACCGTTCGTGCTAACCAAAACGCCGTTGGCGGTGTTGCGGTCTATCATGTTTTGATTGATCGTAGCGCCCGAAACGCCGACGTTTCCGGCATTGCCGGCGCGCACGCCGTTCGCGCCGTTCAGGGAGATCTGACTATCCCAAACGAACACGTTCGAAAAATTGCCGCCTGCCGCGTCAGAGAAAATGCCATTCGTAGCGTTGTTGGAAAACACCGAATTGCGTGCCGTTACTCTGGAACCGGATCTGGCGTGCAAGCCATTTGCGTTGCCGATTAATGACACGTGCTCCAGGGTGACCTTAACACCGTTGGCTGCTCCGCTTGTAAACGTGTTGATGCCGTCCAACGTGTTGTCTCTGATGACAGTGTTTCTGACATTCAAATTCAGATCGTTGGTTTCATTGACGGTGATTCCGTTTCCGGTATTAAACCGGAAGATGACGCAGTCTTCCACATTAACGGTCTTAGCCTGAAGGATGTTTATCCCGTTGATGCCATTGCAGAATCCGTTAATCGAAATGCCTCGAATCGTGACTACGTCGGTGGTGGCAGCATTGATGATGATCCCGTTAACCAGGGAGGCCAGGATCGAAGCCAGCTGTCCCGTTCCATCGAGAGTGATGGACTTGGTGATGGTCACAGCTCCGTAACCAGCTGGATCGAGCGCGTCGATCTCGCCGCAGGCAGCGGTCTTCGAAATCGCGCCCGCCCACGTTTTACAGGGGGCTGTGCGGCTACACGGGTTTGCATCATCGCCGACGCCTGATACCCAGGTACGCGATGCCTGCGCCTGGGCCAGCGACGTGACAGCGAAGATGAACGTCGCGATTGCCAAAGTTTTCAAGGTGAAGCGAAACTTGCTCATTTGTAGTCTCCTTTTAGTTTTGAGGGTCAGGGGTTCGTCCGCGCTGACTGTCCCCACAGTTAATATAAAGAGTATGTGGTCATTAAGGCTATAAGTTAGTGACCAGTCCTCGTGTAAAAATTTTCGGAGGAGCGGCGCCGAGTGCAAGTGGCGCCGCCCCTGTGTGAAGCTTCCCTATTTGAACTTGAAGAGTGCTGTATGGACCGTGCCATCTCTTAACGTCACCGTCAGTTGACGACAAGTATTCTTCCATGAGCTCTCTGTCTTCCAGGTGTATTTGTAACGATCGGAAGCCGCGTCATAGCTAAGCGAACTACTTCCTGCGGTTTCGGTTTCTTCAACATCAGAAATCGGCGCAGTCGAGCTGCAACTGATCTGCACCGAGCTCGGCGAGCCCGCCGCGAATATGTTCAATCCCTGATTGCCACCCAGGCTGAACTTAACTGGCGCCGCCTGGCCGGCCTTCATTTCATTGAGCGTGGGCGGATTGTCAATTGGAGCAAAGAAACCTGTGAAGTTGTAAGGCGAGACCTCAACAGTCCTCACCTTGGTGTCACTGTGTCCTGACGGATCGCTCACCGTATACGTTAACGCGTAAAAACCGACCGTGTTGGTGTCAACACTGCCCGTAACGACGATCGCAGATGTCAGGTCACCTGCACATCCATCCGAAGCAGTTGCGCCCGGATCGGTGAAGGTGGTCCCAAATCCAATGGTCATCGGATTAGCGCCGTTGAGCGTGATTACAGGAGCGACGGTGTCTTGAACGGTCACTATTCGAGTTGCATCTGTCGTAAAGCCATTGGCAGTGGCCGAATAGTTGATCGTGTAAGTTCCAGGCGCGTGTGTATTCACGGTGCCGGTCGTATTTACCGTCACAGCATTTCCGCAAACCGTGGCGGTTGCGCCGGGATCGGTAAACGCCGAACCACACTCGAGCGTGATTTGATCGTCACCATTGAGCGTGATTGTTGGTGGAATGTTTGAACTACCCGGTTGGTCCACTTCATCTTCGGGGAAGGTTCCCACGATCACGGTTCGGGTTGCCGTTGATTGGTGAGTTCCGTCCGTCGCAGTGTAAGTAACCGTATACGTTCCGGCGATTCCCGTGTTGACTGACGTCGCACCGCCTGGTCCGGAGATCGAGCTGGTGACGGCTTTTGCACCAGCACAAGTGTCGAGTGCTGACGCGCCAGGATCGACAAACGGCGAGCAGGATCCTTGTTGAATCTTGTAGGGATTTGCGCCGTTGATTGTAATCGCCGGACCTTCGGTGTCAGTTACAACGATAGTGCGTTCTGTCGAAACTGAATTCGCTCCTTCAGTTGCGGTGTAGGTAGCTGTGTAGGTCCCTGTAGCCGGCGTTTCGGCATTGAATCCACCGGTGTAGCTGACGGAGACATCAACAGATTGCCCGGAACCATCGACCGCCGATGCACCGGGATCCGCGAATTCCACTCCGCATTCAATAGTTACTGAATTGGCGCCGTTAAGCGAGATCGAAAGCGCGCCGGGATTATTGACTGTGACTTGGAAACTAACGGCCGCTCCGGTTTGCGCCGAACAAATCACCGTGCTGGTTCCGACCGGGAAGAAAGAGCCCGATGCGGGATTGCAACTGATGGCAGGAATGGTTTCGCCGTTTTCACCAGTAGATGTGGTGCCGCAATTGCCGGTGCCGGTCGGAGTTGTATAAGTCACCACCGCACCGGCCTGACCAGTGTCAGCACTCACCGTGATATTGTCGGGTGTAGAGAGCTGGCAGGGAGTATTAGTCACTTCGACGTCCGCCGTAGAAGTATTGTTGTCAACGTCGGGATTAACTGGGTCAGTTGTGGTACTGCTAACGGTAGCGGTATTGGAAATGACCGTTCCGTTTGCAACTGCTCCCACAAGATAGGTTGCGACAAACGTTGCGGTCTCTCCTCGATTGAGACTGCTAATGGTACAGACTGTCGAACCGGTATCACCGGCGTTTGGACTCGTACAATTGAATGTTGGTCCATCCAATTGATCGAAGGATACGAAGGTCGTGTTTGCCGGAACGTCATCTGAAATCTGCACGGCCGAGGCGCTGCTTGGCCCGAGATTAGTTACTTGTAACGTAAAGATGGCTTGACCTCCGGCGGATACGGCATCGGAGATCTCGCCTTTCGAGATTGAGAGATCCGCAGTGGGATTAGCTGCGTCAATTACCGTGAAAGTGGTAAACGCCTGAACTGTTCCACCAAACGGATCGAAAATGATTACCCGCCAGTCGCCGAGGCTCGAATTCTGATTGAGCGTAAACGTGGCGCTTCCGTTAGCGGCTGTGATCACAACTGTCTGAACCGCGACGGAATGAGCATTGGACCAGATGACTCTCCAGCCCGGCAGAGCATTGGTGAATTTTGCGCAGACCGTCTTATCTGTATCCTGCACATTGAAAACGGATTTTGCAGTGGTGCAATCAGACGCGAATGTATTCACGGTTGCAGGCCCAGCCTGCGGCGGTGGAGCCAAAAAATTGAAATTAAAAAACCCGGCGTTTCGGCGGTAGGGCGAAAGCGTCGAGTTATCGGTCTTATTCGTAACTGAATTTCTAATCGACGTCGTGGGAGAAGACGCTGATCCAATAAAGAGTGGGAGGGCTAGAAGCGCCCCGACGACAATGAAAACCGCGAGGATTACGTAGGACCGCGGTTCATTGCAGAGATATTTGGGATTAGAGGGCAAAGTCTGTCTCATTCTGGATGTTCTCCTTGAGGCCTGATTCAGCACATGTCTCACGCGAGGAGACCCGGACCACCCATGGGCCCGAATTTAAAAAGGGAAGAACTTATCGCTGGAAATGGTCTGCGTTAAATTACTAGCAGCTGGCTTTAGCCTGAAAAGGCTCAGAAACTATTACCGGCAGATCGCGCGGTCAATAGTTAGCATGAAAACTTGCATGGAGTGGACTTCTCTTAGATACCGGTCCACTAGCTTTGAGCGAGGAGTCTCGCGACTTTAGTCTCAAAAAAAGCGGGGGATGTAATAGTCCATTTTGCCGCGCACGTCAAATTGCAATTCGATGATATTTTTGTTTCGACGCTCGGGGAATGATATTTTGTTGGGCTTGGCACTCGACTAGGTCCTATAAATCCTATAGGACCTATTCAGCAAAATCATGAAAACCTTCTTCATTACCGGTGGCGCGGGGTTTATCGGATCCGCATTTATTCGCCTGCTACTCGAAGAATACGACCGCTGCCGAATCGTAAACTTCGACGCCTTAACCTACGCCGGAAGTCCCGATAACCTCGACGGGCTCGACTCGACGCGTCATCGTTTTGTTTGCGGAAACATCGTCGATCCCGACGCGGTCCTCGCGAATCTTGAGGACAACACCGATTTTGTCGTGAATTTCGCGGCGGAATCGCATGTCGATCGCAGCATAGCTTCCGCGCATCCATTTCTTCAGACCAACATCATCGGAACGCAGGTTTTACTCGACGCCGCACGAGCAAAAGGCGTGAAGCGCTTCGTCCAGATCTCGACTGACGAGGCGATGGGCAGCTTACCGGAAGACGATGAGAGTTTTTTCACTGAAACTTCGCCATTTGCGCCTAACAGCCCGTATGCCGCTTCGAAAGCCGCGGCGGAACATCTCGTGCGCGCGGCACATCACACGTTTGGTCTCGACACAATCATCACCCGCTGTGGCAACAACTACGGGCCACGCCAGTTTCCCGAAAAATTTCTACCACTCGCGCTTGCCAACGCGATGAACGACGAACCGATTCCGGTCTACGGCGATGGGATGAACGTGCGCGATTGGATCTATGTCGAAGATCATTGTCGCGCGATTCTGGCCGCCCTGGAAAAAGGACGATCCGGCGCGCTCTACAACATCGGCGCTCGCAACGAACGGCGCAATCTACAAGTCGTCGAGTCGTTACTCGACGCGCTCGGTAAGCCGCGCAGTCTGATTAAGTTCGTCAAAGATCGTCCTGGCCACGACCGTCGTTATGCGATCGATCCCTTACTCGTGGAGTCTGAACTAGGCTGGCGACCGCGCGAAACGTGGAACACCGGTTTGAGAAAGACAATCGAGTGGTATCGCGAGAACGGGCCATGGATCGAGAAAGTCAGAGATCCGGCCTACCGTGATTATTACAAAGCGCAGTATGGAACTGAGGTCGCAGCCGATTGAGAGTTCTGGTCACAGGAGCGGGCGGGCTGGTAGGACGCGCGATGGTTGAGCACTGCTTGACGAACGGCGACGACGTGCGGGCTTACGATCGCGAGGCGCTCGATATTGGCGATCCACAAGTGGTTGATAATGTCATCGGCGAACAACGTCCGGAAGTCGTGATAAATTGCGCCGCCTGGACTGACGTCGATGGTTGTGAGAGCGATGCCGCGAAAGCCCAGCGGGTAAATTCGTTTGGACCGGAAAATCTCGCCCGCGCCAGTCGCAACGCCAGTGCGGTTCTGGTGACGATCTCGACCGACTACGTTTTTGATGGTAAGAAGGAAGGATTTTACACGCAGCGCGATCAGCCGTCGCCGATAAGTGTTTACGGAAAATTCAAACTCGAGGGTGAACGAAGGGCACAGCAAGAGCACGCGCGCACGATCGTGGTGCGGACGGGATTCATCTTTGGACCCGGCGGCAAGAATTTTTTAAGTAACGTTGTTTCCCGCGCTGCGGGTGGCGAACGATTGAAAGCGATTCGAGATTGCTGGGGCACGCCGACTTATTGTCGCGATCTGGCGGCGAGGTTGAGAGAGTTGGCTGTTTTGGATCTTCCCGGAACATATCACCTGGCGAACTCCGGCGAGGGTGCGAGCTTTGAAACGTTCGCACGTGAAGCTTTGCGGTTCGCGGGCTTGAGCGCTGACAGGCTCGAAGTGGTCGATAACGACACCCTCGGCAGGCCCGCGCCTCGACCGCATAACTCGAAACTGCGGTGCCTGTTGTCGCCAGCTATCGGATTGCAGCCACTCCGCTCGTGGCGAGACGGCCTGAGCCATTTCATCCGGGAGTCACAAAAAGGTACATAAGTAGTTGGTTGGATTCTTGGCAAGTTAAAGCGAGTCTCTGTTATTATTCCCCGCGCCTAGTTTTCTGTAAGCCTGTAAGGAATTGATGATGTCGCAAGATAACCGTTTGATGTCGATACCTGCGGTCGAGCGAAGTCTCGATAGACCACTAAACGATCTTGGTCCGATCAGGTCGTATGGCCCTGCCGCCACCGAGCCAAACCAGCTTCGCGATTACCTATTTATCGTGCTGAAACGGAAATGGCTGATCCTCAGCCTCTCTTTGGTAGTCACTTCGCTGGTGGCAGTCCAGATGTTTCGCCAACCCTCCATCTACGAAGCGGAAGCGACAATTCGCATCGAACAGAGAGCGAAGAACGTCCTTCAGACCAAAGACTTCGTGCTCAACGCGCAGCCGGACGCGAACTTCTGGGGAACACAGATCAAGTTACTTCAGAGTCCTGCACTCGCGCGGCAGGTGGCGCTGAGTTTGGATCTGCAACACAACCCAACGTTCTTCGGTACTCAGGCGCAAGGCGGAATCTTCAGCGCTCTGCGACGAATGGTCACCGGCGACAAGAGACCGACGGCAGTTTCTCCGGCAGTTGCTCCTCACGGATTGAGCGTTATCGGAGAAGCACAACTCCAGGATGAGCCGCTGAGCGCCGAGGAGCTGTCAGCGCTCGAGCCTTACGAAGATACAATCATCGCCAATGAAAAGGTTGAAGGCATCGTTGGGACCAATCTCTTTGCGATCAAGTACCAGCACACAGATCCCGAGATGGCCCAAAAAGTGGCCAACGCACTCGCAGAGGTCTTTCGCGCAAACAACGTAGAACGTACCACGCAGAATTCAACCAAGGCCGAAGACGTCCTTGCTCGCGAAATTTCCGCACGCCAGGAAGAGATCAGACACGACACCGAAGCTTTGTTCAATTACGCGCGCGAGAAGGGATTGCCGGTAAGCCCGGACGCAGCTCTCAACGTGGAAGCACAGCGTCTATCAGATCTGAGCAAGCAAGTGCTTGCGGCCGAGAACGAGCGCAAGAACGCGGAAGCGATTTATTTGAGCGCCAAGAACTCCTCCGACGTTCTCACGATTCCTGAAGTACTAAAGTCCTCGCGGATCACCAGTATCCAGGAAAGAATCTCGGTTCTGCGAGACAAGAAAGCGGCGCTCGAGGTTACTTACACCAAGGAATGGCCTGAGGTTAAGAAGACAGACGCCGCCATCAAGCGCCTCGAAGATGAATTACAAAAAGCTGCTGCCGAAGCGATCGGCATGCTCAAAGCTCAATACGAAGCGGCTAAGGGACACGAAGACAGCGTCCGCCAGATGTACCTGAAACAGCGCGGCATTACCGATCAGCAAACGCGCGATCAGATCGAGATGGCTGCTTACACGCAGCGGCTCGAATCCAACAAGCAGTATGTGAGCACGTTACAACAACGACAACGCGAAGTTCAAATCGCTCAAGGTGACAAAGGCAGCGAGGTAAGTATCGAAAACTACAGCCGCGTTCCTCGCGAACCGGTTGGACCTGCGCGCCTCAGAAACGTGATTGTCGCTTTTGTGTTGTCGCTCGTAGCAGGCATCGGACTGGCGTTTCTGCTCGACTTCCTTGACGACACAGTGAAGTCGCTCGACGACGTCGATCGTTACATTCACCTGCCGGCTTTGGCCATGATTCCGGCGAGCCGCGGCGGCGCGCGTTTGAAGGGAATTCCGGCTGTCAATCCTGCTCCGGCAGAAAGCACGGCGCTGGCGATGATCGATGACGTTCGCTCGCCAATCGCGGAGTCGTACCGGCACTTGAGAACATCGCTGTTGCTTTCATCCGCGGGCCAGCCGCCAAAGACGATACTCGTAACGTCCAGTCAACCTTCCGAAGGAAAGACGACCACCGCCATCAATACTGCATTCATGCTGGCGCAGACAGGCGCGGAAGTTTTGATTATCGATTGCGACCTGCGCCGGCCGCGACTGCATACACAGTTTGAAGTTCCGAACGCTAAAGGTCTGACGACGTGGCTTTCCGGCGAGAAAGATCTGGACAACCTGCTTCAGGTCTGTCCCAAGACACCCAATTTGAAGATCTTGACTTCGGGTCCCGTGCCACCGAATCCAGCGGAGTTGTTGGGTTCTGAGGAGATGCGCCGGCTATTGGGCCAGTTGAGCGAGCGCTTTGCGCATATCATTATCGATTCGCCGCCGGCGATCTCGTTTACGGATGCTTCAATTCTGTCGACGATGGTGGATGGAGTAATGCTGGTGGTCCATGGTGGCCGCAGCTCGCGCGCGGTGGTTCGCCGTGCCAAACAGCAGTTGCTGGACGTTGGAGCACACATTTTTGGCGTGGTGCTGAATAATGTGAAGGTCGAGTCGCAAGACTACTATTATTCCGGTTACTACTCGAACTACTACTCGACTGAAACGGACAGCGGCGAGGGTGCGTCCGCAGGCGAAACCGTCTAATACCTCAACTAATCTGTGCGTTTCTCTATGAACGTTCCGTTGTTGGACCTCCAGGCGCAGTATGCCTCGATTCGAGATGACTTACAGCGAGCTATCGAGCGGGTGATGGATTCGCAGCGCTTCGTGCTCGGCGACGAAGTGCGTGAGCTCGAGAACTCGATTGCTCAATACTGCAGCACCAAGCACGCCATCGGCTGTGCTTCCGGATCAGACGCGCTGTTACTGGCGTTGATGGCGCTCGACCTCAAGCCCGGCGACGAAGTCATAACCACACCATTTTCGTTTTTCGCGACGGGTGCAGCCGTCGCTCGTCTCGGAGCACGACCGGTTTTCGTCGACATCGACCCGCGAAGTTACAACCTCGATCCGTCACGAGTCGCCGATGCGATAACGCCGCGCACCAAAGTCATTATTCCGGTCCATCTCTACGGCCAATGCACGCAGATGGATTCTTTGCTCGACGTCGGCGAGCGTCGTGGCATAGCGATCGTCGAAGACGCAGCCCAGGCCATCGGCGCCACGGATAACGGACGGCGCGCCGGGTCGATGGGTCTGATCGGATGTTTCAGTTTTTATCCAACGAAGAATCTCGGTGGCGCTGGTGACGGTGGAATACTGACCACCAACGACGACGCAATCGCCGCACGTTTACGACGACTACGCACGCATGGCGGCGCCAACGAATACCAGCATGAAGAAATCGGAATCAACAGTCGTCTCGACGAATTGCAGGCAGCAGTATTGCGCGTAAAGCTTCGCAGTCTCGACAAGTGGTCCGACGAACGGGCGAGTAAGGCGGCGCTCTATTCGCAACTTCTCGGCGACGCCGATTTGAGCTTTCCATTGGTCACACCGCAAATCAGAACAGACAGGCGACACATCTTTCACCAGTACGTGGTTCGCACGCCCGGCAATCGCGATGCGCTGATGGACCACCTGAAGACGCGCGGTATCGGTACAAAAGTGTATTATCCGATTCCCTTGCACCGCCAGGAATGCTTTTTCTATCTCGGATACAAGGAAGGCGACTTTCCGGAAGCGGAGAGTGCGGCGCGCGAAACCTTCGCTTTACCTGCTTATCCTGAATTGACCGAAACGCAACAACGTTACGTTGTCGACGCGATCAGCAGTTTTCGACACTGACACTGCCTTAGCACGGAATGGCACTAAAACTCACGATTGTTACGCCATCATTCAATCAGGGACGTTTCCTTGAGGAAACGATCCTGTCTGTGCTCAATCAGGGCTACGCGCCGCTGGAGTACATGGTGATCGATGGTGGCAGCAGCGATGAGACTGTGTCGATCATTCGTCGCTACGAACACCGTCTCGCTTACTGGGTAAGCGAGAAAGATCGCGGCCAGGTGCACGCAATTAACAAGGGTTTGGAAAGAGCAACCGGCGACGTTTTCGCCTTCCTCAACAGCGACGACGTTTATCTTCCCGGTGTTTTCAATGCGGTGATGCGCCACTTCAACGAGAATCCGTTGAGCGAGTGGGTTTGTGGCGATACGATCATGTTTGGCGAGGGACACGATACGCAGGTGATTCGAGCGAACGTGCCGTTATCGGCGGCGCATTGTTTGTCGTGGGCTTATCGTGCGGCGCAGCCAGGACACTTCTGGAGGACTGACCTCGTGAGGTCGGGATTTCAGGAACGTTGGAATTACGACTTCGATCACGACATGTACGTGCGATTGCTGCTCGCCGGACACAAATGCGAGTACCTGCCACTGCCGATGGCGGGGTACAGGCTGCACGAAGTGAGCAAGACAATTGCCGAAGGACATCGCCAGTTGGAAGAGTTCGATCAGATCGCAGAGTTTTACGAGCCGCAATTGCAGGGCGTGGATCAACGTTGGTGCAGAGCGACGCGATTTCTGCGATTGTCGTATGCCGCGAGCGAAGCAGGGCGCAAGTCAGAAGCAGCAAGCTGGTTGATTCGCGCTCTTGCCACGCATCCGGAAGGCGTGCTGAACCGGCCGTTTTGGGGTTGTTTACGACGATTGGCTGTCAGCAGGTCCACCGATTACGCAGATGAATCTGTGTAATCTGTGGATGGCATTTATTTTGCGGCTCATGATAATTTATGTCGCTATGTCGCAAACAAAAGTACTGATAACTGGAGCCGGCGGCTTCATTGGTCATCACCTGACGAAGTATCTCGTTAACCGCGGTTATTTCGTGCGCGGTGTAGACATCAAGGAACCCGAATACGAGCCGACCGCAGCAAATGAGTTTCTCCTGCTGGACCTTTCGCGCGCTGAAAACTGCCTGCAAGCGACCGAAGGCATGGACGAAGTCTACGGCCTCGCCGCAAACATGGGCGGCATCGGTTTCATCGAAAACAACAAAGCGGTCATCGTTCGCGACAACACGCTGATCAATCTTCAAACGATCGAAGCCGCGCGAATCAATGGCGTCAAGCGTTATCTCTACACTTCGAGCGCGTGCATCTATCCGGGTTACAAACAGAAGGAAACTGACGTCACGCCGTTGAAAGAGGAAGATGCGTATCCGGCCGACGCCGAAGATGGTTATGGCTGGGAAAAACTCTATATGGAACGAGTTTGCCGGCACTACACCGAAGACTTCGGACTCGACACTCGCGTCGTGCGTTTTCACAACATCTTCGGTCCGCTGGGCACTTACGATGGTGGGCGCGAAAAGTCACCGGCTGCGATCTGCCGCAAAATCGCGTTCGCCGCAGACGGCGACGATATTGAAGTCTGGGGCGACGGCGAACAGACTCGTTCTTATTGCTACATCGACGATTGTGTTGAAGGCATCTATCGCTTGATGAGGAGCGATCATCGCGAGCCGATCAACCTGGGCCAGGACAGAATGATCTCGGTCAACGAGTTGGTCGATATCGTGGCGAAGATTGCAGGCAAGAAGATCGGCAAGCGTTATGACTTGACGAAACCGCAGGGCGTCAGAGGTCGCAACAGCGACAACACGCGTTTGCGCGAAGTGCTGAAGTGGGAACCGTCGATCTCTTTGGAAGAAGGACTGACGATTACTTACCACTGGATTGCCGGCGAGCTCGAGAAGCCGAGTGCCGCCGAGAACGCTCTCGTCACCAGCTAAATGAAGTCACGTAGTTTCCGCGCGGAGAGGGAGTTTGGACTGATTGTCGGCGCGGTGTTTGGCCTGCTCGGTCTCTGGTGGATCTACCGCGGCAAGTTTTTCAACGCTGCTTATGTCCTCGCGATTCTCGGCGCGGCACTCATCTCTTTGAGCGTGGTTCTTCCGCGTGTTCTGATCGTTCCGCGTAAAGGGTGGATGAAACTCGCGGAGGCGCTCGCTTATGTTTCGAGTCGTGTGATTCTGGCGCTGGTTTTCTTTCTCGTGCTGACGCCGATTGGGTTGGTAAAACGAGCGATGGGTTGGGATCCGCTTTACCGCCGCGGCAGTCCGCGCGATTCGTTCTGGCATCCATATCCGCCGCGAGATCCGCGCCATTACGAGAAGATGTTTTAGCCACAAAAAGGCACATAACGCACAAGAGGAATTTCATTTGTGCTTTTTGTGCTTCTTTGTGGCTAAATAACTGGTGGCATGTCGAAGGCGCAAGTAGTTAGCGAGCTGTGGCAGTTCATGCGTGAGAACAAGAAGTTCTGGCTCGCGCCGATCGTTCTCACGCTCGTGCTGGTTGGCGTCTTGCTGGTGCTCGCTAAAGGTTCGGCCCTCGCCCCTTTCATTTACACGCTCTTCTAAGATCGCGAAGTGGTAAGTATTCTCGGCATATCGGCGTTCTATCACGATTCAGCCGCATGTTTGGTAATCGATGGCGAGATCGTCGCCGCCGCGCAGGAAGAACGCTTCACGCGCATCAAACACGATCACCGCTTTCCGCTGAATGCTGTTCGCTACTGCCTAACTGAAGCAAATCTCACCGCCGCCGAGCTCGACTTCGTCGGCTTCTACGACAAGCCACTGCTGAAGTTCGATCGACTGCTCGAAACTTACCTTGACTACTCGCCCGCAGGCTTCAGCTCGTTTCTGAAATCGATGCCACTGTGGATGAGTGAAAAACTTTGGATGCCCGACCTGATCCGAACCGAGCTCGCAAAAGCCGGTGGAGAAGACTACGAACGGCGCGCGAAGAAGTTGGGCAAGAAGTTCAATTGGAAACTGCTGTTCGGCGATCATCATGAGAGCCACGCCGCCAGCGCGTTTTATCCGTCGCCATTCGACGAGGCTGCAATACTGACGATCGACGGCGTGGGAGAGTGGGCTACCAGCTCGATCGGTGTCGGCAAAGGAAACGAACTGACCCTGTTGCAGGAGCTTCGCTATCCAAACAGTCTTGGACTGCTTTACAGCGCGTTCACCTACTACACCGGCTTCAAGGTCAATAGCGGTGAATACAAAGTGATGGGCCTCGCGCCGTACGGCGAACCGAAGTATGTAAACACGATCAAGGATCATCTGCTCGAAGTGCGAGACGACGGCAGTCTCAAGCTCAATCAGGATTACTTCAACTACTCCCAGGGCTTGCGCATGACCAACGGCGCCTTTGACAAGCTCTTTGGCGGGCCGCCGCGAAAGCCCGAGTCGCAGCTCACGCAACGAGAGATGGACCTCGCGCGCAGCATTCAGACGATCACCGAAGAAGTCATGTTGAAGATGGCCCATCACGTTAAGCGTGAGACAGGGATGAGGTATCTGTGTCTGGCTGGTGGCGTGGCGTTGAACTGCGTCGCGAATGGGAGAGTTTTGAAAGAAGTTCCGTTTGATGACATCTGGATTCAGCCGGCAGCGGGCGATGCGGGAGGCTCGCTTGGCGTCGCGCTCGCGATCTGGCACCGCTATTTAGCGAAGCCGAGAAGTGGTTGCGGTAAAGACCGGATGAAAGGCTCGTATCTTGGACCATGCGACAGCGAAGCGAAGATCGAGGAGTTTCTGCGCGCGAACAAGTTGTCTTACACGAAATACTCGCGCGAGCAGTTGCCTGAGGCGATCGCGGAGCTGCTCGCAGCGGGAAAGATCGTCGGGCTGCATCAAGGTCGAATGGAATTCGGGCCGCGGGCGTTGGGTTGTCGCAGCATTATCGCAGACGCGCGCTCGCCACAGATGCAATCGGTGATGAATCTCAAGATCAAGTTTCGCGAGAGTTTTCGGCCCTTTGCGCCGAGCGTCTTGCGTGAACACGTTTCGGAATGGTTTGAGCTGAACCGTGAGAGTCCCTACATGTTGCTGGTTGCAGACGTGGCGCCGGCGAAAAGGATCGAGATCGACGACAGCGATGCAAAGCTCGAAGGTTTCGAAAAGCTCAAGGTGAAACGATCGCAGATTCCGGCGGTCACACATGTCGACGGTTCGGCCAGAATCCAGACGGTAACGCGCGAGAGCAATCCTTTGTATTGGGAGATCATCGAGGCCTTTCGCAAGCGAACCGGTTGTCCGGTGGTTGTGAATACGAGCTTCAACGTTCGTGGCGAACCGATTGTTTGCACCCCTGAAGATAGTTATCGTTGCTTCATGAAAACCGAAATCGATTACCTGGTGCTCGAGACGTACGTTCTGAACCACAAAGAAGCACAAAAACCAAGCCACAAAGAAGCGCAAATAGGTTGACTGCTTTTCTTGGGCTTTTTGTGCCTTTTTGCGGCTAAAAAAGTATGATGTGGCTCAGAAAAGATGTGGACCTGGTATCGCAATCAATTACGGCGACGACTTTGTTGACAAACTCGAGGCAGCGGGATTTGCAGTTGAGGAGGTCGACTTTAAGCTTCCCGAGCAAGTCGCCGCGTCATATGGAATCGTCGATGAACCTTTCTACATCTGTCGAAAACCTGCCGGGCCACAAACGCAGACATGAAGATTAGCGTAGCGGTGCCCGTCCGAAATGAAGAGAGCACCATCGGAGAACTACTCCGGCGATTACTCAGTCAAACGCGTCCTCCGGACGAAATTGTAGTGACGGACGGAGGATCCCACGATGCCACAACGCAAATAGTTTCGGATTTCATTAACACTGGCGCCCCGATTAAATTGATCCGCGCACGCGAGGCGCTACCCGGCCGTGGTCGTAACCTCGCGGCGGCCGAAGCGAACAATGAGTGGGTTGCATTCATCGATGGAGGAATCGAGCCTGAACCAAACTGGCTTGATGCTTTGGCTTCGCGAGCGGAGCAGGATTCCGGCGTCGACGTGGTCTATGGTGCATGGGAACCAGTGACGGATACATTCTTTCGTGAGTGTGCGGCAATTACTTACGTGCCACCGCCGGCGCCGAGAGACGGCGTAATCACGCGTCCACGTTTCATTGCTTCGTCCCTCATGAAAAAACGCGTATGGCAGAGTGTCGGCGGATTTCCGGAAAACCTTCGTTCAGGTGAAGACCTTCTCTTTATGAATCATGTGGAGGCGGCTGGGTTCGATTGTGTTTTTGAACCGCGGGCGCTGGTCCGGTGGCATTTACGATCGTCGTTTGCCGGCACCTTCAAGCGATTCATCATTTATGCGCGCAACAACATGCGCGCTGGATTATGGAAACAATGGCAAGCTTCGCTCTTTAGTCGTTACTTCTTATTGCTGCTAATAACCTTTGTAGCGGTCGCAATTTCGCCTGCCTTACTTTGGTTTCCGATATTGCTCATGTTTCTGATGTTACTGGCACGTGCTGTTGTAGCAATTCGCCGAAACCGAAATTGTTATCCCGGTAGTGCCGGCCGTAACTTGCGACGCCTGCCGGTGGTAATTGCATTAATTGCCACGATCGATGCAGCCGCAATAATCGGAAGCATCCAGTGGCTCCTTTTCGACTGGTTACGCGGCAGGGGCAAAGCTCCCGTGGAGGCCGGCTAATGGGACTGGAGGGGGCGCTTGAGGGCCGTCGCGTTTTATTCATTTCTTACAACGGAATGCTCGACCCGCTCGGCCAGAGTCAGGTCATTCCGTATCTTCGTGAGCTCGCGAAGCGAGGTGTTCGCTTTACGCTGCTGAGCTTCGAACGTGCAAAAGCATTTGAGCCGCAGGGAATTTCACGATGCGAGCAGTTGCGAGAAGAGCTCGCCTCGCAGGGAATCGAGTGGCACTGGCTGCGTTATCATCAACGACCGTCTTTGCCCGCGACGATCTATGACGTGCTCGCTGGTTTCCGCAAAGCGTCAGTGCTGGTAAAACGTAACCGGATCGAGATGGTCCATGCGCGCGCGCACATTCCGGCCACGATCGCGCTCGCGTTGAAACGGCGGTTTGGGACCAAGATGATCTTTGACTTACGCGGGTTGATGGCCGAGGAGTACGTCGACGCCGGACACTGGCGCAAAGATAGTCTGCCTTATCGTCTGACTAAGGCGACTGAGCGTCGCATTCTCGCTTCGACTGATGCTGTCGTGACTCTGACTGAAAGAATCTGGCCCATCATTCGAGAATGGGAAGGACTGCGCGGTCGAGCCGTGCATCACGAGGTGATTCCGTGTTGTGTGGATCTCTCGTTGTTCAAGTTTAGCGAAGAAGAGCGGGCGCGCCGGCGTGCAGAGCTCAATCTTGGCGATCGATTCACGCTCGTCTACAGCGGTTCCCTCGACGGCTGGTACTTGACCGACAAGATGGCGGACTTCTTTGCCAGTTTTCTCAAAAGACGACGCGATGCACATCTTCTCTGGCTCACGACGGGCAGTCACGATCGAGTAAGAGTGTTGATGAACGCTCGTGATGTCGGGAGCGACGGTTTTAGTGTACTCTCCGTTGCGTCGTCCGCAGTTCCCTCGTACCTTGCTGCTGCTGATGCCGGATTGGCTTTTATCAAACGATGCATGTCGAAGATTGCATCGTCGCCGACGAAAAATGGTGAGTATCTCGCGTGCGGTCTGCCTTTGATCATAAATGCCGGTGTGGGTGATTCTGATTCGCTCATCAACGACTGGCGGGGGGGAGTTTTGATTGAGAACTTCAGTGAGGAAGACTATGCGGAGGCCGCGCAGAAAATCGAAGCGATGATTGCAGAGCCGGAAGTCAGGAGGAAGGCGCGAGCGGTTGCAGAGCAGCTTTTTAGTTTGCATACGATAGGAGCGGGGCGGTACGCGTCGCTTTACGAGAAAGTCCTGGGACAGAAGTTATCCACAGATTACACAGATTGATTTGTAGAATCTGCGTAATCTGTGGATATACTAATTCGACGGAATTTTTATGCGTGTTCTTGCCTTAGTGCCGGCGCTCTACGACACGTCCCCGAGCCAGCGTTATCGTCTCGAGCAGTGGGAGCCACTGCTGCGAGAACACGGCGTCGAGATCACCTACGCTCCGTTTGAAGACGAAGAACTGCATGCATTGGTCTACGAATCCGGCATGATCGGCAAGAAGGCCCGTCTCGTTGGCCGTGGTCTGGGCCGCAGGCTCTCGCTGATTAGAAAAGTAAAGGATTACGATCTGGTCTACATTCTGCGCGAGGCAGCATTGCTCGGCCCACCGGTGTTTGAGAGGTTGATCCACCAACGCGATGTTCCGATAGTCTTCGATTTTGACGATGCAGTCTTCGTTTCGTATCGCAGTCCGTCAAATGGTTATCTGAGTTATCTGAAATTCGCTTCGAAGACGAAAACGATCTGCCGCATCGCATCGCATGTCATGGTCGGTAATCCATATTTGGCCGAATACGCGCGACAGGTGAACGATCGCGTCACTGTCATACCCAGCACAATCAACACGGAGAGATATCAGGCGCCGCCGGCTAAAAACTCTTCCGGCCCACTGGTGATCGGTTGGACCGGTAGTCACAGCACGGTGCAACATCTCGACACCTTGCGCAGCGCTCTAAAAAAACTTGCCCAGCGCGAATCCTTTCGTTTGCGCGTTATTGGCACTCCGAAATACGAATGTCCGACAGTCGAAGTTGAAGCGATGCGATGGCGCGCTGAAACTGAGCCTGAGGATCTCAGCGTGATCGATATCGGCGTCATGCCGCTTCCCGACGATCGTTGGAGCAAAGGAAAATGCGGCATGAAGGCACTTCAGTTTATGGCCATGGGCATTCCGACAATCTGTTCGCCTGTCGGCGTCAACACGGATATCATTCAGGACGATCAGAACGGGTTCATCGCGGCCTCAGAAGACGAATGGGTAGAGAAGCTCAGCCGCTTGTTGCGCTCGCGCGAGCTGCGACAACGATTGGGCCAGGCAGGCCGCGCCACAGTGGAACAGAAATACTCAGCCATAACCCAGGCCCCCAGAGTTTACGAGATTTTCAAGTCCGTACTGCGCGATGCCGACGTGCCGGTGAAGGCGGTGGTCCAATCTCAATCGGCGGCAACTGGTAATCACGGATAAGCTTTGAGAATGAGTAGATCGCGTTTGCTAGTCCTGGCTGTGTGCGCGGTGCTGCCATCTTTCCTCAAACGTCCGCTCTATCGTCTGTTCTTCGGCTACAAAATCGGCAAACGAGTTCAGATCGGCGTCAGCATCATCGATGCACGCGCATGCACGATCGACGACGATGTGCGGATCGGTCATCTCAACGTCGTGACGCGCGTTGAAAAGCTCGTTATCAAAGACCACGTGCGCATCGGACATCTGAACATTATTCGCGGCGGTGACGAAGTTAATCTGGGGCGGTACTGCGAGATAATCCGGATGAACGAGATCAACTCGATACCCGATCCGGAGGTTGTCAATAAGATCGATCCCGTTTTTGTTTTAGGCGACGGCAGTATCATCACGACCGGTCACAAAATAGATTTTACTGATCGAGTCGAGATCGGCCGTCGCGTAATACTTGGCGGGCGCAACTCGTCTTTGTGGACGCATAATCGTCAACGAACGATGCCGATCACGATCGGCTCGCTGGTTTACATTGGTTCGGAGATCCGGATGGCGCCTGGAAGCACGATACCGCCTCGATCGATCGTGGGGATCGGCTCGGTGATTACCGCGCCGCTGGTGGAAGAGGGTAAACTAATTGCCGGCGTCCCGGCCAAAACTGTCAAGGAATTGAGCGAGGAAGATCAGTTTTTGATCGAGCGAAAGACTCGCGCGGATCTGCCGGACGACGTTTAGACTTTTTGCAATATGAACATAGTCATCATCGGTTTAATGCTGGCGGTTTGTGCCGGCACTATCTTTATCAGGCCCGCCGAGGGACCAGGCGCGTTGGCGTTTTGTGCCCTCGTATCTATTCCAACCATCATCATCCTGGCTCGTTCCGGCCAGGAAAAGACATTTCTTCTGCGGCTTTTCCTCATCGCTCTGATGTTGAGAATCATTCTCGCGACCATCATCTTCACGGGCCATATGGAGGACTTCTTCGGCGGCGACGCAAACACTTACGACATGTTCGGCCAGTCGCTGGTTCAGGCATGGCATGGTGATGAGTATCACGCCACCAGGTACATCGGTTTTGTGCGGTCGGGAGCAACCGCGTGGGGGATGCTCTATCTCGTCGGCGGTGTCTATGAGTTGATCGGGAGCAACAAGCTCGCCATTCAATTGATCAATGCATCTGTCGGCGCTGCTACGGCGGTAGTGGTTTTCTACTCGGCGCAGACGCTCTTCAGTAATCTGCGCGTATCGAAGTTGACGGCGATACTGGTGGCGTTTTTTCCGTCACTGATTCTTTGGTCGTCGCAGGCACTGAAAGACGCGCTGATCATTCTCGCGCTTTCGCTTTCGATTCTGGCCACGCTGCGGCTGATGGAAAAGATCACGGCGGGTTACGTTTTGATTTTGATTGCGAGTCTGCTGGGGTTGTTGAGTCTGCGTTTTTATATCTTCTACATGATGTGCGCGGCGGTTGCAGGCAGTTTCATCATCGGATTGAAAACGCTGAGCGCGCAGAGTTTTCTGCACAGGTTTGTTGCCGTTGCAGTGATTGGGCTCGCCTTTACGTGGTTTGGCGTGCTCCAGCAAGCGGGAATGCAATTCGATCGATACGCCAATCTGAAAGCAATTCAGACGAGCAGGGAGGATCAGGCGGCAGCGGGTTCCGGCTTTGCCAAAGACACCGACATACAAACAGCCCATGGTGCGCTGACCGTTATACCGACGGGCATACTCTATTTAATGTTTGCTCCATTTCCCTGGCAGTACACAACGTTGCGACAGAGCATCACGTTGCCGGAAATGGTCGTGTGGTGGTTTTCGTTTCCGCTGCTCGTGCTCGGCTTGTGGTATTCGCTCAAACATCGATTACGGCAGGTGTCGCCGATCGTCATCTTCACGACGATGCTGACGCTGGCGTATTCGCTGTTTCAGGGGAACGTCGGCACTGCCTACCGGCAGCGATCTCAATTGCTTGTCTTCTATTTCATCTTCGTCGCGGTGGGCGCGATTATCGTGAAGGAGAGAGCTGAGGATCGACGGCGGCAACAGCAGCTTGCGAAGCTTGAGCTTGCTGAGCTACAAGCCGCCCGCGTTTTAGCACGGCGCAGAGCTTCTTAGGTAGATTTTAGCCGCAGATTTTCGCGGATGAACGCCGATTCTGATCCGCGTTCATCCGCGAAAATCTGCGGCTAAAATCTATCTCAGAAACCCACGCTCCCGGAGATAATCAACAATCAAGCGCGCATTATCCTCCGCGGAACTGTTCAACGTTTCAATCACTAGCTCCGCCTGCACCGGCGGTTCGTAAGGATCGTCAATCCCGGTGAAGTTCTTGATCTCTCCGCGACGCGCCTTCAAGTACATCCCCTTCATATCTCTTCGCTCACACTCTTCCAGCGGCGTGTTCACAAACACTTCGATAAATCGATCCGCACCAATACTGTTTCTGACCTCATTGCGCGTCGCACGATAAGGACTCACCGCCGCACAAATCACCGTGCCTTGATGCTTGACGATCTCCGCCGCGACGAAGCCGATGCGCCGGATATTCGCATCACGATCTTCTTTGCTGAAACCGAGCCCGCGCGAAAGATGATTGCGCACTACGTCGCCGTCGAGCAGAGTAACTTGCCGGCCAAACTCCTGTAGCAGCGCGGTGAGTATTTCGGCAGTTGTCGATTTGCCCGCGGCGCTCAAGCCAGTGAACCAAACACAGAAGCCTTGTTTATGACGCGGCGGATAGAGCGCGGCGATCGTCTCAGTGACTTCAGGCCGCGCAAGCCACGTTGGCAGATCCGCATCGCCATCTCGATACCACTCGCGCACTTGTGTGCCCGATAGTTGCGCCGTTACTGTCTGCTGCTCGAGCTTTCTCACGTCCTCGTAACGATCTTCGTCGGGCAGGTAAACGAATTCGCCGAACGGCATCACTTTAACGCCGATTTCGTCTTCAAAACTCTGGACCAATTCCTGTGCGGCGTACGGAGAGTAAAAGGGTTTGCCGGTTGAATCGTTGCCGGGGCTCGCGTGATCGCGACCAATGATCATGTGATTGGCGCCGTAGTTACGTCTAATAAGTGCGTGCCACAAAGCTTCGCGTGGACCGGCGAGCCGCATTGCCAGCGGAAGAAGCGACAGCACGATTCGTCGTCGATCGTAATACTTGCCGGCGAGCACTTTGTAAGTTCGCACGCGCGTGAAATGATCGATGTCACCCGGCTTGGTCATGCCGACGACTGGGTGCAGGAGCAGCACGCCATCGACTTGTTCGATTGCGCGTTTAGTTAATTCTTCGTGCGCGCGGTGCAACGGGTTTCTCGTTTGAAAGGCGACGACGTTCTCGAATCCAGTCGCTTCGAGCCGGCTGCGGGTTTGGGCCGGCGTCAAACGCAGCTCGCGAAAATCAAGATGCGTTGGCAGGCGAAGAACTTTCAATGGCCCCGAGATGTTTCGTTTTCCCCAACGATGCATCTCGGCGACGAGAGGATGGCGTTCGTCATTAGTGCCAAAAACCTCGTGGGAAGTTTTGTGGAGATCCCATTCGTAGATCTCTTCGACGATCATCGTCGCCACGATCTCGTTGCGTGAATCGAGCAAGGCGATTTCGCGATCGAGTTTGACTGGAGCATCTGCGGCGACCGGCAGCGTGACCGGAATCGGAAACAGAGGGCCAGCGGCGAGACGCATGTCCTCGACGACGCGCGTGAAGTCTGGCGCGCCCATAAACCGATCGAGCGGACTGAAAGCTCCGGTCGCCAGCAGCTCCAGATCGCATAGCGCGCGCTCGGAAAGACGTACTGAAGGCAGTGTTTTCGCGTGTTCGAGAGCGTCCGTGACATTCTCGGGCGGAGTTGTCAGATCGACGAGCTTGGTTCTTACGGTTTCATGCACGCGGGCCGAGGATCTTAGCACAACCGATCCGCGTTTATCCGCGAAGATCCGCGGCCCATTTTGGACAGCCCACAGAAGGTTGGCTAATATACGTCACCTGATGTGTGGAATCGCAGGCATCGTTCGAAACGACGGAAAACCGGTTGACGAGCAGTTGCTGGCGCGGATGTGCAACGCCATTCGTCATCGGGGACCCGACGACGATGGCTTCTATATCAACGGCTCCGTCGGCCTTGGCATGCGCCGTCTCGCAATCATCGACCTCAAGGGCGGAGCGCAACCCATTCACAACCACGACCGCAGCTCGTGGATCGTCTTCAATGGCGAGATCTACAACTATCTCGAGCTGCGCGAAAAGTTAGAGAAACTGGGCCACACGTTCTACACCAACAGCGACACCGAAGCCATCGTTCACGCTTACGATCAATTCGGCACAGACTGCCCAAGACATCTGCGCGGTATGTTTGCCTTTGCGATCTGGAACGAAAGAACTCAGGAGCTGTTTCTCGCGCGCGACCGCGTCGGCAAGAAACCTCTGCTCTACGCGCACGTGAACGGCGGTTTGATCTTCGGCTCCGAGTTCAGCGCGCTGCTGCTTCATCCTGATGTCAGTCGAGACATTCAACCGGAAGCGCTCGATTACTATCTCTCGTTCATGTGCATCCCCGCGCCTCTGACCGCTTATCGCGCGATTCGCAAACTCGAGCCGGGTCACTGGCTGCGCTGGCGTAACGGTGAAATTGAGTTGCAGCGTTACTGGCAGCCCGACTTCACTAAGAAGATCGAGATCGATGAACAAGAAGCGGGTGAACGCACCGTCGAGATTCTTCGTGACGCAGTTCGCGTGCGGTTGATGTCCGAAGTGCCGCTCGGTGCTTTTCTTTCCGGAGGGATCGACTCGAGCGCGGTTGTGGCTCTGATGAGCCAGGAGTCGAGCGATCGCGTCAAAACTTTTTCGATCGGATTTGAGGAACAGGATTTCAGCGAACTTCATCACGCGCGTCGCGTCGCCGAGCACGTGGGCGCGGACCATCACGAGTTCATTGTGCGGCCTGATGCCGTCGAAATCCTGCCAATGCTGGTCGAACATTACGGCGAGCCTTACGCGGATTCATCGGCAGTGCCGACTTATTACGTCGCCAGAGAAACTCGTAAGCACGTGACGGTCGCGCTCAACGGCGACGGCGGTGATGAATCGTTTGCGGGTTACGAGCGATACATCGCGATGGGACTTACCGAACGATACCATCGCGTGCCGTCGTTCCTGCGAGAGTCGGTAATCAAAGAGACAGTAAACCTGATTCCGAGCTCGCCGACGAAACGCAGCCGCGTGAGATCCGCAAAACGTTTGCTCGAAGTTGTTTCACTGCCGCGAGTGAATCGCTACATGCATTGGATGAGCGTCTTCAACGAACAGACGAAGCAGCCGCTTTACTCCGATTCGTTTCGTCAGCAGACACAAGCAGCCGACGCAACCGGCTTGTTGGCCGAGTGGTTCAAACGCGCCAATGGCATCGGCGTTGTCGACGCGATGATGTTGACCGATCAGATGACTTACCTGCCAAACGATCTGCTGGTAAAAGTCGACATCGCGACAATGGCTGTTTCACTCGAAGCGCGTTCGCCGTTTCTCGATCATCACGTGATCGAGTTTGCCGCCAGCTTGCCGCAAAATCTCAAGCTGCGACGGCTGACGAGCAAGTATCTTTTGAAGAAGGTGTTGCGCAAGTTACTGCCGAGCGAGAACCTCAATCGACGAAAGATGGGATTTGGCGTTCCGATTGGTCACTGGTTCCGCGGCAAGATGCAGCCGTTTCTGCGTGAAGTCGTGCTGTCGGAAAAAGCGTTGCGCAGAGGTTTGTTCAAGCCGGAGGCGGTCAGGCAGTTGGTTGAATTGCACACGCGTGGCGAGCGTGACTATTCGCACCAACTGTGGACACTGCTGATGCTCGAGTTGTGGTTCAACCGATTTATCGATTCTCACTAAACATGCAATCAGCCGAAAAAGTCGACGCGTTTGCCGGCCAGCAGATCCTGGCGATGGATCCGCGTGTGGAAAAAGCACTACGAGTGTGTGTCGCGTGTGGCTCTCAAGACGCGCAGCCGCTCGGCGTTAAGAATGAGCTTGACATCGTGTCGTGTCGCAAGTGTTCCACCGTTTACACGCCTTACACGCCGTGGTATTCGAGCGAGTTGTTCTACGAGGCTTATTATCCGCAGGAGAGTCTGTCACCGCCGGCGTTTGTGCAAACTCGACTCGAAGAGATCACGGCGGAGTTTTCGCCTTATCGTCAAACGAATCGTTTGCTCGACATCGGTTGCGGCGCGGGCAATCTGTTGCTGGCTGCGAGGAAGAATGGTTGGGATGCGCAGGGCCTCGACGTCTCGGCCAATGCGGTCAAACACGTTCGCGAGGCGGGGTTTGAGGTGTTTCAAGGCGAGCTTCGCGAGGCGCGGCTTCCTTCGCAGCACTTCGACGTGATCACGGCGGCGGAGATTCTCGAACACTTACCAGAGCCGCGATTGCTGGTGCAGGAAGTCGCACGGCTGCTGCGGCCCGGTGGTCTCTTCTGGACCACGACGCCACATGCGCGTGGTCTGTCGGCGCGTGTGCTTGGCTTGAAATGGCGTTGCATTTGGCCGCCGGAGCATCTCCAGCTATTCTCAGCAGGTGGTTTGAAGACTCTATTGCGTGACGTTGGTTTCAGCGATGTACGTGTTCGCACGACGGGCGGCAATCCGGTCGAGATCTTGCACGCGATGGGTTTGAGAAAGGACGCACCAAAAGCGACGGACCAACACTTCGACCGCGTGTTGACGAGTTATCAGTTGAATGAATCGTTGATGAAGAGCCGCCCGCGCAAGGCTATTAAAGGGATCGCCAATGGCCTGCTCAACATCAGCCGCCTCGGCGACTCATTGAAAGTCTTTGCCACAAGATAGATTTTAATGCCACAAAGAAGCACAAAAAGCACAAATGAGTTCTGCATCATCTTTTGTGACTTTTGTGCTTCTTTGTGGCAATAACTCTTTTGTGGCCTCAGGAGGATAACGTTTGAAAGGTGTCGTACTTGCTGGAGGCTTAGGAACTCGCTTGCGGCCTTTGACCTCCGTCACAAACAAACATCTGCTGCCGGTTTACAACCAGCCGATGATCTATTACCCGATTCAGACACTCGTGAACGCGGGTATCACAGACATTATGGTGGTTACCGGTGGCAGCTCCGCCGGTGACTTTCTGCGCTTGCTGGGTAACGGCAAAGCGTTTGGTCTGAAGCATCTCAACTACGCATATCAGGAAGGCGAAGGTGGCATCGCCGAAGCACTCTCGCTCGTGGAGCACTTCGCTGCTTCCGAGCCGGTGTGTGTCGTCCTTGGCGACAACATCATCGAAGGAAACATACGCTCCGCCGTCGCCGCGTATCGACGCCAGGGTCGCGGCGCCAAGATCATATTGAAGAAAGTTCCCGATCCGCAGCGCTTCGGTGTGCCACGCCTGGACGGCAATCGAGTGGTTTGTATCGATGAAAAACCGGCAAAGCCGCAGTCAGATTATGCTGTGATCGGTGTTTACATGTACGATGAGGCGGTCTACGACATCATTCGCTCACTCAAACCCTCCGGCCGTGGCGAGCTCGAAATCACTGACGTCAACAACGCTTACATCGCCCGCGGTGCGATGACGTGGGAAGAGCTCGAAGGATGGTGGACCGACGCCGGAACGTTTGAGAGTTTGTTGCGCGCGTCGAACCTCGTAGCCGAAACCGGCGCCAACAAAATGCATTTCGAGACGCGAGAGGTGGCTGCGAATGTCAGACAGCTTTAGAGAGGGTGAGATCAAGGGGGTAGTAGTCAGCAAGCTGACGAAAGCTTTGGACTCGCGCGGATGGTTGGCTGAGCTGTTTCGGCAGGACAATCTCACTGAAGAGTTTTTGCCGGCGATGGCGTATATTTCTTCGACGAATCCGGGCATCACGCGTGGACCTCATGAACATCGCGATCAGGCTGACCTGTTTTGTTTCATCGGTCCTTCAAACTTCAAGCTGCGAATGTGGGACAATCGTGAAGAGTCGGAGACGTTTGGTTGTGTTACAACGCTCGTTGTGGGTCACGACAATCCGGCGTCGGTGCTCGTGCCTGCGGGCGTTGTGCATGGTTATCGAAATGTCGGCAACGTTGAAGGTATCGTGATCAATTGTCCGAACAGACTCTATCGCGGCCGCGGGCGCAAAGAAGAAATCGACGAAATACGTCACGAAGACGACGGCCGGAGCGCATTTCGCATGGATGATTGAGATATTCCGCCGATGTCTGAGGCTTATCACACCAAGGTGGTCAGGGTTATCGCGCGGCTCAACGTTGGTGGACCAGCCAAGCATGTCGTTTGGCTAACCTCCGGTTTGCGCGAGGCTGGTTTTGACACGTTGCTGGTGACGGGCAAGGTGCCGGAAGGTGAAGAAGACATGGGCTACTTCGCTGCCGAAATGGGAGTGTTGCCCCGATACTTTCCGGAAATGAGCCGCGAGATATCACTCAACGACGCGGTTACAGTCTGGAAACTGTTTCGACTTTTTCTTCGCGAGCGACCTGACATCGTGCACACGCACACAGCCAAAGCCGGTACCGTCGGACGCGCGGCTGGTTTCTTGTATCGCTGGTTAACGCCAGGAGTATTCGTGGGCAAGCCGCGCCAGTGTAAGTTTGTGCACACGTACCACGGCCACGTCTTTCACAGTTACTATAGTCGTCGCCGCACGCGTCTGTTTCTCGGGATTGAAAGATTATTGGCGAGGCTGATCACGGATCGATTGATCGTCGTCAGTAAGCAACAGCGAAGCGAGATCGGTGAAAAGTTTCGTGTGGGCCGTCCCGATCAGTTCAAGGTAGTTCCGTTGGGCCTCGATCTCGGGTTGTTTGCGGAACACGCAACGCGCCGCACGAAGTTTCGCCACGAGCTTTGTATTCCTGACGACGCGCTGCTGATCGGCATCGTCGGTCGCCTGACTGAGATCAAGAATCATCAGATGTTTCTCAACGTCGTGGCGCGTTTGAAAGCGATCGATCCAGCCTGCCGGCGACAAGGCGCGGTACGTTTCATCGTTATTGGCGATGGCGCGCTGCGTGAGAGTCTGGAGTTTCAGACACAGTTGCTGGGTTTGGAAAAAGACGTGATCTTTGTAGGCAGTCGCAAGGATCCCGAGTATTTTTATCCGGCACTCGACGTAGTCGCGTTGACATCTCGCAATGAAGGCACGCCACTGACGCTTATCGAAGCAATGGCCAACGCGCGGCCGGTTGTCGCGACCAGTGTCGGTGGAGTCGTCGATTTATTAGGCGATGTAATCGAAGACGGACCATATCGCGTTTGCCGGCGCGGGATCGCCGTTCCTGCTGACGACGTGGAAGCATTTGTGGCCGCGCTGAGCCGGATCATTCGCGATCGATCCCTGCGACAGGAGTTGGGTGAGCGTGGATTGGAATTTGTGGAAGTGAACTACTCGAAAGAACGTTTGTTCGAAGATATCAAAGGACTGTACGCTGAACTGAGCCACAAAGAAGCACAAAAAGTGGCAATTCTCGAAGGAGCTTAACGGTTGCGAGTACTTATCACAGGCGGCGCCGGTTTTATCGGATCGCACTTGGCCGATGCTTACATTCAACGTGGCGATGAAGTTTACGTCATCGACGATCTCTCCACCGGCACGATCGAGAACATTCAACACCTCAAGGGACACAAGCGTTTTCATTACACGATCGACAGTGTTCACAATCATCCGGTAACGGCCGAGTTGGTAGATCAATGCGACGTGATCTTTCACCTCGCGGCCGCGGTCGGTGTGAAGCTGATTGTCGAGAGCCCGGTAAGGACTATCGAAACCAACGTTCGCGGCACCGAAGTGGTCCTGTCAATCGCCAACAAAAAGAAGAAGAAGGTGCTGATTGCATCGACGTCGGAAGTTTACGGTTTGAGTACTGACGTGCCGTTTCGCGAAGACGGCAATCTCGTGATGGGCGCCACGACGAAAGGTCGTTGGAGTTATGCCTGTTCGAAAGCGATCGATGAGTTCTTAGCTCTGGCTTACTGGCGCGAAAAGAAATTGCCCACGATCGTCGTGCGCCTCTTCAATACGGTTGGTCCACGACAGACGGGTCAGTACGGAATGGTCATTCCGACGTTTGTGAAGCAGGCGCTGGCGGGCCGGCCGATCACGGTTTATGGCGACGGAAAACAGAGTCGCTGTTTTGGTTATGTCGGCGATGTTGTTGGCGCGCTCGTCAAGTTGATGGAAAACAGCGAGGCGGTCGGACAGGTCTTCAACATCGGTTCGAATGTTGAAATCACGATACTCGAGCTGGCGCAGCGCGTGAAGGAGATCACTCAGTCTGATTCCGAGATCGTATTCGTGCCTTACGATCAGGCATACGAAGAAGGCTTTGAAGACATGCCACGCCGCGTGCCCGATATCTCGAAGGTCAGCGAGCTGGTTGGTTTTCGACCTGCGATGAGTCTCGACGGCATTCTGGAAAGCGTTGTCGATCACCAAATCGGGCGCCGCCGCGCTGCCGCCGACTAGAGCCACAAAGAGGCACAAGTAAGCCACAAAGAAAGCACAAATCGCTTGCCCATTCATTTGTGCTTTTTGTGCCTTTTTGTGGCATAGTTTTGGTTCACTCCTATGCCCTTTAGTCCGCGCACGCTCCTGGCGGTTGCCGCATCATTCTTACTCGCATTGGTCCTGACGCCCTTGGTGCGGGCGTTTGCGCGTCGCTTCGGCTTCATTGCCGTACCCAAAACAGATCGGTGGCATAAAAAACCGACCGCTATGCTGGGCGGCGCCGCAATCTGGCTTTCCGTAATCATCATTTCGAGCGTGTTTTCGCTGTACGGCACGTACGGCAAGTGGATCCTGCTGGCCAGCACGTTTCTGTTTCTCGTCGGCCTCGTCGACGATCTGTTCCACATCAAGCCTTACCAAAAACTGATCGGACAAATTCTCGGCTCCGCTTATGTCGTCTACTACGGTTTGAGCTTGCCCTGGACCGGCTCAGTGCTCCTGAACATGTTGTTGGCGATCTTCTGGCTGATCGGCGTCACAAACGCAATCAACCTGCTCGACAACATGGATGGCCTTGCGTCGGGCATTGCGATCATTGCGGCCGGATTTCTCGCCCTGAGTTTTGTAAACACCGGCCAGTTCACCGAAGCATTGATACTTCTCGTTTTTGCCGCTTCACTAATTGGGTTTCTGTTCTACAACTCCAACCCAGCGTCGATATTCATGGGCGACTGCGGCTCGATGTTCGTCGGCTTCTTTCTCGCGAGCTCGGCGCTGATCAACGTCAGCGGCGGAAGATCCAGAAGCTTCCTGCCGGTGCTCGCGGTTCCGATTCTCGTTCTGTTCATTCCGATCTTCGATACGACTTTCGTGACTGTCCTGCGCAAGCTCTCGGGTCGATCAGCATCGCAAGGTGGTCGCGATCACACGTCGCATAGGTTGGTCGCACTCGGAATGTCGGAACGCCATGCTGTTTGGATGTTGTATGGCTTCGCGGCGCTTTCGGGTGTGCTGGCGATCCTCGTGCAACGCGCGCGTCTCGACGTCAGTCTTGCAGCGATTGCAGGTTTCACGATCGTGCTCACGCTCATCGGCGTCTATCTCGCCGGCGTCAAGGTTTACGACGAGACGGAAGAAGAGATGGCGCTCAAAGAGAAACCACTCTACGCCTTTCTCGTCGATGTCTCTTACAAGCGCCGCATCTTCGAAGTGCTATTGGACGTGGTATTGGTAATTTTGTCGTACTGGGCCGCTTACGCGATCAACTTTCCGCCGAATAGTCCTGCATGGAAGTTGTTTATTCGCACGTTGCCGGTGCTCGTGTTCATGAAGATGTCGGTGTTTCTGGTGATGGGCGTTTACCGGGGACTTTGGCGCTACACCAGCATGAGCGACTTAATCGTGTTTGGAAAAGCAGTGGTGCTGAGCTCGGTGGCGAGTCTGCTCTTGATACTGTTTGCGTTTCGCTTTGAAGGTTTCTCGCGTAAGGTATTTATCATCGATCTCGTGTTGATGTTTTTGTTTCTGGCCGGTAGCCGGATGGCGTTTCGACTATTTCGCCAACTGCTGCCTGCGGTCAGTGAGCAAAATGGAAAACGCGTGTTGATTTACGGCGCAGGCGACGGCGGTGAGCTTTTGTTGAGAGAGTTGCGAAACAATCGTGAGCTGCAACTGGCACCGATCGGTTTTTTAGACGACGATCCAGCGAAGAGCGGCAAAGTGATTCACGGATTGCGCGTCTTTGGCGGCAACGGAGATCTGGACACGGTCTGTTCGCAGCATGAAGTTGATGAGATCGTGATCTCGAGTATGAAGATGACCGAGGAACGCATTCAGGAAGTGCTGCGCTGTTGTGAGGAGAGAAATATCAAGGTGAAGCGAATGCGGATCACGATGGAGGATCTGACCTCAAACTAGACATGAAAATGAAGAACCGAGGTCATGAAATGAAGAACAAGTCAGGAAGAGGGGCTTGCCCCCGCTGCTGCCAGAGCGGGGGCAAGCCACCCTTCCTTACCTGTTATTTGTCATGATTACTTGTTACTTGTCAGCTTCTTTTGAGAACCGAACATTAGGGAATGCCACAAGAGATAGTTCACGTAAGCGTTCGTAATCCGCTAATCAAGATACTCCTGATCTTATTGCTGCTCGCCGCGGGCGTCTGGTCTTACTTTGTTGTGCGTTGGTATATCGGAAACACGCTTGCCGAATACTTCAACCCCGCCGAAAACCGTCTCGACATCGCGCGCATGGCTGCTTCAATGGCGCCCAACGACCCCTTGACGCACTGGCGCATCGCTCAAGTCTCACTAAAAACACTGCCTCTGGATCAGCAAGCGCAGGCCATCGCTGAGTATGAGAAGACCGTCAGCCTTTCTCCAAACGACTATCGCTTCTGGATGTCGCTCGGCACCGCACACGAACAGGCGGGCGATCCAGCCAAAGCGGAATTGGCTTTGAGGCACGCCGTCGCGCTCGCACCGGCGTATTCCTATCCACATTGGTTCCTCGGCAATCTTCTACTCAGAAACGGTCGCTACGACGAAGCCTTTGCCGAATTGCGTCTTGCCGCTGAGGCAGATTCCGAGCTGCGCTCGCAGCAATTTCATCTAATTTGGGAGATTTACGGCAGCGACCCTGAAGCACTGAAGAACGCGGTTGGACCATCCTCGGGCGCGCGGGCCGGCTTTGCGCTCTATCTGCTCACGCAAAAACATTACGACGAAGGTTTGCGTTTGTGGAATAGCCTCGGCAGCGAAGAGAAAAAAGCAAACAAAGAAACAGGCGACGCGATCGTCGCGAGCTTGAAAAACGATCGGCGGTTTCATGACGCGCTCAACGTTTGGAACGACCTCGCTCCTGACAAGTATCGCGGCGAGGCCGGTCGCGTTTTCGACGGCAGTTTCGAGGAGTTGGTCAGCTATGGACCAGAGCTGGTTTTTGGTTGGCAGGTTAAGAGCGCGCCGCAGATGCAGATCGGAATCGATCCTAACAAAAGCCACAGCGGTAAGCGCAGTCTGAAGTTGGTATTTCAGGTTCGCTCGAATCTCGAAACAATTAACGTGGCCCAACTCGTGGCAGTTCTGCCGCACACTGAATACGACTTTGAGTGTTACGTCAGCACGGAGAGACTCGAGACCGGAAGCGCGCCGCAGATTCAGATTGTCGATGCAAGCGACGGTGTCGTGCTGACCTCTTCGGCGATGGCGCCCGGCGGTACCAACGATTGGAGTCGCATCGGTCTTTCTTTCAAGACCGGCGAGAAGACTGAGGCGGTAATTCTCAAGATCGTGCGCGTCTCGTGTAGCAACGAAGAGACGCCCACTTGTCCGATTTTTGGTTCGGTTTGGTATGACGACTTCAGTTTCAAGCGCCGAAACTAGTGTGACGGTAGCGCAGCCTGCAACGCCGGCGGCGAGGACGAGCTCGCCGGAGTTGCGCGTTTACCGCATCAGGCACACGTTGCCAAGTCGCTTTGCGTTTCTTGTGATCTGCGTTGCGATCGTGCTCTCGGCGCTGGCTTACGGCACGGTCCACTACTGGGCGCTTGGCCTCTTCAATCTCGGCGGGCTGACAATCCTTGTCCTGTGGGTGCTGGACGCATGGAGTTTGGGCTGTCTCAGGGTCAGTCGTAACGTGCTGCAACTGCCTCTGCTCGGCGCGATCGTGCTCGGTCTTGTTCAACTGTTGCCGCTCGGAGAAGTTGCGTCCCTCGATCGGTATTCAACGCGGCTGGTGTTGGTTCAACTGGCCACGCTGCTGATCTACTTCGCCGCGACGCTGGTGTTTGTCGACACGCCGCATCGTCTTCACTTGCTGGTGCGGACGATCATGATCTTCGGTTTTTTCCTGGCGCTGTTTGGATTGACGCAGTCGTTCACCAGTCCGACAAAGGTTTACTGGATTCGCGAGCTCAACCAGAGTACGGCTTTCGGACCTTTCATCAATCGCCACCACTTTGCCGGTTACATGGAACTGACGATCGCGCTGCCGCTGGGTCTGCTTTTCGCCGGCGCGGTCGATAAGGAAAAGCGACTGATCTACATCTTCATCGCGGGAATTATGGGTGTCGCTTTGGTGATGACTGCTTCTCGCGGCGGCATCATCAGTCTGGTTGCTGAGATCGTGTTTCTCACGATCGTAACCGCGATCTGGCGCAAGCACAGTGAACGGCGACGAAGACGATCGAGCCGGCTGAAACGGATTGCCGGACGTGCTGGATTGGCGGGTGCGTTGTTGATTGGTCTATTTCTCGGTGTCTTGTTGTTGGGTGGTGAGTTTTCAATCAACCGTTTCATTGATAGTGTCAACACAGACGATCCGACGACGGGCCGCGCACACTTTTGGGCAGTCACGGTGGAGATAATCAAAGCGCATCCATATCTCGGGACCGGCCTTGGCGCTTTTGGCGTGATCTACACACGTTACGATACGCGCAACGGTCTGTTTCGACTCGAGCAGGCACACAACGATTATCTCCAGGTGCTTTCCGACGCCGGGATCATTGGTGCGGTTTTGGCGCTGAGTTTTGTGGTGTTGCTGTTTTACAAGGCGCTTTCCCGAGCGAGATCGAGAGACGACTTTCGGCGTGGAGTTGCGCTCGCTGCGTTGAGTGGATGTTTTGCGGTGCTGGTGCACAGCTTTTTCGATTTCACGTTGCACACGACTTCAAACGCGCTGCTGTTTCTTGTCCTCGCTGCGATCGCGACGCTCAATGGTCGCGTTGAGGATGCGCCGCGAAGCCGCCGCAAACAGGCGCCACAAAGAGACACAGAAGGCACATAATCATGGCTTCGGCTACTTCCGTCAAAACTGACTTTTCAACGTCGAAGGAAGCGTCTTCCGTGCCGGGGTTGGTGCTTGCCGCAGTGTTACGCCACAACAAGACTGACGCGCTGAACCAGCGCGTCGATGGCAAGTGGGAAAACATGCCTGCCCCGGCTTTCGTCGAGCGTGTCAAAAACATTGCTCTCGGCTTGGCAACCCTCGGCATACGCCCGGGCGACCGCATCGCACTTCTTTCCGAGAACCGGCCTGATTGGTCGATCGCCGATCTCGCGATTCTGAGTCTCGGCGCCATCAACGTTCCGATTTACACGACTCAGTCCATCGATCAAATCGATTACATTCTTTCCGACTCCGGCGCGCGCGCCATCTTTATCTCGACCAGAAGACTCTACAAACACGCGCAGCCCGCACTGGCCAAGCGTGCCCTTGAACATCTCGTCTTCTTCGATCCCGAAGTTGCGGACATCGAACGCAGCATCGATCTGGCGACGCTCGAACAACGCGGCAAAGAGTTAGCCCAGGACCGACCGGGCGCGTTCGATGCTTACCTGCACGCCGTCAGGCCAGACGATTTAGCGACGATCATCTACACTTCGGGCACAACCGGCGAGCCGAAGGGCGTGATGTTGACTCACAACAACTTCATTTCAAACGTCACTTCGATCGCAAAGGGATTGCCGATTGGACCAACCGACGTTGCGTTGTCAGTCCTGCCTTTGTCGCACATCTTCGAAAGAGATGGATTCTACGTTTTCTGTTACTGCGGCGTGTCAGTCTATTACTGCGCGTCGTTCGATCAGGTCGGCGAAAACCTTCGTGAGGTTGCACCAACGGTGATGACCGCCGTGCCGCGTTTATTCGAGAAGGTCTATCACCGAATTATTAAAAAGGGCATGGCGGAGAAGGGATTCAAGAAGTCGGTGTTCGTGCGCTCGCTGGCTGTCGGGCAGCGTTACGGCGAGCTCAAGGACAAACGAAAATGGATCTGGCCACGGTTGCGAATCCAGCAGCGGCTCGCCAGTAAGCTGGTGTTTTCGAAATGGCGCGAAGGCGTGGGCGGACGGCTGCGATATTTCGTTTCCGGAGGCGCGCCTTTGTCGCCGGCGTTGTCTTATTCGTATCTGGCCGCCGGCATACCGATCCTGCAAGGATACGGAGCAACGGAGACTTGTATCGTCTCGGCCAACCGGCCTGATAACAACCACGTCGGGTCGGTTGGCATACCTTTCGAAGGCATCGAGATTCGGATTGCAGAAGACGGGGAGATTCTCGTGCGTGGTCCGAATGTGATGCGCGGGTATTACGGGCAGCCGGAAGCGACTGCGGCCGTGCTCAAGGATGGCTGGTTTTATACTGGTGACGTCGGTCACATGGAGAAGGATGGCCAGCTTTACATCACGGACCGTAAGAAAGATCTCTTTAAACTTTCGAATGGCAAGTATGTCGCGCCGCAGTTGATCGAGAGTCTGTTGAAGCAGAGTGAGTTTGTCAGTCAGGTCGTCGTGGTTGGAGCAGGCAAGAAGCAGCCGGTGGCGTTGATAGTTCCTGATTGGGAGAGTTTGAAACAGGCGCTTCGTGAGGAAGATGACAATGCGCCGAGCGATCGAGTGGAACTGAGCAAGTATCCACCGGCGATCAAGCTCGTGCAGCGCGATGTCTCGGAGTTGACTTCGTCACTGGTTGATTACGAGCGCATTCGCCGCGTCGCGCTGTTGCCGCAGGAGTTCAGCATTGAAGGCGGCGAGCTCACACCCACCTTGAAGGTCAAACGCAAGGTCATCGACGAGCGTTTCGGCGACCTGATCGAAGAGCTTTATTCTTAGCCACCAAGAGGCACAAAATAAACAAAATGCTAACTCTTTTTGTATCTTATGTATCTTTTTGTGGCTTCAAGAATGGATTCGGCGAGGATGCGGAGGTCCATCGGCATGTCGGGGGGGTTGTTGGTACCCGCGACCTGCGGCTGGTGATGCGCCAGCAGCGGCAGTTCCGCACAACAAAAGTCACAAAGTTCGAGATGATCTTTGACGCTCACTGCGGCCTCCTCGGAGAGGCCCGCGGCGCGATATGAGAGAAGGGTCGCAGATGCCGGACACGCCGCCGTTTTCTTGAATGCGATTGTTCTCTTCGTACCCTTCATCCACTTTCCCCACGAGTCAACATAACAAAACACCCAATTAAACACTCATTCCAGAGGCTTTTCTCACTTTTTGCACCCTTTCCAACGCGTGTAAAAAGATGTTGCTCCTATTTAAAAATGCTGTTACCATGACTTTCGTAAGTCAGCGAGCGAGAGGCTCACTGACGCTCTTTCCAGGAGCATCACCGCGACCCAGCGGCAAAAATCGAACAAAACGAGAATTCTCCAATGCTTGCTGTGAGCCGGCACTCCTGATTTCTATGCCGAAATAGCAGACACTCCAACCCAACTCGGACTCACCCACCATTCTCAGACGCAAACCGCAGAAGAGCAACGGCAACACGGACAATCCTGTGAAATCGATAAGTGAAGATTCGGAAAACTTAACGGGCTCCGGACCGGTCGGTAGACGCCCAATGCCCAGAGAGCGTCGCAGCGACCGGCCAACCAAAAATCCGAAGTGGGTCGAGAGTCTGCGGTCTTCGGACGTCAATCGTCTGTGGACCGAGCTTCACCGCATCGTTTCGCATCATCCGCTGGTGCGTGCGTCGCGGAGCGCGGGCCTGCTGGTCGAAGAAGGCGCCGGCGCCGCTTACACCGATTTGACCCAGGAGTTGTTTGTGCAACTGCTGAGCAAGAACCGGTTCGAACATTATCTCGAAACGGAGATGACTGACTACGAGATCGAATGCGAGATCAGTCAGATCGAGTTGACCAACTTGTTGACTGCCGAGCTGCGCAAACGACACCCGGAAAGTTATCGACTCGCGCGCCGTATCTCGACGTTGATTCAGTCAAGCCCGAATTTCCGTCGCTTTGATTCCAGCGGCATCGACGACGAACCGCATCGCCGTCTCGCCGATCGAGTTTATGGTTTGACGGAATGGAAGGACGACAAACCTCGCCGCGGCAGCCATGACGTCGAGCAGCGCGTGCAGATTATTGCGGTGAGACAGAGAGACACGCGGATGGTCGGTTGCACCGGTGATTCTCAGATTGTGATCAGCAATGCCGATCTCGAAGATCTGATAGTGTCGGTTCTGGATGCAGTTGATTCGCCGGTTGACGTGCGCACGTTGCGAAGTCTCGTGATGTCGCGTTTGCCGGTGATGGACATTTACCTGGTGCCACTCGACGGCGACGACAGTGACAACGACAACAGCAACAGCTACGAGCCGGTCGACAAGCGCGAGAATCCTGAAGAGGGACTCCTGCGGCGCGAGTCGGAGCGGGAAGCTGCGGGTTACGTCGAGCAGTTCCTGGCCAGCTTGAACGAAGCGGTGCGAGGCAAAGTAAAGCAATACAATCGCATCATCGGCGTTCTCTGGTATTGCTATTTAAGTCCGGACCACGCGACGCAACTGGAAGTGGCGGCGGCATTGGGAGTTTCTGATTCCCTGGTATCTGACTATCGCCGGCGCATCGAACAGGAGTTGCGGGCATTGTCTTTCACTGAGGTCGAAGAGGCCAAGCAATTCGAGTTGGCCCTCCGCGAACACGTCAAGACGCTGGTTTTTGACATGGCAGAGAAAGAAGTGAGTGTCTAATCGGCAGATTGCGCCCGATTTGTGGAGTCGTGTTTAAGCGGCTGCCGCGCGAGAAGCGCAGCAGCTTTTTTTTGCTTCAACCACCAGGAGGCACGAAAATGCTCAAACAAGAGGCACAAAAATGCCGAATGATTGTTTCTGCCGCTTAAATTGTTTATCTTGAGCGCTGACGGCCGCCCCCTAGCATCCGCTCCTATGCAGAAAAAGCGAAGACATACAGGAGTGCTCGTTCGCGGATTGTTTGCGGTTCTCCTGGATCACCCTGAAGGCCTGCCTATTGCTGCAGCCGTGAAAACGTCTCTTCCGAGAGTGTCGAATGCGGAGAGCAGGCGACTCGGTGAACAGTTGCTGCGCGGTTGTGTCGCACCGATGAAAGCCGGTTGGTTGTTGAGCGATGGCAGCGGTTTCATCGTTTCACCGAAAGGTAAGGTTGCTTATCAGACCTACAGCGACCCCGACGATTTTCTTTTACACGCGGGCAAGTATTCCGTGCGTGGCTGGTTCTCGGTCCATTTTCCTGAACCTTATTTCTTTCTGGGAAAACTTCGCGATCAGTTTGCTTCGGAATACCGCGTAGCGAAACGCATCGGTATTAAGAACCTGCTCGAAAAGGCGATCGGTACACCCGCATCGTGGCAGGAAGTGTTACCGGTTCAATCGGCGCGACGAATCAACATTCCAAACCTCGAGCTTTCCAATCTCGATTCGTTTTTGAATGAACTGAAACAATCGGGTTTGTCTTACGGCACTGGTGGTCATGCCGTTTACCTTCCGCCTGAGACGATCAAAGCCACTTCTTTTCGCGAGCTCTCGAACTATTACCCGTCATGCGCAGGTTTGAAGATCGTCAGACATCCGGGCGGGCTCTCTGAAAGTGTTTACGTCTACAAGGGTGAAGGCGAGAGCCGGCTGCATTTGAAGTTGATTCATAACCTGCGACACCTGACGCTCGTCGCGAATTTGCTTCACGTCAACCGCGTTGGTCCAAGGTTGTATGACCTGGTGGAATTGCAGTGCAGCGACAATCTCTGGACCGCGTTTGTAGTCGAGCATGTCGCCAAACCGATGGCGTCGATGGAGGTGTGCGAGAACGGGATCAACACCATTCGAGATCTGGAGCAACGAAACCTCGTAAAAATCATTTTGCCTGCCGGATTTGAGGATGGAGAGTTTCAATGTCCTGACTGTAGTGGCAATGCATTCATGACCGTTGACGGTGAATTTCGTTACATCGACTTTCAAAACTTTGCTCTTACTGGTTACGGAGATTACCTGAAGTGCGTAGCTTTAAATGCAGCCAAAGCATCGCACTTCGGCGACGAAAGTCTCCTTCGCGGAGGTCGCTATCTTTATCAGTCAGTGCCGGGCCTGAGTCTGCCTGGCAAGCGGAATCCAGAGAAGAGAGCCGAAATACTCGGCGAGCTGATGAGCACCGCAGGCGTCTCGATTCAGGATCGTCTGGTGCTCGACATCGGCTGCAACGTCGGCATGATGATGGCCCAGTATTTAAAACTGGGCGCGCTTTGGTGTCACGGTTGGGATCAGGAAGTTGTTGTACCTCACACTGAAAAACTGTTGTATGCGTTGGGTTGCACAAGGTTCTCGACGACCGGCGGAGTCATCACTCAATCAACCGATCTCGAAGGCGCGCTTACAGCGCATCTGAGGCCCCATTTGAACGGTTGCGCGATCTCTTATCTCGCCATCCGCGGTCACACCAACTGGCTCGGCGCCCTCAAACAAATTCCCTGGGCATTCATGATTTATGAAGGTCACGAGGGCGAAACAACCGAACAATCTCTTCGTTACCTCGAGGAGTTTAAGAAAACCGTTTCCTTCCGAATCGCGGCACAAGGCGAATATGCCGACGGCGACAGCGACCCCCGAACCGTTGCCATTCTGATTAGAGAGGCTTCAGTGTAGGGGCGGCCCTCCGTGGCCGCCCGTTTCAGGAATAATGCGCGTTTCCCAATGACGGGCGGCCACGGAGGGCCGTCCCTACAGTAAAGATGTCACAAAACCCGCCAGGTAATCCCAGTCAGGAATATTTCGACACTGAGCATCTGACTGCCGCACTCGGTAGCCGAACAGCGCGTGGCGGAGTCGTTACGATCATCTCGCACGGTTTGAAGTTTGCGCTGAGCATCGCCGCAACCGCGATTCTCGCGCGCTTGCTCACGCCTCAGGATTACGGACTGGTCGGAATGGTCGTGGTGTTCACCGGCTTCGTGGCGATGTTCAAGGACCTTGGTCTATCGCTCGCCACAGTGCAACGAGCGGAAATAAGTTACGACCAGATCAGCACGCTCTTCTGGGTCAATGTAACGATCAGCGCCGCGATCATGTTGCTGATGATTTTGCTCGCGCCGCTGATCGGTTGGTTTTACGGTGAGCCGCGTTTGATTCTGATTACGATGGTGACCGCGATCGGTTTTGCATTCGGGGGCCTGGCGGTCCAACACGAGGCATTACTCAAACGGCAGATGCGTTTTTACGCGCTGAGCGTGATCGCATTCATGTCGATGATGATCGGTTATGTTGTCGGCATCATCTTCGCGTGGCGTGGAGCGCGTTACTGGTCGCTGGTTTTCAGTCAACTGGCATTGCTTGCGTCAAACAGCCTCGGTGTCTGGCTGGTGTGTCGCTGGCGGCCGGGGCGTCCGAAACGCAACACGGGCGTGCGTTCGATGCTCTCGTTTGGTGGTAACGTCACGGGTTACGCGCTCATCAACTACGTCTCGAAGAACTGCGACAACCTGATCGTCGGGCGAGCGTTTGGGGCGCAACTTTTAGGGCTTTACGCGAAAGCTACACAGCTTCTTAGCCTGCCGACGGATCAGATCAACGAGCCACTCTCGACGGTGGCGATTCCGGCCTTGAGCCGTCTCGCCGACTCACCGGAACGATACCGGCAAGCGTATCTGCGAATAATGGAAAAAGTCATCATGGTGACGATGCCGGCAGTTATGCTGATGCTGGCGACTGCCGATTGGCTGGTGCTGATCATTTTGGGTCCGCAGTGGGGTTACACGGCGAAGATATTCATCTTCATGGGTATGGCTGGACTTTTCCAACCGGTCGCCAGCACCGGCGGTTGGTTGCTCGTCAGTCAGGGACGCGTCAGAGACATGCTGCGCTGGTCGCTGATCAATGCACCAATCTCGATCTTGTCCTTGCTTGCAGGTCTGCCGTGGGGCGCGGTTGGTGTTGCCGCTTCGTTTTCGCTCGGAAGAATCCTGATTGCGAATCCGCTGCTCTTCTGGTTCGTCGGGCGTTCTGGGCCGGTAAAGATGGGTGACTTTTATCGCTTGTTAGCGCCGTTTACCGGCGCGTCGCTCTGTTCATTGCTCGCGTGTATTGTGTTCCGCAGATTCGTTGCGGTGCCGAATCCCGTGGTCGGTTTCATAGCTTGCGGCATCATCGTGGCAATCACGACTCCTGTCTTTCTCGCGCTCATGCCGGCGGGCAGAAAGGCCCTCGTTGACATAAAGAATTCGATGCTGTTGTTGCTCCCACACAAACCGAAAGTCGTCTGAAGGCCGTATGAGTGTTCCTCTTAAAAAAATGGCCGGACAGTCGAAGTCTCTGATCATCGCTTATCGGATCTTCGACAACTGGCGACGACGGAGAGCATTCAAAGCCGGAAATGCGGTCACTGCTTACGGCTCGACGCACGAGTTTTGGAGTCTCGAAAAAAGTGTCAGTTATATCGAGCTGGTTTATCGCGAGTATCTTGAATATTCAGGTCTTGGACCTGATGCATTTCGCGGGCGTCGCATTCTCGAAGTTGGACCAGGGGACAATTTTGGCGTCGCGCTTAAGTTTCTGATCGCCGGCGCGACGCAAGTAGTTTTGCTCGACAAGTTCTATTCAGAGCGAAACGTCGATCAGCAAACAAAGATTTATCGTGAGCTGAGAAAACAACTCTCGCCCGACGAGGAGCGTGTATTCGACGACGCGATCAAGCTCGACAAAGGCATCGACTTGAATCCGGAACGCCTGCGCTACATCTACGGGCACGGAATCGAAGAGGCCGACCAGATCCTCGAGCCGAGATCTTTCGACTTCATCGTCTCGCGCGCGGTTATTCACAACGTCTACGATATCGATCGTGGCTTTGAAGCAATGGACCGTCTGCTCAAGCCGGGCGGTTACATGCTCCACAAGATCGACTTGAGCGACGAGAAGATGTTTAGCAGCCGCGGCATGCATCCACTCACATTTCTCACCATCCCGGAGCGCCTCTATTACCTGATGGCCAGCGATTCAGGGAAGCCAAATCGCAAGTTGATTGGCGACTATCGCGAGCAAATGCAGAAGCGCGGATACGAAGCGAAGTTGCTCGTCTCGGCGGTGCTTGGCGAAGGCCCGCTGACGCCACACAAAGAAAGAATCGAGCCAGGGGTGGATTTTTCGGAAAAGACGCTCGCGCTGATCAATCAGATTCGCCTAAGGCTCGCCGCGCCGTATCGAGGCCGCTCAGACGCCGAGCTCGCCACGGCTGGAATCTTTCTAATTGCCACAAAGAAGCACAAAAAACACAAAAATGGAATCTAATTTGGCCCTGAGTTCCCGAGCAATTTTGTGCATTTTGTGCCCTATTGTGGCTGGAAAATGACCGATTTTCGTTGTTTAATGAGCCTGAGTTGAGTACCTACGTCGAAATCATCTTCTGGACCGCCGTCGTAGCCATCGTCTACACCTACGCCGGCTATCCGCTGTTGCTGATGGTCCTCAGCCGGTTTCTAGGAAAACCGGTGCTGCGGCGCGAGTTTACGCCGACCGTGACCCTCATCATCGCCGCCTACAACGAAGAGCGCGATATCACCGAGAAGCTGGAAAACACGCTGGCGCTCGACTACCCCAAATCCCAGCTCGAAATCCTCGTTACCTCCGACTGTTCGACCGATCGCACCGACGAGATCGTGCGCAGTTTTGCGCCGCGCGGCGTGCGACTCCATCGCCAGGCGGAGCGACTCGGAAAGACCGCCGCTCAAAACGCCGCCGTGGAAAAGGCGACTGGCGAGTTTCTCTTATTCTCTGATGCGACGACGCACTATCGTCCTGACGTTCTGCGCCGCCTTGTGCCGTCATTCGCAGACAAGAGCGTTGGTTGCGTCACCGGAAACGTGATCTACGCTCACGACGATGATTCGAGCGTGAGTCACGGAACGCGTTCGTATTGGAATTACGAGTTTCTGTTGAAGAAGCACGAAAGCGCGATCACTTCGCTCATCGGTGTGTGTGGTTGCATGTACGCCGTGCGCAAGTCAGCTTACGTACCGCTCTACCACGAAGCGTGCAGCGATTTCCTGGTTGCGACGACGATGGTCAGGCAAGGACTGCGGGCGGTGTACGAACCGGAAGCTGTTTGCGTTGAAGAACCAAACGCGAAAGCGAACAAGGAACTGGCTGTGCGCGTGCGGATCATCGCGCAAACTCTCGCGGATCTCTGGCGCAATCGCGACGTGCTGAATCCGTTCCGCAAAGGCTTCTACGCCGTGCAGCTTCTTTCGCACAAAGTGATGCGTTATCTCGTGCCGCTGTTTTTGATCGTGCTGCTGATTACTTCAGGTTTCCTCGCATTCAAGAATCTTTTTTACGCCGTCGTCTTTTTCGCTCAAATCGGTTTTTATCTCGCGGCGGCTGCATCTGCTCTGCTGGTCCGGCTAGGCATCAATTCGCGTTTGCTGGCGCTGCCGCAGTATTTCGTGATCACAAACGTCGCGTGCTTGATTGCGCTGTTCAAGTTGCTGCGCGGTGAGCGCTACATCAAGTGGGAGCCGGTTCGCGAACGAGTTGTAAGTACATGAAAAACGCTATCTCGATCGATCTTGAAGACTGGTTTTGTGTGCACAACCTCAGCGGGGTTATCAAACCGCGCGACTGGGATAACTGTGAGCTGAGAGTCCGCGAGAGCACTGAGCGTCTGTTGGCGCTCTTCGAAAGGCACAAAACTCGCGCGACGTTTTTCGTGCTTGGCTGGGTTGCTGAACGACTGCCGGAGTTGATTCGAACGGTCGAAGCGCAAGGTCACGAGATCGCGGTCCACGGTTACAATCACCTGCTGCTGACGGAAATCACGCCGCAGGAGTTTGAAGAAGATCTTGCCAAAGCGCTTCAGGCGATCGAAAACTGCGGTGTGAAATCACGCCCAATCGGATTTCGCGCGCCTTCGTTCACGGTAGTGGAAAAAACAAAACCATGGGCGCTGCCGATTCTCGAAAAGTACAACTTCAAGTACGACTCGTCAGTCTTCCCGATTGGTTTTCATCCCGATTACGGCGTTCCGAATTCTCCATTGGTGCCTTACAAGATCACTGATGGCCTGTATGAGTTTCCGATGAGTTGTTTGGAGATGTTCGGCAGGCGTTTTCCGTTTGGAGGCGGCGGTTACTTTCGTCTGTTTCCTTACGCGTACACGAAGTATTGTTTGAAGAAGGTGAACGACGGCGGCCGGACCACTGTGTTCTACCTGCATCCGTGGGAACTGGATCCCGGTCAGCCACGAATTAAAGAATTGTCGTTATCACAAAAGATTCGACACTATCGAAACCTGGATCAAACCGAGAAGCGGTTTGCGAAGCTATTAAATGATTTTGAGTTTACGACAATCAGAGAGGTACTCGGACTGTGATGAACGAAGAGATACTGGCTCAACGAAAATATTGGAACAACGAAGCTGACGCGTTCCAGCGAATTTACACGCATCGTAAGTCCAAGCTTTCAAACCTGCTCGACAACGTCTTTCGCAAGGACATGTACGAGCGGTATGTATTCACGATAAAGAACTGCGAACCGATCAGGGATCGAACGTTTCTCGACGTCGGTTGCGGCAACGGTCTTTACAGCCTCGAGCTGGCGCGCAAAGGCGCTCGCCGGGTGTTGGGAATCGACATCGCGGAAGTGATGGTTGGATTGTGCAAAGCCGCAAGCGAGAGAGAGCGTCTCGATTCAGTTTGCGAGTTTCGACAAACGGATCTGCTTGCTTACGACGGTAACGAGAAGTTTGACGTCAGCTTTGGCATCGGGCTCTTCGACTACATCAGCGATCCGTTGCCCGTGCTCAAGAAGATGAGAGAACTCTCGACGGACAAAGTGATTCTTGCTTTCCCGAGGTTTTGGACGTGGCGCGCGCCGATAAGGAAGGTGCGACTAAACGCGCGCGGCTGCGACGTGTTCTTTTACACGCAAGCGAGGATCAAAGAGCTGTTGGACCAAGCGGGTTTCAAACGCCACGAAGTTCACCGAGTCGGAAAACTTCATTGCGTGATTGCTTATACCTGATCTCTGTGCCACCTCTGTGTTCTCTGTGTCTCTGTGGTTGGTAATGTCGCAATTACCACAGAGACACAGAGGGCACAGAGGTGGCGCAGAGAAGAAAATAGTACATGAGACATAGCCCAGAACTTCTCGATTACGAAGGAGTGTTTCCTTCAAAGCGTTCGCGTCCTGCTGATAGCGAGCCGGTCGGGAAGACTGTGTTCAAGCAACCCGACCTCGAACACCCTGCCAAACAGCCTGCTGATGCTGCGGCCGAGGCTGATGCGCCGCCGAGATTTATCGACGTAGAGGCCGGCAAGTGGCAAGCGAAAAATGGTCACACTGTAACCTTCGCGTGTCTCTTTATCTTCAGCATCGTCCTTTATTTCCGGCCTTACGAGTTGATTCCAGCGCTCTCGTCGTTCAAGACGATGGCCTTCTACACGGGTATCGTGACGCTCGCGGTGTACTTCGTGAGCCAGTTGGTCCTTGAAGGAAATCTGACCGCGCGTCCGCGAGAAGTGAACATGGTTCTGCTTCTCGGTTTGGCTGGGCTGTTGTCGATTCCGTTTGCCATCGATCCTTCAGAGGCCTGGGCAATGTTCATCGATTTATGCATTAAGACGATATTGATCTTCCTTGTGCTGGTGAACGTGATACGCACCGAGTTGCGTTTGAAACTTCTGATCTGGCTGGTGCTGGTCGTCAGTATTTATCTCAGCGTAAATCTGATCAACGATTACCGCGCCGGTATCTTCAAAATCGGCTTAGCAGACCAGAACACGCAACGCGTAGCAGGCGCGATCAAGAATTTATTCGACAACTCAAACGATCTGGCGCTTCACTTCGTCACGATCATACCGATCGCGTTCGTGTTCGGCCTCTTGAAGAAGAATCCTCTGCGCAAGGTCGTCTACTGGGGCATCGCCTTTTTGATGATCGCTGCTGTCGTTATTACGTTTTCGCGCGGCGGCTTTCTCGGATTGATCGCGGCGACGCTGGTGCTGGCGCGCAAGCTTGGTCGCCGCAACAAGACCGCGACTGTGGCGACGCTCGCCCTGGCGGTCATCTTCTTTCTGGCTGTAGCACCCGGCGCTTACTCCGGACGTCTGGCAAGTATCTTCGACTCAGCAGCAGACGCGACGGGCTCGGCCAGTCAACGTACAGTGGTGCTGAAACGCTCGATATGGGTGACTCTGAGATATCCGCTCTTCGGCGTGGGCCTGGGAAACTTTCATCATAAGTCGGAGCAGGAGTTAGGCACACACAACGCTTACACTCAAGTAGGGTCGGAGATGGGCATTCCGGCGATGATCGCTTACATCATCTTTCTCGTGCACCCACTACGAAAGCTGCGGTTGATGGAGCGAGAGTTGTTTGAGCGGCATGAGAGTTCGCGATTCTATTATTTATCTATCGGGCTACAAGCGAGTCTGGTAGGTTACATGGTGGCGAGTTTCTTCGCTGCCGTCGCCTACCAGTGGTACATCTATTATCTCGTCGCCTATGCAATCGCACTGCGCCGTATTTACTACCTCGAGGAGATGAAGAAAGCCACAGATCCCCCCGCATGAGCATCGATCAGCAGGCAAATCCGTATTCACCCGTGAAGATCCGTGCGCACCCTCGCCCGATCAGGATCATTCGTCCCGTTTCTTTCTCTCCCCTCGATCTGTTGCGTGAGTTGCGTGAGCTCTGGCATTATCGCGATCTCTTCTACACGCTCACGGTCCATCGCATAAAGGTTCGTTACAAACAGTCGGTGCTGGGTTTGGCCTGGGCCATTCTGCAACCGCTGTCACTGATGTTGATCTACACGGTGATCTTCTCGGTGATTGCGAAAGTTCCCAGCGAGGGTGCGCCTTACGCGATCTTTGCTTATGCCGCGCTCTTGCCGTGGACGTTTTTTTCGAGCTCACTGACGAACGCGACGCAGTCGTTGGTCAGTCATAGTCAATTAGTGACAAAGGTTTACTTCGCGAGAGAGATCCTGCCGCTCACGTACGTCAGCGCGGCATTGTTTGACTTCGCCGTTGCGTCGACGTTTTTGATCGGACTTTTTATTTATTACGAAGTAGGCATTACGATCTACGCCCTCTGGGCAATTCCGATCGTTCTTTTGATCGCAACGCTGGCGACGGCTTTCTCTTTGTTCTTCTCAGCGCTACAGGTATGGTTTCGCGACGTCGGCGTCGCGATGCCACTCTTGCTGCAAATATGGATGTTTGCAACTCCGGTGGTTTATCCACTAAGCGCGGTGCCACTGTGGCTGCGCGGCTTTTATGCCTTGAATCCGACGGTGGGTGTGATTGAAAACTTCAGGCGCGTTGTGTTACAGGGAGTTGCGCCCGACTTCTATTCACTGGCCATCTCGGCGATTGCCGCGGCGATTCTACTTCCGTTAGCCTATCTCTATTTCAAACGCGTCGAAGCGACCATGGCCGACGTGATTTAGCCTCGCATGATCGACCTCGAGTTAAAAAAAGTCTCAAAGAAGTACCGTATTCGCCGTGAGACGGATACGAACGGTTCGTTTGTGCGAAAGCTGTTGTCTTTGCGGAAGCGAAGAGAAGACTTTTGGGCAATCAAGGATATCAGTTTCAACGTGCAAAGAGGCGAGGCGCTCGGAATCATCGGTCACAACGGCGCCGGCAAGAGCACGATCCTCAAGCTACTCTCCAGAATTACGACTCCGAGTGCCGGCGAAATGATGATCAACGGGCGGCTCTTGGCATTGATCGAAGTCGGTTCAGGTTTTCATCCCGAGCTCACCGGACGCGAGAACATTTATCTCAACGGCTCGATCCTCGGAATGCTGCGGCGTGAAATCACTAAAAAGCTCGACAGCATCGTGGAATTTGCCGAGTTGCGGCAGTTCATCGACACGCCGGTGAAGCGTTACTCGTCAGGAATGTATGTCCGTTTGGGATTCTCGATCGCCGCGCACCTCGATGCCGACATTCTGTTGTTGGACGAGGTGCTCGCCGTTGGCGATGCTACCTTTCAACAGAAATGCATTCAGCGGATCACCGAACTCAAGCAGAGCGGCACCACCATCATTTTCATTTCACACGATCTGCGCGCAGTACAGAAACTCTGTGACCGCGTGATTCTTTTGAAGAGGGGACAGATCGAAGCTGATGGTGATCCACGCGAGACGATTGCGTTGTACGAAAGCTCATCGCGTCAGCTTCACGCGCCCTCGCGCATTCACGACGGCCAAGCGGCATCTCATGAAGCCGTTATCACGTCGCTCAGTCTTTATGACAGCGCGGGCAAGGAATGCTTGTCGTTTGAAACCGGACGTCCGATGACGGTGACTCTGGATTACGAGGTTTATCAGCCACTCGAGGATGTGATCTTCGAAGTACAATTCTACTCGCAGGACAACCGGCTGTGTTCCTTCTTTAGTAGTGAGATAATAGAAAAGAGGATCGATCTTCAACCCGGCGAAGGATCGATTATTTTTGATTGTTCATCGGTTGGTCTCGGTCCAGGTGTTTATTTTATCGACGCGGGAATAAGGAGTCGCACCGCGCCATTCGGCATCGATATCGACTGGCGCCGCCGCTGTCGTGTAGTCAGAATGGATTACGATCGTCATTTGCGTGACACGTTTTATATGCCGTATGTTTGCAGGCACTCCCCGCCGCCAGTGCAAGACCACAAAGAAACACAAGAAGCTCAAATTTTGAAGGCTTAAGGCCAGTGACAAGTGCGAAAGAGCCTGACGTTTCCGTAGTTATCGGCACTTACAACCGCTGTGATGTGCTGCGTGGAGCGCTCGAGAGCCTGATGAATCAGGATAGCGGCGACACTCAGTACGAAGTGATCGTCGTCGATAATAATTCCAGCGACGACACGCGCACGATAGTTGAAAACCTTCGTGACAAGTGGGGCGCAAATAACCTGATATATTGTTTCGAGCGCACGCAAGGCGTATCGTACGCGCGCAATCGAGGCATTAGTCTCGCCCGCGGACGCCTGATCGCTTTTACAGACGACGACATCACGCCGGCGCGCGACTGGGTCGCCTCAGTTCGCAAGGGCTTTGAAAAATTTCCGAACGCTGATTGCATCGGTGGGAAAGTTTTGCCGCAAGCTTCAACGCAGTTTCCGGTATGGTTGACGGCGAAACATTGGACGCCATTGGCGTTAGTCGATCTGGGTGACGAGCCGATTGATTTGGACGTGCGCAATGGCCCGGGGCTGGTAGCGGCGAACATGGCCGTGCGCGCTTCGGTGTTTACGGATGTCGGACTGTTTGAACCGCAGTTGCAGCGCGTCAGGAACAGTATCGGCTCGATGGAAGATCACCAGTTTCAGTTGCGGCTTAGTGATGCGAACAAGAAGTTGAAGTATCTTCCTGAGCTGGTGGTGCACGCGAACGTCCTTCCCGAACGTTTGACGAAGGAGTATCACCGTCGGTGGTATCGTGGTCATGGTTACTTTTATGCGATCATGCGAGCCGCTGATTTTGAGTCTTCGAAGATGCGTCTGCTTGACGTGCCGGCTCACATCTATCGCCGCGCACTGTCAGACGTTTATCTTTGGATGAAGTATCGTTTGAAGAACGAGCCTGAGCTCGAGTTTCAGCACGAAGTCGAGCTCAGCTTTTTCTGGGGGTTCTTTCGCAAGCGTTTATCCGACCTTCGCCACAATAAGGCACAAGAAATACCAAAATGAATTCATCTTACGCGGTTCGCACTTCTATTTTGTTGTCTGTGGTTCTGCTACTTGCGATATCCGGTAGAGCCGCAGAGGTGCTCGATGGTTTTGTCTTAACGCAAGTCGCGACGGGAATGACGAGCGTGACACGGATGGAGTTGTTGCCGGACGGCCGCATACTCGTCTTGGAACAGGGCGGCAACATACGAGTTATCGAGGATGGTGTGCTTCGATCCACACCCTTTCTGTCCCTCGACGTCGACTCGTTTAGCGAGCACGGCTTACTCGGTATTGCGCTCGATCCGGCTTTTGAGACCAACCACTTCTTTTACGTTTACTACACAGCAAAGACTCCGGTGCTTCACAATCGCGTCAGCCGATTTACTGCCGGAGAAAGTGCTGATCCGGCAAGCGAAGTGGTGATCTTTGAGCTTGACGAATTGCACGGTGAACTGGGCTGGCATCAGGGTGGGAATCTTCGTTTTGGGCAAGACGGCAAGCTATACATTGCTGTCGGAGACGATCGAAACGGCGCCAATTCTCAAACTACCGCAAACCTGTTCGGCAAGATCTTACGCATCAACAGCGACGGCTCGATTCCGACCGACAATCCGTTCTATTCAACTACCACCGCTAACAATCGTGCGATTTGGGCGCTCGGACTGCGCAACCCTTACAGTTTCGCATTCAGCAGATTCGATGGCATCCGGATGCTCATCAACGATGTCGGCGAAGACACGTGGGAAGAGCTCAACCGCGGCGTGGCCGGCGCAAACTACGGCTGGCCTGAGACGGAAGGGTTCACGAACGATCCGCGCTTTATGAGTCCGCTGTTCGTTTACGGTCACGGCTTCGATAGCCAGGATCTTGGTTGCGCCGTCACCGCCGGTGCTTTTTACGATCCTCTGGTTTCGCAGTTTCCGGCGAAGTACCTCGGCTCATATTTCTACGCTGATTTCTGTGGAGGGTGGATTCGATCGCTGAATCTCACCGATCTGACAAGCGAAATCTTCGCTACCTTCTCGTACTATCCGGTGGATCTGAAAGTCGCGAGCGACGGAACGCTCTACTATCTCGAGCGTGGTCTTGATACCAATGTCGATGGCGCGGTTTTCAAGATTGAGTACACAAAGACGGAAGCACCGCATATCACTACGCAACCGGCGGATGCGACTGTTGCTGTGGGACAACCGGCGAGCTTCACCATCACGGCTTCCGGTGCGGCTCCACTGAGTTATCAATGGCAACGCAACAACGTAGACCTGATCGGTGAGAATTCACCGACGCTCAACATTGCCGCTCCCACGTTGTCGGATAACGGTGCGACGTTTGTTTGCGTTGTCTCGAATCAATATGGCAGTGTTTCGTCGCAATCCGCTGTGCTCACCGTTGTGGCTGGCAGTCCGCCGACCGCGACGATAACGCTTCCTGCAGTCAACACGACATATCGAGGCGGCGACGTCATTCAGTACGCCGGAACCGGCACCGACCCCGACGACGGCAATCTACCGGCGAGTGCTTTCACGTGGCAGGTCGATTTTCATCACGAAACGCATACGCATCCTTTCATCCCTGCGTTTTCAGGAACAACTTCGGGCCAGTTTACGATTCCAACCTCGGGTGAAACATCGGCGGATGTTTGGTATCGCATTCACCTGACGGTGAGGGATTCGAGCGGATTAACTCACACGGTCTTTCGCGACCTCCTTCCGGTAGTCGAAACGATCGATCTCGCCACCAATCCTGCAGGACTAAAAGTCAAGTTAGACGAGCAGCCGCAGGATACGCCGTTGAGCGTTTCGACGGTGGTTGGGGTTACGCGCACGTTGAGCCCAGTGTCGCCGCAACAGTTCAATGGTCACTGGTATGAGTTTGAGTCGTGGTCGGACGGCGGTGCGGCAACTCACACGGTGGATCATGGTGGAACGTTTGTCGCGAACTACCGGCTCGCGCCGACTGACCCTGACATAGTGTTGTACGCGTCGGAAGGAGTGCGCGCCGGAGATTACGAGGTGGTGAGTGATGCGACGGCCGCAGGAGGAGCGCGCTTGCATAATCCGGACGCTGGCGCCGCGAAACTGAGCAATGCGCTGGCGAATCCCGGGAGTTACGTCGAGTTGCCGTTTACGGCGCAGGCTGGAGTTGGTTACCAGCTGTGGATTCGCGGCAAGGCGCAGGACGACAGTCCTTACAATGATTCGATCTTCGTGCAGTTTGATGACAGTGTCGATGCACAAGGTATAGCGACGAGCCGGATCGGAAGCACAAGTTCTGAGGTAATCAACCTTGAGGATTGTTTTGGCTGCGGCTTGAGCGGCTGGGGCTGGCAGGACAACGGCTGGGGCGTGGGCGAGCTTGGCCCATTGGTTTACTTTGCGACGACGGGCGCGCACACGCTGCGGATACAACCGCGTGAAGACGGATTGTCGATCGATCAGATCGTTTTGTCGCCGCAGACATATCTGACGACAGCGCCCGGCGCTGTGCGCAACGACACTACGATTCTGCCCAAATCGGGCGGCGGCTCTCCAACGCCGACACCAACGCCGACACCAACGCCCACACCAACGCCGACGCCGACGCCGACACCAACGCCGACACCAACGCCGACACCAACGCCGACACCCAGCCCCTCACCAACACCGATCCTGGGCGTTCCTTCCGGAAGTTCAGTTGAGATCGTGAGTCCAGCGAACGTACGCGAGCTTCCATCTATCACTGCGAACGTTAAGTTCATTGCCACTACAGGACAACAGGGCGTTACAGCAGGAGATTGCCAGCAGGATACGGCGAGCGTCAATGTTTACTGTTTCGTCAACTTTACTAACGCCACGAACGGTTTTGTAGCCGCACAATTCTTAAGGGTCACTTCACCACCACAACCAACACCAACACCGACACCAACACCAACACCGACACCAACACCGACACCGACACCAACACCAACACCGACACCAACACCGACACCGACACCCACTCCAACACCCACTCCGACACCAACGCCGAGCGGGCCAACGGATGTAGTGCTCTACGCCTCGGAAGGTCTGCGCGTCGGAAATTACTTACTGGTGAGTGATGCGACAGCCGCAGGAGGTGCGCACCTACACAATCCGGATGCAGGCGCAGCGAAACTGACAAATGCGCTGGCGAATCCCGGCACTTACGTGGAATTGCAGTTTACCGCCCAGGCAGGAGTTGCTTACCGGTTGTGGATTCGCGGCAAGGCGCAGGACGACAGTCCCTACAACGACTCCATCTTCGTGCAGTTTAATGACAGTGTCGATGGACAAGGTATAGCGACGAGCCGCATCGGAACTACGAGCTCTGAGGTGATCAACCTCGAAGACTGTTTTGGTTGCGGCCTGAGCGGCTGGGGCTGGCAGGACAATGGCTGGGGTGTGGGCGAGCTTGGCCCATTGGTTTACTTCGCAACGAGCGGCACGCACACACTCCGGATTCAGGTTCGTGAAGACGGGCTGTCAATCGATCAAATCGTGCTGTCGCCGCAGGCATATCTAACGACGCCACCCGGCGCTGTGCGCAACGACACCACGATCCTGCCTAAATCCGGATCCCCATGAGCCTTTTTGTATTTCTTGTGCCTTTTTGTGTTATGCAACTCGACGTCGTCATCCCAACTTACAATCGCAGCGATTTGCTAAAAAAAGCGATCGACAGCTTGCTGCGTGCGCGAGTGCCCGCCGAGTTGACCGTGCGGATCATCGCAGTTGACAACAACTCGACTGACGACACCAAAGCTGTCATCAACGAAGTATCCGCACAGTCCGGCGGCCGCGTCTCATACGTCTTCGAAAAACGACAGGGAAGATCGCCGGCACTCAACGCAGGCATCGCCGCAGCCACCGGCGATCTGATCGGCTTCATCGACGACGACGAGGAGATCGACGAGTCGTGGTATGAGACAATCCTTTCAGCCTTCACCAGCAACCAGGTCGATTTTATCGGCGGACCGTACGTGCCGCGTTTCGAAAGCGAGGTTCCGAATTGGCTGCCGAAAGATTACGGCGCGGCGGTGGGAATTGTTGACGGCGGCGACAAGATGGTGCCGTTTGATCAGTCGTATCCGGGAATCCTGATGGGCGGCAACGCAGTTTTCACTCGCGAGACACTGCAACGCGTTGGTCCATACTCGACGGCGCTCGGTCGCAGCGGTAAGCGGTTGTTGTCGTGCGAAGATGAAGACATGTATCAACGGTTGCGAGCCGCGGGCGCGCGCGGACTCTATTTGCCGCAATTGATCGTCTACCATTTCATCCCGCGCGAGCGACTGACCAAACGCTATCATCGCTCGTGGTGTTTCTGGCAAAGTGTTTCTTTCGCGGTTATGGATCGGATTCGTCCGCAGCCAACGCGGTACGTTTGGGGCGTACCGCGATATTTTTACGGTCGTGCCTTCCGCGGGATGTTGCAGCTCGCGAATGTGCTTAACCGAGAGCCCGGGTCGCGCTTCTCGAATGAGCTGCCGTTGTGGGAACTGGTGGGTTTCTTTTATGGTAAGCACTTTTACCGCCCCGACAGTTGAGATAACGGGCTTTTACCGAACGTCTGGTTTAGCCTGCGGAGCTTTTACCGAACGTCTGGTTTAGCCTGCGGAGCTTTTACCGAACGTCTGGTTCAGCCTACGGAGCTTTTACCGAACGTCTGGTTTTAGCCTGCGGAGCTTTTACCGAACGTCTGGTTTTAGCCTGCGGAGCAGGCGTAAGCATAAAGCCTAGGGTGTAGCGAGGCTTTGCGAGCGCAACCCTAGGTCAACGTGGATTGAAAAATTTCAAGCCCGCGAATGCGGGCGACAGAACAAATGTGGCGAAGATGCCAACAAAATTGCAGCGCACGGACTGCCGCCCACTTCATAGGCTCGAAATTCTATTGCTTCTAGTTCCTGGGGTTCCGCGAGCAAGCTCGCTCCACCCCAGGCTTTATGCTTACGCCTGCTCCGCAGGCTAAACCCAGGTTTTATGCTCGCGCCTGCTCCGCAGGCTAAAACCAGGCTTTATGCTTGCGCCTGCTCCGCAGGCTAAAACCGACTTTTCGGGCAAAGCCGATTTAACGATTTAACGGAACGTTTCGCATATTTGGCCTTTACATAAATATATGTGCGGTATCGCGGGATTCATTGATTTTTGGGACAGAAACGGTAACGACTCGTTCGAGCGCGGGCGGCTGCTGAAGAGCATGTGTGACGTCATCAGGCACCGCGGTCCTGACGACGAAGGGTTTCTTTTGAAAGACGGGGTCGCACTTGGTATGCGGCGGCTCTCGATCATCGATCTTGCCGGTGGTCACCAACCGATCTCAGGTGAAGACGGCTCAGTGACCATCGTCTTCAACGGAGAGATCTACAGCTTTCAGGAACTGCGCTCGGAACTGGAAAAGCGCGGTCACACCTTTAAGACCAACTCCGACACCGAAGCGATCGTTCACGCGTACGAGGAATACGGACCAGCTTGCGCCGATCACCTTCGCGGAATGTTTGCCTTCGCAATTTGGGACGACAGGAAACGCGAGCTTTACATCGCGCGCGATCGCGTCGGCAAGAAGCCGCTCTATTACACCGTGACGCCCGGACAGACACTGGTGTTTGGATCCGAGATCAAGTCGATCCTCGAACATCCTGACGTAACGCGCGAAATAAATCTCGAAGCGCTCGATGCGTATTTCACGCTGGGCTACATTCCCGATCCGCTCACGATATTCCAGAACGTTCACAAGCTTCCGCCGGGGCACTACCTGACCTTCTCGGCGGGTCGAGTTGCAATTCAACAGTATTGGGATTTCAAGTTCGAGCCTGCCGCATCGCGCAAACCCGAAGACTACATGGAGGAGTTACGCGCGCTGCTGAACGAATCAGTGCGTTTGCGTCTCATCTCCGACGTTCCACTCGGCGCGTTTCTCTCCGGCGGAGTGGACTCCAGCACAGTCGTTGCGCTTATGGCCCAGCACATGAATCAGCCGGTGAAGACGTTTTCGATCGGATTTCATGAAGACAGCTACAACGAACTGAAGTACGCGCGACTGACAGCGAAAAAACTCGGCACGGACCATCACGAGTTCTTCGTCACGCCGCAAATCTGCGACATCATCAACGATCTCGTTTGGCACTTCGACGAGCCATTCGCGGATCCTTCGGCGATACCGACGTTCATGGTCTCGAAACTCGCGCGCGATCACGTGACCGTTGCTTTGTCAGGTGATGGTGGCGATGAGTTGTTCGCGGGTTACACGCACTACGTGGTTCAGGAAAGTCGTCGCGCGTTTTCCGCCGCGCTGCCCAAAGCACTGCGTGAAGGCGTGATGCGGCCGCTGAGTTATCGTTTGCCGCATGGCGCCTGGGGACGCAATTACCTTCACAACATCTCACTGGATCCGATCGATCGTTATCTCGACAGTCTTTCCTACTTCACGGAACTGAACAAGGAATCGCTTTACACGAGCGACTTTCGGAGACAACTGCGCGCCAAAAATTGGGTGGCCCGCAGCTTCCGAGACTATGCCGCGCGCGTGAAAACAAACGAGCCGCTCGATCAGTTACTTTACATCGACGGCAAGTCTTACTTACCTGGCGACATTCTGACGAAAGTCGATCGCATGAGCATGGCGACGTCTCTCGAGGTGCGCGTGCCGCTCCTGGACCACAAGCTGATCGACTTTGTCACGAAGGTGCCCGCATCGTTGAAACTGGCAGGCACTGAGACAAAACAATTACTGAAACGAGTTGCGAGAGATCTGATCCCGGCGGAAATCCTCGACCGGCCCAAGCAGGGTTTTGGAATGCCGCTCGAAGAGTGGATCAATCGTCAACTGCGCGATCAGATCCGCGAGATCTTGCGCGAACCTCGCACGCGACAGCGCGGTTACGTCAATCCAGACTACGTCGATCTAATACTCGACGAACATCACAAAGGCCGCCGCGATCACTCGCAGCCTCTCTGGTCGTTGTGGATATTAGAGTTGTGGCACCGTCGATACATCGACGATGCGGCGCGTCATACTGAATCCAAAGAGCATAGTACCTTGCCCGTGACTGTCGGCTGATGACGGAGCAAGTCGATAAACCCACCCTGCTCAGAATCGGCTTGATAATCGATTCCTTTACTCAGCCTCGCTGGGTGCGGCAGTGTCTTGAAAAGATCCGCGCGGCAGGTGTGGCCAGCTTCGAGGCGGTCGTGAAGGTGCCTCAGGTTGAACGACGTGAAGGACCGCTGCTTTACAAGCTCTACAACCGGCTCGATCGCAGCGTGTTCCCGGCGACGCCCGACGCGTTGGAGCTAGTCAGCGTTGAGGAACTAATTGATACTGCACCCGCAGCGTCCTTGGATGACTTGGAGAAATTGAATCTCGACGTGCTGCTGAACTTTGGTCCATCCGAGTGGAATGTGAAACTCGCCGGCTCGGCGAAGTATGGCGTTTGGTTCTACGTGTTTGGGACCAGCGAAAAAACTCCACCCGGGCTGAGAGAAGTGATGACTCAAAACCCGATCGCGGTCTCGTCGCTCAGGTCTATGAGTGGACAACCGCCCGCAGAACAGATCATCTATAAGTCGACTTCGCCCACGCTGAGTCGCTTCTCCGTTGGCTTGAACAACAACTCTTGTTACTGGAAATCGGCAGCATTCGTAGCGCGCAGTCTTGTCGATCTGCACGAGAGTCATGACGTCAACGCCACCGAGATCAGTCAGAGCACCGATAGCTCCGTTCAGCCTTCGACAAATGCAGCGATGGGAGCGATGTTTCTCAAACTTTCCGGTCGCGCGGCGTCTCGCGTGCTGGAAAAACTGTCATCGTTCGAGCAGTGGATTCTCGCGTATCGCATCAAGCAAAGCGAATTCAAATATCTCATTCCTCCTGCCGATCGCTTCTGGGCGGATCCGTTTCCGATCAAAGTCGGTGAGAAGTACTACATCTTTTTCGAAGATTATGTGAATAGCGCAGGCCGGGCACACATCGCAGTCATTGAAGTGGATCAAAATGGAATTGTCAGTGGTCCAACGGAAGTATTGAAGCTCGACTGTCACCTGTCTTATCCGTTTGTGTTTGAATGGCGCGGCGACTACTACATGATTCCTGAGACCGGCGACAAGAATGAGGTCGCGCTTTATCGTTCCGTCTCTTTTCCGTTTGACTGGCAGCTCGAACAGGTGCTGCTCGAAGCAAAGTGTCCGCTCGATGCGACGCTGATTGAGGTAAACGGTAAGTGGTGGATGTTTGTGAATATACAGGAGGAAGGCGTCCTGGTTAACTGGGATGAGTTGCACCTGTATTACTCAGGCAGTCTGCTCGGACCGTGGAAGCCGCACGCTCGCAATCCGGTGATTTCCGATGTCAGATCCGCGCGGCCCGCCGGCCGGCTCTTCTGGTCTAACAATGTTCTATACCGGCCAGGCCAGGACAGCTCGATGCGTTACGGCTACGCGACGACCATTAGCAGAATCGACGCTCTCAGTCCGACAGAATACAGTGAAACGGAAGTCGCTAAGGTTCTTCCTGACTGGGACAAAGATGTGATTGGGGTTCATACTGTGAACACACTCAACGAAATCACGGTCATTGATTGTCTGACGAAAAGAAGACGTTTTGGCGCTCGCACGCCCCATCCGCCCAAGGGCTCGCTAGATCTTCTATCGTTCGGCTAACATAGTTAAGCTGGCTTTGCACGAAAAATCTGCTTAGCCTGCGGAGCAGGCGCAAGCATAAAGCCTGGGGTGGAGCGAGGCTTTGCGAGCGAAACCCCAGGTATCTAAGCACAACAAGTTTTCAAGCCCGCGAATGCGGGCGACAGAACCAATGCCGCGAAGATGCCGACAATTTGCAGCGCACGGACGGCCGCCCATTTCATGGGCTCGAAATTCCATTGCTTCTAGTTCCTGGGGTTTCGCTCGCAAAGCCTCGCTCCACCCCAGGCTTTATGCTTGCGCCTGCTCCGCAGGCTAAGCAGATTTTTCGTGCAAAGCTAGTTAAGCCCTCTGATGGCGGTAGCAAAGTCAAAGTAAACGGAGTTCTTGGTTGGAGCAAACCGCAAGACCCCTCGTCAGTGTCATAGTTCCTGCGTATGAAGTCTCCGAGTTTATCGGCGAGGCGCTCGACTCCGTGTTGGCACAAGCCTTCACCGACTACGAGATCATCGTCGTCAATGACGGCTCACCCGATACTGAAGCTCTCGAACGCGCGCTTGAGCCTTACATGTCGCGCATCGTTTATCTCAAACAGGAGAATCGCGGCGTCAGCGCAGCGCGCAACAGTGGTATCGCAGCAGCGCGCGGGTCGCTGATCGCCTTTCTCGACGGCGACGACACCTGGCTGCCGAACTATCTCGAAGTGCAGGTGGCACGAATACAAGCCGACCCCACGATCGACGTGCTTTATCCAAACGTGATGATGTTCAGCGATTCCTCGGAATCCGGTGAAGAGTTCATGACGGCCTGCCCGTCGAGCGGCGAGGTCACTTTTGAACGACTGCTGCTCCAGGAGTGCAACGTCTCAAATTGTTCGATTGCTCGCCGCGAAACGATTGTTCGTGCCGGACTCTTTGACGAATCGTTACGGAGCGGTGAAGACTTCGATCTGTGGCTGCGCGTTATCAAACACGGTGGACGCATCGCATATCATCGAGACGTGCTGGCGCGTTACCGGCGGCGGCCGGGCAGTCTCACCGCGGATCCGATCTCGCTCAGCCAGCACGTCCTTCGTGTCCTTGAAAAAGTTAAGCAGACGACAACGTTGACGTCTTCGGAGCAAGCGATCGTGGATCTTCAGCAACGACGCTTCCAGGCGTTGTTGAAATTTCACGAAGGGAAACGCGCGTTCTTCTCGGGCGACACCGCCGGCGCGATTCATGGATTGACCGAGGCAAACCGATTTTTCCGTAATCGCAAGACCGCAATTACAGTGATGATGTTACGCATCGCGCCACGACTCCTGCTTCGCGCTTACGACTTACGCGATCGTCTTTACTTTCGCATGATTACGAAATACTGAAAGATACGCGCCCACGTCTCGCATAAATGCCTAAGCCCAGCGTCCTACAAATTTTTCACGGCTTTATAGAAGGCGGGTCGGAACGTCAAATGATCCAAATGACGAAGCTGCTGCACGAGAGCGGCGCCTACGACGTGCACGTCGCGACGCTAGGTATTCAGGGCGTCCTGAGATCTGAAATGGAGCGCCTCGGGTTGCCAATAAACGAATTTCCACTGACGAGCTTTTATGATGCAAACATGGTCCGGCAAACGCGCCGGTTTGTTTCCTACTTAAAAAAGCACCAGATAAAAATTGTTCACTCGCACGATTTCTATTCGAACGTCTTTGGAATTACTGGATCGGTACTCGCCGGCACTCCCGGAAGGATCGCATCGAAACGTGAAACCACCGGCATGCGCACTCCTGCGCAAACGATTGTCGAGCGATACGCCTTTCGCCTGGCCCATGCAGTAGTGGCTAACGCGGTAGCAGTGAAAGAACACTTGATCAAACTAGGGGTGAGCAGCAACAAGATCGCACTTATCTACAACGGCATCGACCTCTCGCGCTTTAATCGAAACGGCCAGCCGGGGGAAGTGCTTCAGCGCCTGAACCTCACTGGTATTCAAGGCCGGCCCGTAATCACGATGGTGGCGAACTTCGAACACAGAGTCAAAGATCATCCGATGCTGCTGCGCGCGGCACAGCGTGTCAAATCAGAAGTTCCGGAAGCAGTCTTCGTCATTGCCGGCGAAGGCGAGTTGCGACCGGAAATAGAAAAACTCGCGGCAGAACTTGGTTTAAGAGACACATGTTTGTTTATTGGCCGTTGCGCCAGTGTGCCGGATCTTTTGGCGGCTTCGGATATTTGTGTGTTGAGCTCGCAGGCTGAGGGTTTTTCGAATGCCATTCTTGAATACATGGCTGCGGGACGCCCAGTGGTTGCTACGGACGTCGGAGGCGCGAGCGAGGCGATTATCGAAGGAGAAACCGGACACTTAATCAAAGCCGGAGACGATCGTGCGATGGCGGAGCACCTCATTTCGTTACTAAAAGATCCCAACCGAAGACGCACGCTGGGATTGAATGGACGACGCCTGGTCGAACAACGATTTTCCTGCGAGGCCCGACTGGCAAACACATCCGCGCTCTACCAAAAATTTTTGAATTGAGCCACAAAGACCCACAACCGGCACCAGCGCCCGTGCGAGTCTTAATTATCGCGGCCTCGTTGGACATACTCGGCGGACAGGCAGTTCAGGCTGAACGCCTCCTTCGACATTTAGAAAACGAACCTTCCGTTCGAGTTTCCTTCGTGCCGATCAACCCTAGACTTCCCGGCAGACTGAGAAAGCTGCAATCGATCAAGTATGTTCGCACCGTTACCACTTCAATTCTTTATTGGCTGAAGCTGCTGCGACAGGTGCCGAAGCATGACGTCATTCATATCTTCTCTGCTGCGTACTTCTCATTTTTCATTGCTCCGACTCCCGCGATATTAATAGGCAAACTGTGCGGTAAGAAGATCCTGCTCAACTATCACAGCGGAGAAGCTGAAGGCCACTTGCGGAAGTATCGGCGTTCGACGAAGTGGATGTTCAACCTGGCTGACAAAGTAGTTGTGCCTTCAGAATTCTTAGTGAGGGTATTTGCCAGGTTTGGAATCGATGCATCTGCGATCTTCAATATCATCGATTTGGATCAATTTGAGTTTCGCGAGCGTACACCGCTGCGTCCGGTGTTTCTCTCGAATCGCAATCTCGAAGCCCACTACGGCGTCGACTGCGTGTTGCGCGCGTTCGCACTCATTCAACAACAGATTCCCGAAGCGTCGCTGACAGTCGTCGGTAATGGCAGCCAGCGTCAAGCCCTCGAGACTCTCAAAAGCGAACTCAATTTGCAGCACACCTCTTTTACTGGACGCGTCGAGCACGAAGAGATCTACCAGTACTACTCAGCATCAGACATATTTCTCAACGCCTCAAGGATCGATAACCAGCCGCTGTCTCACATCGAGGCGTTCGCTTGCGGCTTGCCGGTGGTAACGACCGGAGCCGGTGGAATTCCTTACATCGTCACGAATGAACAAACAGGCTTTGTTGTTCCTGTGGACGACTGTGCGGCATTGGCGGACCGCGCCCTTGAGCTACTTACGCGGCAGAATTCTGCCAGTGCCATGATCCAACGAGCGCGAGCTGAATGTGCGAGGTATACCTGGGAAGTTGTTTGCGATCAATGGCTGCATTTGTACCGCGATATGGTCCAAAAATAATCTCACTGAAAGCAAAATAGAATATTGGACCGGGCAAAAAGGGGCGCTCGAAAAAAAACCTTTACAGCCTCACGATCGGATGTTAGGTTTTTCACGTCTGAGTGGAACGGGTTCTATTTCCACCTCCGTCGTCAAAAAGTGAGCAATAGGTATTGTCCACGACCCCCTTTGACGATCCCGTCTTTTTAAATCAGCAAAAACAACCCGGCCAACCAAACTGAAAGGAGAAGTAGGTTGAGCAATAGGAAACTGACCTGTTTGTACGCTACCCTTCTATCCCTCGTAATTCTAATCTTAATAAATACCCCTGCCGGTAAAGCTGAAGCTCCCCCGTTAACCCCGTTCTCTGTTCCGCTCCGAGTTATGAGCTGGAACATACAATTCGGAGAGGGAACTGATGCGATCAATAATTACGATCGCACTTCATCGTGGATTGCTTCGATCGATCCCGATCTCGTCGGTCTTTGTGAAGTGCCGGCGGACGCTGTACCAATCCTGGTCGCGCTGTTAACGCAGAAGACCGGTCATGTGTGGTTTCCGCATTTCGTCCCGAAATATATCGGCACCGACGAAGGCAATCTCATTCTGTCGCGCTACGCTTTTGTCGGAGTCAATGGGCGATTTCTGAGTGCAAACCGCTCGGTTGCGCAGGTGACAGTCAACGTCAGTGGACAAAATGTAAATTTCTTTGCCACACATCTCGACGATGCGGCTTCATCGAATCGTGTTGTCGAAGCCGGAGAACTGAAAAGCTTTGCTGCAAACTTTTCGGAGCCACGCATTATTACCGGCGATTTCAACGGCGGTCCTGACACTGCCGAGGCGCTCGCTATGACCGACAGTTACGCCGACTCGTGGAACGAGGCAATGAACGGCGGTACGGCTTCGGCATATCCTGATAATCCAGTCGGCATGCACACTCGAACGCGACGCGGACGAATCGATTACGTGTTCTACTCGCGTTCACTGCTCGCAGTGAATACGGTGAGAATTCCCGATAGCCGCGATCTAAACAATCAAAACGTAGTGATCAGGCTGGGAACACTCGACGACAAAGGTGTCCGGCCATCGGATCATAACTGTGTCGTTGCCGATCTTGCTCTCAGTGTCGACGGAACAACGCCAACCCCGACACCAACACCAACTCCGACTCCGACCCCGACTCCAACGCCAACACCATCGGCTCCCCTACTACTCACCGACAGTTTGACAGGACGTGGTCTCGCACTACATTCCACGTTGTTCACGCGAGATCCGTTTTGGATCACATCGCCGTTGAATCCTGGTACCGACAAGCGTACGCGCGTCATGCTCTTTGGTATCAATATCAACTTGTCGTCCGGTGAGACTGCCTCCGCAGTCAGCGCAAGAGCGGTGAGCTCATCCGGCGGCGTTTACGATCTGCCGGTGGAGTACGTGGAGGTTGTGCCTGGATATGATTGGTTAAAGGGGGTGACGGTGAGATTACCGGAAGATTCGTCGCTTCAGGGAACTGTTTCAGTCAGTGTGACTTTGCATGGAGTGACGAGCAACAGCGTCACGTTGCTAATCGCGCCGCCATAAAACTTTCGCCACAAAGAAGCACAAGAAGGAAACAAAAGGTGTGCCTCTTGTGCTTCTTTTGTGCTTCTTTGCGGGGAAGTGTTGCGATCCTCTTGCGACGATGTTGTTTTCTTGCACGAGTTCGTTAGAATTTTGACACATTCTCGCGAGCCGTGATAGGGTATGGACCGTCGAGCTGGGGGTGGGGTTCACGATGTTGGGCAACTGGTGCGGCAATTGTTTTTTGTCGGATAACACCTCAGCAATTCGGGTTAGAACAACGTTCCATCCGTTCTAACCTCTCGAGATCTCAGAGTCATCGAGATCGATAACACTAAAACTTGGCGTTCGACTTCAGGCACGCTGCTAAGTCGGGGCTAAATCTGTTCGTGCACTGATCTGCTCTGCCTTTTACTACGTTGAGCAGCAGTCGGATCTTCGTGCGTTTGTGTTTGTCCCGACACCAACTCAGCTAGCTACAGAAGGGAGAATCTATAAATTGTTACTTCGACCGATTCGTTTTCTTTCTGCACTGATCTTCGCATTCATTTTTCTTGGTCTTGTTCATTCTGTCTCCGCTCAAAGTATTGTCCTGTACGCATCGCAAGCTACGGTGAAAGTCGGTAATTGGACCATCGTGTCTGATTCCACTGCTGCTGGAAGTATCAGGTTAGCCAATCCCGATCAGGGTGCGGCCAAGATTGTCACCCCCGCCGCTGCGCCGGCAAGTTACGTTGAGCTTTCATTCTTTGCTAATGCCGGCCAGCCGTATCACTTGTGGATGCGAGGCAAGGCCCAGGGTGACTCTCCATACAACGACTCTGTTCATATTCAGTTTTCTGGCAGCGTCACCAGCACAGGCTCGCCTGTCTATCGCATCGGCACTACGTCCAGCACCGAATACAACCTGGAGGATTGTTTGGGCTGTGGTGTTCAAGGCTGGGGTTGGCAAGACAATGGCTGGGGCAGTCTTGGACCAGACATCTACTTTCAAACCACCGGCACGCAAACAATTCGCATTCAACCACGAGAGGATGGTCTATCGATCGATCAGATCGTTCTCTCACCGAGTACTTATCTGTTCAGCGCGCCCGGATCACTGAAAAATGACTCCGTTATCCTGACGCAAACCGGCGGCGCGCCTGCACCGACACCAACACCAACACCAACACCAACTCCAACTCCAACTCCGACACCAACGCCAACACCACTCTTGGGCGTTCCTTCCGGAAGCTCAATTCAGATCGTGAGTCCGGTGAACGTGCGAGATCTCCCATCCATCACTGGGAACGTTAAGTTCATTGCCACTACAGGACAACAAGGCGTTACAGCAGGGAGTTGCCAGCAGGATACGGCGAGCGTCAACGTCTACTGCTTCGTCAACTTTACTAATGCCACAAACGGCTACGTAGCCGCCCAGTATTTAACAGTTACTGCCGGGCCTGCGCCGACGCCAACGCCGACGCCAACACCAACGCCTACGCCCACACCGACACCAACGCCTACACCGCAGGCAAATAAGCCGCCTCAGGTGAGCATCTCCGCGACTCCAACCTCCGGAGGGAGTCCGCTGTTCGTCAGTTTCAGTTCGTCAGCAAGCGATCCTGATGGCTACATTGCCAATTACTATTGGCAATTTGGCGACAACACCACGTCAAATCTTCCGAATCCGACGCATACATATTCGTCGGCTGGTTCATACCCAGTCTATCTGACTGTTTGGGACAACAGTGGCGCTATGGCGACGGCGAACGTGCAGATAAATGTCAGCACGCCGCCGGCAACGACTCAACTCAAGGTTTTGAGTTGGAACGTAAGCTTTTCGGAAGGTACGGATGGGATTTACAACTGGGATCGGATAGCGACGTATCTCGCCAATTTCAACGCCGATCTGATGGCGTTATGCGAGGTTCCACCGGATAACATCAGCACTCTCGTGAGCTTGTTAACTCAAAAGACCGGGCGCACGTGGTACTGGTACTGGTCCGCAAAAGCTCCGGGCATACAGGAAGGTAACCTGATACTCTCGAAGTATAGTTTCGTGAGCACCAGCTTGCGTTATCTAAGTTACGAGAGATCGGTTGCGCAGGCGACAGTGAACGTGAATGGAAAGAATGTAAATTTCTTCGCCACACATCTTGATAACAATTATTCAAGTTACCGTTATCAGGAAGTGACGGAGTTGCAGAGTTTCGCATCGGGCTTTGCCGAACCACGAATCGTCTGTGGTGACTTCAATGCTGGTCCTGATTTGTCGGAGACGATCCACATGTCGGAGCTTTACTATGACAGTTGGCTTGAGGCGATGAATATCGGCACTGCGGTCGCTTATCCGGACAATCCGGTTTACCTGCACACGCGCACTCGTCGAGGAAGGATCGATTACGTGTGGACATCGCGTGGCGCAGGCAATCTGGTAATCAAGAGCACTCAAATTCCCGACGTGCGCGATCTGAACAATCCGAACGTGGTAATCTACCTTGGTACGCTTGACGATAAAGGGGTGAGGCCCTCCGATCACAACCCAATGATCGCGTTTCTCGAACTTCGTTAGCTTCGCCACAAAAAAGCACAAAGGAACAAAAAGGCACAAAAACCACAAAGGCAGGAACCGTCATAGTTCCTGCCTTTTGTGCTTTTTTGTATTTCTTGTGTTTCTTCGTGGCGGAGCGAAGCGAAGCTACGGTTTGGCCGCTTTGAAGTTGTCGAAGATGACTGTGCCCGGACTGGCGCCTTCAATGCGCCACGTGCCTGCCTTCAACTCAAACAAAACTGAGCTCAGGGGCACTGCTGAAGTATTCCACGGTTCAGCATACAGCAGCGTCCACGTGCCAGGCGTTCCCGCATTCGACGGCGCCGTCTCGAACACGACCTGTCCTGAGATCGCGTCGTGACGTATTCGCCAGAACGCGTGGTTAGTGGCGTTGAAGCTCGTGGTGAGCATCGTCGTCTTAGCACCGCCGATCTTCTTCTGCACGATCAAATTTCCCGACTCCAGATACATGCGATAGCAATTGTCGACACTTTGACCGAGCGTGTAGAAGGCGTCGCCCGCAGTCAGCGCATTTGGCCCTTGCACGATCTGCACGTAGGCGTACGCGCCGGTGAAATCAAACGCGGCTTGCGATCGAATGCCGTTGTAGTGAGAGCCGTCAACGTTCTGTTTCAGCGGTCCGATCGCGAACGTTGAAGTCTCAGTGAGTGCTACGGTCGAGTCAGTGAATCCGCTAAACAGATTGTTGGCGAGCCACTTCGTAGTGTTCAGGGATGCGTCGTTGAAATCGTCGCTGAGGAGAATGGTCTCACCGCCTGGAGGTGCATTGTAGGTGAAAGCATTCAGCATGCTGCCGCTCTGACCATTCGAGTTGGTTACAACCACGTCGACGGTGCCGGCGGCATGGGCAGGCGTGACAGCAGTGATCGTCGTGCTGTTGCTTACCACTACATTGGTAGCCGCAGTTCCGCCGACAGTCACCGTGGCGCCGGCAGCGAAGCCGGTTCCGGTAATGGTGATCGAAGTTCCACCGGCAGTTGGTCCAGATGTTGGATTCACGCCGGTCACGGTCGGCGCAGGCGCTGCTGCGTACGTGTAGCCATTTGTGCTGGTTGCATTCTGGCCACCTGGATTAGTAACGACGACGTTGACTGCTCCACTCGCATGCGCCGGTGTCACGGCAGTGATGGTTGTGCTGCCCAGGACGTTTACATTTGTCGCTGCCGTGCCGCCGAAGGTCACGGTTGCGCCCGCAGCGAAGCCGGTGCCGGAGATCGTAACGGTCGTTCCACCAGCTGCTGGACCAGACGTCGGCGAGAGACCGCTGATCAGCGGCGCCGTGTTCGGAGTAGTCGTAAAGAACTCCGCCATGTTTGGCGCCGTCGCTGCAGCTCCCGGATAGGTGCTCAAACCCAGTGCTTCGCCGACCGTGCGCAGCAGACTTTGATGTTGATAAAGAGTGCTCGATTGGAAGGCTTGGTTCGCCTTTGAACTGATGACGACTGTGATGACGTGACCGCCACCGTTCTGCGTATCGGTATCAAGTGACTCATCGAAAGTAATCACGAGCAAACCGTTTTGCCGGAACGACGCGCTCGCAATCAATGGATCGATGTTGGCCTGGAGCCACTGATCGGCTGTGGTCAGCTTATCGGCGTTCGTACAGCTTGGAATCGACGGCGGACAGTCATGGGAGTTGTCGTACTGATTCGGAATTATGAACGAGTAGTTTGGCAACTGACTGTTGGCCATATCGATTGCAAACTGCGAAAACGGGACGATGTTGTTGGCTTGCGCCTGACCTACGACGTCAGAGAGATATGCGAACGGATTGTGCCGTTTGACATACGGATATTGATCGCCGCCGGTATAGCCGATTGATGGCAGGTTTTCCGCGTAAGCTCTCCAGCTCTTTCCGGCCAGGTTGAGTTGACGGACGATGTTGTCTGCCGTCACTGTGCCGGCGAAGTTGCTGTCGTCGGTGATGTCTTGTCCGGTTGTTAACCAGAAATAGTTTCCGATCGACGGATGAGTGTTGGCGAAGTAGTTGACCGCCAATCCGTAGCGATTGGCGAGCTTGTTCAGGAACGGCATGCCGCCGGTCGCATTCGCAAAGCTCTGATTTTCGAGCGCCACAATGAACACGTTACTAAATGCCGGTACCGCAGGTTGCGGCGTCGGAGTTGGTGTTGGCGTTGGCGTGGGAGTCGGAGTTGGCGTAGGCGTCGGCGTCGGTGTCGGAGTAGGCGTTGGCGTAGGCGTCGGTGTGGGAGTAGGCGTTGGAGTTGGCGTCGGAGTAGGAGTAGGAGTAGGAGTAGGAGTAGGGCTTGGACCACCTCCATCCGACTTTGCCAGAATCGTGTTGTCGTTCTTCAAAGTGCCCGGAGCAGTGTTGATATACGTCTGCGGTGAAAGCACGATCTGATCGAGCGACAGACCATCTTCTCTCACCTGAATTCGCAGCGTATGTGAGCCGGTTGTCGAGAACCTGATTAGTGGTCCAAGCACGCCGACTCCCCAACCATTGTCCTGCCAGCCCCAGCCTTGAATACCGCATCCGGAACAGTCTTCGAGATTGTACTCAGTCGCGGCCGTAGTGCCGATTCGAAAGACCGGATTACCGCTGCCGTCAACACTGTCAGAAAACTGAACGAAGACAGAATCGTTGCCCCAGAAATCATTCTGCGCCTTGCCACGCATCCACAGACGATAATTCGTTCCCGCTTGAGCGTTGAACGTCATTTCGAAATAGTCTGTTGGACTGGCAAGCGCGGTCGTTCGCTTCGGAGCCCCGGCGTCAGGGTTGGCAATGCGGTTTCCACCTGCGGCGGTGGCATCCGCGACGACAAACCATTGCCCGACTTTCACCGCCGCTTCGGATGCCCACAAAATGACGTCGCCGGCAGCAGGTGGTGGCGGCGCAGGCGTAGTTGCACTCGCACCGTTACTGTACGGTGAAAACCCGCCGCTATTCAGTGCGCGCACGCGATAAAAGTAAGTTGTTTGTGCAGTCAGTGCGGAATCCGAATAGGTCGTCTGATTAGCACCGGGCTGGGCGATCTCCACCCAGCCAGTCGAGCCGTTCGGACTTCTTTCAACTCGAAATCCTGTCTCACCAGCAACATCGTTCCACGCGAGATTGATTTGCGTCGGCGAAATAGCGGTGGCCGTCAATCCTGCCGGAGCTGAGGGTGCTGCCACATTTCCTGTGGTTGTGAAACTCCAAACCTGACCAGTGGCGGTTTGATTCGCCATCGTCTTGCTGACGATCTTCCAGAAATAGGTTGTGCCAGGCTGAAGCGCGACCGGGATCGTGTACGACTCCATCTGTCCATCATCAACCGAACCGGTATCCAACAGCGGCTGTCCCGGTTGAGCACCGCTCTGCCACGTACTCGCATCCGCGACGTACAGCGGCGGATTCGGTGTCGTGCCGAAATAGATGTCGTATTTGTGCGCCCACGGACCACCTTCCCACTGCAACGTCAGGGTTGTAGGTTGCGCGATGGCAGAGTTGGCCGGAGCAACGTAGCTCGGCTGATCGGGCGGCAAGGGAACGAACGGTTGATTTTCCGTCGTCGAATTCCACTTGCGCTCAAACTGATTGACGAACCAGGTGAAGAACCAGGCTTTCGTGGTGAAATAGTTATGCTCCTGCTGGTAGTTTGCCGATGGACCAGTCCAGTTTGACGAGCCGAAGATAGTCATCCCCTGGCTGTACAGAAGCACAGACTTCTGGTGATTGAGTCCCAGGTGCTTCCGCATCTTGATCTGAACGCCGCCCATGTACATCCGGTCGATGTTCCAGGCGTCCCATTGCCGTGCCAGATTGCGATACTCGTCGGGCTCGTGGATCAAACGAACCGGGATTCCGCGAGCCACCGCGGCAATCGTCATATCACTGAATGCCTGGTTGGTGATGCGATACATGATCGTATCGATCTTTTGGGTTTCCGCGTAGACGCGCTGCTGCGTGCGTGCCAGATAGTCCTGGCTGCCGTCGGCTGTTGGTGGAAAATTGAGTTCAGGATCGATGGGAAAGGTCGGATATTTGCGCGTCAGCGGCCCAGTGATGTTGGCGTAGTTTCCGTAATCGACCGTGTTGGTCCAAACGTCGTCATACTTGGTCTTAAAGCTCTGTATCAGCGAGACGTCGTCGGTGAAATAGATTGCTTCGTCGAAGTAGTTGACGTATGGAACGTCCGGAACAAAGAAATTGCCGGAATAATTGGCGCCACTGAACTCGAGCTTGTTCTGGCCGACGAACAGCATCAGCTTCCAGTGCAGGATGCCGTCGGTCAGTTTGTAACGCATCGGAATACCGGCGTCGCGCAGCATGTTCAGCACGTCTTCATTGCCTGCGTAAGTCGGATTCGCGCGCGGGTCAACCAGCACGCGAACAGGAACGCCGGCTTTGAACTTATTGATTATCTTCGTCGCGTAGGAAGAATCCTGCATGAACCAGAACGCGACGTCGATTCCCTGGGTCTCTGCGTCGATCAGTTGCCACAAAGGCGTGCGGCAGTCTTCAAAAGCCGTATCGCACAGCCGCTCCTGGGCGTGAGTGTTAACAACTGGTAACAGTATGAGAGCCAGAACTAACGAAATGAATAGCCTGGGAACGAGCATAAGTTCTTAAATCGAGCCTGAATGAAATTAGAAACGCTTAGTATCCCGAACTGGTCCAAAGGTTCACTGATGAAAAGGGCACACTCCAGCCGGGGAGACTTGAAGACGCGGCATTACCCTCTACATTCAATTAAGGAAACGCACAAACCGACACTTTTTCCGTTCACCACGAAAAAATCCAGTGAGCGAAAACCGTTTTCGACCTGCTGGTTTGCCGGCATTGTACAGCAAAAATCACGCCGTGGCCCGAGACGTCGAACCCTCAACTTTGCCAAAGACCATACAAGTGAACCTGAGTGCCGCCTGTCTTGTATTCGGACAAGAGTCCCGTTTTTGGAATGTATGAGTACATCAGCCTTTTCTGCTTCTTTGTGGCCTTGAGGCAAGGCTTTAGTATCTATGTGATAAAGTTCACCGTGATGAAGTTTTCTGTCGTTATCGCTACCTACAACCGGGCCGATGAGCTGGTCCGAACGCTGGAGTCCCTTAGCAAGCTGCAAGTGTCCGAGCCGTGGGAGGTGATAATTGTCGACAACAACTCCTCCGACAACACAAAAGAAGTCGTCGAAAAGGCGGTGGAAACCTTCCCGGTCCCGCTGCTTTACTTGCACGAATCGCAACAAGGCCGGTCAGCCGCACTCAACACCGGAATCAAAGCAGCGCAGGGTGAAATTATCGCCACAACTGACGACGACGTTCGCCTCGAACCCGATTGGCTCACCAATGCCGATCGCGCGTTGCGGCAGTTGGGATGCGATTATCTCGGCGGCAAAGCGTTGCCGATCTGGTCTGGAAAGCGTCCGGCGTGGATACCTGAAGGTCGCAGCATTCACTGGGCAGTGATTGCGCTGCTCGATTATGGTCCACAACCACTGCCGCTGGTCGATTACGTTCCGATCGGCGTGAACATGGTCTTTCGCCGCGAAGCTTTTGAGCGCGCAGGATTGTGGGACAACACGATCGGGCGGAAAGCCGGAACTCTGCTGGGCCAGGAAGTGCGAGAGTGGTGCCAACGAGCACGGGTTGCAAACGTCAAAGGCTTCTATTCACCCGATCTCGTGATTCATCACGTTATTCCCGCCGATCGACTGACGAAAAAATACTTTCGCCGCTGGTTTTACTGGCACGGAATCAGTCGTGCGATTCTTTATCAGACCAAAGGCCTGGATATGGAGTCGCCCGAAAGCACGGAACTCGATTTCACGAAGGTGCCGCATATCGCCGGCATACCGCGTTTTATGTTTCGCACTTACTTGCAGTCGTTCTTTTCTATGATCGCGGCGTTTGTGCGTGCTGATCCGGCTGCGGCTTTCGAGCACGAGCTTGGTCTTTGGTTTTTCGCAGGAGTTATCAAGGAAAGATGGAAAGATCGCCGGCGGCCGATTCCCGCACGCGCAAATCTAGTTACGTTTTAAGTGCAACGTTGACCCGACGCTACCGCGTTGCGGTACTGACCCGACCCAAGCCACGGCGATGTTGCGAGATCAAAGCCCGTGTTTCCGACTTAGAGATTGGCGACCTGGGTCGGGTCAGTACCGCAACGCGGTAGCGTCGGGTCAGCCGAAACTGTAACTTAGGAAAATTAACTTAACGATGAAAGCCATCATACTCGCCGCCGGCAAAGGAACACGTCTAAACGGCGTCGATCTCAAACCCAAATGTCTGTTTGAAGTCGCTGGTCGAACGCTGCTGGACCGGCAAGTGTCGGCACTGCGCGAGTTGCAGCTAAATGGGATCGTGATTGTGGCTGGCTTCGAAGCTGAACGAATACGCCGGCGCTGCTCGCCGGATATCTCGTTTGTGATGAATTCGCGGTTTGAAGAGACGAGCAGTCTTTATTCTCTTTGGATGGCGCGCGAACATTTAGTCGACGGTTTTGTCGTGCTCAACTGCGACGTGCTGTTTCACCCACAGTTGTTGACCAATCTCGTCTCGTCGCCATTCGGCGATGCGTTGCTGGTTGATTTCGTCGATAAGAACGCCAACCACCTCGGCGATGAAGAGATGAAGGTGAAAGTCGCGAACGGTCTTGTCGTCGATATTCGCAAAGATCTCGATCCGGCAGACGCTGACGGCGAGAACGTCGGCATGGTGAAGTTCAGTAGCGAGGGAGCGAAGCGACTCGTCAACGAGATGGATTTGTTGATCTCACGCGGTTTCGAGCGCGAGTGGGCGCCGCGTGCGTTTCGCGAATTTGCGTTGGAGTTTCCGCTGCACGCGATCAGCACTGAGGACCTTCCCTGGATTGAAATCGATTTTCCGGAGGACTATCGTAAGGCCAAAGAAGAAATCTTACCGCAAATCACCGCGATGGCCGACTGCTGTATATGATTCCTCGTAACTCCATCGAGTGGTTGCGCGGGCTCGATAAGCGTTGGCAACGAACTCGTGACGCTGAACGACGCCAGATTTTAATCGACGGAAGGACCGCCATGAATTATGCGACGGTCGCGCCGATTGTGGAGGGCCTGCAAGAGGATCCGCGCATAAAAATCTTTTTAACTGCCAGCGAGAGTCCGCATTTGCTCGAGCAGATCTACGCCGATGCTCGCCCGCCTTATGAGTTAATCAAACCAAAAAGCGCCGCATTGATGTACTTCGATGCGTATCTGACGGCGGATTTTCTTTGGGCCAGGCTGCCGCGCGGCACTCGTCGCGTGCAGACGTTTCATGGTGTCGCGGGCAAGTATCGCACAGTCTACGATTCACCAGCCGATTCGATGCGTGGTTGGGACCGGCTTTTTTTCATCAACAAGCGGCGACTGCAAAACTTTATCGACACTGGCGCGATCGATGCTGACAGTCCTGCAATTCGTTTGGTCGGCATGCCGAGGCTCGATTGTCTCGTCGATGGTTCACTAGAACGCGATCAGGTTTTGACTTCGCTCGGTATCGATCCGTCGCGAAAGACTGTTTTGTATGCGCCGACGTGGTCCAAGTATTCGTCGGTTGCGTTAATGGGCGAGGAGATCGTCAAGCGACTCGGTGCGGCTGGTTACGCAGTGATAGTCAAACTTCACGATCGATCCCGACAGGCGGATGATTATCACTCGGGCGGCGTCGACTGGGGACAAAGATTAGAACCGCTGCTGAAAGAGACGGGCGGAGTTCTGGCCACCGGAAGTAATTCTTCGTCATACTTGATGGCCGCTGACGTGCTGATTACCGATCATAGTTCGGTTGGTTTTGAGTATTTGCTGCTCGATCGTCCGCTGATCCGAATTCACGTGCCTGAGTTGTTAAAGAACACCGACGTTGAGCCGGTGTATGTTGAATTAATGACCGAGGCGTCGAGCACTGTTTTTGATATTGATGGGTTGGTGACGGCGGTTGAAGAGAGCTTTGCGAATCCCGCGGCGAAAGCGGCGTCGCGCAAGGCGGTGGCTGGTGAAATGTTTTATAAACCGGGCAGTGCAACCGCGCGCGCGATCGCTGAGATATATGACGTGATCGAGCTTGGCCCACAATAAGGCACAAAATGTCTGGCAGCTTTTCTTGTGTTTTTTGTGCCTCTTTGTGGCAAAGGAAAGAACTTGAGTTCCCTGACGACCAAAATCAAGAAGCTCAAGCGATTGAAGATGGATGAGATCAGTGTGCGCGTCGCGCAACAGGTCGCAATCCTTTCTGAGCGCAGTGGCTGGTCCAGGCACGTCAATCTGCCGACTGACGAGCAGTTAGTCAGTCTGCGGGATTCTGATTTACGTTCGAGAAACGAGCCTCGCTTCTTTGTCTCGTTTGCTAAGCGTGAGCAAACGTTGGCGGAGTTTCGTCGTCGCTGGCCTGAAGCCGAGCGCGAGATCGTCGAAGTTGCGAATCGCATTGCCGAGGGAACATTCGATCTCCTCGGTTTGCGCGGACTCAAACTTGGCGAGAAAGTCGATTGGCACCTTGAACCGATCTCGGGCAAGCGAACACCATTAGTTCACTGGAGCCAACTCAACTATCTCGACGCCACGATCGCCGGCGATAAAAAGATTACCTGGGAGTTGAATCGCCATCAGTATTTTCTGACACTCGGTCAAGCCTACTGGTTTACGGACGACGAAAAATACGCCGAGGTTTTCGTCTCGCATGTCGTGTCGTGGATGGACCAGAACCCGCCCAAGCTCGGCATCAACTGGGCCAGCAGTCTCGAAATCGCGTTTCGCTCGATCTCGTGGCTCTGGGCGCTACAGTTCTTCAAAGACTCGCCGTCATTGAGTGCAGATCTGCTGCTGCGGATACTGAAGTTTCTCTATTTGAACGCGCTGCATCTCGAAACCTATCTCTCGACGTACTTCAGCCCAAATACACACTTGACCGGCGAGGCGCTCGGGCTTTTCTACCTGGGACTACTGTTACCGGAATTCAGAGACGCGGAACGCTGGCGCGACTTAGGTCTCGAGATACTCGTGTCGCAACTGCCGCGACATGTCAAACCCGACGGCGTCTATTTTGAACAGTCGAGTTACTACCATCGTTACACGACCGACTTTTACATTCACCTCGCGATTCTGCTTCGAGCAAATAAAATAACGCCGCCCGATGAGCTGGAGCCGAAACTCAAGCTTTTGTTGGACCACCTCATGTATATCACCCGCCCGGACGGCACGACCCCTTTGTTTGGTGATGACGACGGCGGACGGCTAGTCATGCTCGATCATCGTCCTGCTAACGACTTTCGATCGTTACTGTCGACCGGCGCAGTGCTCTTCAACAGGCCTGATTACAAGTTCGTCGCCGGCGGCGCAGCGGAAGAGACGCTTTGGCTGCTCGGCGCGGAAGGCGTGCGCAGTGTCGATCAGATCGAGCCGCAGCGACCCGCGAAGCAGTCAGTCGCGTTTGCAGATGGTGGTTACTACGTCATGCGGGACGATTGGTCGCCAACAGCGAATTATCTGCTCTTCGACTGTGGTCCACACGGAATGGCAAACTGCGGTCACGCGCACGCCGACGCACTCGCAATCGAGCTCGCCGCCCGCGGACGAACACTGCTCGTCGATTCAGGCACGTTCACTTACACCGGCGAAAAAGATCTGCGCGACTGGTTTCGCAGTTCGGCCGCACACAACACGTTGACCGTTGACGGTCAGTCGTCATCCATTTCCGCCGGGCCTTTTTCGTGGACGACGATCACGTCGTGTGAGCCGCTCAGTTGGATCGAGCACGAACGATTTACCTACGTCTCAGGCCGGCACCACGGCTACGGACAACTCGCGAAGCCGGGCACGCACACCCGCAGCATCCTCTTTTTGAAGCGCGATTATTGGCTGCTGTTCGAGCACGTCGAATTGAGCGGCAACCACCAGATCGACCAATGGTTTCACTTCGACTCAGGCACGTCGCCAGTCAGTCACCCACCCGCTACCGCGGATGGTACTGACAGCGATACCCGAGGGCTGAAAATCTACAGTTTTGCGCCTGGTGGTGCCTGGCGAGAGGAAGAGGGCTGGGTTTCACACTGTTATGGAGAAAGGGTGCCCGCCCCTGTTTGCGTCTTCTCAGCCCAGGCCGAAGGCGACTTTGAAATAACGACGTTTCTGCTGCCTCAGGCGACGGCCGAACGCGCCGAAGCCAGAGTTGAGCAAATTCAGGTGACTGGCGGTCGCGGCTTTGAAGTGCATACCGAAAACTCCCGCGATGTGCTGATAATTCGCGATCGTGACAACGCCGAAGTCGCGCAAACGGCTTCGATGATTTCCGATTTCGAGTACACTTGGGTAAGGTTTGACGGAAACAATCCGACTCCCGCGGAATTGGTTTTGCTTGGTGGGCAGAAGCTCGAGCTCGACGGACGGAACATTGTCGAATCGTCCGAAAGCGTCCAGTACTCCTGGTTGAGGAAAGACGCGAAGCAGGAAACTTATGTGCGGAATTAACGGAATCGCGTTTTCGAGCCGGTCGCGACGTCGTGTCGATGCGGCTGTGCTTAAAAGCATGCGTGATGTGATCACGCATCGCGGCCCAGATGATGAGGGAATCTTCATCGACGAGAATGTCGGCCTCGGCCACCGGCGGCTCAGCATTGTCGACGTTGCTTCAGGTCATCAGCCGATGACCAATGAAGACGGCTCGCTCTACATCACGTATAACGGTGAGGTTTACAACCACGCAGACTTCCGCGCGGCGCTGGAAGAGCGAGGCCACGTCTATCAAACACACTGCGACACGGAAACAATTCTGCATCTGTACGAGGAGTATGGCGACGGTTGTGTCGAGCACCTGCGCGGCATGTTTGCTTTCGCGATCTGGGATCGCAACAAGCGTGAGTTGTTCATCGCGCGCGACCGTCTCGGCGTCAAACCGCTGTATTACGTTCACTCCGACGATGGCTCTCTCTATTTCGCTTCTGAAATAAAAGCCCTGCTCGAAGCCCGTGCGGTAAAGGCGGAACTGAACTTCGCCGCCTTCTCAGATTATCTCGCCAACCACGCAACCTCGGGTGAAGACACGCTGTTCGTGAACGTGAAGCGTTTAATGCCGGGTCACACGCTTACGTGGCGCGATGGTGAAATCAAACTCAAAAAGTATTGGGACGTCAGTTTCGCAAAAAGCGCGCAAGACGGTCGCAGCAGTCGGGACTACATCGCGGAGTGGAGCGAGCTGTTCAGACAGTCAGTGCAATTGCGACTGATGGCAGACGTACCTCTGGGAATGTTTCTATCGGGAGGAATCGACTCGTCGGCAATCGCCGCGGTGATGAGCACGCTCGTCGATGAACCGATCAAGACGTTCTCCGTCGCCTTTGCCGAACGTGAAGCGAACGAGCTCGAATACGCGCGCCTCGTCGCTCGTGCCTTCAAAACGGATCATCACGAAGTAGTCATCAGCCCCGAGCAGTTTTTCGACGCGTTGCCGGAATTGATCTGGCATGAAGATGAGCCGCTGGCTCATCCTTCGAGTGTCGCGCTTTACTTCGTGTCGGAGCTCGCGTCGCGGCACGTCAAAGTTGTCTTAACCGGCGAAGGCAGCGACGAACTGATGGCCGGATACGCTCGCTACCGCAAAACGATACTGAACCTGGCGCTCGGCGAGCGCTATCACCGGATGATTCCCGCTAGCGTGCGAGAATTGGTGCGCGCGCGGATCGCAGGCAGGACCGGATCAAAACTTCAGCGAACTTTCCTGCACCTTTCACCCGACATCGAGAGCATCTACTTCGATAACTTCGCAGTCTTTGCTCGATCGGATCAGGAGCAACTGTTGACGGCTGAGACTATCGATCGCATTGGCAGGATCGACCCGTACGCGGGCGTGCGTCGTGTGCTGTCAGACACCGATGCGGAGTCGCTGCTGGATCGTTTGCTTTACGCAGACATTAAAACGTATCTGCATGAGTTGCTGATGAAGCAGGATCAGATGAGCATGGCGGCATCGGTTGAGAGTCGCGTGCCGTTTTTGGATCACAAGCTGGTGGAATTTACGTCTAGTCTGCCGGAGCGATTGAAGTTGCACGGTTGGACCACGAAGTACGTGCTGCGGCAAAGCATGAAAGGCGTTTTGCCGGAACAGATTTTGACGAGAGCCAAAATGGGATTTCCGGTTCCGATTGGCGCGTGGTTTCGTGGCGCTTACGCGCAAGTGGTGGACGAATATGTTCTCAGCAATCGCGCCATGGACCGCGGCATCTTCAACGTGCAATTTGTGCGCACGCTCGTGAACCAGCATCAGCGTGGCGAGGCAAATCACTCTGAACGGCTGTGGTCGTTGGTCAATTTTGAAATGTGGTTGCGGCGATTTGTTGACGGCGAAAAAACGTGGGATGAATCCGAACGCGTTTATGAAAGTGTGCTTGCCACGGCAAGAGTTTGAAACCTTCGATGGGTGTTATTGGTGGAGCAATTGGTTATCGCTTGCTTCGTCGGATCAGCGCCGACGGAGAAACGGGTTACTGTGACGGCAGCGCGTATCAAGGCGTTAGCAAAATCGAAACGCTCCTCGGCAAGCACATTTGGGATGAGACGAAAGACAAAGTGGTGATCGACTTCGGCTGTGGCGATGGTGAGGATGCGGTTGAAGTTGCAGCGCGGGGGGCAAAAAAAGTTATCGGGATCGACATTCGCAAACGCGCTTTAGCGAATGCGAGAAAGACGGCTCTCGAGCGTGGCGTCGCCGAGCGTTGTATTTTTACCACTCAAACGGATGAGAAGGCTGATGTGATCTTATCGATCGATGCCTTCGAACATTTCGACGACCCGGCGGCAATTTTGAAAATCATGCGGCAGTTGCTGAAGGACAATGGCTGCGTGATCGCCGCGTTTGGACCAACGTGGTATCACCCGCTTGGTGGTCATCTGTTTTCTCCCTTTCCGTGGGCGCATTTGTTGTTTACAGAAAAGTCCTTGATTCGGTGGCGTTCAGATTTCAAGACTGACGGCGCGACGCGGTTTTGCGAGGCTGAAGGTGGTTTGAACCAGATGACGCTACGGCGTTTTGAGACGATCGTCGATAAGAGTGATTTTAAGTTTGCTGAGTTCGAACCAGTGCCCATCAGAAAGTTGCAGTTTGTGGCAAACAGATTGACGAGGGAGTTCACGACGGCAATCGTGCGCTGTAAGCTCGTGCCTCGTTAGATAAGACCGTTTTAGCCTGCGGAGCAGGCGTAAGCATAAAGCCTGGGGTGGAGCGAGGCTTTGCGAGCGAACCCCAGGTATCTAAGCACGACAAATTGTCAAACCCGCGAATGCGGGTGAGAGAACAAAATGTGGCGAAGATGCCGACAAGATTTGCAGCGCACGGGCTGCCGCCCATTTCATGGGCTCGAAATTCCATTGCTTCTGGTTCCTGGGGTTTCGCTCGCCAAGCCTCGCTCCACCCCAGGCTTTATGCTTGCGCCTGCTCCGCAGGCTAAAACGGACTTTTCGTGCAACGCCATCTACGGGATTCAAGATTGAGAATATTGTGGCTCAAAACGGAGTTGCTTCACCCGGTTGATAAGGGCGGGAAGATCCGCACTTACAACATGCTCAAGGAGTTGAAGCGCGATCACCACGTCACCTATCTGACGCTCGATGACGGTTCCGCCAGCGCTGAAGATCGCAAGAACGCTTCCGAGTACTGCCACGAGCTGGTGTGCATTCCACACACGCGCCGCGAGAAGTTTACGCCGGGTTTTTACGTCGAACTCCTGTTGAACTTGATCTCCCGCCAGCCCTACGCGATCAAAAAATATGAATCTCCCGCGATGCGACGCGAGATCCTGGAGCGTGAGCAAAACAGCTCATTCGATCTGCTCGTCTGCGACTTTTTAGCGCCGGCCGCGAACGTTCCGAGCAGTCTGAACATGGCGGCCGTTCTCTTTCAGCACAACGTCGAAGCAATGATCTGGAAGCGTCACTACGAAGTGCAGAGCAATCCGATCAAGAAAGGATATCTGTACGGTCAGTGGCGGAAGATGCGCAGGTTCGAACGGGACATGTGCCGGCAATTTGATTGCATCATTGGCGTCTCGGCAGAAGATCGCGAGCAGATGAAAAAGGAATACGGCGCGGAAGCTGTTGTCGACGTGCCAACCGGCGTTGACACTGAGTTTTTTCGACCGAGTGGCAAGATCGAAGCTTCGCCTTACGATCTCGTGTTCACCGGCTCGATGGATTGGCTGCCGAACGACGACGCGATTCGCTACTTCATGCGCGAGATTATGCCGCTGATCAAGAAGCGCACGCCCGCGGTGACGTTGACCGTCGTCGGCAGAAATCCGACACCGGCGTTAGTCGATCTGAGTAAAGAAGATCCTTCGCTGATCATCACGGGCCGTGTTGACGACGTCAGACCCTACATCGAAAGGGCTTCTGCTTACATCGTTCCGTTGCGCATTGGTGGCGGCACGCGACTCAAGATCTTCGAGGCGATGGCGATGGAAAAGGCCGTAGTCTCAACCACAGTCGGCGCCGAAGGACTGCCACTGACAAATGGCGTGGAGCTGTTGCTGGCTGATGAACCGCCTGCGTTTGCCGACGCAGTTGTTCGAGTGCTGATTGATAACGCGTATGCGTTTAAGTTGGGCCAACGAGCAGCGGCGACTGTCAGAAAGAATAATGGCTGGCGGCAGGTTACAGAACGTTTCATTTCGATCTGCACCAACACGAAAAGCCATCCACAGATTACACAGAAATCTGTGCAATCTGTGGATTACGCCTGATTAAACAAGAGGACGTTAGATGAGAATCAGTATCTTTGGTATCGGTTACGTTGGCTGTGTCTCCGCGGCGTGTTTTGCGCGCGAGGGACACGACGTCATTGGAGTCGACGTCAACCCTACCAAAGTCGACATTATCAACAGCGGCAAGAGCCCGATCGTCGAGCCTCAAATAAACGAGCTGATTCAACAGGTGGTCCAGGAAGGAAAACTGAGTGCCACCACTGATTCGCCGTATGCGGTGAACGCTTCAGACGTCTCGCTCGTTTGTGTCGGTACGCCGAGCAAACCGAACGGCAGTCTCAACCTCGATCACGTGCGAAAGGTTTGCGAGGAGATTGGCAGGGGCGTAGCAACGAAGAATGAGCGTCACACGGTTGTGATTCGCAGCACGATGCTTCCGGGCAGCGTTGAGAGCGTGGTCCAGCCGGCACTCGAAACAACCTCAGGCAAGAGAGCAGGCAAAGATTTTGGTCTTTGTGTCAATCCGGAGTTTTTGCGTGAAGGCACGTCGTTGAAAGACTTCTACGCTCCGCCGTTCACCTTGATCGGAGCAGACGAGGAAGAAACAGCGGTCGTGGTTCGAAGTCTTTACTCGAATATCGATGCGCCCGTTTTTGTCACGTCGATCAAGACAGCCGAGATGGTGAAGTACGTTTGCAACTGCTTCCACGCGCTGAAAGTGAGCTTCGCCAACGAAATCGGAAACATTTGCAAAGCGCTCGAGCTCGATAGTCACGAGGTGATGAAGGTTTTTTGCGCAGATACCAAGCTCAACCTTTCTTCCTACTACTTGAAACCCGGCTTCGCGTTTGGTGGCTCGTGCTTGCCGAAAGATCTGCGCGCTGTGAGTTACAAGGCGAAGGAGCTTGACGTCGAGACACCGCTTCTGTCGGCCATCAGCATGACCAACCGGCTGCAAGTTGAACGTGCGCTCGACATGGTCCTGCGCACGGGCAACAAACGAGTCGGCGTGTTGGGCTTCAGTTTCAAAGCCGGAACAGACGACCTGCGTGAATCGCCGATGGTCACATTGATCGAGACGTTGCTCGGCAAAGGTCTGGAGCTTGTGATTTACGATCGCGACGTTTCGCTGGCGCGTCTTTTCGGATCGAACAAGGAGTACATCGAACACGAGATTCCGCACATCGCGAAGTTGATGCGCGGCTCGATTGACGAGGTTTTGAACGCTGCAAACACGATCGTGATCGGCAATAAGTCGGAAGAGTTTCGGGAGATTGAATCGCGTTTGCGCCCCGATCAGACGGTGATTGATCTGGTGCGACTTTTCGACCGCACGTCTGGTAACGGTTATCAGGGCATCTGCTGGTGAGCCGCTGCCAGCGCATTCTGATCAAGGTGCTGGTCGCGTGCATCTTGATTTGGCCGTTCGCGGCGTGGCTTGGCGCAAGGTTGTTGATAACGGAAGCTCCGCTCGATAACGCCGACGCGATCGTAGTGCTGAGTGGTTCGGCCAACTACAAGGAACGCGCGCGTGAAGCAGCGAGACTCCTGTTAGAAGGACGCTCGCAACGAATCCTGTTGACGAACGACAATGCGCGTGGCCCGTGGTCCAGTGCGGAGCAGCAGAACCTGTTCTTTTACGAACGTTCGATTGAGGAGATTAGAAACGCGGGTGTGCCGGGCGACAAGGTTGAGCTATTGCCGAAGCCGGTATCGAGCACATATGAAGAAGCAGAGCTTGCCAGGCAGTATGCAGAGGAGCATGGGCTGCGGTCGGTGCTGATCGTCACATCCGCTTATCATTCCCGCCGGGCATTGTGGGTGTTCTCTCGAGTTTTTCAAAACACAGGCATTCGCGTTGGCTTGGTGAGTGTGAAACCGGGCAACCAATCTCCGCGACCAGCAACGTGGTGGCTGAGTATTCGAGGATGGAAATTGGTGCCGACTGAATATATTAAGATGATCTATTACTTGATTAAATAACGCCGAAGGCGTTCGCTAATTTCAGCCCAGGGTTCGAGAGTAAGCGAGAACCCTGGGTCAAAGGTCCCAATCATATATCCAACCCTGAAAGGGTTTGCCGATGCAGGCTAACCCTTTCAGGGTTTGAAAGATTTCTTTTTTTGGCACCCAGGGTTGTCGCTTGCTCCAACCCTGGGCTAGAACTAGCGAACGCCTTCGGCGTTACTTCTTTTCAAGATAGCAGGATTAGTATGAACATGAATGCCGCAGAAATCGCGCGTGGAGAGCGATTTGAATTCGGCCAAAACTGGTCGCAATTCCTGGCAGCCCTCGACGAACAGCGTATCCAGCAAGCGCAAAAGTCTTTGCGCGAGATGCTGGAAGTCGACTCTCTCGCCGGTAAGACTTTCCTCGACATCGGTTCGGGAAGCGGTTTGTTCAGTCTCGCGGCACGACGCCTCGGCGCTCGAGTTCACTCCTTCGACTTCGATCCGAAATCCGTTGCTTGCACTCGACAGTTGAGGAAGAATTTTTTCAGCGACGACGACGCCTGGAAGATCGAAGAAGGTTCCGTCCTCGATAGTGAGTACATGAAGTCGCTGGGACAATTCGACGTGGTTTACTCGTGGGGTGTCTTGCATCATACGGGGAATTTGTGGGCGGCGATGGAGAATGCGCAGGCGCGCGTGGCGCCTGGCGGCAAATTTTTTATCGCGCTGTATAACGACACCGGCAGCCAGAGTGCGCGCTGGTTTTGGATCAAGAAGAAGTACAACAGCTTGCCGGGAGTTCTCCGGACGCCGTTCGCAGTTCTCGTGACGATTCCCGACGAGCTGAAGTTAATGGCCAAATCTGTGTTGACTCTCAACCCAGGCCGCTACATCGATTCGTGGACCAAGTACCGCGACAATCGTGGAATGACCAAGTGGCGCGACATTATCGACTGGGTCGGTGGTTATCCTTACGAAGTTTCAACGCCCGATGAGGTGTTTGATTTTGGTCGTGCGCGCGGCTTCACGTTGACCAAGTTGAAGTGCGGCTATGTTGGCAAAGGCTGCAATGAGTTTGTTTTCGAAAAGAAGTGCAAATGACTAAAGCTGTTTCGAAGCCGTGGGTGATGCTCAGTGTTTTGGCTGTGGTGGGCACACTCGGCGTAGTCATGGCACTGAGGCTGCACGCCGGCACATTCACTGAGAGTTGGGAGAACGGGCGGCGCATCATTACGGTTGGTGCCAAGGATGATCTTCAGGCCGCAATCGATGCAGCACAACCCGGAGACACAATCGTCGTGCAGGCTGGAGCAACTTTCACAGGTGGCTTTGTGCTGCCGCTGAAAAGTGGCACAGGCGAGATCTCGATACAAAGTTCGCGCTTGAGTGAGTTGCCGGAAGGCGTGCGCGTCAGTCCTGCCCAATCAGCTTTGTTTGCGAAACTACAGACAACGAATGTCGAGCCGGTGGTTACGACGGCACCGGGCGCTCACCATTACCGTTTTCAGGGAATTGAATTTTCAACAAGCGCTGCGACTGTGAAGGTCTACGATCTCATCAGGTTCGGTGAAAGTCGCAATAAGCAGAAGACGCTGGATGTGGTGCCGCACGACCTCGTAATCGATCGTTGTTACATTCACGGCTTTGACACACAGGACGTGCAGCGTGGTGTAAGCCTGAACAGCGCTGAGAGCACAGTCAGCAACTCCTACATCTCGGACATTCACACCGAAGGCATCGAAACGCAGGCGATCGCCGCATGGAATGGTCCGGGTCCCTTTCATATCATCAACAACTACCTGGAAGCAGCCGGTGTGAACATCATGATTGGCGGCTCCGATCCCGGAATTCCGAACCTGGTGCCGTCAGACGTAGAGATCCGCCGCAATTATGTATTCAAGCCATTGTCGTGGAAGCTTGGCCATCCCACCTATGCGGGCAAACACTGGACCGTGAAAAACCTGCTGGAGTTGAAGAACGCCAGAAATGTAGTGATCGACGGCAATGTGTTTGAGAACAACTGGACTGATGCGCAGGATGGAACGGCTATTCTCTTCACCGTTCGGAATCAAGAGTGCTCAGCACCGTGGTCTACGCTTGAGAATATTACCTTTTCGAACAACACGCTTAAGGGAGCTATAGGGGCGCTCAACTTGCTCGGCATGGATAATGAGGTCACCGCCTCGTTTGGTAAGTGTCACCCTGCCTCCACATCGGGACGTGGCACCGGCGCCGTCATCACCAACAACCTGTTTACAGATATCAGAGGGCCGTTTCTCACTCTCAATGGCTTCTATAAAGTAAGCTTGCTTCACAACACTCACTTGCAAACCGGCAACATAATGACTCTTTACGGCACGCCAGTTCAGCAATTTGTGTATCGCGACAACCTGACAATTCGAAATGACAAAGGCTACGGTGTGTTCGGCGACGGCCTGGGAGAGGGCGTCGCAGCATTGAGGAAGTTCGCACCTGACGCAGTTTTTAAGAACAACGTTTTAGCGCTCGCCGACAGCTCGATTTATCCGAAGGAAAATGACTTCCCTGGATCTATCGAACGCGTGGGCTTTGTCAATTTCGAGAAAGGTGATTACCGTCTCGCGAATTCCAGCCCATACAGGAAAGCCTCTTCCGAAAGTCAGCCCGTCGGATGCGACTGGGGGAAATTGAATTTCAGTGCGAAAACTCCCGAATGACAAATCTGCCGGTTAACTCAAAACGCCCAGTGCGCGTTGGGCTCCTGCTCGATTCACTCACTGAACCAAAGTGGGTCTTCAACATCATCCGAGATATTCAATCGTCCGAGATTGCAGAAGTCTGTCTGATCATCAAAAACGAAACAACGTTCCAGCAGCAAAGCAGATTTAAGAGTTACTGGAAGAACCGGAAATATCTGCTTTATGCGTTGTACCTCCGCGTGGACCGATTCGCGCCCTTAGTTGGAGACGATGCGTTTGCCGACGTGGATCTAACTGAGCTACTAGCGGATGTGCCCGTATTGGGTGTTCAGCCAGTCATGAAGAAGTTTTCTGATTGGTTTCCGCCTGACGCGATCGAAAAGATTCGCGGCTACGATCTCGACGTGGCAATCTCATTCGGTTTCAGAATTCTAAGAGGAGACGCACTGCGCATCGCGAAGCACGGAGTTTGGTCCTACCATCACGGTGACAACCTCGTGAATCGCGGCGGGCCGGCGGGATTCTGGGAGGTGATGGAAGGAGCTCCAATCTCGGGTGCCGTGTTGCAGATACTCTCTGAGGATTTAGACAACGGCGAAGTGATCGATCGGTCGTGGACGCGCACTATTGACAGGTTCTCAGTCCGCGGCAGTAAAAACATTCTCTACTGGCGTTCTTCAGCGTTCGTCATGAGAAAGCTGCGGCAACTTTACGAGAGCGGGAAAGTTGCGAGCGAAGCGGGTGTGTTCCGGCCTTACTACAATCGTTTATACAAAGCGCCCAGCAACACGGAGCTGCTTCCGAAGCTCTGCAAACTTTCTTTGAGTTACGCCGCCGCCAAGCTCCGCTACGCGTTTTTCTTCAACCAGTGGTGGCTCGCTTATCGATTTCGTACCAGCCCCGACGATCCCAATAACAGTTTCTACCGCTTCAAATATTTGGTTCCACCGAAGGATAAGTTTTGGGCCGATCCGTTTCCGGTGAAGTTTGGCGAGAAGTATTTCGTATTTTTCGAGGAGTATCTCTACAAAGACGACCAGGCTCACATTTCTGTTATTGAGTTAGGTAAGTCGGGCGCCGGTGAGCCAACGCCGGTTCTCAAGCGTGACTATCACTTGTCATACCCGTTTGTTTTCCAATGGAACGATCGTTACTACATGATTCCTGAGACGGCTGCGAATAAGACGATCGAAGTTTATGCGTGCGAGTCTTTTCCAAACGAATGGATGTTGGAGACGGTACTCTTTGACGGCATCGCCGCGAGAGACGCGACGCTCTTCGAAGTTGATGGGCTATGGTGGATGTTTGTCGCTATCGCGGATACCGATTCGTCGGATGAGTTATTTGTTTACTACAGCGAGACACCTTTCGGTCCGTGGAAACCTCACCAACAGAATCCGGTGAAATCCGATGTCAGAAACTCGCGTCCGGCGGGACGGCCGTTTTACTGGAAAGGAGATTTGTATCGCCCCGCGCAGGACTCTTCGAGGGGTTACGGCTACGGCATGAGGATCAATCGCATTGTCCGACTCACGCCGAGCGAATACATCGAGGAGGAGGTTTCTCAGGTCTTACCGCAGTGGCGCAAGGACCTACGCGGCACGCACACACTGAACATCTGCGACGACCTCACCGTCATCGACTGCCTCGTCCTCCGCCGCCGATAGCTTGAGCGCACTCCAAGGAGGCGCTCAAATTGACCGCCCACTCAATCTTTTTGCCAGAATTAAACCTTGACAAAACAGTTTTACTAACTCAATATCTTGTCCAGGTAGATTGCTCTTTTCACTTCGATTGCAACGATAAAGGCAAACCTGTTGTGAGGCAGGGACGCAAAGCCGTGAGTCTCGATTAGGTCAATGTGACTGGTGAGATAGTCTGGCTGCCGAAGGCTATCGGATAGAGCCGAATCCAGTAGCGGAGCCGGCACATTTGTGTTCTGCGGCAGCCTTTTCGTTTGCGACCGTAGATCATAATCATCCGAATTCTTCCTTCCTTTTCCCCGTCCACAACAGGTCGAACGAGTCGAGATCATGTCTAGCGTGGTCTGGTCCGTAGACTAAAAATGGCACTCAACCAGCCCCGTTGGTTCCGTTCACTGGCCCTCGAGCTGAGCTCCCTCACTGGCAAGCACGAGCGATAGCGGTTTTTACATCACCAAACAAGTGAGGCTGAAATGGCTGAGTGTGAGCACAGGGAAAATTCGTCTTCATTTTTTTCAGTTTATAAGTGGGTCTCAATAATTTTCGCACTGTTCGCCGCGACGCTAACGGCAAACGCTTCCACAATCACAGTACCAGCCGGTGGAGATATCCAGTCGGCAATCAACGCTGCGCAATACGGCGATACGATCATCGTCCAGGCTGGGGCTACTTACACTGCGAGCATTGTGCTACCGCTGAAGAGTGGAACTGGCGAGATCGTAATCCAGAGTTCGCGCTTGAGCGAGCTGCCGGACGGTGTGCGCGTCAGTCCCGCGCAATCAGCTTTGTTTGCGAAATTCCAATCTGTGATCCCGGCAGAGCCGGTAGTGAAAACAGTTGCTGGTGCGCATCATTATCGTTTTCAGGGAATTGAGTTTTCAACCACTGCGGGTGTGATCATTTACGACGTGCTCCGATTTGGTGGAGGCCGTGACACACAGACCACTCTCGATTCAGTGCCACATCACCTGGTAGTCGATCGTTGCTACATTCACGGCTCTGATACAGAGGATGTATACCGAGGCGTGAGCGTGAACAGCAGCGAGACCACCATCAGCAACTCTTACATCTCGAATATCCACGCTGTAGGCATCGAGACGCAGGCGATCGGCGGCTGGAATGGGCCAGGCCCCTTTCACATTGTCAACAACTACCTGGAAGCAGCCGGTGAGAACGTCATGTTCGGCGGGGCCGACCCAGGGATACCTAACCTGGTGCCTTCGGATATCGAGATCCGCCGCAATTACATGTTCAAGCCGTTGTCGTGGAAGGTGGGCCATCCGACCTATGCCGGCAATCACTGGACGGTAAAGAACATACTGGAGTTGAAGAACGCCAGGAACGTGGTGATGGACGGCAACGTGTTTGAGAACAATTGGACGGATGCACAAGATGGTAAGGCGATTCTGTTTACAGTACGGAATCAGGAATGTACTGCGCCGTGGTCTACCCTGGAAAACCTAACTTTCACGAACAACATAGTCAAAAACGCCGAAGGCGCACTTAGCCTCCTCGGTTACGATAATGAGGTTACGGCGGCGTTCGGCAAGTGTAACCCCGCGTCCACTTCGGGCAGGGGAACAAATGCGCTGGTAAAAAATAATCTCTTCTATAACATCAATGGCCCATTCATGCAGCTTAACGGCTTTTACAATGTTACGCTGGACCATAACACCAGTTTTCAAACCTACAACACCTACACACTCTATGGTCAACAATCACTGGGCTACGTCAGTACTAACAACCTGACGATAGAGAATCCCTACGGTATCTATGGCGACGGTGGTTACATGGGTACCGCCGGACTCACCCAATACACACCTTCTTTTGTTTTCAGTAAGAACTTGATGGTGGGCGCCGCGGCGAGCAGCAACCCAAGCGGAAACTTTTATCCAGCGCAAGTATCTGACGTTGGTTTTGTAGATTTTGCCGGCGGCAATTATGCACTTTCGCCTTCCAGTCCATATCGCAACGCAGGCACTGACGGCAAAGATCTTGGCGCAGACTTCACACAATTGAATGCTGCTCAAAGCGGCAACGCGTCAATTCCAATGCCAACGCCGACTCCTGGACCAAGCGCTACGCCAACGCCGACCCCCACACCAAGCGCTACGCCAACTCCTTCACCGTCTCCAAGTCCGACAGCGACGCCCACTCCGGTACCCGGCGCGCCGCAAGTGACTCTGACTGTGCCAAGTAGCGGCTCGACCTTCGTAGCCGGCACGAATATCACACTTGCTGCAACCGCCTCCGATCCCGGTGGTTCGATTGCGAAAGTGGACTTTTACCGTGACACCACCTTGATCGGAACGGACACGAGCAGTCCTTACAGTGTCGTATGGAGCAAGGCGTCGAAGGGAAACTACACGCTAACCGCGAAAGCGACTGACAATAGCGGGCTCAGCACAACATCTGCGGCTGTGTCGATTACGGTTACCAATTCGCCCAATAGCGTGAATAGAGCTAAAGGACGCGCCGACGCGCTGGTCCAACAGACCGACGCGCTGGCCCAGACACAGGGATATTCAGGCGCCGCCGATGCCAGTTACGTCGAGAATACGACGCTGGCTTCCGAGATCACGGCCCTCACGACCGATATCGGACAAGCCTATTCCGAGTTTCAAGCTGAAAGCAGTGCGTTTGGAACAAAGACACAGGCGATCGATCTTCAGCTCAGAGCCGCCATATTGTTTAGCAAGGCGAGCACTGGTTTGGCGATGAGAGCTGCGTCGAGTCCAAACATCAAAAACAATCTGTTGCGGATTGCGTCACATCTCGCGATTGCCGAAGATCTGATGGTTTATGGCGTCATTACTCAAGCAACAGCCGATCAGGCCAACGCGACCAAAGCCAGGACTGATGTCGTAGTTGGCCAGGCGAACATCGGATATGGAATGACCGCGGTCTCCTCCGTTGCGCCTTCCAGCCTTGCCTCGATTGCTGGTGGACAACTGCAACCGATGACTTCGCAAACTGTTTTTGCATCGCTTTTGAGTGACGGAACGCTTCCGTATGAAGTGGGCGGACTGAGTGTCACAGTTAGTGGCGTTGCAGTGCCTGTGCTTTATGCTTCGCCCACTGGCGTCACGTTCTTTATGCCCGCCGATGTTTCATTGCAAATGGCAGAGGTGATCGTGTCGTCGCAGGATGGCTACGTCTGTCAGGGAACGGTCAGCGTGGAGCGAAATGGCACGATGCTCCTGACAACGAGTCAGGACCAGAACGGAGTTGCAGTCGCAGCTAATGGTCAGAACTTGATGACTTCGAATTTTGAGGTTGTAACTGCCGGCAACTTTGGTTCAGACAAGCGTACCCGCCTGACATTCTTTGCAACTGGTATCAGCGGCAGTGCTCTCAATAGCAATACCAGCAACGACGTCAACCTCGGTGATCGAGTGAGGCCGAATTTTGCCGAAGCGATTACGGTCGAGGCGCGGTTGGGCAACGGACAAGTGGTTAACTTGCCGGTGGAGTTTGCGGGTGCTCAGGGAACACTCCCCGGTCTCGATCAGGTCACGGTAGTTCTGACATCGCAGTTAAAAGGCGCGGGAACAGTGCAGCTAACATTGATCGTCGGTGGCCGGCGCAGCAACGCACCCACAGTATTCATTAAATGAATCAACTTGTGCTTTTTGTGGCTTGACGATTTCAAAGACCTTCACTGCTCCGTAGTAAATGAGTGAAGGAAATCGCCGTAGCAGATAACTGTCCACGTGCGCGGAAAAATCTACCGCCCGTCCGTGTCCAAGGATATGAGCGATTCTTGAGAGCGGAAGTTGAAAGGTTCGCGCGCGTTGTTCGTAGGGCATTGCAAAGTCTTTTATTTCTCGATCAGTGAGCGGTCGCTCGAAAGGTGAGACATCACCGTGCTTAGGTAAGAATTGTCTTAACCAGGCGACGAGCTTCGAGTTTCGTATCGGCTCTTTAAATATTCCTCTCCCACCCTTCCTCAAAACGCGCTGCACCTCTCGAGATGCAAGCTTGAGATCCAGATGATGAAGAATTGCCATCCCAAAGATGATATCGACCGACTCGTCTGGCAGCGGTAGTGCGTGCGCTGAGCCAAGCATCAATTCGACTCCCTCGCAGCCGTTTATTTCCAGACGCTTCCTTGCCAGCGCCAGCAGTGGGGCCGATATATCCAATGCGATAACTTTTGCCCCGCGTTCAGCAAGTAAGACCGTATACCGGCCATCGCCACAGCCGTATTCAAGGACCGTCTTACCTTTAATGTCGCCGAGCAAGTGAAATGCGTAGTCCAACGGATACGGCGTCGTTTCGGCCGGAGCACGGAGACGAGCAAACGTCTCTTGCGGCACTACTAAGGGTGGGATTTTTGAGGCTGCTATAGCGCTACGGATTTTTTCCGCATGCTCTCGTTCTGCCAGTGAGACCATAACAGAGCATTCCTGTTTCAGTTCTGGGAGAGTAAGCTGAGCCCGCATTAGAGCACAAACAAAGCCGGGGTTGCCACTAAATGCTGGCTTTCCGGTAGTGATGCAGTTTGATTTTTGGAATGACTACGCCGAAGGCGTGGGCTAATTTCAGCCTAGGGTTGGAGCTTGCGACAACCCTGGGATCCCAATTAGAAATGAGAGCAAAACGCTGAAAGCGTTCGCCAATAGCCGAACCCTTGCAGGGTTTAATAAAACTATTGACTCTGTAATCCCAAGGTTGTCGCAAGCTCCAACCTTGGGCTGAAATTAGCCCACGCCTTCGGCGTGTCATTCTTGGATCGGGTCAGTACAGGGAGCGGTAGCGACCTGGTCAGTGATCCGCATGCCATATTTCCTAACGATTTTTGACTCCCATGCTTTGACCAGGTCGCTACCGCTCCCTGTACTGACCCGATCCAAGTGCGCGATTCCTACTTATGAGGCAAAGCCACCCGAGAGCAGAGGGCGGCGCACATCTGGCGCGGTCTCCCACGTTCACGCGCGACTCAGCTCTCCGAATTAGTAGCCTCGCGTCAGCGGATCAACTCTTGAAAAATCCGGCAAATCTTGCCAACAGCCTCGCCCAACTCAGGAACTTACCTGTCTTTAAACCTTTCCTAGATCTGGTCGAAACCGCCTTTTGGTGATTGTCACCTGAGGGCCATTTGAGATAAGCTTCTCCCCGCGTTACGTAAACCCGGGTAAGATTCTTTAGGTCAGTTAAGGTCTTCGCAAGAGAAATTGCCCTTTTCCTGCGATTTCCATCAAGGATTTTGGAATGAGTGTCCCGGCCGCAAACAAACTGTGGCAAGGTCTTGCCATCGGTTTCGCCATTGCCTTCGCCTACGCCACTGTCATGGCCAAGCTGGTCCATGACTGGTGGACCGACGAAAACTATTCCCACGGTCTCCTAATCCCCTTCATTATCGGCTACATCCTTTGGAGCCAACGCGAGAAGCTCGCGCGCGTGCCCGCACGACCCGCTTTGCTCGTCGGCGGCGCCGCAATCTTATGCGCGCTCTTCGCGCTCTGGGCGGGAGTGGCTGGCGCCGAACTCTACACGCAACGCCTCTCGCTGGTCTTATTGCTTGCGGGACTAGCAGTCTTTTTCTGGGGCTGGGAGTTGCTGCGACTCCTGCTGGTGCCACTCAGTCTGCTGTTTCTTGCTCTACCCATTCCGGCAATTGTTTTCAATAAGATCGCGTTCCCGCTACAGTTGTTTGCTTCGCGTTGCGCCGTTTGGTCCATGAGCATGCTTGGCATTCCGGTGCTTCGCCAGGGAAATATCATCGAGCTCAAACCGCTGAACTCCTTCGATACCAAGAAGCTCGAAGTGGTCGAGGCGTGTAGTGGCATCCGATCGCTCATGACCCTGGTAACCTTGGCCGTGGTGTTCGCCTATTTCAGTCATTCTCCGTCGAACAATCCTCCCAGTTCCGGAAAACGCTTTGCTTGGCTAAAGGACTACTGGTTTTGGAGGGCGCTGATCATCGTCGGCTCGGCAGTTCCTATTGCCATTTTGACCAATGCATTCAGAGTGAGCGGTACCGGCGTGCTGGCGCATTATTATGGAACAGCCGTGGCAGACGGTTTCTTCCATTCTTTTTCAGGATGGGCCATATATATCGTGGCCTTTATCTTGTTATTCGGTATTGGCATGATTCTTGATCGCTTTAAGCCGGCTCCGGCTGATGGCGAGAAACCAGGTCGTCAATTAAATGAAGGGAAATCGCCCGAACCTGACACTGCTGTCCCGATCAGTTCAGTGATCTCGGCCGAAAGCTCAGAGCTATGAAGTCTTCATTGCGTTTCGGTCTTGTGCTGACCCTGATCCTGTTGGTCGGGATTCTCGTTAATACCTGGTCCTATCTCGGCGAAGCGCATGTCGAAAGGAAAGAGCTGAAGGACTTTCCACAAAGCATCGGTACGTGGCAAAAAACGGGAAACGATCAACCAATCGACGATGAGACTATGAAGGTCTTGCGGGCCAGCGACTACCTGATGCGTGACTTCCGCAAGCCTAATGGTCGAATTGCAAATCTCTACGTGGGTTATTACGCAACACAACGCACTGGCGCGACTTATCACAGTCCCTTGAACTGTTTGCCCGGATCAGGTTGGAACTTGAGCGAGCCGGCCAAGGCTACGATCGCATTACCCGATGGGACGAGCTTTGTTGCCAACAAATACGTTATTCAAAACGGCGACGACAAGCGGCTGATGATCTACTGGTACCAGGGAAGAGGCCGAAACGTCGCGAGCGAGTATTGGGGGAAGATCTACACCGTTATCGACAGCGTGCGCTTGCGACGATCGAACGGCGCAATGGTGCGGGTGACAGTACCGATTGCCAATTCAGAGGCTGCGGCGGAGCAAACTGCCGTCGAGTTTGCTTCGGCTGCCTCATCGGTGTTGCCGCAGTTCGTACCCTAATGTACAGCGTTAATGCGCAAAACAAGGTATAGTTTAGGAAATCACGATTGATTGGCCCTTTTTGAGAATTGTCCCGGATTTTAGGGATCCCCGGCAATTGCCCGCCGGCGATCCTGGACGATCCGAAGACAGAATTAACGCTGCCCACTTTTTGAGGCAGCTATAACGGGAGTGAGTTAAATGAGAGGCGAGTGCCGCGCATACATCTATCGAACAAGCATTTTCTGTCTTCTTCTCGCAGCCATAATTTCCCTGGCCGGCTGCACCAACCCCGAAAAAGCAAAAGCCGAACATCTGGCCAAGGGTGAAGCTTACCTGAAGGACACCAAGTTTCAGGAAGCCTCCCTCGAGTTTCGCAACGCGCTGCAAATCGACGACAAGCTCGCGGCTGCGCACTGGGGCTTAGCACGCGCCTTTGAGGGTCTCCAGCGTTATCCCGAAATGTTTGAGGAATTGCGTAAGACCGTAGTGCTTGACAAGGAAAACCTCGACGCACGGATCAAGCTTGGTAACTATTACCTCGTTGGCAGCCGTGGCCGGTCGGAAGCTATTTCTGAGTCAGAAAGAATCGCGAAGGAGATTCTCGATAAGGATGCCAACAACATCGAAGGCCACATTCTCATGGGCAGCGTGTTGTTTGCGCAAAATCAAAAGGACAAGGCGTTTGCCGAACTGAATCACGCAATCGAGCTCGATCCGAAAAGAGTTGAATCGTATCTGAGTCTGGCCAAGTTCTACGTGGCCACGGACGAGCGCGACAAGGCGGAGGAGCTTTACAAGAGGGCGATCTCTGTAAACGATCAGTCACCGCTGGCCCATTCGGAGTACGGCAAGTTTCTCTCTCAATTCAATCGACCGGCAGAAGCTGAGGCTGAGTTGCGCAAAGCAGTGGAAGTTGGTCCAACGGATCGTAACGCGCATTTCGTTCTCGCGAGCACTTACCTTATTAACAAGCAGTTTGACAAAGCGGAAGAGGCTTTCAAGGCAGTAGCCGCACTCGATTCAGATAAACCCGAGAGCCAGGCGGTGCTGGCCGACTTCTACTCGACGATTGATCGTGCTGACGATGCCGTCAAGATCTATAAGGAGATTCTTTCGAAGTCTCCTGATTACTTGCAGGGACGATATCGGCTGGCTGAGATTCTCTTCGCGCGCGGTGACGCGCAGGGAGCGAATGCTCAGCTTGAAGAAGTATTCAAGAAAGATGCGCACGATCGGCGGGCGCTGTTGCTTCGTGCTCAAATGCGAGCTCAGAGTAAACAGCCTGAGGGTCTCAAAGCCGCAATCGAAGACCTGAAAGAGGTTTTAAAACAGGAACCAAACTCCCGGGACGCCCTGGCTTACCTGGCCCAGGTAAATCTCGATCTCGAGTTGATCGATCAGGCTCGTGCTTTCACCGCCGAGCTCGAAAAAAACTATCCAGATTATTTGCCGGCCAAGTTGATGCAAGTCCGGCTCGCTCTCCGCGGGAACGATCAGAACAGTTCCAGAACGGCGATCGCTCTTGCCACCGACCTGCTGGCCCGTCTGGACAAAACAGCTCCCGATCGTGAAATGACAGCACAGTCGCTCGGCCGCCTTCGCGAGCTTACTTACCTCGCGCGCGGCATGGCCCAACTCCAGTTGAAGAATGTCCCGGCCGCGCGCCAGGATTTCGAGTTGGCCAAACAAATGAGCCCGTACGATCCGGTCGTACACAATAGTCTCGCGATGGTCTCGGTCGCTGAGAACAAGCCGCAAGACGCCATCGCTTCTTTTGAGTCAGCAGTAAGAGTTGATGCAACTAACTTCGACGCGCTCAATGGCCTGATCACGCTTTACGGAAACAATAAGGAGCTTGGCAAGGCCCACTCCACTATCGACCAGGCACTCAATGCGTATCCCAACGTTGCTTCACTGCATTACTTGAAGGCACAGGTTTATGGTTATGAGCGCAATGCTCAGATGGTCGAAGCTGAGTTGAACCGGACCATCGAGCTGGATCCAAATTACCTGTACGCATACTCGGCCCTGGCCGCTCTGTATCTCAATTCCAAACAGGAAGACCGCGCTATTGCTCAGTACCAGAAGATCATTTCTTTGCGTCCCGACAATTCTGCGCCCTACACGCTAATCGGCATGCTCGAGTATCAGCGCAAGAACTACGACGTTGCGGTTGAGAACTATCGTAAAGCTTTGGAGAAGGATCCGAACGCAGTCGTAGCGGCTAACAATCTTGCGTGGCTGTACGCGGAAACCGGCAAGGGTACTCTCGATGAAGCCGTGCGTTTGGCCCAGAGCGCGGTGCAAAAGAGTCCAAGTATGGCCGGGTTCATCGACACGCTCGGTTGGGTCTATTACAAGAAGAACCTTCATACCGCGGCAGTCGAGCAACTGCGTAAGGCTGTCGATTTGAATGAAACTCAGGCACGCGCGGCAAACGTCGCTCCGAGCGCGACTTATCACTACCACCTCGCGATGGCCTTAAAAGGAACAGGCCAAAAAGACGAGTCGCGTCGCGAGCTGGAGACCGCGATCCGGCTGGGGGAGAAGTCTTCGTTTGTAGATCTCGAAGAAGCGAAGAAGGCGTTGGCCTCGATGTGAGCTTTGACACGTTTTTGTAGGGGCGACACGCCGTGGCCGCCCAGTTCGAAGAATAGGAGTGCGTTATGAGCGTTGAGTTCAGACAAAGAAAACCGAGTGAATACTTAAAGATTTTGCAGCGGCGTAAATGGCTGATCATCTTGCCGGCGATCGCCATCAGCACCGCCGTTGCGTGGGTTGTCTACAGACTTCCCGACGTCTACGAATCAACGACACTCATCGTTGTCAAACCTTCGACGTTACCGACCTCGGTAGTACCGACCGTTGGCGAAGACAACATAACGCGCCAGTTAAACGGCATTGCGCAGGTCGTGCAAAGTCGCAGCTCGCTCGAGCCGCTTGTTGAGAAGTATGAGCTGTACAAGACGGAACGACTGCGTGGCGAACCGATGGAACGCCTCATCGACCTGATGCGCAAAGACATCAATGTAAACGTCAACACGAGCCGCAACGACATCACCAACGGCTTCAACATCAGTTACAGGTATCGCGATCCGAGAGTCACGCAGGCGATTACACAAGAACTCGCGAGCAAATACATCAGCGTGCAAACCAACAACACCGTGGTCTCAACCGCCGCCGCCCGTCAGTTCATGGACAATCAGGTGAGCCAGGCAAGAACGGCGCTGTCTGAAGTTGACAAGCAACTCCTCGACTTCAAGACGCAACACGTAGGCAATCTGCCGTCAGAAGCTGAAGCTCTGTTCAATCAACTGTCGGGTTTGCGCGAAGAACAGAAAGCGCTGATCGCGGAAGTCGGCCGGTTGCAGGATCGGCGCGCGGCAACGGCGAGTCAGTTGTCGTTACTCGAACAGCAGAATGTGCAGGTGATTGAAGATGCGGCCGAGAACCTGACCGATCCAAAGACGACGATGGCCTGGTCTAATTTGACAACGCGCAGGGCTGCGCTCGAAGGAGAGTTGACCAGGCTCAAAGGCGAGTACACACCAAAACATCCGGATGTGATCGCAAAGCAGCAAGAAGTAGATCAGGTCAAGGACCAGATGGACCAGATGATCAGCGACTGGAAAGAAAAGATCAAAGCGAAACAGGACAGACTGCAAAAGCTTCCGAACCTGACGGTCGGTGCCGCGAAGAGTGAGATCAAACAGATTGATAGCGAAATCAAGCGCCAACAAGACGCGCTGGCTCTAAACGAAAAGCAGATCGGTTCGATCGTCGAACGCATCAACAACGTTCCTGGAGTTGAAGTCCAACTCGGCGCGATCGAGCGCGATTATCAAATGAAGAAAACCGCGCTGGACGAGCTGCTCCAGCAACAACAGAAGATCGCGTTGGGCGCCGACGCGGCCAGTCAACAACAAGGCGAAGGTATTGAGGTAATCGACCCCGCCAACCTGCCGTCGAAGCCAGTTGCTCCGAAGCGTTTGCTGTTGTCAACGCTCGGACTCGGAGCCGGACTCGGCCTGGGACTGTTGCTTGTCGGTGTGTTCGAAGGCCCACGCCTGCTCACGATTCAGAACTCGGAAGACGCCCGACACTACACCGGTTTGCCGGTGCTGCTTGCTGTGCCTGAGTTGTTATCGCCGCAGGAAGCCCGTTTGGTGCCGCGCCGTCGCAAGTTGTTACTCGCAGCCGGTGTGGTCGCAACTATCATCAGCATTCCGATGCTAGCCCTGGCGCTTAAGCTCACGCACGTTTTTGAATTCCTGATGCAATCGTCAGGTCGTGGGTAGAGAACTGTTCTCCGAAACTGGAGGTCCAAGAGAGTGTACGCAGAATTTTACGGTCTGAAAGAGTTGCCATTTGCACTGACTCCCGATCCGCGTTTCATCTACTTCACTCCGTCACACACGGAAGTGATGGCCAACCTTCACTATGGCATTGAGAGCGGCAAGGGATTGGTCGTGGTAACCGGTGAAGTAGGCACCGGTAAGACTACGATCCTGCGCTGGATGATGCAGCGCCTGGATCGAACGGTGCTGGTCGCCTACATCTTCAACCCGCGTCTTTCAGTGCCGGAGTTTTACCAGCACGTTGCGACTTTACTCGACGTGCAGAAGTGGGAAACGAAGTCGGAGTTGTTACTCGAGCTTGGCCGTGCGTTGGAGTCGCGTCACTCGCGCGGGCTGCGCACGGTGCTGATCGTAGACGAGGCGCAGGGCTTATCTCCGCACGTGCTTGAAGAGATTCGTCTGCTTTCAAATTTCGAGTCAGATACGGCGAAGCAGTTGCAGATTGTTTTGACTGGTCAGCCGGAGCTGCGAGAGGTTTTGAATAATCCGGATCTGCGCCAATTGAAACAGCGCATTGCGTTGCGTTGCGTGATCAAGCCGCTGCCAAACGTCGAAGAGACGGATCGTTACATCACGTCGCGTTTGCTGGTGGCCGGCGCGGAGCGCACTGACATCTTCTCGCCCGAATCCGTCGATTACATATTCCGTTGTGCCGACGGCATTCCGCGCAACATTAACAATCTCTGCGACAACGCGTTGCTGGCAGGCTACGCCGCAGGTGATTCGACGATCGGCCGCTCGATTATCGAAGAGGTTGCCGACACGTTTGACATGCTGCCTCGCTCGGATCGCGGACGAGGACAGACCGGCGAAGAGCGCGAAGCTCCAGCGAGAATTTTTTCATCGGCGGGCCGAGCGGAATTATGGAACGCCGGCAAGAGTGATACGGATTAGTTTTTCTCTGTGCAGCCTCAGTGTCCTCTGTGTCTCTGTGGTTGAGTAATTACAGACACAGTTAACCACAGAGACACAGAGAACACAGAGTACGCACAGAGATCAGTGAGGTGACTAGATGGGAAGAGTTTTTGATGCCATGAGACGACACAGCGCCACCGATAACGGTAGCGCCGGCAAAGCAACAGAAAAACCAGAGCACCGTGAAGAGAGCCCGCGCGTTTCCGGGCTGCCTTCCGCGCAACAGATCGAGGAACAGTTGTTGACTGGCTCCTCAATCATGTCTGTTCCCGCCAATACGGTGCGAAGCTCAGCGTCCACTGCGCACACTGCGGATGTAACCGGCGGGTCGGCACTCCCCGGCGGAATGGCTTCGCGTGATGCTGGGGCAACTTTGGACGCTGCCGGAGCGGCGCGTGCTGGAGGATTCGTCACTTATGACGTTTCCCCAGCACGCGTCGAGCCTCATCTGATTGCGATCAGCCAGCCTCGCTCGGCTTACACCGAGCAGTTTCGCAATCTGCGAACAAAGATTCTCGAGTCCGGCGAACGGATGCAGATGCGCGCGATTGTCGTCACGAGCGCGGGTATCGCGGAAGGCAAGACGCTCACCGCGCTTAACCTCGCATGGCTGTTGGCCCAAACCGAAGGCGTGCGCGCACTCGTCATCGACAGCGATCTGCGACGCCCTTGCGCCACTGACTATCTCGGCATCGATGCACAAATGGGATTGTCGGAAGTGCTCGGCGGTCAATTGAAGCTCGAAGATGCGATCGTTCGCCTCGAACCTTCGGGACTTCACTTGTTGCCCGGAGGTCGTCCGCGCGACGACGTCGCCGAGTTGTTGTCTGGTCCAAGTTACGCGCGGCTGTTAAGTGAAGTGCGTCGCATGTTTGACTACATCATCATCGATGCGCCGCCGCTTGGAATTTTCACTGACGCAAATGTTTTGATGTCGCGCGCCGATGGTGGCCTGCTGGTCGTTCGTGCCGGCAAGACCCGTTATGCGGCAGTCGACAAGCTGCTCGAGCAGATGCCGCGTGAGCGTCTGCTGGGAGTCGTACTCAATCGTACTGAAGAACAGCCCGATGCAGCGTCTTACTATTACCAGCATCGCTACTACAACCGCGAAACAAAAGCTACTGAGATGACTTCCGTTACTGAAGAGGAGGTAGCGATCGTCAATTGAGAGTTCTACGACTCAACGGGCGAACGATCCTGCTGATTATCGCCGAGGCTGCTTTGGTCTACGGCGCGATCATCTGTGCCGTTTATCTGCGCGTCGGCGTGATAGATGCGCCTGTCGAGCTGGTTACCAAGCATGGGTACGTGAAAGCCGCATTAGCAACTTTCTTTTGCCTCGCGACTTTCTACCTTTTCGATTTATACGACTTTCTGATGATGCACGACCGGCGCGAGCTCGTGCTTCGTTTGGTGCAAGCGCTCGGACTCGCATGGATCGCGCTGGCATTTTCGTTCTACGCGTTCCCAAGCTTGATGCTTGGTCGCGGTATCTCGCTGATCGCGTTGCCGCTTGCACTCGCGTTGATGGTTTCGTGGCGCGTCTCGATCCACTGGTTTCTGGGCCACCCGGATTTTGGCGAACGCATTTTGATCGTCGGCTCAGGCGACAGCGCCGTTGAGGTGGCGCGAGAGGTGTTGGATCGTCCGGACGCAGGCTATCGCATCGTCGGTTTTGTCGGCACGGATGCGCACCTGCTCGGCAAGAGCCTGATCAATCCGCGCGTGATCGGCATGACCGAAGAACTCGGGGACATCGTCAAACGTGAAAACATCGATCGGATCGTCGTTGCCATGGGCGAGCGTCGCGGTCAGTTTCCGACAGACAAGTTGTTGCAACTGAGTCTGGCTGGCCAGGTGACGATCGAAGAGGGTGCGTCGTTTTACGAACGAATCACCGGTCGCGTTTCGTTGATGATGCTGCGCCCGTCGTGGCTCATCTTTACTGGTCGAGGACGGCAGGCGAAAGTTGCTGAACTGTTGCGCAGCACGGTTCACTGGCTGGTGGCGCTCATCGGCGCGAGTCTCTCGCTGCCGCTCGTCGGCATTACTGCAATCCTGATCAAGTTGGATTCGCGCGGTCCAATCTTTTACAAACAGGAACGAGTGGGCAAGAACGGCCGCACCTTCACGTTGACAAAGTTTCGCTCGATGAACGTCGACGCGGAGCAGGATGGTCCGGTTTGGGCCAGCAAGCATGACGCTCGCACGACGCGCGTGGGACGCGTCATACGCAAGGTTCGCATCGACGAGATTCCGCAGTTTTGGAACATCCTGAAAGGTGAGATGAGCTTTGTTGGCCCACGACCCGAGCGACCGCACTTCGTAGCCCAACTGGCCGAAGAAATTCCTTTTTACGAACAACGACATCTGATCGCGCCAGGACTGACCGGGTGGGCACAGATCAAGTATCCCTACGGCGCCTCGATGGAAGACGCGCGGCAGAAGCTTCAATACGATCTCTTCTACATCAAGAATAAGGGTTTGGTCCTCGATGCAGTCATCATTTTTGAGACGATCAAGATAATTCTGTTTGGGCGGGGGGCCCAGTGACAGTCAAGGCTTGGAGGTTGAGATGAGAAACAATATACGAATGATGCTCGCTATCCTGATGCTCGCTGCCTTGAGCATCAGCGGCGCGGCTCAGACTCAGACGGATCCACAGAAGGATCCGCAGAAGGCCAGACCTCGGACCACGACGAGTAGCACGCCATCGGATGTTTCCGATGACGTTCAAGCCAACCGGCAGGAACAACAGGGCGAAGAAGCGGCGATCAATGCGTACTACAACAACTTCTTCACCACCTACCGTCTTGGCCCGGAAGACGTGATCTCGGTGGATGTCTTTAATCAGCCTCGATACTCGCGCTCGGGGATCACGATACCTCCGAGTGGTCGCATCTCGCTTTCACTGATTCCCGGCGGAGTTTTTGTCAACGGCAAAACTGTCGAGCAAGTGGCGGAGATCATCACGAAGAAATACAACGAGTACATCATCGATCCGCAGGTTACCGTCTCGCTCGATAAAGCAGTGTCGTATCGTTACAGCGTCATTGGCGACGTGGGTCAACCCGGAATTCGACTGATGAACCACCGCATGACTGTTACCGAGGCGATCGCCGAAGCCGGCGGTGTGCTGGGCACCGGCGATAAGAGCAAGGTGGTCGTGTTGCGACGGCAGACGGACGGCAGGCTCGATCAGATTCCGGTCAACCTCTCGGCGATTTACAAAGGCAAGACGCCGGACACGACGTTTCTCGTACCGGGCGATCAGATCGTTGTGCCTGGAAACAAGCTGAAGAAAGTGAGAGAGCTTCTAGGGTTCACGTCAATACTCAGCTTCGGCAGAATCTTTGGTCTGCCCACGCCTTACTAATAGCAATCCACAGATTACGCAGACTCTGTGTAGTCCGTGGATTAAATACACCTAATGACCTCAGCATGCGCCTCGTGTCTTCTGCTTCTGCTGCTTTCGGCCGCGACTACGTTCGCCCAAACCGCGGGTTGGGCCAAGCAGCGAAGCGGATCAATGGCATGGCTACATTCAGCCTTCTTTTTCGATCAAAATCGAGGCTGGGCCGTCGGTAGCAAGGGCACTGTCCTGCGTACCATCGACGGCGGAAACACCTGGCAGCAGCGTCTGGCCTCCACCGAAGACGTTGTGCGCGACGTCTTCTTTGTCGACGAACAAAATGGCTGGCTCGTATGTGAAGTCAACGCCTATCAACTTAAAACCTTAGAGGAGCCACGCGCCTATTTGATGAGGACCACCGACGGCGGCGAACACTGGAAACGCACCGAGATCAAGGGAATCGACGTTGATGCTGTTCTCGTTCGTGCTGTTTTCAGTCCGAAGGGTCGTGGCTGGACCTTTGGTGAGGCGGGCTTGATCTACGCCACACAGGATGCGGGCGAAACATGGACGAAGTTGCGATCGCCAACACGTCGCTTGCTGCTCGGTGGAAATTTCGTCGACGACGATCGCGGATGGTTGGTCGGCGCCGGCGCCACAATCATACAAACGTCAGACGGCGGAGACACGTGGTATCAATCTGCGTTGCCGCAAGTAGAAAAATCAGTTCGCTTCACCGCCACGTCATTTATCGACAACCGTAAAGGATGGGCCGTTGGTAGTGGCGGAAGTGTTTACCAAACCGTCAATGGTGGTCGAACGTGGCAACGACAGGAATCGACGGTCAACATCGATCTGTTTGACGTGAAATTCCTCGACGCTCGCGAGGGTTGGGCAGTAGGCGCCGAAGGTACAATCATTCACACCGCCGACGGCGGCGCGCATTGGACCACCGAGCGCAGCGGCACCGAACACCCGTTGGAGCGCGTCTTCTTCACCGACCGAAATCACGGTTGGGCCGTCGGCTTTGGCGGCACGATCGTCGCTTATCAAGCACAAGCATGATTTAATAGGGGACGCTTTTTCAATCCCCTAACCACAGGAGCTGAAAACCATGACTACTCGACTCCCTCTGGTCATCGTTTTGATTCTCATACTGATATCGCTCGCTTATGCCCAGGAAGCGACACCATCACCGTCTCCAGCGCCCAAACCAGCGATGAGCAGGGCACAGAGTCAGAAAAGTATCATCGCCACTGAAAGGAAACTTTGGGAAGCGTGGAAGAACAAGGACGTCAAACCTTTCCGAGCCAACCTCTCCGCAGACAGCATCATGATCGGAGACCAGGGTGTTGCGAACAAGACCACGGCAATTAAGGATCTGGAAAGCATGGCGTGTGAAGTGAAGTCGTATGAGCTTAGCGACATTAAAGTGACTTTCCTTAACAGCAGTGCCGCGCTCGTGACTTATAAGGCCACACAGGATGCGACCTGTGGCGGGCAACAGGCTCCGCCGGCCGTGTGGGCCAGCAGCGCGTATGTGATGAGAGGCGGAAAGTGGCTGGCAGCGTCACATCAGGAGACGCCGGCTAAGTAGGCCACAAAGAAGCACAAGAAGTAAGGCCACAAAGAAGCGCAAGCAAAGGAGCATAAAGGCTCCCTTGTGTCTTTTTGTGGCCTTACTTCTTGTGCCTCTTTGTGGCTACTTTTCAGGTCGCATGTGAGGAAACAGAATCACGTCGCGAATCGACGATCGATTAGTCAGTAGCATCACAAGGCGATCGACCCCGATGCCGATTCCTGCCGCCGGAGGCATGCCGTACGAAAGCGCGCGGATGTAATCTTCGTCCATTAACATCGCCTCTTCGTCGCCTCGTTCGCGCTGCCTCACCTGATCGCGAAAGCGTTCGTATTGCTCGGCGGGATCATTCAGCTCAGAAAAGCCATTCGCGATCTCCATTCCCGAAATATACAACTCGAAACGCTCAGCCACGGTGGGATCTGCCGGCGACGCCTTCGAGAGCGGCGAGATTGGTTTCGGAAAATTAGTGATGAAAGTCGGTTGTATCAGCCCGGGCTCGACGTGCTGTTCGAAGAGCTCCAGCACCTTGTCGTTCGTGATCCGATCAGGTTCAACCAGACCTGACAAACTCTCCTTCATGCCGACGCGCCGGAACGGCTCTCCGAAGTCAATGCTCTGATCGCCAAACTTCACGTGCGTGTGGCCCAACACCGTGAAAACAACGGCGCGCAGCATGTCCTCGCAAAAATCCATCATCGTGTTCACGTCGGCATAAGCCCAGTAAAACTCGAGCATCGTGAACTCTGGATTGTGCCGGCTCGATAAACCCTCGTTGCGGAAGTTGCGATTGAGCTCGTAAACCTTCTCGAAGCCGCCGACCAGCAGTCGTTTCAAATACAACTCCGGCGCGATGCGCGCGTAAAGATCGATATCCAGAGCGTTGTGATGTGTTTTGAAAGGACGTGCAGCCGCGCCGGTTGGCAACGGCGTCAGCATCGGTGTTTCGACTTCGATGTACCCATGATCCTCGAGGATGCGCCGCATCTCTCTAACCGCGGCAGCACGTCGTTCAAATACTTCGCGAGATGTGAGCGCTTCGTCCTGCTCGAGTTTCAGACTGCCGGCAATCAGATCGGCATAGCGTTGGCGCTGACGAATCTCGGGATCGTGAATGCCGTGCATTTTGTCGGGCAGCGGCAACAAGGCTTTCGAAAGAAATTGAAGCTTCTGCACGTGCACCGAAAGCTCACCGGTGCGGGTGACGAACAGATAACCTTCGACGCCGATGAAGTCTCCATGGTCCAGCAGCTCTAAGATGGCCCAGCCGTCTACTTCGCCGCCACCGGCGTCATTATGGAGTCCGGCAACGTCGCCGCGGCGGATGTAGATCTGTAGTCGAGAGACGCCGTCAGACAGATGGACGAAGGCGGCCTTGCCCATCACGCGTGGAGGCGACGCAATGCGCCCGGCAATACGCACGACGAATGAATTCAACTGCTCGTTAGCCAGCTCGAGCTCTTCGGTTGATGGCCGCCCGTCGGCGAGTGGTTTTGGTTCAAAGCCGCGAAATTTCTCGACGAGGGAAGTAATCGTGTCTTCTTTACCTCGCTCGACAAGCTGGCTGCGCTCGAACTTGTTTGGATAGACGTTGCCGACGAGTTTATGCAGCGCTTCGAGATGTTCTCGCCGCGCGATTGTTTGATCGTTTTCTTCGATGAAGGGTATCGACATAAAAAGGCTGATTATACAGGATGGTTTCTTGTTAATCCTGCAAATCCTGTAATCTTACTGACAATGATTGAGAAGATTCTAACTCTGGAGCAGATGCTCCGAGAGCGCGAGCGTCTGCGCGCTGCGGGCACGCGACTCGTTTTTACCAATGGAGTATTTGATCTTTTGCACGTTGGACACGTGCGTTATTTGGCTCAGGCGCGCTCGCTGGGTGATGCGCTGGTCGTAGCGATAAACAGCGATCGAGCGGTGGGAGAGTTGAAAGGTCCCGATCGTCCGATCTTCGATCAAGCAGAGCGCTCCGAGATAGTGGCGGCATTGCGTTGCGTTAACTATGTCACGATCTTCGACGACGTTTCGCCCCGTAGTCTCATCGCCAGGCTCTTGCCGGACGTGCTGGTGAAAGGCGGAGACTATCAACTCGATGAGATTCACGGTCGCGAGGAGGTCGAAGCCGCCGGCGGCAAAGTGATCTCGTTACCCTTTGTCGACGGTGCTTCCACGACGGCGCTAATCGAGCGCATGAAGAAATGAGCCGCGAAAATCCGCGGCAAAAATATGCTCCAACTTCAACAGATTACCGGCACGCGTGAGTACCAAAAGCTCCTCGCGGAGTTGCGGTCTAATGCGCGTGTGATTTCAATCAGCGGCCTGGTTGCAGGCGCGGCGCGGGCCCTCGCCGTCGCTGCTTTACAGCGCGACAGCGGCAAGACGTTTGCCGTCGTCTCGCAAACCACGCGCGATCTCGAACCGTGGGAACGCGATCTGGAGTTTTGGTCTTCTGCGCTGTCAGGAAAAGAAACCGCTGACGAAGACATTCTCGTCCTGCCGGCCTCCGAAACAGATCCTTACGCAGGTGTGTCGCCTCACGCGCAAACGCTCGAACGGCGTGCTCTCGCGCTGTGGCAGTTACAACAACGAGCTCCGAGCTTCGTTTTGCTGAACGCACGTGCGCTGGCGCGCAAGACCGTCACTCCAGCAGCGATCGCAAGAGCCGGAACAGTCTTGCGCCGCGACGAAGATCACTCTCCCGAAGAGCTGGTCGAAAAACTGATGGCCACAGGTTACGTGCGCGAAGATCCGGTGGGCGCAATCGGTGAGTTCTCCATGCGCGGCGGCATTCTCGACGTCTGGCCGCCGGGTAGAGAAGCACCAGTGCGAATCGAATTCTTCGGCGACACGGTCGACTCGTTGCGCGAATTCGATCCCGAAAACCAACTCTCGACGCGCCAACTGCAAGTAGTCGAAGTGCCGCCGATGCGCGAGTTCGTCGCCACGCCCGTTGATTTTCAACTCTGGAGCGAGGCCGCGCGCGAGCGTTGGTCCCACGAGCGTTACACACGCTCACTGCGCGATCGGACGGCCTTTGCGGACGAAGGCGAGGCGTTCTCCGGTTGGGAGTGGTTGATCCCGATCTCGATGAACTGCAACGCGAGTGTTTTCGATCACCTTGGCGATGCTGTGCTGGTTATCGACGAGCCTGCAAGCATCGAGTCGTATTTGAGCGAGTTCTACGAACGTTTGTCAGAACGTTATCGTGAGATCGATCAGGCTGACGACATCGCGCTTGCGCCGGAAGAACTCTTTCTCACCGCCGAAGAGTTACGACAGTTTATTCCCGCGCGCCAGCGCATCGAGCTGCGCACGCTCGGCCGTGTTGCAGCCCAAACCGATCTAAACCTCGCGCTCGAAGCTGAAGCACCAAAGGTCCAACTCGGTCGAGAGCGAGCGACACGCCAGCCGGTCTTCCTCTTTCCGGCGGTCGAATCAGCGCTCGAGCTTGAGTGGCAATCACAATCAACACTGCGTTATCACGGACGCATTGCAGATCTCGTCGCCGAAGTCATTCGTGCGATGGAAGAAGCGAAGACGACACTTTTCGTGATGCCCAGCCTCGGCGTGGCTGAGCGAATCGTCGAGATTCTCAACGAATACAAGGTCGAAACGCGTCTAGCCTTCACGACCGAAACTGCTGAGGCCGCAAACTTTCGTGCCGTGGTGGTAACGGTCGGTCGCCTCAGCGGTGGTTTTGAGCTGCCGCAATCGCGATTGATCGTTCACGTCGAAGCAGACATTTTTGACGAAACAGCCGATGCAGTTGAGCGTCGCCCCGCCGGCGTTGAAATAACACAACGCGGAGAAAAGCGGAGACGCAAATCGAAAGCGGCCGCTTTCCTTTCTGACTTTCGCGATCTCAAGTCAGGCGATTACGTAGTCCACATCGATCACGGCATTGCACGTTTCGGCGGTTTGCAAACGCTCGACCTTGGACCACGCACCGGCGAGTTCATGCTGCTTTATTATGCCGACGAAGCGAAGCTCTACGTGCCTGTCGAACGTCTCGACCTCGTGCAGCGTTATTCGAGCGCCGAGGGCCATCAACCGCAACTCGATCGTCTCGGTGGTCTCGGTTGGCAGAAGACCAAGGCCAAAGCGAAACGTGCCATGCGCGACATGGCCGACGAGCTGTTGCGTCTTTACGCGGAGCGAAAACTCGTCGGCGGGTTCGCATTCGCCGGCGACACACCGTGGCAGCATGAGTTTGAAGACGGCTTTGCGTTTGTGCTCACTCCCGATCAGGAAACAGCGATTGAAGACGTAAAGAAAGACATGGAAGAACCGGTGCCGATGGATCGTCTGTTGTGCGGTGACGTCGGCTACGGAAAAACCGAAGTCGCGATGCGCGCCGCGTTCAAGGCCGTGATGGAAGGAAAGCAGGCTGCGATTCTCACGCCCACCACGGTGCTTGCGTATCAGCACTACGACACGTTCCGCAATCGCTTCGCGCCTTTTCCGGTGAAGGTTGAGCTGTTGTCGCGCTTTCGTTCGTCGAAGGAACAGAAGGAAGTGGTGAAGAAGATCGAGAGTGGCGAAATCGACGTGATCATCGGCACGCACCGCATTCTGTCGAAGGATGTTAGCTTCAAGGATCTCGGGCTAGTAGTGGTTGATGAAGAACAACGCTTTGGAGTCGCACACAAAGAGCGACTGAAGCACCTGAAGAAACGCGTTGACGTTTTGACTCTTTCAGCAACGCCGATTCCGCGCACGCTCAACATGTCGCTCAGCGGCATGCGCGACATGTCGTTGATTGAAACGCCACCGCGCGATCGACTCGCGATCCAGACTCAGGTGGTGCAGTTTTCGGAGAGTGTGATCAAGTCGGCAATTGATCTCGAGCTGTCTCGCGGCGGACAGGTGTTCTTCATCCATAATCGCGTCGAGACGATCGACACAATCGCTGCACTCGTAAAACGCCTCGTGCCGCAGGCGCGTTTGGCAGTCGGCCACGGTCAAATGAACGAGAAAGAGATGGAGCGGGTGATGCTCGACTTCATCGACTATAAATATGACGTTCTGGTTGCAACCACTATCATCGAGAACGGCATAGACATCCCGCGCGCAAACACCATCATCATAAATCGCGCCGATCACTACGGTCTTTCTCAGCTTTATCAATTACGCGGGCGTGTGGGGCGTTCGAGCCGGCGGGCTTACGCCTACCTGCTGATACCGAGCGAACAGGAGCTTTCACCCATTGCCCGTCGACGTTTAGCAGCCATTCGTGAGTTTTCTGATTTGGGAGCCGGCTTTCGCATTGCGGCCCTCGACCTCGAGCTGCGCGGCGCGGGTAACCTGCTTGGCGGCGAACAATCGGGCCACATGGAAGCGCTCGGCTTTGATCTTTACACGCAGATGCTCGAACGAACGGTTGCCGAGCTCCGCGGCGAAGAGGTCGAGGATGAGACCAGCGTCACGCTCAATCTCGGTGTTGATGTCGCGATTCCTGAAGATTACGTTTCTGACATGGGTCAGCGGCTGAGAACTTACAAGCGAGTATCTTCGGCGCGTTACGAGGCTGTGTTGTCGAGCATTCGCACGGAAACTGAGGATCGCTACGGTCGCATTCCACCACCGGTCGATCGGTTGTTTGCGTACGCACGTTTGCGGCGTCTGGCGGAGGAGTTGGGCATAGTCTCGATCGATCGAACACCGGATGGAATTGCGATCAAATTCAGTGAAAAAGCGCGGATTTCGCCCGAAAAACTGGGAGATTTTGTAAGAAGGCACCCGGGAGCGGTCTTCACTCCCGCGGGCGTTTTGCGGCTCGTTTTGACTGAGGACCAGCAGGACAACGTGCTCGACTTCGCTCGCGACGTGTTGCTCCAGCTTCGCGCGAGCGATTAGAATTCTGTCTTTGAGCTTGTGGTCTTTGGTTCAGTCTTGGTCGGGTCAGTACCGTAACGCGGTAGCGTCGGGTGGACCTAGATACACGCTGACCCGACGCTACCGCGTTACGGTACTGACCCGACCCAACAGTACAGAAATTTGTTTTTAGGAGTCATATTGTGAAATTCAAATACTTAGCAGCTCTTGCAGCACTCGTAATTCTTATGCTCGGCGCGGGCAGTGTCTTCGCTCAGGAAGGCGAGATGCAGGTCGTCGACGAAGTAGTCGCGCAGGTCAACGACGACGTCATCACTCTTTCGATGTTGAAGCGCGAGACCAGAGAACGTATCGAAGCTTTGAAACAGAGCGGAATGACCGAGCAACAGGCGACCGACGAGGTCAACAAACATCAGGCTGAGCTGATCGCCACACTAATAAACGAACGGCTGTTGCTGCAAAAGGGCAAGGAGCTCGATCTCGCCAATGACATCGAAGCCGAAGTAAACCGCCGCATGTTGCAGATCGCGCAGGAGCAGGGCATCAATTCGATTGAGAAGCTTCACCAGGCGATGGTGCAGAGTGGACTCAAGCCCGAAGACGTGCGTAACACGATGCGCACCGAGTTGATGAAGCAGGCCGTGCTGCAACAGGAAGTCGACCGGCGCGTGTATCTCGGTTTCACGTCGGAAGAAGTGAAGAAATACTATGACTCGCATCCTGACAAGTTCCGCAAACCCGAGAGCATCAAGCTGTCGGAGATCTATTTATATTTAACGGGTAAAGACGAAGCGAGCGTGAAAGCGAGAGCTTTGGAATTGGTGAGTCAGATTCGCGCGGGCGCCGATTTCGGTGCGTTGGCAGCGGCCAATTCCGAGCGCGAGAAAAATGGTAAACGCACTGCGCCGGAGGACAAGGGTTATGTAGGTGAGTTTGACATTCCTAGTTTGCGTGAAGATCTGTTGGCCTCGCTAAAAGACGTGAAGACTGGCGGAGTAACTGATCCTATTCGCGTCAGCGATGGTTACCAGATTTTGCGCGTTGATGAGCGGACGCCGGCCGGTACGACGCCGACGTTCAATGACAATCGCGTTCGCGAGGCGATGTTGATGGAGCGACAGCCGAAAGAACGCGAGGCTTATCTTCAGACTCTGCGTAATGAAGCGTTCATCAAAGTGACTGACGCGTATCGCGCGAGTGTCGAACCGCTGTTGAAGATCACAGCCACCACCGCTGCGAAGACTGAAGAAAAGAAAGACAACAAGAAACCGAAGAAACCGTAATCCGCGGTTAACCATGATCCCGCCGTTCAAGATCCGTAACATCGAAATCAATCCGCCATTGGTCCTCTCACCGATGGCGGGTGTGACTGACGTCTCGTTTCGACGTTTGCTGAAGCGGCGTGGCGGAATTGGTCTATCAATATCGGAGTTCATCTCGGTTGAAGGTCTGACGCGAAACAATCCGAAGTCGAAACGCCAGATGCGCTTTTACGATGACGAGCGGCCCTTCGCGGTCCAGATCTTCGGCGGCCAGCCGGAACGCATGTGCATGGCGGCGGAGATGGCGGAGGAAGTCGGCGCCGACATTCTTGACATCAATTGCGGTTGCCCGGCGCCGAAAGTCGTGAAGCACGGCGGTGGATCCGGTTTGCTCAAGGACCACAATCGACTCGCGGAGATTCTCAAGTCGATCAAGAAAGTAATCACGATTCCGCTGACGATTAAGATCCGCGCGGGTTTTTACGACCACACGATCAATGCGGTGGACACTGCGAAACTCGCGGAAGATTGTGGTGTCGAGCACATCGCTTTGCACGGTCGCACGAAGGAGCAGGGGTATCGTGGTCTCGCAAACTGGGATCTCGTGCGACAGATCAAAGAAGTCGTGAGCGTGCCGGTGTCAGGCAGTGGTGACGTCACGACGATCGAAGGCGCGTTTGAGAGGTTTCGTGAAACTGGTTGCGATGGTGTTTTGATTGGGCGTGGCGCGATGGCGAATCCATGGATCTTTCGTCAGATCGAGGACGCGATGCACGGTCGCCCGATCTTTGAGCCGACGTTGGCTGACAAGCGCGCGATCCTGCACGAGTATTTCGACATGTTGCGCGAAGACATGCCTGAAACTCCGGCGATCAATCGCATGAAACAGTTGGCGGGGCAGTTTACGCGCGGTTTACAGGGCGGCGCACTGTTTCGCACGTCGATCTACCATTCTCACACTGTCGAGGAAGTGCTCGATCGCATTGAGGAATACTTCGAGGCGATCGAAACCGGCCGGCCTTACTACGGCGAAGCCGGCGCACCAATCGAGGAAGCGCCGCTACTCGATTCGTGCGAAGCCGCAACCGCCGCGTAGCATCGTCATAAAACAGTATCGCCACAAAAAGGCACATAAGGCACAAATGCTGGCCGCTTTTTCTTGTGCTTTTTGTGCCTCTTTGTGGCAAAAAACCGTCTTATTTCACGCGGCCCTCATCGAGATTCACCGGCGCGGGATAACCTTTCTTACCCAGGCCGTTCAGATCGATCACGATTTCATTCTGTGGCTTCGCTGGCTTTTTCTTCGCGCCCTTCTTTGCAGGTGAGGCTTCGGGCGATGGCGAAGGAGTCGGCTGCGGATGGGCCGACATTGTATTCAGCGCATTTAACGCCTCTGTCCGCTGTTGCTCTGACAGATCTTCAAACCTCACGCCATGCGCCTCCAGCACTCGCCTGAGGTTCTCCTCCGTATTCGTGTCTTGTCCGTAGACATCTTTGTAGACGTACAGCTTACCGTCTTCCAGCACGATCGTTTCGTAGCGCAATTCGACAGGCACCGGCTGGTCGAGCTTCACCGTCTTCGTGTGATCTTTGTCTTGCATGTACGACGCGAGCGTCTGATCCGTGAACTGAGTGCCTGACGCTTTGCTTAACAACATCGCGAAGTCTTTCACTTGAGGCGTCGTCAAACCGACGCATCCATGCGAAGCAAACTTGCCGATCCTCGCCGGAGACTTGCCACCGTGGATCAGCGAAGGCAAGCCAATCGGTATCTTGATTGGACCAAGCGGATTGTCTTTATCGCCCGGCGGAATCGTCTCACCTGGAACTGCATTTTTCATATTGGCCACCCACGGTGAATCCGGCGGCGTCCACGAAGGATTGACGATAATCGTTTGCGCCTTACGCAAGCCGAACGGCAGAGGAAACTCAGGATAGCCGATCCCGATCTTGTACGATTTGATCAGACGCCCATCCTGAAAGAGATCCATGCGAAATGCGGGAATGTTTACGACGACTCGCGTGTCCGTTGGCACCGCGTTTGGTCCAGGCAACATCTGCACGCCGGTATCGCCGGCTTCACCGCCTTTGGACCAATAATCGTTTGCGAGTGAAGTCAATTGTCTTGCTTTGTCGTCGCCGAGAATTGAACGGAGTTGTTCCGTAGCGCGCTCACGAGCGTTGCCGGAATCGCCGTCAGTCTCCTCTGCGTTGGTCTCTCGGAGCCGGGCTATTTCAGCAGACGAGACTTGCTTCAGCGAGTCGATCTGTTGTTCGGAGAGTTTGAGCTTCGTTTTCAACTGCTCGACAAACTTCCCATCGCTCAACAACGCATCGAGCAACGGCAACGTTATCTGCACTGAAGTAGTTTCCGTTTTCGCGGGCGACGATAATGCGGATGGCGACGGTGTCGGCGCTACGCTTGCGGTGTTCGAATTAACCGGCCCTGTGGTGCAACCGGCGACCAAAAGCGCGCAGCAGCTTAAAAGCAAAAATCGGTTAAATAGACTCATCCGGAGCATTAAAGCCACAGATCTTCACAAATTGTTCATGGAAATCTACGGCTTTACCGCTCGAAGCCCAGGGGCAGGAGCGGCCGAGGTGTGGTGCCTTCGAAAAACCAGCTCGCGCCGACGCGCAGCCGGTGATGCCAGGTAGGTAATCGCGACGTGTACAAAGCAAAGCGTGCCTGTCGTGCTAAAGCTCCGCCAAAGGCCTTGCCTCCGGTCAGCACTGCTGCGCGTTCAGTTCCGAGGCTCATTGCTTCGCCGAGCTCTTCGAAGTGCTTCGTATGAAGCTCTTTTCCTTCATTGAACGCCTTGATATTGCGAGCGCAGAGACTGGCTTCCTGAAACGCGAGTTGCGCCGTGCCAGCGAGTGTCGGAGTCGCATCAGGATAGATAGCGATGTCGCCGAGCGCGAAGATGTTCAGGTGCTGGGATAACTGCAACGTCGGTTTGATGATGAGCAGTCCGCGCCGATCCTTTTCCACGTCGAGGTGCTCGATGAGTGGACCCATCTTCACTCCACCCAACCACACGACCCCGGCAGTTTTCAAACTTTCCTGCTTGCCCTCGTGCTCAAACGTGATGCCGTCGTTCGCAACCTTCACAACGCGCGTTTTCGTGTGCACCTCAACGCGGGACTTATGCAGTGCGTCCTCGACAAACTCACGGATCTGCTCGCCCATTCCAGGCACGACTCGGTCGCCCATTTCAATGACCAACACGCGCGGCTCGCCAGGCAGTGCACGCCGCTTGAACGCGTCAAACAGCAGATCAGCCATCTTGGTCGAGAGTTCACACCCACTGGCGCCGGCGCCTACGATCGCAAACGTCAGTTCGCGTCGCACGTCCTGCGGCGCTAAATCGGGTGCGATGCGGTCGAGTGCGACTACCATCTGCCGGCGCAGATTGTCCGCGTGAGCCAGCTTCCGGAAGGGCAACGAATGCTCTTGCGCGCCTTCAACTCCGACGTAATTGGTAATACCGCCCATGGCGAGCACGAGAACATCGTAGTGCAGCGTTTCGTTGGAACTCTCGAGTGAAACTGACTGCGCCGCCAGATCGATCCCGGCGACCCTGCTTTGCACAAACCGGACGTTTTCGTCGAGCAATTCATTGTATCTGGGGGCGATGTGCCATGCTTCAACCTCGCCGCTCAGATACTCGTAAAGCATTGGCGTGAAAAGGAAATGGTCTTCGTCGCTGACGAGCGTCACTTCACCCGAGCCCGCAAGGTCGAGGGTAGTAAACAGTCCCCCAAACCCGCCGCCGAGGATCACGATTCTGGGTTGATGCATGGCCGCGATAGTACACCTTATTAGCCACAAAAAGGCACAAAAAGCACAAAACGGATATGTAGCTTGCTTCAAACCTAGTTACCATCATCCTTTGTGCCTTTGGTGCCTTTTTGTGGCTGAAATTTTTTGGTGCATTTGTACTATTTCGTGGCGCATGTTAAATTGAACGCGCTTTTTAAGTTTAGCGGTTACCGCTTTTAGGCGGAGTTACTGCGATCGAGGAGGACCATTAAGGCAAGTGGCGTTAGCGAAACAGACCAAGGAACAGATAGTTACAGACTTCCGTACCCATGATTCAGATACAGGTTCACCACAGGTTCAGGTTGCACTGTTGAGTAAGAGGATCAACGACCTCACGGAGCATTTCAAGACCCACAAGAAGGACAATCATTCGCGGCGCGGCCTGCTGAAAATGGTCTCGCAGCGTAGGAGTTTGTTGGATTATCTGAAGCGTACAGACATTGAACGCTACCATGAGGTAGTGAATCGTCTGGGACTGCGCCGGTAAGCCGGTATTAGCAAAGAAACGTAGTTGATCAAGAGAGAGCTTCGAATCTCTGGTTAGTTTAAAGCCCGCGTCTATCGAAGAGCTTGTGGCAGTGCCGAACGTGACGGCGATTGACTGGAAACAAGCAGACGTGTACGGCCCAAGCTTCGAGCGAGCAATAAGGCGGCATGAGCTTCACGGTCAAGAGGCTCGTGCCGCCTTTTCATGTTGCACTTTGGCCTTACCCCGCATCACGTTGGCGGCCCAGATTCATATCAAGGCATATTTGCCGAAACAGCGTTGGCACCCAGCGTGTTGGCGCCCAAAGAGTGTTGGCCGTAGTGGCAAGCCCGCGACCTGAATTGTTCAGGTGTAAACGTAAGGAGAATAGAAAATGGCAGAAAAGAAATATCTTAAAGAATCAATCAAACTCGGCGAGCGCGAGTTAACCGTCGAAACAGGACGGGTTGCGAAACAGGCCGACGGATCGGTCATCATCCGCTATGGCGACACCATGTTGCTCGTCGCGGCGGTGAGTGCTCCAAGCGCTCGGGAGGGCGTTGATTTCTTCCCCCTCACGGTTGAATACCGTGAATCAAACTACGCCGCGGGACGCATCCCCGGCAATTATTTCAGACGTGAAGGTCGTCCGAATGAAAAAGAGGTTTTGACCAGCCGTCTGATCGATCGTCCCTGTCGCCCGCTCTTTGCCGAGGGTTATAAGAATGAAACTCAGGTAATTGCCAGCGTCATCTCAGCCGATCCCGACAACAATCCGGACGTGATTGCGATAACCGGTGCTTCCTGCGCGCTTTATTTATCAGACATTCCTTTCCTGAATCCGATCGCGGGCGTACGAATCGGCCTGATCGAAGGACGCTACATAGTTAATCCGACCTACGATGAAGTGCGCGAGTCGCGTTTGAACTTGATTGTGGCAGGAACTGAAGAAGCGATCGTAATGGTCGAAGCCGGAGCGAATGAAGTTTCGGAAGAGATCATGGTCGAGGCGCTGATGTTGGCTCACAAGGAGATCAACCGCCTCTGTCGTTGGCAAAAGGAACTCTACAAAGCGCTCGAGATTCAAAAACGCGAAGTCGCAGTCGAGCCTCTCGACGAGGAGATGACGGCGGAGATCGCTGAGAAATACAGCGAGCAATTGCGCGCGACTCTTGACACGAGCTCACAGGAGAAACGCGCCAGTTACGCAGCGGTTGATTCATTGAAGAAAGAAGTTGTTGAGTCGTATCCCGAAGATCAGCCTGACAAACGTAAAATGGCCACACTGATCTTCGATTACCTCAAAGAGAATATTTTCCGCGACGACATTCTGAACAAACGTCGACGTCCTGATGGGCGGCGGTTCTCGGAGATCCGGCCGATCACGGCCGAAGTTGGTTGGCTGCCGCGTGTTCATGGATCAGCGCTCTTCACACGCGGCGAGACGCAGGCGCTTGTTTCAACCACACTCGGCACTAAGGAAGACGAGCAGTTCATCGACGATCTCGAAAAAGGCGAAGTCAAGCGACGTTTCCTGTTGCACTACAACTTCCCCCAGTACTCGGTCGGCGAAGTCGGACGCTTCGGTTCTTCAAGCCGGCGTGAGATCGGACACGGTGCCCTGGCGCGACGTGCCCTCGAGATCGTGCTGCCAAATGATGCCGACTTTCCCTATACAATCCGCATCGTTTCAGACATTACGGAGTCAAACGGCTCTTCGTCGATGGCGAGCGTTTGTGGCGGCACGCTCTCAATGATGGATGCCGGCGTGCCTTTGAAGGCGCCGGTTGCGGGTGTCGCGATGGGCCTGGTGATGGAAGGGAACAAGTACGCGATTTTGACTGACATTGCGGGCGCGGAAGATCATTACGGCGATATGGATTTCAAAGTCGCCGGCACGCGTAACGGTATCACTGCACTGCAAATGGATATCAAGATCGCCGGCATCAACGCGCAGATTATGGCTGAGGCACTCGAGCAGGCGAAGAAAGGCCGGCTCTACATTCTCGGCGTGATGGAAAAAACTATCGGTGCGCCGCGCGAAGAGATTTCTCCGCTGGCCCCGCGAATCATTCAGATCAAAATCAATCCTGACAAGATCCGCGACGTCATTGGACCAGGCGGCAAAGTGATTCGATCGCTCGTCGAGGAGACCGGCGCGAAGATCGACGTGTCTGACGATGGCACGATCTCGATCGCAACCGCGGACGGCGAAGCAGCCGATGCCGCGGTTAATCGTATTCGCGGACTCACAGCCGAAGCCGAAGTGGGCCAGACTTATCTCGGCACGGTCAGTCGCATCGTCGACTTCGGCGCGTTTGTAGAAATCTTCCCTGGCACGGATGGCTTGTTGCACATTTCTGAGATAGCCGATCGTCGTGTGAAAGACGTGCGCGATGAGCTAAAAGAAGGACAGCAGATCCTGGTGAAGTGCATCGGGCGCGAAGGCAACAAGATCAAGCTCTCGCGCAAGGCGGTCTTGCGAGACGAAAACCGCAAAGCCGAAGCCGCGAGCCCGAGCGACAGCGAATAGCGCCACAAAGAGGCACAAGCAAAACACAAAGAAGCACACGGAAGATAGGTCCTATTGGTCCAATAGGACCTATTCTTTTGCCATCGGCGTCCAAGTCTCAGACTGTTAGTCCAAGGTTTGGACAAGAGCCTGCTCCCAAAACACTCAAATCCTCGCTTTTTCGCGCATTTTTAGGCGGCCTCTGATTTGCACGTAAAACGGCACTCGTCTGGCTTTACGGCTTTACCCTTTGGGGGACGCTCGCGTCGATCCAGCAAACTTCCAGCAACTAAAAATGACTCGTGCGGCTGGAGTTTCTTGGTTATTAGGAGTGTCTCTGAATTGGATAAAGGATTAACTAGACGACCCGACTGGACGATCACAGTGTTGGTCCAGATCGTTCAAAGTGTATGAACCTAACCCCCGCTCAGTTCTTCGGTAATCAGCCTCGACGCAATGGCCGGCGAATCAGTCATCTGTTGTCAGCCATAATTTGCGTTTTTCTTTTGACCGCAGCGCCCGCACTGGCTGAACCAATAAAAATCAACCAGGTGGTCCAAACGATCACGAGCACTCAGGGCCCAGTCGATCTCAAGCTCAACACACTAGCGTCGCAGGACCCGGTTTCGTCTGGGACCAAAACCAGCACGCAAGGTGGACCAAAGGGTCAGGGTGAAGCAAAAGGAGAATCACTTCTCTCCGGTATCACAGTCAGCTCAGATCCGCAGAAGCTCGGCGTAGAGGTCATCGAGGAAGGCGAAGTGGAAGGTACGATCTGCGACTGCGGCGAAATATTCGTTGCCGCCGCTGGTCTTCCAAAGTGGCCATTCCTGTTTCTTGCCGCTGTTCCGTTTATTTTCATAAACGAGTGTGACAATTGCGATCAGCCTCCGAATTCAACACCAACGCCGACACCACCGCACAACGATTCAACGCCGACTCCTGAACCGGCATCGCTGCTTTTGTTAGGAACAGGATTGTTGGCCGTTGGAGCAGGTTTCAGGCGTCGCCACGCAAGAAGGAAACTCGCGCAGACCAAGCTCGCCCAGACCAAGGCGGAGGAAGAGTAAGATGTCGTTACGCAGATTCATCCTCAGCAGCAATTTCAGATTTTTCGTTGTAGCCCTGCTTGCGATCCTGGTCTTCGCTGTTAATCCCAGTGCGAACGTCTCCGCGAAAGAGAAGCTGGCGAAGTACGGCACGATCAAGATTCTTAGTACGCCAGGCGGTCTTCTATTGAGAATCGATGGACAGCCGCACGGAGAAACGAGAACCGAGTATCGCGCTTTCGATCTCGAGCCCGGACTGCACACCATCGCGATTACTCTCCCCAACGGTCAATTCTGGGCGCGCGACATCGAAGTGCCTGCGGGACGTGTCAAATGCGTGGTAGTGAACTATCGCCCGTTGCCGCCGCTGCCGAAATCTCCATGTCCGTTTCCCGTGAGCATCTCTGCGCCGAAGCAGGTCACTGACGGCGAGATCATCACGTACAACGCAGACGTCGCTTACAGTGGAAACAGTGCTTTGAGATACAACTGGAAGGTCACTCCATCCGGTGCTCGTATAATCAGTGGCTCGGGTTCGCCCACGATTACAGTTGACTCCACCGGACTCGGCGGTCAACGCATCATCGCGACACTGACGGCCGACGATGGATCGTCCGATCCCTCATGCGCGCAAACCGCACAGGCAGTTTCGATCATCGCGCCAATCGAGAAGCGAGTTATCATCGCGCAGGAATTCGACGAATGTAACAGTTGCTCCCGCGACGATCAGAAAGCACGGCTCGACAACCTTGCGGTCGAGTTGCAAAACGATCCAACCACACGCGCTTACATCATTGCTTACGGCGGACGCACGAGCCCGCTGCGACAGGTCGAACGTCTGATGTCTCGCGCACGCGACTATCTCACCACGCAAAGAGGTATCGATGCTTCGCGACTCGTCGTCGTCAACGGCGGATTCCGCGAGGAAGACAGCGTTGAGCTTTGGATAGTTCCCAGTGGCGCTGCACCGCCCCGAGCGACACCTACCGTTCAGGCGGGTGAGGTTCGTCCGCGCCGTTAAAGAAACCTTGTTAGCCACAGATTACACGGATCGATCTGATTTTTTCCGTGCAATCTGTGGCCAGTTTGTTTAGAGTAAAGACCTTCCCCGCTCATTAGCCCCCTGTTCTTGTCTCAAAGAAAAAAGGAGAATCCTTTATGGCCGAAGAAGGCGGCGGCAGCGGCAGTGTAGGCGTTGTCGCTATACTCGTGATTTTTGTGCTCATCATACTAGTGGGGTTGTTTATGTTTAGGGGACGACTGTTTGGTGGTGGAGGCACGCAAAAGATAGACGTAAATGTTCAGACGCCGAGCAAGTAGAGATCACAAGACGGGCAAGATTGCAGGATTAATAGGATTCTGTTAATCCTGTAGTCGTGCCTGCACCAAACATCGACACCATCGTATCTCTCGCAAAACGGCGAGGCTTCGTTTTTCCGTCTTCCGAAATCTATGGCGGTCTCGGTAGTGCCTGGGACTATGGCCCACTCGGCGTAGAACTCTGCAACAACGTCAAGCAATCGTGGTGGCGCTGGCTCGTCTACGAGCGTGACGACATCGAAGGGATCGATTCGTCGATCATTCTTAACCGGCTTGTCTGGCAGTACTCGGGACATGAGGCGACGTTTCACGATCCGCTCGTCGATTGCCGCGACTGTAAGAGTCGCATGCGCGCCGACAAACTCGAAGGATATTTTCCGGAGGGTGGTGGTCCGGCGGTGGCCTTCGATGCGAACGCACGGCTGCGCGCAGGTCTGGTGAAGTGTGCTGAGTGTGGTTCGACCGACCTCACCGAAGAACGCTACTTCAACATGATGTTTCGGACGACGATCGGTGCCGCGGCAGATGAAGCTGACCCGACCGCGCTCGCCTATTTACGTCCCGAAACCGCGCAGGGAATTTTCATCAACTTCCTCAACGTGCTGACCACCATGCGCCGCAAGATTCCGTTTGGAATCGCGCAGGTTGGAAAATCGTTTCGCAACGAGATCACGCCGGGTAATTTTATTCTCCGCACGCGCGAGTTTGAGCAGATGGAGATGGAATACTTCGTCAAGCCTGATGCGGAGCATTTCAAGCTCGTGGATGAGTGGGTCGAGCTCTATCTCGAGTGGTTCAAGGGTTTGGGCATCGATGCTGCAAATCTAAAAACTCACGAAGTGCCGAAGGAAGAACTCGCGCACTACTCGAAGCGCACGGTGGATATCATGTATCGCTACTTTCCGGAGCGCGCTGAAGAAGAACGACAGTGGGAAGAGTTGATGGGTATCGCGTATCGCACGGACTTCGATCTGCGATCGCATTCGAGCAAACCCACCGATGAAGAAGACAATCGTGTCAATCCCTATTCGACTGCCGATCTGTCGTACTTCGATGAGGCGACGAAGCAGCGCTTTTATCCACACGTGATCGAGCCGGCGGCGGGTGTCAATCGCACCGTGCTCGCTGTTTTGATGGATGCTTATTCAGAGCGCACAAATGATAAGGGCGAGACGCGCGTTATTCTGAAACTGAGCCCGCAGCTCGCGCCGATTAAGGCCGCAATTCTGCCGCTGGCGAAGAACAAGCCGGAAATCGTTGGTATGGCGAAGGCGATCAAACGATCGTTGCAACCGGTATTGCGAGCTGTTTACGACGACACGGGCGGTATTGGAAAGCTCTACGCGCGACAAGATGAAATCGGAACTCCGATGTGCGTCACAGTCGATCACCAGTCGCTTGAGGACGAAGCGGTCACGGTGCGCGATCGCGATACGTGGGAACAGGAACGAGTAAAGGTTTCCGAGCTAGCGGAACACTTGCAGAAGCGGTTGAAGCCTTATCCCAATCCGCTGCTGGAGTCTGTTTGAGTTATGCCTGTCGTTAAGAAGCGAAACCAACAAACGGAGACTCGGCTGTTGCTCGAGTCGAACGAACCCGTCGAGCTTCCGCCGGCGGAAATCGACGACCGGGCGGTGTTGGTCCAGTTCGATAAGTTCAAGCCGTATATTCCTGAGTTGCTCGAAACACTCCGTGCGGGAACGGTCGCCGAGCCCGTGCCGGTCATGATCGACGGATCGACCTTCGCGATTCACGGTGCGACGCGAACTTTCTGGGTCAAGCTCTGGCACGCCGCCGGAAGTGAGATGACTCGAATCGACCGCGCGCAGGTGATCAGTTGTTTGCCTTCGACTCGCGGTGTGCAGGTGGTGGTTGAGTCGCCTGACGAAGAATAACGTAATATTACGCAAAGTGTATCCACAGATTACGCAGATTATCTGTGTAATCTGTGGATGGTTTTTGTTATGGCCGACATACCGGAAAAGGTTATTTCGCTCTCGCAGGTCATTCACGACGCGGGTGGCCGGGCGCTGCTCGTCGGTGGCTGTGTGCGCGACATGCTGATGGGCGGCCAGCCGAAAGACTGGGACCTCGAAGTCTATCAGTTAGATCCGCAGCGCCTGCGCGAGATCTTGGACCAGTTTGGTCCGGTGAATGTTGTCGGCGAGGCATTCACGGTTTACAAGTTGGACCAACATCTCGACGTCTCCATTCCGCGTCGCGAACGCAAATCGGGACGCGGTCACAAGGCCTTTGTAATCGAAGGCGATCCATCGATGAGCGTTGCCGAGGCCTCGCGGCGACGCGACTTCACGATCAACGCGATACTTCAGGATCCGCTGACGAGTGAGATCCTCGATCCATTCGATGGCAGGCGCGATATCGAGCGGCGAGATTTGCGTGCGGTCTCCGCGGAAACATTTGGCGAAGATAGTTTGCGCGTCTTGCGTGCGGCGCAGTTTGCTTCTCGTTTTCAGTTTGATATCGATCCGGAGACGGTTGAGCTCTGTCGCACGATCGATCTCAGCGATCTTCCGGCAGAACGAATCTGGGGTGAACTGGAAAAACTTTTGCTGCGTTCGGCGCGTCCTTCGATTGGACTCGAATGGTTACGCAAACTCGGCGCGATCGAAAAGTTGTTTCCGGAGATTCAGAGCTTGATCGGCGTTCCGCAGGATCCTGAATGGCACCCCGAAGGTGATGTTTTCGTGCATACGCTGCTTTCGGTTGATCGTGCACGCGAGTTGATTGACGAACTTTCCTATCCGCGACAAGTGACCGTAATGCTGGCGACGTTGGCCCACGATTTTGGAAAGCCGGCGACGACGGAGTTCATCGAAGACAGGTGGCGCTCGCGTGGACATGAAGAAGCTGGCGTCCCGCCGGCGGAGTCTTTTCTCGACCGTATCAACGTGCACACGATCGATGGTTACAACGTCCGCGGGCAGGTAATGGCGCTGGTGCGAGAACACTTGAAGCCCGGTGAGTTTTACAAGAAACGTGATGAAGTCGGTGAGGGCGCGTTTCGTCGTTTGGCGCGCCGGTGTGAGCCGGATCTTTTGTATCGCGTGGCAAAGGCCGACTCGCTTGGTCGCAACGCGGAGTGGGTGCCGCGCGAGCGGTGGTACGGCGCCGAAGCGCAGGAGTGGTTTCTCCAGCGCACGAAGGAATTGGAAGTGGAACAGCGGCCGCCTGAGCCGCTACTTTTGGGGCGTCATTTGTTGGAGCTTGGCGTCGAGCCTGGTCCGACGATGGGCGAGATCACGCGCGCTGTTTACGAGCTGCAGTTGGATGGGCGTGTGCGAAACCTGGACGAGGCGATCTTGGAAGCAAAAAGAATTATTAGCCGCGGATGAACGCGGGTTTACACGGATCTGGCTGTTGTTGGGTGACACAGTGGATGGTTCCCATGCCCCAGACCAGCGGCTCGCAGTTGATTGGGATCACGCGACGATCGGGAAAGACTGTTTGCAATGTTTCAAGCGCGCGAGTGTCGTTGGCGTGGCCGAACACGGGAAGAAGAACGACATTGTTGGCGATGTAGAAGTTTGCATAACTGGCTGGCAGGCGATCCAGTACTCGCGTGGTGGTGCTCGTGCCGCCGACAACACCGGGCATCGGTAATGTGACGATCTCGAAACGACGCCCGGCAATGTCAGTCATCGCTTTGAGGCGCGCGAGGTTGTCGCGCAGTATTTCGTAGTTTGCATCCTCGGGATCGTCTTCGAGAGCGCAGACAATTACGTCAGACGCGACGAAGCGCGCGATGTCGTCGATATGCCCATCAGTGTCATCCCCAACAATACCCTCTCCGAGCCACAAGACCTTCGTTACTCCGAGATAGTCTTTCAAAAACTGTTCAATCTCACTTCGATTGAGCTCGGGATTGCGATTCGGATTAAGCAGGCATTGCTCCGTCGTCAACACACAGCCGGTGCCGTTGACATCGATCGATCCTCCTTCCATCACGATACCGGGTGAGAATCGCGGCAACTGGAGAATGGGTTCCAACAGGCGCGGCACGTCGTCGTCTTGCTTCAGTGCTTCATACTTGTTTCCCCAGGCGTTAAAAATCCAATCGTTGAAGGCGAGGGTGCCGTTTGGTCCGATGAGAAAGTTTGGCCCGTAGTCTCGAATCCAGGAATCGACTGTCGGCTTGTGATGAAAACGAATTCTGGCGACGCTCGGGAACGTGCAGAGTTGCCTGACCTTTTGTTCTGTTGCTTCGTCGTCGGTGAGTAGATCGACAAACTCGTGAGGCGTGAGCGCAGAAATTATCTCGAGGTAGATCTTCTCGACTTGAGTGAGTCTGTCGGGCCATGTTTCGGGATCTTTGGGCCAGCTCAACCAGGTCGAGTGGTGAGGGTGCCATTCCGCCGGCATGCGGAAGTCAAGCGCAGCCGGTGTCCTTGCCTGAGTTTCAGCCATCGAGCGTTTGCGATTTGAGCCCTTTGAGACGGAAGTATCTGTAGATTCCGACAAAGCTGATCAGCACCCAGAATACTTCCATCAACAACGCGGAGAGATTGAAATCAAACAGGAGCGAAACAATGATTAGGCTTGCGCCGATCGCGTTGAGCACCGAGTAGGCGAGCCCGGCGCTGCTGAGTTTGTTCAACTGCAACATGAGGTACGCGATCATGAGCACGACCACGCCGATATTTCCGATCAAATCCAACGGACCGTAGCTCATAGCGGTTCACCGAAGCGGAGGCGCAGGCCTTCGTAAGCGTCGATGCGACGGTCGCGCAGGAAAGGCCAATTCTGGCGTGTCTCTTCGATCTTCGAAAGATCACATTCGACGACCAGCACCTCCTCTTTATCCGCCGATGCCTTGGCAACAATCCTGCCGAACGGATCGGCGACAAACGACTGGCCCCAGAAAGTCAGTTTTCCTTCACGACCAACGCGATTGACCACAACGACATAAACTCCATTGGCGATCGCGTGACCGCGCTGAATAGTTTCCCAGGCGGAGTGCTGTGCTTCATTCATCTCAGGATCTTCATCCGGCAGCCAGCCAATCGCGGTCGGGTAAAACAAAAACTGCGCGCCACCGAGCGCGGTTAAGCGAGCCGCCTCTGGAAACCATTGGTCCCAACAGACGAGCGTTCCGATCTTGCCGTAAGTTGTGTCGTGAGTTTGAAAGCCCAGATCGCCCGGCGTGAAATAAAACTTCTCGTAATACAGTGGATCGTCGGGGATGTGCATCTTGCGATACTTGCCGGCGATTTTTCCGGAGGCATCGATCATGACCGCAGTGTTGTGATAAACGCCGGCGGCTCTCTTTTCGAAGAGCGACGCGATGATCACGACTTTACGCTGGCGCGCGACTTTGCTGAGTGCGTCTGTCGACGGGCCCGGAATAGTTTCTGCGAGCTTAAAGAGCTGGATGTCTTCGGTTTGGCAAAAGTACTGTGAACGGAAGAGCTCCTGGAGGCAAACGATCTGTGCGCCACGTTTGGCTGCATCGTTGATTCCTGCAATGGCTTTCTTGAGATTGGTCACCGGATCAGGCACACAACTCATCTGCACCAGACCAACGGTGGTCACGTCGCCTGCGCGATTTTTCTTCGGCATAGAGCGAGTATAGCCACAAAGAGGCACAAAATGCACAATTGCCCAGCTAGATGATTTTGCGGTTTTTGTGCTTTTTTGTGGCCTTGGTTAAGATGTCGGGTCTTTTTTAGCGCTCTATCAGAAAGAGTAACCAAATGATCGATTTTGAATTGACTGAAGATCACAAGGCACTGGTGCAGACGGTGCGCGAGTTTACGCAAAAGGAAGTTGCGCCATATATCAAAGAATGGGATGAGAAGCAGCATTTTGAGCCTTCAGTGTTGAAGAAGATGGCCGCTTTGAACCTGTTGGGTGTGTGCATTCCCGAGGAGTATGGCGGCGCGGGATTCGATTACATCTCATTGGGCTTGGTATGCGAGGAGCTCGAAGCAGTCGACACGTTTATGCGCGTCGTCATGTCGGTCCATACCGGCTTGAACTCACTGACGCTTTACACCTGGGGCACTGAGGAGCAGAAACAGAAGTATCTGATGCCGCAAGCCAGGGGTGAGAAGATCGCGACCTATGGCCTGACTGAACCGGGAGCAGGCTCCGACGTCATCGGCGCACGCTCGACCGCGCGACGCGAAGGAAACGAGTGGGTGTTGAACGGCGAGAAGATGTGGATCAGTTTGGCTGATGTGGCCGACAACTTCCTCTTCTTTTGCTGGACCAATGAAGAAAAGCGACGCCAGCGCGACCACAGTGGCATGTCGTGTTTCATTGTTGAGCGCAGCATGAAAGGATTCTCCTCCGGAACGATTCACGGCAAGCTCGGGATTCGCGCGGGAAACACCGGCTACTTCTCGCTGCAAGACGTACGCGTGCCGCAGGAGAACATGGTTGGTGAGGAAGGCGAGGGTTTCAAGATCGCGATGTTTGCGCTCGAGCAGGGCCGCTACACAGTCGCGTCGGGGGCAACGGGCGTGATCCGCGCGGCGCGCGATGCTTCAGTGGCTTATGCAAACACGCGCGAGACATTTGGCACGAAGATCGCGAACCATCAACTGATCAAGCAGAAGATTGCCGAGATGGAGGCCGATTACCAGATGAGCCACTTGTTGTGGTTGCATGCGGGTTATTTGAAGAACGAGGGCAAGCCAAACGCTAAGGCCACGAGCCTCGCAAAGTGGCAAGCCACCACGCGAAGCGAGAAGGCGGCGTCGATGGCTATCGAAGTGCATGGCGCCAATGGCTATGCAAACGACTATCCGGTGGAGCGTTACCTGCGCAACTGCAAGGCCGCAATCATCTATGAAGGCACGCGTGACATTCACACACTGATGCAAGCCGACTGGGCACTCGGTTTGAAGAAGGAAAAACCCGCACGTCGAACGTTGCCACCCTGGAAACCACAAAAAAGCACATGAGATACAAAAAAGCACACAAGGTATAAATGTCTGCTGCTATTCTGTCTGCTGCTCTTCTGTCCGCTGCTGTTCTTGTATTTTGTGCTTCTTTGCGGCTGATTTTTGTGCCTCTTTGTGGTGCTGATCAGTGCGACAGGAACACGTCCCAAGCCCAGCGTCCAACGCTGCCGTCTACCTTGGCTCGATACTTAAACTCGTTTCCATACCGATCGACACGCCTCGACTCTTTGAACTCCAGCTCCAGCGCTGTGACATTCAACGACTCCAGCGTGTGAAGCTCCTCGGCTTCTGACACGCCATTGTGATTCGTGTCCTGCCATAGACGCAGACTGTTAAAGATCGAGTCGCGACTATCAATAACTCCATCACCGTTACCGCCGTTTTCACCGCGGTCAAACTCGGCCAGTGCCAGAAATCCGTTTTTATTACTCGCAGCCGGCTGTGGCGTAAAATCCCCAAACAACTCTGCGCCGTTGTCGATCATGCCATTGCCGTTGCGGTCGAGCGCGAGCCAGGCATCATCTGAATCGGGCTGAGTCCAACCCAACCGATCGCGCGTGCCGTTTCCATTGAGATCGAAATCGACACCTTCATTAGGACCGGTCAACGCGATTCCATTTCCGGCGATATCGATCACGATTGGCGAGCCGCCGCAATAGTCACAGCCGAAGCAGGTGCAACTGGCGAAGTCGTAATCGCCGCCATACATCATGCACTTGTTTGCGAAGGTGAGACTACAGCTTCCACCACTGGTGAAACAGCACAAGCCCGATCCATTCGGAGTGCTTCCGATGGGACATGTGCCGTTAAAGGACGGAGTCGTGCAGGTGCTGCTGGAAGACGACAGGTTGCATCTGAACTGTTCTGCGTGCGCATCACGCCACATATTTCCGCCGCTCACACTCACCGAGGTAGACGCAACCAGTACGCTCAACGACACGCTCGCACTTCCGGCGCAGTTAGTCCCGAGCAGGCATGACGAGAATGCCACTCCGGTGGCCGAAGCGCAGGAGACGGGAGTTCCAAGGGGTCCGGTGCCATCCTCTGTTTTCTGATCCTTTGTGCCCACATGAGAAAAGAACGGTGTAATAGTATTCAGCGTACCGGTGTCGAAAGCGGCGAAGTTACTTATTCCGACCGAGCATCGTTGCAGACTCCCCGGCAATTGCGAGCACACACCCTTGAATTCCGCCGTGCCGGCGTGCCAGCCCGAAGCATGCTCAGTGAAGTCGCCGCTGAGCCATAACGGCAGGTTGGTTGTGGTTTGGGTCGCATCGGAAGTACTCCCACCCGAAGTGCTGAGCGCGTAACTCTGATCAGTGCTCAAAGCACTCTTCGCTTTGTACGCCGGCCGCTTTTCCTGCCAGACGTTGTCGACTCCATTGACGATTGTGTCCAGAAACTCCGGGCCGCCTGTCGTTTCATGAAAGAGCGCCAGCGCGCGGTAAGTGCGCGATCGGTCTTCCAGTCTTACCGTCACCTGGTAAGAGACATACGACTTGATGTCGTAATATCGCGCCGCCTCGAAGTGAAGAACATCTGCTACGGTCCACACCGGATCAAACACGGCCGCATACTGGCCTGGTTCCCAGGCTGCCGCAAACGTGGCTTCCTCCGGACCTGCATTGAGAGAGTGGCCGCCGCGAGTTAAAGATACGACCTCCCCGGTGGGCAGCGTTACCAACTCCGCATATCGTTTGTCGAGAATTTCCCGAATATCGCCCGAGCGAAAATCGCCGAGCTCGAAACTGAGATTTGCCTCCGCACGAATCGGTCTCTTCGTGTGTTCACTTTGAAAGACTTGTGCGGCGGCGTTGTAGGCTTCCAGCTTTCTATAAGTCTCACGAACCAGCCTTTCCTGTGGGCTGATGTTCGATCGTTCGTAAGCCATGCCTGCATTCACCAAGAATGCAGACAACAAGAATGGGGTGAGGACTAAACAAGCTCTTCGTTTCATCAGATCTCCTAATTGGTTGAGGATTGTTTGTTTGTGGCGCGTTGGCCCAACTCGCGCTTGATGATTCTCTGAAAATCGGCAAAGCTGAGCGCGCCCTTTATTACTTGTCCGTTGATTATGAAACTCGGCGTGCTCTCGATTTGAAACAATCGGGCCGTCTCAATGTCCTTGACGATCGCAGTTCGCGACTGCTCAGAATTCAAACACGCGCGAAACTTCGCCATGCCGAGTCCGAGCTCAGCGGCAATTTCATCAAATCGCCCGGTCGAGACGTTTCGCGAAGCAAACAGCGCATCGTGAAATTGCCAGAACCGATCCTGCTCGGCGGCGCAGTACGCCGCTCGCGCCGCCGCCAACGAGTTGCGATGACCTTCCAGCGGAATGTGTTTGAAAACCAGCCGTACGTCCGAGCCGTAACTCTCCATGAGCTGTTTCAGCGTCGCCTGCACTTGATTGCAGTAGGGACACTCGAAGTCAGAAAACTCAACGATGGTCACTGCCGGTTTAGCAGCGCCCTTCGCCGGCGAGATTCCATCGTCCAGCTCTGAAACGAATGGTGGCGGCGGAAAATCGAGCTTGACGGTCCACTTCTTTCGCAGCGCTTCGAGGCCGGCCCGGTAATGTTTCATGCGTGCCTGGTTCTCGAGATCGAGACGCAATCTCTCGCGCGCCTCGTCAGGACTCATCGAGGCAAAGAACGATGCGTTTTGCGTGTAGGCTTCTTCAACCTGCGCTCGCGTGACATTGATCTCTCCAAGCGTGAGTTGCCGCCTCAGCTCTTCGATCGGAATCCGTCGCGCTGCGGCTTCGCGTTCGAGAATCCTCGAGGTGATGAGGTTGTCGAGCGCTGCCTTTCTGATCGCGTAAAGCTGCTGCTGAAGAGGATAGAGGCGTGCGGCGACTGAGTCGTCAACTTGCTTCCGCGTGATGTCGCCGCCGGCTACTGATGCCACGACAGCGTCCGGCGTCTGCGCGAAAACAGATGCCGCCATGAAGATCACGACAAGTGTGATAAGTATTCCGCGTGAGGACTGGAAGAACATTTTTCAAAACTCCGTGGTCGATTTAGTTGGTGAACGCAATTTAATCTGATCGTCGATGAGGGTCAACGGCTATTTCTTGTCGAAAACGGCTAAGTTTTGACGAAACTGGCTATTGCCACAAAGAGGCACAAAATCACAGTCGCTTTTTCCGCGACTTCTTTGTTTTCTGCGCCCGCCAGAACACACGTCGATATGCGGTCGGAGTCATGCCGTACATCTTACGAAAATCGCGGACGAAGTGCGCGTTGGATCCAATGCCGACTTGCTTCAGGATCTGTTTAACTGACAGGAACGTCGTACGCAACATCACCTCAGACTTTCGTACACGAAAATCCTTGAGATACTGAGCCGGACTCGTTCCAGTTTCCTGTTTGAATAAATGGCGAAACCGTGATGGTGAAAGATTCACCAGAGCAGCGAGCGAGGCTGTGTCCCACGCGCCCGCAGGTTCGGTTTCGATTTTTGTGATGATGAGGTCTATTCTTCGATCCATAGTGATGAGGCCGCTGAAACGAAGAGTGCGTGAGAGTACTCGTTAGCATCTCATTTGTCTACCGGAAAATTGCCACAAAGAGGCACAAGAAACCACAAAATAGAACCCGAACTTACAAAATCACACTTTGCTCTGCTAGTATGAATGAGCACTTAGCCTGATTACTTCCTGGTGATGAAACCTAACAGGAGATTCGAAGAGAATGGGTGAAGACCTGAGGACAGAGCGCGAGCTGTCTCTTGATTTCTTGCGCGTTTGTGAAGCTGCTGCCATCGCTGCCGCGCGGACGATGGGGCAGGGTGATCGAAGTTTTTCGGATCAAGTGGCCGTCGAAGCGATGCGGGAAGTGATGGACAGCGTGCCTATGCGCGGGCGCGTGGTGATAGGCGAGGGCGAGCGCGACGAGGCGCCGATGTTATATATCGGCGAGGAAGTCGGCGGCGGTTTCGGCGTGAGCGAGGATCTCGCGGAGTCGTGTCCGGAGGTCGACATTGCAGTCGATCCGCTGGAGGGCACGAATCTTTGCGCCCTTGGAGCAAACAACGCAATCGCGGTGTTGGCCGCGGCCGAGCGCGGTGGCTTGCTCAACGCTCCTGATATTTACATGGATAAGATCGTGGTTGGACCATCATCGCGCGGTGTCATTGACATCGACGCACCGGTAAAGGACAACCTGAAAAACATCGCACGCCGGCTCGGGCGCGATATCGAAGATCTTACCGTAATCGTGCTGGAGCGTTCTCGTCACAAGAAACTGATCGGCGACGTCCGAGCGGCTGGGGCACGCATTCGTTTGATCTCTGACGGCGATCTTTCCGCCGGTATCTCAGCGGCGGTGGCCGGAACAAATATCCACGCACTGATGGGAATTGGTGGCGCGCCGGAGGGAGTTATCACTGCCGCGGCGATGAAGTGTTTGAACGGCGAGATTCAGGCGCGCCTTGTTTTTGATCCTGAGAGGCTCGGCGTTGATAAAGACAAAGTGCCGCCGAAGAAAGAGGTCTTGGATCGTCTCGCCACAATGGGAATCAAAGATCCGAACAAGGTTTACGACACTGACGATCTCGCGCCGGGCAAGAGGATCATTTTTGCTGCGACTGGTGTGACCGATGGCGCGTTGTTGAAGGGCGTGCGCTTTTTCGGTTCCGGCAAACGAACGCACTCACTAGTGATGACGACTGAATCGCGGCACATCCGTTTCGTCGATACGCTGCACATTGAAGGTGGACCAGACACTGTCATCCGATTTTAGTCACGAAAAGGCACACAAAAGAGCACAAAAAGATGCCGAGTAGTAGGCGAAGACCAGTTGTGTTTTGGTTGGTTAGTGCGGCCGTGGTGTTTGCGCTGGTGTCGTTGATTGTTGTGGCGCCGGTGGCGGCGGCGAATGGTCATAAGGAACTGGCTGCTGGGATCTATTACGCGTTTAGTCCGCTTTGTCATCAGCGTGCCGACCGCTCCTACTTCATCGCCGGTTATCAGTTTGCAGTTTGTTCGCGTTGCACCGGACTCTATGCGGGGTTTGCGTTTACGTTGTTGCTGTATCCGCTGATTCGTCCATTAAAAACGACCATCATGCCGCCGCGGATTGTTTTAGTGCTCGCCGCTCTGCCACTGGCGATCGATTTCAGCGTGACGTTTTTTGGTTTTTGGGAAAACACGCACACTTCACGTTTACTGACTGGAGCGTTGCTCGGAAGCGTGACAGTGTTCTACGTGATGCCGGGAATCATTGAGCTGGGTTTAAGAAACTCTCGAACCGCACGGCCGCACGCGACGTTTACGCTTGCCTCTCCCGAAAGCATTGCCTCCGCCCCCACTGACTACAGTGCCCCCGAGCGCCGGATTTAGCGGCTCTTTGTGGTTGGATTCTTCAGATGTTAGTCTTACGCGATGATTTTTCAAGCGCCAGCACCGACACCGTGGCCCACTCCGACCGGACCCCCGCCGCAAGCCCTGTTTGAGCGTTATTTTCACGATCTCGTCAATAAAACCTGGGGAAATATCAGCCCGCTCTACCAGCTCGATACCTTCGACTGGGTCGTGCTCATCATTTACTTTGCAATCCTCGGCACGCTCGCGGTCTACGGCGCGTATCGCATCAAGCAGGTCATCGACTTCTGGCGTTATCGCGATTTCGTGCCGCACCCGAGCGCGAGATTTGCCGAGGCTGACCTGCCATGCATCACAGTTCAGCTTCCACTCTTCAACGAGCTATACGTCGTCGAGCGTTTGCTCAAGGCAGTGACCTCGATCGACTACCCGCACGACAAGCTCGAGATTCAAGTGCTCGACGACTCAACTGACGAGACAGCGAAAGTCGCCGAAGCCGTCGTCACGAAATACGCCGCGCAGGGCTTCGACATTCATTACATTCATCGCGCCGATCGCACCGGATTCAAAGCCGGCGCTCTCGAGAACGGCAACAAGACAGCCAAAGGCGATCTGCTTGCGATCTTCGATGCTGACTTCGTTCCCAAGCCTGACTGCCTGCGCAAGCTCGTCGACTTCTTCACCGATCCGATGGTCGGTTGCGCGCAGATGCGCTGGTCGCACATCAACGGCCGGTACAACCTCCTTACTCGCTTGCAGACGATCATGCTCGACGGTCATTTCGTCGTCGAACAGACCACGCGCAATCGCACCGGCGGCTTTTTCAATTTCAACGGCACCGCCGGCATCTGGCGACGTCAGGCGATCGAGATGAGCGGTGGCTGGCAGCACGACACGTTGACTGAAGACACCGACCTGAGTTTCCGCGCGCAGTTGATGGGCTGGAAGTTTGTTTACCTGCTCGACGAAGAAGCACCGGCCGAGATTCCGGTGGAGATCAACGCTTTTAAGGCACAACAGCGACGTTGGGCCAAAGGCGTCATGCAGGTCGGCCTGAAACTTTATCCGCGCATCTGGCTCGCGCCGCTTCCGTTTCGCGTGAAGCTGGAGATGTTCTTCCGTCTGACTGGGAACATCAGTTATCCGTTGATGATCGTCGCGAGCTTACTACAGTTTCCGCTGTTGCTCGTGCGTTACAACCAGCCGTTTTATCACTTGATGATTCTGGATCTGCCGCTGCTGTTCTTTTCCTCGATTTCGGTGGTCTTGTTTTATGGCTCGGCGGTTTGGTATCTCGATGAGAAGCGCGCGCCGCGACTGTTGCACTTGCCGCTGGTGATGGGTCTCGGTATCGGCCTGGCGTTTTCGAACGCGCGCGCGGTGCTGGAAGCATTGCTCGGTGTAAAGTCGGAATTCGTGCGTACGCCGAAGTATCGTGTTGAAGAAACGAGCGATGCTACGTGGAAACGCAAGAAATACCGGCGCAAGCGCGGTCTGTTGCCATTGCTCGAGCTGAGCTTCGCAGTCTATTTCTTACTGGCCATCGTCTATTCGGCGAGTCTTCATATGTGGGGAACGATTCCGTTCCTGCTGCTGTTCTTCTTCGGGTTCGGTTACATGGGCATGATGAGTCTGCTGCAAACGGCAAGCGGCAAACGACTCGCGGCCCTCTTGCGCCCTTTAAAACCTTTGAAACCTTAACGCGTTCAGAGTTCAGCCTTTAGGCTGCGGTTTTTGAAAACACAAGCTAAAAGCTTGAACTGGCTTTGCCCGAAAAGTCTCTTGCTGAACCTCTTCTCTGTGCCTCTGTGTCTCTGTGGTTCGTTTTTCCTGAGCAATAGTTAACCACAGAGACACAGAGGCACAGAGAAGAAGCGCTTTGAACCACTTTTCGGGCAAAGCCGCTTGAACTCTGAACTCTGTCTAAAAAGAAAGGAAGTTATGTTCAGAACTCCCCTGCTCCTTCTTCTTGTTCTCTTCGCATCAATCACAGCTTTCGCTCAATCACAGGCAAATACCGGAAACATCGAAGGCCGCGTCACTGACCCGAATGCCGCTGCCGTTCCAAACGTCACTATCACCGCCACCAATCTCGCTAACGGACTGCAAAAGAGCGCACAGACTAACGATGAAGGCGTCTATCGCATCGTCTTCCTCCAACCCGGCGCTTACAAAGTTGAAACAAGCGGCGCGCAGGGTTTTGTTCCGGCAGCCTTCACAAACGTCATCGTAACCGTCGGCGGCCAAACGCCCCTCGACATCCAACTTGCGGTCGGTAACACGACTGTCGCGATGGTTGACGTTTCCGCTGAAGGCCAGGTGGTGGAGACCAGCCGAACGTCAATCTCCTCAGTCGTCAACGAACGCGCGATCCAAAACCTGCCCGTCAATGGACGCAACTTTCTTGACTTCGCGACATTGACTCCGAGTGTCGTGCGCGATCCAACGCGACAAGGCGATCTCGCCGTCGGCGGACAAAAAGGTACGCTCAACAGTCTCCAGGTTGACGGCGCGGACAACAACAACACTTTCTTCGGACAATCAATCGGTCGCACGGGAACACGTCCGCCGTACCAGTTCTCAGAAGAATCCGTACAAGAGTTTCAGGTGAACCAAAACGGTTTCTCGGCTGAATTCGGTCGCGCAGGTGGCGCGGTGATCAATGTGGTGACGAAGTCAGGAACAAATGAGTGGCATGGCAGCGCGTTTGAATTCTTCCGCGACGAGGCACTGAACTCCAACACACCGATCCTGACTGCGCGCAACGCGAAGCGTCCGAAGTCGCAAATCAATCAGTTTGGCGCCACGGTTGGTGGCCCGATAAAGCACGACCGCGCCTTCTTTTTCTTTGCTTACGACGGACAGCGTTCCAACATTCCAAACGTCGTCGATCCGCCAAACTTCTTCGCGCAGCCCGCAAGCATTCAAAATCTGCTTGGACCCAAGATGCAGACCTACCAGATCGGACGCAACCAGGACGTGTACATGGTCAAGTCAGACATCAGATTGAACGGTGCCAACCAACTCGTCCTGCGGTTCAATCAGCAGACCTTCACCGGAAACAACAACGAGAACAGTGGTCCACTCAGCGTTGAAGAACACTCCGGCAACAGTGTGGCCAAGACCACGACTTTTTCGGGCTCGCTAATCTCGACCTTAACTCCGGTGCTAGTCAACGACTTTCGTTTCCAGTTTGGCCGGGATCGTGAACCGGGCGAAGCGAACAGCGACGTCACTGAAGCGCGCATTCAAACCGGTGGTGGTTTTCTTCAGTTGGGCCGAAACAATTTCAGCCCGCGTGAAACGACGATCAAACGCGTGCAGTTCATCGACGTGGTCAGTTACACGCGCGGCAAGCACAGTCTCAAATTCGGCGCCGATCTGAATTTCGATCGCGTCTTCAATTTCTTTCCGGGTTTGTTCAGCGGGCAATTCACTTTCAACTCCTACGCATTGTTTGCGTCAAACACGCCTGCTTCTTTCACGCAGAACTTTGCCGGTGCTGCGACTTCAGGCGCTACGACGCATCCCGACTTGAACGAGTTGGGCCTTTTCGTTCAGGACGATTGGCGCGTGAGTCCAAAGTTTGTTTTGAATCTCGGCCTGCGTTACGACTTGCAGGACATGGCCGATCCCGAGGTTAACAATCCGAGTGCGGCTTTGGCAGCAGTGGGTTTGAATACGACGACGCCCGTGCGCGACCGCAATAACTTTGGACCACGTTTCGGTTTCAGTTATGCGTTTGACGAGAAGACGGTGCTGCGCGGCGGTTATGGAATTTTCTTTGGACGCACGCCGGCGATCATGCTCGGCACCTCGCATTCGCAAAACGGAATACAAGTGACAGGCGTGAGCTTGAATTGCACGCTGGTACCGAATCCGTGTCCGAGTTATCCAAACATCTTCACCGCGCCGCCGGCGGCCGGAGGTGTAAATCCGAGTCTGTACCTGTTTGCTAAAGATTACGCGCAACCTTACGTGCAGCAGGGCCGGCTTGGCGTTGAGCGGGAGTTGTTTGCGAACACGAGTTTGTCAGTCAGTTATCTTTACTTCCGCGGCGTTCACCTCAGTCGCACACGCGACATCAATCTCGGCACGCCAGTACCAACAACCGTTACTGATCCGGCGGGTCAAACGTTTACGGTGTTGCGTCATCCAGCGGCGCGGCCGATACCGGGATTCGCCAGAATCAGTTTGTTTGAGAGCACTGCCGATTCGCGCTACAACGCGCTCGCGCTGGAACTCAAACGACGCTTCACGCGCGGGTTCCAGTTCATCGCGGCTTACACGCTCTCAGACACAAAGGACAATCGACCCGATCAGACGATGGTGGTTGTAGGCGCGGACGATGCGAAAGGTCTGCAAAACAATCTCGACATCAACGCCGATTGGGGACGCAGCGACCTCGACATCAGGCATCGTTTTGTTTTTAGTCCGGTTTATGAAATCGGGTTGGTCCAGACGGGTAATGCGTTCGCGAGACAGTTGCTGAGCCACTGGACGTTTTCAGGGATCGTAACGTTGCAATCGGGCTTTGCGTATTCGGCGTTGATCGCCGGCGACGCAAATCGCGACGGTAATCCGAGTACCGATCGCGTGCCGGGAACCGCGCGCAACGGATTCACGACCCCGAGTATTTACGTCTTCGATACGCGGGTGACGAAGGGATTCAGGTTTGGTGAGAAGTACAGCCTGAGTTTTCTCGCCGAGGCGTTCAACTTGTTCAATCGATCTAACCTTGCGACGGTGAACACGGGACGGTATGGCATCGCGAGTTCGTCGGCACTCGTTTTGACGAATCCGGCGGCGTCAACGCCTTTCGGCGGCCCGCGAACTTTCCTGGGTGAGCGCCAGATTCAATTGGGAGTGCGGTTTAAGTTCTAAAAATACAATCCACAGATTACGCAGATTATCTGTGTAATCTGCGGATTATCTTTCCAACGAGGCGCGATCCCACTTCGCGAGGTTTGCGCCGGCCTCGTAAGTGGTCTGCAAAAACTCCATCAGCGTCGCATCGGGATCTGGCGCGCTGCGCATGTCCTCGTATAGCAACAAGAACAAACCCATCTCGTTATTGTAGAACACTTGCTCGGGACGCACTTTCGCTGCGCTCAAACCTTCGGGCGCAGGTGCCGTGTAGGAATAAAACGCGGTCTTTCCCAGCGGTCCCAGTCCCGGCCACCAGCCGTGGCTAATCACTTCGTGCGAGTATGCTTCGCGTGTAATCACATCGGCATCGGGTCGCGGCGGCGCAGGCCGTCCAGAGAATCTCGTGACCGCGAGATCGAAGCTGCCCCAAAAAAAGTGCACCGGACTACATTTTCCGATGAAACGCGATCGAAACTCCTGCATCACGCGTTCTGATGAACGCAGCACACGCCAGAACCTCTCGACATACTCGCGATCGTAAGAAGCATGTTGCTCATCCTGATCGAACGGTATCGGATCAGGAATCTCAACCGGCATTTTCCAGATGTGAACTACCACGCCCACATCACGCAACGCGGCCATCGTCTCCTGGTAAAACTTCGCAACTGATTTTGGTTGCAACGGAACTGTGGCTGTTGCTCCGTGACTGCACTTAATGGCGAGCGCGTGGTCAATGAAGTCAAACTCCATCTCGAAGAAGATCTCGTTATAAGGCATTGCAGTGGTGGTCAAGCCGCGAGCTGAAACGTAGAGCGGAACGTTCCACCAGTGGTTAACCAGCGGCGTTTGGACCAGCCGTATCTTGCCGACGATCTGCGTCCACATGTGTAGCGTAGCGCACGTGTCTTTCCATTCTTCGAGTGGTAGCGGAGGCCAGGCGTCTGACATGTTCCACAGAGTAACGCTACTGATACGGATAAGCCAGCTTGACAGGCTCTTAACGCAAGCCTATAGTTTTTCAGTGATGTTGAAGGCTTGCGCATGTTGTACCTACTGTCAGTGCTGCTATTGCAGCGCGACCGGGAGGCCGTGCGCAGGCGGGATGAGCGGATAGCTCACAACTGACCAGCAAATTCCACGGCGTAATCGGTCGCACTTTCAAAGTTGCGACCGATTTTATTTTTGGACGATTATGCATCTCGACGTTTTAGAAGAACTCTCCGGCATTACAGCGGGCACCGTTGAAGCAAACATTGGTCACACACCGTTGTTGCGATTGCGATTTCTGGATCGCGAGCTGGACAACGGCGTGCAGGTCGTTGCAAAAGCGGAGCACCTCAATCCCGGCGGCTCGGTCAAGGATCGAGCGGCGCTGTCGATGATTCTCGAAGGCGAGCGAAGCGGCAGGCTCAAACCCGGTATGACCATTCTCGATGCGACGAGCGGAAATACCGGCATTGCGTATGCGATGATCGGCGCGTCGCGCGGTTATCGCGTCAAAGTTTGCCTGCCGAAAAATGCGAGCAGTCAGCGGAAACAGATTCTCCGCAGTTATGGCGTTGAGATCGTCGAGACTGATGCGATGCTCACAACCGACGGCGCGCAGTTGATTGCTCGCGAGATATTTGCCGCCGAGCCGGAAAAGTATTTCTATCCCGATCAGTACAACAACGACGCGAACTGGTTGGCGCACTACGAAACGACTGCCAACGAGATATGGGAACAGACCGCTGGCGCGGTCACGCATTTCGTGACGGGCCTCGGCACGTCCGGCACGTTCGTCGGCGTTGTGCGTCGTTTACGTGAACTCAATCCGGCAGTGAAAGCGATCGCGGTCCAACCTGAGTCGCCTTTGCATGGTCTCGAAGGGCTGAAACACATGGCGACCGCCGTCACGCCCGGAATCTTTGACGCGACGCTGGTCACCGATACGCTGGAAGTTGCGACCGAAGATGCGTTATTAATGACACGCAGATTAGCCCGAGAAGAAGGATTACTGGTCGGCCCGAGCTCCGGAGCCAACGTCTTTGCTGCCCGGAGGCTTGCGGCTTCGCTGCGCGAGCCTGCCGTTATCGTGACTGTGCTTTGCGATGGTGGTGAGCGGTATCTTGGCGATGAATGAGTTTCCCGCAAAGGCGCAAAGGCGCAAAGAAGATGACAATAGTTTTCCTTTGCGTCTTTGCGCCTTTGCGGGAGAAACTTTGCGATGACAAAGCGCGACATCACAACCAAACTCGTGCATGCCGGTGAACGGCGGGCAGTGCCGGAAGGCAAGCCTGTCTCAACACCGATCTACGCGACCGCTACGTTTACCTACGACTCGATGCAGGAGATCGATCAGGTCTTTGGCGGCGAAAAACAGGGATTCATCTACACCCGCTACGGCAATCCGACAATCACTGCACTCGAAGAAGCTGTGCGCGAAGTTGAAGAAGGCGCAACCGCCTGCGCTTACTCGACGGGCATGGCCGCTATTCACGCGGCGCTGATCGCCTGCGATCTGCGAGCCGGCTCAACCGTGCTCGCGTCGCAGGATCTCTACGGTGCGACGACGAGTTTGCTGAACGGCGTTCTGATTAACTTCGGCGTAAAGACTGTCACGGTAGACTTCGCAGACCTGTCAGCGGTGCGGGAAAAGGCCCGCGAGGCTCGCCCGCAAGTAATGATCGCGGAGACGATTTCAAATCCGCTGCTCAAGCTTTGCGACATCAAAGCCTGCGCGGAGATCGCGCACGAGAACGGCGCGCGGTTGGTCGTCGACAACACGTTTGCCTCGCCTTATCTCTGCCAGCCTTTGAAACTCGGAGCCGACATGGTGGTCCACAGCGCCACGAAGTATTTAGGCGGCCACGCTGATGCGATGGGCGGGCTCGTGATCTCGCGCGACGAGATGGACAGCGCCGCGCTCGTCAGCGTGATGAAACTCGTTGGCGGCGTGCTTGGCGTTTGGGAGGCACACGAGATTTTGCGCGGTTTGAAAACCTTGGCCGTGCGGATGGATCGTCAATGTGAGAATGCGCGCAAACTGGCGAGCCATCTCGGCGAACACGCGCGGATTGCTCGCGTTCATTATCCGGGTCTCGGCGCGCTTGTTTCCATCGAGCTGCGTGACGGCACTCGCGAAACGGCGTTTCGGTTTATGGATGCGTTGAAGTTGTGTGTGCGATCGACGAGTTTGGGAGACGTGTTTACGAGTGTGCTGCATCCGGCAACGGCCTCGCATCGGGACCTGCTGCCCGCGAGACGACAGGAGTTGGGAATTGTAGATGGGCTTGTGCGTATCTCGCTGGGAATCGAGAGTATCGACGACATTGTGGCCGATATCGAACAGGCTTTGGCTACGGATTAGACCGATGATTAGGATCGGCACGCAAGAGCTAGAAGAGATTCGCGCGCATGGGGTGAGAGATTATCCGTACGAGTGTTGCGGGCTGCTTCTCGGTCGCTATTCATCCGACGGAAAAATTGTTAGCGAAACTTATCCGATCTCGAACGCGCGCGAGGAGAGTGCGAAGCGAAACCGGTTTCTGATCACGCCGGAAGAGTTGATGCGCGGTGAACGATATGCCATGAGGAGGGATCTCGAGGTAGTTGGTTTTTATCATTCGCATCCCGACTCGCCGGCAGTGCCGTCGCAGTACGATCTCGAGCACGCGTGGCCGACGTATTCATACATCATCGTTTCGACCATAGCAGACGAGGCGAAGGATCTGTTTTCGTGGGAGCAGGAGCCAGATCGTTCGCGGTTTAACCAGGAGGAAATAAAATGCCAGTGACAATCACTATACCGGCGCCGTTAAGACAATTTGCCGCCGGACAATCGCAGTTTGTCGTCGAAGCGAAAACAGCGGGCGAGGCGCTCGATCAACTTACCGCCACGCACTCGAGCCTCAGGCGCCATCTCTTCAACGATCAAAACGCGTTGCGCAACTTCGTCAACGTTTATCTCAACGACGAAGACATTCGCCACGCTTCCGGACCGGCCACGCCTGTGAAAGACGGCGACACGATCATGATCGTTCCTTCGATTGCCGGCGGTGCGGTGATCGAGTCCGAAGTCAGTCAATCGTTGCCGGAACTGTCGAACGAAGAGATCCTGCGTTACAGCCGTCACTTGATCATGCCGGAAGTGGGCATGCAGGGACAGCGACGCTTGAAAGCGGCCAGTGTGTTGATGATAGGCACAGGTGGATTGGGCGCGCCGGTTGGAATGTATCTCGCCGCAGCAGGCGTCGGTCGTATCGGCATTGTCGATTTCGACGTCGTCGAAGAGTCAAACCTCCAGCGACAGATAATTCACGGCACAAAAGATCTCGGCCGGCGCAAGATCGAGTCGGCGCGCGATCGCCTCCGCGACATCAATCCGCACATCGAAATCGAGACTCACGAGTCGCGACTCACGAGTCAAAACGCGATGCGACTTTTTCGTAACTACGACATCGTGGTCGACGGCACTGACAACTTTCCCACACGCTACCTCGTCAACGACGCGTGTGTGCTGAGTGGAAAACCGAACGTCTACGGATCGATCTTCAGGTTTGAAGGACAGGCGAGCGTGTTCTGGGCGGAGAAAGGTGCGTGCTATCGATGTTTGTATCCGGAACCGCCACCGCCAGGGCTCGTTCCGTCATGCGCGGAAGGTGGGGTGCTCGGCGTGTTGCCGGGCATCGTCGGCGCGATCCAGGCAAACGAGACGATCAAGATCATTCTTGGGGCTCAGGATCTGCTGATTAATCGTCTGGTGCTATTCGACGCCTGGACGATGAAGTTTCGTGAGTTCAAGCTGAGAAAGGATCCGAAGTGTCCGGTTTGCGGCGAACAGCCGACGATAAAAGAGCTAATCGACTACGAAGAGTTTTGCGGCATGGCCGCACACCAGGCGCCGCAGCCCGAGTCGAAGCTCGAAGAGATCACTGCGACTGAGCTCAACGCGCGTCGCTTGCGCGGCGATCCGATTCAGATCGTCGACGTGCGCGAGCCGCATGAGTTTGAGATCGCTCGCATTCCAGGGACGAAGTTGATTCCGTTGGGCCACGTCGTTAGCCGAATGAACGAGATCGATCCGGAGGTAGAGACGATCGTTCATTGCAAGGGCGGAGTGCGTAGCGCGAAAGCGATCGAGGCTCTCAAACGCGCTGGTTATCAGGGCAAGTTGATCAACCTGAAAGGTGGGATCACCGCGTGGTCTGAAGACGTCGACCCCCGCGTGCCCAAGTATTAAATTTAGCCGCGGATTTACGCGGATAAACGCGGATCTAAACATCATTATTCAGATCCCGTTCATCCGCGTTCATCCGCGGCCACATTTCATCCCACTAAAACAGCGATTCACATCTTCTTTCAGTCCACCCACCGCAAAGTGAAACCTCACCAGCGCAGTCGGCATTAGACTGTGGCTTAAATCCGCGCCCTTGGAGGAAGTCATGAAAAGAAGACAGTTCATAAACCAAGCCGCTTGCATGGGAGTAGGTGTAGCGGCCGCGTCGCTCCCTGACGCCGGTAAGTTTCTAATCGCCAATTCAGTCGCCGCCGCCGGCAGCAAGCTCACACCTCCTGCTAAAGGAAAGATTCCCGTCGCCGTTGCTATCTCCGATGGAGTCACGGTGATCGACTTCGCCGGTCCGTGGGAAGTGTTTCAGGACGTCATGATCCCGGACCGCGGTAAAGACATGGACGAGCAGATGCCGTTTCAGTTGTTCACGGTATCGGAAAAGACCGAGCCTCTGACTGGCTCAGCCGGGCTCAAGCTCTTACCTGACTACACGTTCGATTCCGCGCCCCAACCGAAAGTCGTCGTCGTGCCGGCACAGAGAGGATCGCAAGCGCTTCACGCGTGGCTCCGCAAAATGTCGACTTCGACCGACGTGATAATGTCGGTCTGCACCGGCGCCTTTCAACTTGGTAAGGCCGGTCTTCTCTCCGGTAAGTCGGCTACCACACATCACGACTTTCTCGATCGATTTGCGAAAACGTTTCCCGATGTCAGCGTGAAGCGCGGACTGCGCTTCGTCGAAGAGGAGAAGATCTCAACTGCCGGTGGTCTAACTTCAGGAATAGATCTCGCGCTGCACGTCGTCGAGCGATACTTCGGTCGCGAAGTGGCAGAGGCAACCGCGACTTACATGGAATACCAGAGCAAAGGCTGGGTTGTATGAAGCTTCGCCACAAAGAGGCACAAAAAGACACAACTAAACAACACCGCTCTCTCAATCAAAACGGCACGCTGCCGCGGTTTCTTTATCGTTGTGTTTTTTGTGCCTCTTTGTGGCAAAGTAAACGACTAGATGACTGACGCGACGAGGCGAATGAAGTGGGTCGCCATCATTGCTGTTTGGGCGATCCTGGGCGTGATCTACGCCGGGCCGATCTATTTCGAGGTACGCGCCGACGGGATGAGTCATGCGGCATCGCGGATCTTTTCGTGGGGCATCCTCACGTGGTTAGCCTGGGCGCCGCTGACTCCCGCCATGATGTGGCTCGCACGCAAGTACTCGCTTGTAGGTGAGACATGGAGGCGCGGTCTGCTGGTTCACGTGCCCGCGTTTCTGTTGATATCCGCAATTCACAGCGCCGCAGCCACCGTAGTAACGTTAAGCATCAAGCCGTTCGATAACATGGGTTCGAGTCCGTGGGCGTTTTGGCCGCGCTTCTTTTCACGCATGAAGGGAGCCTTTGGTCCTGACTTGTTAGTCTATGGCGCAGTGATCGGAACGTATTACGCGTTCGACTACTATCGCAAATATCGCGAGCGCGAGTTTCTGGCGAGTCGATTGGAAGCCCAGCTCGCGCAGGCACAGTTGGATTCGCTGCGCATGCAGTTGCATCCACACTTTCTCTTCAACACGCTGAACAGCATCGTTGGTCTTGTCCGCGACAACAAAAACCACGCCGCCGTCAGAATGCTTGTCGGATTGAGCGACCTGCTACGTCACACGCTCGATCACTCCGCGCGGCACGAAGTTGAATTGAGAGAAGAGCTCAACTTCATTAAGCTCTATTTGAGTATTCAGGAGATGAGGTTTTCCGATCGGCTCGAAATCGAGTTTGACATCGATCCAACAACAACAAGGGCAATGGTCCCAAATCTCATTCTCCAGCCGCTCACCGAAAATGCACTGCGTCATGGCATTAGTCGCAGCGCTGACTCAGGTCTGGTCGGCATTAGCTCTGCCGTCGAAGATGGCCACTTGCGATTGATGGTGTACGACAACGGTGCCGGCTTGCCTGACGACTGGCAAATGAAAGGCAGCACGGGAATCGGTCTCGCAAATACGTTAGCGCGTCTACAACAACTCTACGACGACGATCACCAGTTTGATATTCGGAACCGAGATGGCGGAGGCGTTGAAGTCGTGATCCTGATGCCTTTGAGGACTTCTTCTTGACGTCCACGAAGATCAAAACACTGATTGTGGACGACGAGCCGCTGGCGCGCCGTAATCTCCGTCTGCTGCTTGAGAAAGATCAGCAGATCGAGATTGTCGAAGAGTGTCGCAATGGGCGCGAGGCAGTCAAAGCCATCAACGCCTTGTCGCCGGATCTGATCTTTCTCGATATTCAGATGCCGGAAATGGATGGCTTCGACGTGCTTGCGCGCGTGGGTCCGGAGCGCATTCAGGCGATCATCTTCGTTACCGCGTTCGATCAATATGCGCTGAAGGCTTTCGACGTGCATGCACTCGATTACCTCTTGAAGCCTTTTGATGACGAACGATTTGCGCACGCACTGGCACGGGCAAAGGCGCAGATTGAAGCGCGCGAGATCGACCGGTTGAGCAAGCGGCTGCTCGCTTTGCTCGAAGAACGTGAGAGCGAGCGCAAAGGCTCGAAGCATGAGAAGAATTACCTGACGAGGCTGATGATCAAAGCCTCAGGCCGCGTCATGCTGTTGAAAGTTGACGACGTCGATTTCATCGAAGCTGAGGGGAATTATGCGAAGTTGCACGTCGGACGAAAGGCGCATCTATTGCGCGAAAAGATGCACGACCTGGAAGAACGGCTCGATCCTGAACGGTTTGTGCGCATCCATCGCTCGATCATCGTGAACCTCGATCGGATCAAGGAGATGCATCCGCACTTCAACGGCGACTACATGGTCGTGCTTGAAGACGGCCGCCAACTGCGACTCAGCCGCAGCCGTCGCGATCTTCTGGAGGCAAGGTTAAAGATAGGTTCAGAGTTCAACCTTTAGGATCTCTGTGTCTCTGTGTCTCTGTGGTTTATTTTTACCACAGAGACACAGAGACACAGAGGTTGTTTACGGTTTGTCTTCGCTTACGCGATATTTTTCCTTCTCCTTTTCGCGCTGGAGATAGGGAATGCCTTTCTCCATCCACTCCGGAGCGGGCGCGCCTTTCAGGAAGTGATCGAAAAACTCCTGCAACCGCCGCGTGTAGTCTTTCTGATTGATTCGCTTTCGCAAACCATGCTTCTCGCCGTTGTAAGTAAACATGTAGGCTTCCTTGCCGAGCCTTCGTAGCGCGAGAAAGTATTCGATTCCCTGGTACCACGGCACCGCATCATCTTCATCGTTGTGAATCATCAACAGCGGTGTCTCCACTCGATCCGCGCGGAAGATCGGCGAGTTGTCGAGAAAGCGCAACGGATAATCCCACAAGCTGCCGCCGATGCGCGACTGCGCGCGTTCGTATTGAAACTGTCGCGGCAAACCCGTGCCCCAGCGAATCCCGCTGTAAGCACTTGTCATGTTTGCGACCACCGCACCCGGCGCGGCAGCTTTGAAACGATTGGTCTGCGTCACCATGTAAGCGATCTGATAACCGCCCCAACTGTGTCCCTGAATACCGATCGCGTTCTCATTCACGTAGCCGCGGTCGACCACTGCCTGAATTCCCGGCAACACGCATTTCAGCGCGCTCTGGCCGGGATAGCCGATGGTGTAAACGATGTCGGGCATGAAGACGAGATAACCGTTGCTCACGTAGTAAGTCGGATTGATCGACGTGCCTGGCGCGGGATTGCGAAACGTATGCAAGCCCTGCGACAGCCGCTCGTAAATGTAAACGAGCACCGGATACTTCTTTTTCGGATCGAAGTTATCCGGCTTGAGCAGCAGACCTTTCAAAGGCACACCGTCAACGTTTTTAAAACTCACCAACTCGGCCGTGCCCCAGTTGAACGCTGCGCGCTGAACGTCGCCGTTGCTGACGCGTTTCAACTCGCGAAACGTGCTGTTGGTCACCCAAATATCCGGAAACTGATCGAACCGCGATGCAGTCATGATCAGCACGTCAGCATCTCGGGCTTTGGTGGGGCTGTTGAAATCCTTTGCTGCCATCAACAGTTTCTGCGGCGGCGCATCGCTGTTGACTTTGTCGCGATAAAAACCCGAATCACGTGTCTCCTGATTTTCAGCACTCAGCAATATCGGCTTGTCTGGATCGATCCAGCGTTCTTTCGGATCGAGTCGAACGTAACGAAGCGCTGTCAGTTCTTTGCGGCCGACGCCGTCGGTGAGGTTTTTTGTCCGACTGCCGTCAGGCGAGATCTGCCAGATGTCGTAACGATCGTAAATCAAAACGTCGGCGTCGTCTTTGGTCCAACCGGCGATGCCGTACGAGTTAGGGATTGATGGCACGTCGTTCTCTTCGTTATAGAAATGAACGGTCAAGTTCTTCGTGAGGTTTGTAGTTGAGCCGTCGGCGACGGAGTAGGAGTACCAGTCTTTGCCGTCGAAGTAGATCGCGTATTTTGCGTTTGGCGACAGCGAAACGTTGCTGCGCTGTTTGGTTAGCAGAGGCTTGCGCGATCCGTCAGATGTGTTGACCAGGTAATAATCGGTGAAGCCGGGATCGTAGTCAGCAATGACTCGATACTTACGATTGTCCGCGCCGATCGCATAGCTTCCGTCGTTCGACGGCGTGATGGTTTCCATCGTTTCATCGGCAAGCTGGACAAACTTCTTCGCTTCCAGATGGTAAACCGCGCGATACGATCGATTGCGATCCTGCTCGGCGCGCACTCTTTGAACCGGCTGCACGTAATCGTCTTTCCAGTGCCAGAGATCGACGAGCACTTTCTCGTCGGCGGGAATCTCCTCATCTGGATTCTTCTCGGGTTCCGGCGGAGGCGCGGTGCCGAAAAACAGACGACTACCATCGAGCGAGAAACTGAGATTCCCGCGTTCACTGACAACGAAGTCCTTGCGGAAACCCGCCGAGGTGACGGAAACGATCTCGGCGGCTTGCGGATCTTTGCGATTCCAGTAGTAGACGCGAAACTTCGGTTGCTTTGCGTCGGCGTCTTCTTTATCGCTGATGAATGCCAGTTGGTTGTTATCTTCGTCCCAGGTGAGACGCTGGTATTTTCCTTTACCGCTGAGCAGAACCGCCGGTGCACCATCACCGTCAGTGCTCGCTGCGTAAGCGCCGTTCGTTTCTTCCTTGCGCGATGAGGTTGTAAAGACGAGCTGCTTCGCGTCTTTACTGATCGTGAAGTCGAGCACGTCGTCGAACTTTCGTTCAGCGGCGGTTGTCAGATTGCGCAGGACCAGTTCAGTTCCGTATTCCTTCTTCTTTGATCGGGAGCCGCGTGGTGACGAAGATGACGATGAGGGTGACGACGAGGATGACGCCACGGGAGTTGCTTCGCTCGATGGACTTGCCTGTGGAGTTGGTCCAGTTGGTTTCTCTTCAGGTTTCGCCTCCATAAGGTAAGCGACAAATCCTGAACCGTCTTCAGGCACGCGGAAAGTCTTCACTCTTTCGATTCGTGTGACCGTGCCGTTTGAGAGGTCCATGATGCTTAGACCATTCTTCGGCATCTCTTCCGGTTTCTTCTTCTCTTTCTTTGCTTTGGCCACTTCGGCTTTGGTTGGTTCGGTGCCGAAGATCAGGAAGCGGCTGTCGGCGGTGAAGACCGGTCGCAACAGGCGCGCCTGTTCGGCCAATAACTCGGCGGCATTTGGAATCGATTCGTCCGGAGGTGGCACAGGCGGCCGATAACCGCGCGGTGCTTTCCACTCGACACCAGTAGCGATGTTGCGCGCGACGATCTCGCCGTCGCCGTCTTCCGGAACGAAGGCATAGGCGACGAATTTTCCGTGACGCGAAACCTGCTGAGCTGTTATCGATCGCCAGGAGTCGTAATCCTGATGTGTGAGTGCGCGTTTTGCGGGAGCGGCCTGCTGGGCCAGGGCCATCGTCGCAAGCAAGGCAAGCATGCAAAGCAATGCGACACTTCGCTGGGCTTTCATGGGTTTTACCTCACGAGTTGGGGTAGCCACAGATCAACGCGGATGACGCAGAGCAGATCCGCATCATCCGCGTTTGTCCGTGACAAAGAGCTTCAGAAGAACAGTGAGTATAGCAGCCGGTTGGGTGAACCGGAACCTGCATTCGTCACATGGTTCGTCGTCGCGTTGTTGACGATCGCGTTGCGAACTGTTGTCGATGAAGCGCCCGGACTGAATTGTTTGTAGAGTGCCGCCACGCCTGCAACGTGTGGCGACGCCATTGAGGTTCCGCTCAACGTTGCCGTAGCCGTATCAGAGCTAAACCACGCCGACAAAATGCCTTGGCCTGGCGCGAACAGGTCCAAACACGGGCCGAAGTTTGAGAACGAGGCACGCGCGTCAGTCGTGGTTGTTGCGCCAACGGTTATTGCATTGGCTGCACGAGCCGGCGAGGAGCCACAAGCATCGGCATTGCTGTTACCAGCGGCAACAGCGATTGGGACACCTGAGTTCGACAGGTTGTTTACCGCGGTGTCGAGCGCGCTTGAGGCTCCGCCACCGAGACTCATGTTAGCAACAGCCGGATTGATGTGATTGTTTGTTACCCAATCGACACCTGAAATCACGCCTGAGGTCGAACCGGAGCCGGAACAGTTGAGCACACGCACTCCACGTAGCAGCGAACTCTTCGCGACGCCGTAAGTGGAACCACCGATCGTGCCGGACACGTGAGTGCCGTGACCGTTACAATCGGCGCCGTTGCCACCGAACGCGTCGAACACGTTTGAAGCACGCCCGCCAAATTGAGTGTGGGTGGTGCGGATGCCCGTATCGATCACGTAGGCGCGGACGCCGGAGCCGGTCCAGTTGTAAGTGTAAGTGGCACTCAGCGGTAGGTTCCTCTGATCTATGCGGTCGAGACCCCAGGGCGGATTGTTTTGCGTGGTGTCGATGGTAACCACGCCGTCCTCTTCCACATATTTGACTCTAAAGTCCTGGCTCAGAGCTTCGGCTTCTTGCTCAGTCATCTCGACTGCGAAGCCGTTAATCGCATGCTGGTAAAGGTGTTTGAGTTTGCCTTGATGCGTGGCGACCATTTCGGAGGCAACATACGGCGCGATCGAGAAGCGCCCTCTCTCGCCGATGACCGAATCATCGAGCACCACGATGTAATTATTCTCAATCCTATTGGGGGTTCTGCGAAGCTTTTCTTTCTTGCCCTGGCTGCTTGCCGGTGACGAGAAAAAGACCGCCGCGCTCAGGCCGACCAAAATAAGAAACGCGCAAACTTTCTTCATACTTTTCTCCTCCAGATTGTCAGTAAGGTTGGTGGGGGTGTTCTGCCGCCCGCAACGGCGAGAAATCGAGCGGGTAAGACAACATCGATGGATCTCATGAATGCGAAGAATGCGACACACATAGTCAGCGACAGCGGGAGGACCTGGTTCGGAGAAAAATAAATTGTTCTACTTTGGACGAGTGTCTGGGACGGAGGCGCGCAGTATACCATCAAATTTTTTCTGCGCAAGTAGGGAAAGATTGGTGGTAGTGATGCAGTTTGATTTTGGTATGACTACGCCGAAGGCGTTGGCTAATTCGAGCCCAGGGTTGGAGCTTGCGACAACCCTGGGACACCAATTAGAAATGAGAGCAAAACGCTGAAAGCGTTCGCCAATAGCCGAACCCTTACAGGGTTTAATAAACTATTGACATTGTTATCCCAGGGTTGTCGCAAGCTCCTGGGGTGAACCCCTCGGTTGAGACAGTTTTTAATTAGCACACTTGCCGTTGAATAAGTTTCACTTCTCAAACTATTGCTCTTGGTTCAGAATCTGCGTCGGCTGGTGAAGCGGAGGCGAGCTCTGCTGGAGAGCAACTCGCCAAGGAATAACCAGCCGGAGACTCATCGAAACCGATGGTCGAAAGAGGAGCGGTCTGCGGGCCGCTCCTTATGTTTGCATGATTACCATCGGGTCGATAGGCCTCCCCATGCCTGAAAAAACTCATCGTTGCACCCGCGGAAGTTACAGCAGATTCGAGTTGCTGCTCGAACTCTTCCGGTGGTTGGTAGCCAAGCGCTGAGTGTAAGCGGCAGCAATTATAGTACTGGTCGATAAACGCCTCGATGTTGCTGCGCAAGTGCTCGAGATCAACATAATCGTTAGCATAGATCTCTTCACGCTTGAGCGTCTTCATAAAGCTTTCACAACTTGCGTTATCGTACGGATTCGCCGGCCGACTCATGCTGGGGATCATCTGGTGTGCTTGTAGCAGCTGCACATATTCGTGTGAAGCGTACTGCACCCCGCGATCGGAATGATGGACCAAACCTGGTCCAGGTTGGCGTGTAGCAATTGCTCGCTCCAACGCAGTCCTGGTTAACCGTGTGGCTAGAGTTCGCTCCAACGCCCAGCCGACCACCTTGCGTGAAAAGCCGTCTAGGATGACGGCCAGATAAACGAACTCCGATTTCAGCCGAATATACGTGATATCAGCCACCCAGAGCTGATTAATGCCGGTTAACTTCAGACGGCGGGCGAGATTCAAATACACTTCAAACTCATGTTCTGAGTCAGTCGTGACTACGAAAGCCCGCGGCTGGACCGCCAGCAGATTATCTTCACGCATCAGACGCGCAACACGTTTGTGATTAACAAGCAGGCCACGCCGCCGCAGTTCCGCGGTCACTCGTCGATAGCCGTAGCGGCGCCGATGCTCCAGCACGATCTGCTGAATGGTGGCTCGTACTTCCATCTCTTCTTCCACTGGTAAACGCTCCTGCAATGATCTATAGAAGCCGGCGCGACTTACCTGGGCCAATTGACACATCCGTTCGATACTCAAGCTGCCTTGCAAGGACATCACTTCCCGGATTTGGTCGTAGATGCCTTCGCGCCAGAGCCGCCGCTCTGCTGGCGTCGCGCCTCGACTTTTTGCAAGGCACCTTTGAAAAAATCTAGTTCTAAGGTTTTCTCGGCTAGCACGCGCTTGAGTTGGCTGACCTCTTTACGCAAGGTGGATTCACGTGAGTTCTGTGGTGGCGGCCCCTCACTCTTCTCCGCTGGCTCGAGTTGATCGCGCCAGCGGTACAAATATCGTCGATGAATATCTAATTCCCTGGCCAGCACCCCGATGTCGTCGCATTGTTTCATGCGCTCGACGCACATCCGCCGGAACTCGTTTGAATACCGTCCCACTCGTTTCTTGGCCACTTGCAGCTCCTTTCTCTGCTAAGTGTGTCTATTTCGAGTGTCTCAATCTAGGGGTTCAGTCCACTCCAACCCTGGGACACCGATTAGAAATGAGAGCAAAACGCTGAAAGCGTTCGCCAATAGCCGAACCCTTACAGGGTTTAATAAACTATTGACGTTGTTATCCCAGGGTTGTCGCAAGCTCCAACCCTGGGCTGAAATTAGCCAACGCCTTCGGCGTTAGTTGTTTCAACCTGCATCACTACTAAGATTGGTTATCTTGTAAATCCTGTGAATCTTGTCCAAAAGACTACTCTGATACTGTCGACACTCCTGCTCCTGGTGTCTAACCTTGCCGCGCAAGATGGCAGCGACACTGCGACGGTGTTGCGTAGTTGGATCGCGCTCGACGCTCCATCGGGTTGGGAACATCTTGCGACCGACAAGATCTCGCAGGCGACGCGCGGTTGGAAGCGTGATGCTTTGGGCAATCTTGTCTTGCGCAAAGGCAGTGGCAGTCCACGACGAGTTGTCGCGTGTGCACTCGATCGACCCGCTTTTGCAGTGACCGAGATCACTGAAGACGGTTATCTGCGACTGCGCGAAGTCGGCGCTGGACGGCTGCATCCGTTGTGGGCGCAGTTTCATGAGGGACAACGAATCAAAGTGCTGACGCGCGCGGGTACGGTGCCTGGTGTCGTCATCGTCAAGAGCACGCACCTTCAGCGCGGTCGTGTTGCGAATGCGCCGGTAGCAACGCTCGACGACCTGTGGGTTGATGTCGGTGTGGTGTCGAGAGCGGAAGTGCAGCGCCTTGGGATCGAGATGTTGAATCCGATCGTGCGTGATCTCGCGGAGTGGTCTTATGGCGATTACGTCGCGGGTCCGATGGCGGGTGTGCGCGTTGGCTGTGCCGCGGTAGCGAGTGCGGCGATGGGCCAGGTTTCTTCCGGCGAGACGATCTTTCTGCTCACGACGCTGCGCAGCTTTGGTCATGATGGACTGGAAGCCGCGTTGCGCGCGCTGGGTCGCGTTGATGAGGTGACACTTGTCGATCAAATTGCCGATGCGTCTGAGGGAGTGGTCCAACGAAAAGCTGAGAAGCCGCCGTATCTTCCGGAATCGACCGGCCTCACGTCGTTGACAATACTTGCGCCGCGAGTGCGTTTTGCGGGTTCGTTGGTTGAAAGTGTGCATGTTTCGGATGCCGAGAAGTTGCTCGCAGCAGTTGAGAAAGCAGCGGGCGTCGTTTCGACGCAATTTGTAGGGGCGGCCCTCCGTGGCCGCCCGTCGCAGGATTCGGCGAACCCGCGGCAATACGACGGGCGGCCACAGAGGGCCGCCCCTACAGATATCGCAACTCTTCTCAAGGTTCTGGCGGACATTCCGGCAGTCTCCGGTCACGAGCGCGAAGTTCGTGAAGCAATCAAGGCCGCGCTGCCCGCGTGGGCCAGGTCGCTTGCGCGCACCGACAACGAAGGCAATCTCATCCTCGAGCTTGGACCAGCTCGCGATCCAGTAATGTTCATCGCTCATCAGGACGAAGTCGGGTTTGAAGTCACAAACATCGCTGCCGATGGCACCCTTTCGCTTCGCACACGCGGTGGACTCTTCTCTTCGCTTTGGGAAGGACAACCGGCACTCTTGCATTTCGACGGGAAGAAGCCTCCGTTGCGCGGTGTTTTCGTTCCGCGCGAGACTACGACCAGCAAACAACCGGAGGCTCTGACTGCATGGTTCGGAGTTGATGCCGCGGCATTGAAACAACTCGGCGTCACGAGCGGCTTATCTGTAACGGCCGATAAACACGCCACCAGATTGGGCAGCACTCGCTTCACTGCGCGTGCGCTGGATGATCGCGCGGGCTCGACAGCGTTGATCCTGGCCGTGAGAAAAATCACACCAGGGATTTTGAAGCGACGGGTTATCTTCGCGTGGTCGGTGCGTGAAGAAACCGGCCTCGAAGGAGCGATGGTGCTCGCGCGGCAGTACGGTTCGTCAGTTAAACGAGTCTACAGCGTTGACACGTTTGTTTCTTCCGATTCGCCGGTTGAGACGACGCGCTTCGCGTACGCGCCGCTTGGACGCGGTGCTGTAATTCGCGGCCTCGACAACTCTGCCGTCGCACCGCCGGCGGAAATCGAGCGAATCGTAAACATCGCGCAGTTGCAAAAGATTCCTCTACAAGTCGGTGCGACCAACGGCGGGACTGATGGTTCCGATTTCATTCGTTACGGCGCATTGCACGTTGGTTTGTCCTGGCCCGGGCGCTACAGTCATTCGCCAGTCGAAGTGCTTGACCTCAGAGATCTTCAGGCGTTGGAACGACTCATTTCTGCGATCGCGACCGCGCCATAGTTTGATGGACAATCTCCCGCAAAGGCGCAAAGCCGCGAAGAAAACCCACTTTAAATCTTTGCGCCTTTGCGCCTTTGCGGGAGGATTATTGTTTTGCCTCGCGCTGCAAGTTTCCGGTCAACAAGATCTCGCCTGTTACGTCAATCCATTCATCGGTACCGCCGGACACGGCCATACATTCCCCGGCGCGATCGTTCCATTCGGCATGGTCCAACTCAGCCCTGACACGAGACTCACCGGCTGGGACGGCTGCTCCGGCTATCACTATTCCGATTCGATCATCTACGGCTTCAGCCATACACATCTCAGCGGCACTGGCATCTCCGATTACGGCGACATTCTGTTGATGCCCACTGTTGGTCCAACTGACAAGAGCTACGCCTCGCACTTTCAGCATCGCAACGAAACCGCCACGTCAGGTTTCTACTCCGTCAAACTCGACGACAACAACATTCTCGTCGAACTCACAGCCACCGCGCGTGTGGGAATGCACCGCTACACCTTTCCCCACACCGACCAGGCCAACATCGTCATCGACCTCGCGCACCGCGACAAAGTGCTCGACTCCGGCTTTCGCATCACTGGCACTACGACGGTGGTTGGTTGGCGACGTTCTCGGGCATGGGCCAAAGATCAGATCGTGTATTTCGCGCTCGAATTTTCACAGCCGTTTACAGCTCATGAGGTCGCCAGTCACGAAAAGGCCTATTTCCGTTTCGACACGCGCACTGGCGCGCCTGTTCTCGTGAAGGTCGGAATCTCTGCCGTCGACATCGAGGGCGCTCGAAGAAACCTGACAACAGAGCTGAACCATTGGAACTTCGAGAAGGTTAGGGCCGACGCGCGCGCAGCGTGGAATGCCGAGCTGAACAAAATAACAGTCACCGGCGGCAGTGTGGCTCAACTCACAAACTTCTACACCGCGCTCTATCACGCGATGACCGTGCCCAACCTCTTCATGGACGTCGATGGACGCTATCGCGGACGCGACTTCAAAACACACAACGCCGCCGACTTCACCAACTACACAGTCTTCTCTCTTTGGGACACCTTTCGCGCCGCACACCCGCTCTACACCATCATCGATCAAAAACGCACGCGCGATTTCATCAAAACGTTTTTGGTCCAATACGAGCAGGGCGGACGACTGCCTGTCTGGGAATTAGCCGCCAACGAAACTGACACTATGATCGGCTACCACGCGGTGTCGGTAATTGCCGATGCTGCCGCAAAAGGCATCGATGGTTTCGATCTGGACAAAGCCTTCGCGGCAATGAAACACAGCGCCGAGCTGAGAGATTATCGCGGGCTGGGTGCGTACATCGATCGCGGTTTCCTCTCGATGGACGAAGAACGAGAATCGGTCTCGAAAGTGCTCGAGTATGCCTACGACGACTGGTGCATCGCTCAAGTCGCCCGCATGCTCGACAAGACCGCGGATTACGAGCGCTACAGCGCGCGTGCGCAGTCGTACAAGAACGTCTTCGATCCTGTTTCGGGATTCATGCGCCCGCGTAGCAATGGCAATTGGCTCGAGCCTTTCGATCCGCGCGAAGTCACCTTCGCGTTTACTGAAGCAAACTCGTGGCAATACACGTTCTTTGCGCCGCAGGACGTCAACGGATTGATTGACTTGATGCGTGGACGCCGCGCTTTTGCCGAAAAGCTCGATCAGTTGTTTGCGGCTGAAAGCACTACCACCGGACGCGAACAGGCCGACATCACTGGATTGATCGGCCAGTACGCGCACGGCAATGAGCCGAGCCATCACATGGTCTACCTTTACGATTACGTGGGCCAACCGTGGAAGACGCAGTCGCGCGTGCATCAGATCGTGGATCAGTTTTACAAGGCCGAGCCTGATGGTCTGATTGGCAATGAAGACTGCGGACAGATGTCGGCGTGGTATGTGTTCAGTGCGGCGGGATTTTATCCGGTAACGCCAGGTTCGAAAGTCTATGCGATTGGCTCACCGTTATTTCCCGAAGTGCGATTCAATCTCGAGAATGGAAAGTCGTTTGCTGTTCAGGCGCGCGGAGTCTCGGATCGTAACCTCTACATTCAATCCGCGACGCTCAACGGTAAGCCTTATAACAAATCGTTCCTTCTGCATGATGACTTGATTGCTGGAGGTGAGTTGATCTTTCGGATGGGACCGCGGCCGAACCCGCAGTGGGGAACTGGGCCAGGTAACGAGCCGGTTTCGCGAATCGCTGGTCGTGAGATCGTTCCGGTGCCGGTGATCAAAGCTTCGGGCCAGACGTTTAGAGACCGGTTGGAGGTGAGTTTGGTTGGGATCGGGAAGGCGGCGACGCTTCATTACACGACTGACGGTTCAGAACCTGATTTCAAGTCACCGAGGTTTACCCGGCCGTTCACCATCAACACCGACACGACAGTGAAAGCGTTGGCGATTGCTGCGTATGGAAGGCACAGCCACGTTGCAGTCGCGAAGTTTCATCGCATCCCGCATGACTGGAAGATCAGTTTGCAGTCTGAGTACAGCTCACAATACACGGGCGGCGGAGATTTCGCTTTGATCGACGGCATTCGTGGAACCGCGAATTGGAGTGGCGGCGCGTGGCAGGGGTATCGGAGTAAAGATGTTGTTGCCGTGGTGGATTTGGGGAATGTGCAAAAAATATCGAAAGTCGGCGCGGGGTTCTTGCAGGATATTGGCTCGTGGATCTGGATGCCGCGTCGTGTCGAGATTGAGCTGTCAATTGACGGCAGGAGCTTCGGTCCCGCCGTCACGATTCCGAATGAGATCTCTGACAAAGAGGAAGGTGTGGTGATCAGAGACTTCGTTAAGACGATACCGCCGCAGAATGCCCGCTATATTCGAATCCGAGCGGTGAATTTTAAAGAGTGGATCTTCGCGGACGAGATCATCATCGAATAGAATCCACAGATTACACAGATTGAATAAATAATCTGCGTAATCTGTGGATAAAATCACCACGTCAACTCAAACTCATAATCCGATGCGCCGCCGCGTGGATCCTTGATCCGCACGATGGCCGTGAAATCGTTTTCGCGTGAAGGTTGTTGCTCGATAAAGACTTCTCCGCGTCCCCTCTTCATGGTCAATCTCACTGTGACGCGTCGATTTGGTAACGAGTTGAAGAAGTTTGGCTGACCGTTGAAATACGGCGTGCCGCCGATAGTTTCGACGTCAGCCGTGCCACCGCGAATTCTGATTCGCACGTCGTCGTCAACACGACCTTTCCACGTCATGCGACCGCCGCGGCCGGAGTCGGGAGGAGATTGACCGCCGTCTGACGAATCGTAATTAAGCTCGCGTGAAATGTCAGACAGCGAGCGTTGAATGTTGTACCAGGAGCCTCGCTGCAAATTATTTCGTTCGACAGAACGGGCGAGATTGGAAAGCAGGTCGAACGCATCACGCAGCTCCTGATTGCGGCGCCTGTCGACCACCATGCGATAAAAAATCTGAGCCGTCGCGCCAAACTGGTGCGCGACCATTACGGCCTCGATATCGCTTCGGTTATTGCGTGAAGAGTTTGAATAACTGCTGTAATTCGCGTCGGCAAATTCACCGGCATCGCGTGAGAGTCGCGCGGCGAGGTCGGTGAGCCTGTTTGATTGCCCAAACTGCGTGAAAGCCGGACTAGCAAACAACAAGATCGTTACCAGCATTAAAAGGCTTCTACTAATCATAGATCCCTCCTTTAAGCGATAATTCCCTCACTTGACCACACCTGTCAACCGGAATTTTGAGGAGGCTCTGCTATAATCAGCCTAACAAGGAGTTAATAGATGAGTTGGAATCAATCTTCGTCTCTTTCTGCGGATGTTCGCGACGTTCGCGTCACCGCGTTTTTGAGCAGAGTTTATGGCTGGATGTTTCTCGGCCTCCTGATTACGTCGGGAACTGCGCTGGTTGTCGCATCTTCACCACTTCTAATTGAAACCTTAATACTTAATCGAATTCTGTTCTGGATTTTGCTGTTTGCACAGCTCGGGCTCGTGTTTTATCTCGCGGCGCGCGTCGAGAAAATGGCTCCCGCCACCGCTGCGATACTGTTTCTCCTCTACTCGGCGCTGGTGGGAATCACGTCTTCAGTGATCCTGCTGATCTACACGGGTGCATCAATCGTCTCCACTTTTGTTATTACCGCCGGAATGTTCGGCGCGTTGGCTGTATTCGGCACGCTCACGAAGCGAAGTCTTGCGGGTGTGGGCCAATTCATGTTCATGGGTTTGATCGGCCTAATCATTGCCTCGATTGTGGGTTTCTTCTGGCACAGCGATGCCCTCCAGTTTGTTATTTCGGTGGTCGGTGTGGTGGTGTTTACCGGACTGACAGCCTGGGATGCACAACGTCTGAAACAGATGGCGGTCGCACTTCCTGATGGTCGTGTAGGAGCGTTTGCAGTGGTGGGAGCGTTAGCTCTTTATCTCGACTTCATCAACCTTTTCTTCTTCCTGTTGCGTTTATTTGGCGGCCGCAGAGACTAGCCACAAAAAGGCATAAAAAACACAGAAGGAGCTCACCATGTTGATGCGAAAGCGCACCAGCCTAGCGGTTTTACTGTTTGCGATCTTTCTCGCGATTGTGCCGGCAGCAGCGCAGGAGGCTAATAAAGACGTACTCGGCGCGCTTCGCTTTCGACACATCGGTCCGGTTGGTAATCGACTCACTTCCGTCGTCAGCATTCCCGGCCAGCCGAACATCTATTACGTCGGCGCAGCGTCGGGCGGCATTTGGAAGACGATCGATGGCGGCGTCCGTTGGGAGCCTATCTTCGACTCTCAACCGGTCTCTTCCATCGGCGCGCTCGCTATCGCCCCTTCGAATCCAAATATCGTTTGGGCAGGCACGGGCGAACCGTGGATACGCAGTCATATCTCGGTGGGCCAGGGAATCTATAAATCAACGGACGCGGGCAAGACGTGGACTTTAATGGGACTGGAAAAGACCGGCCGAATCAGTCGCATCGTCATCGATCCCAAGAACCCCGACGTAGTTCTCGTTGGCGCTCTGGGTCATGCTTACGGACCACAGCCAGAGCGTGGAGTCTTTCGCACTGCTGACGGCGGCAAAACGTGGGAACGCGTGCTGTTCACGGACGAGAACAGTGGTTGCGCACATCTCGAGATGGATCCAGGCAATCCAAAGATCGTCTTCGCCGGCATGTGGCCTATCGAGATTCATACCTGGGGCCGCGATAGCGGTGGGCCGGGCAGCGGTCTATTCAAGTCGACTGACGGTGGTGTCACCTGGAAACGGCTCTCCGGCAACGGCCTGCCAACACGCATCACCGGAAAGATCGTTTTCGCAATCGCTCCCAGTAATGCCAAGCGCATTTACGCGTTGATTGAAACAGGCGACGGCGTGCCGCTGAACGGCCAGGAAACTGATCGCGGCAAGCTCTGGCGCTCTGACGACGGCGGCGACAACTGGCGGCTTGTCAGTTACGATCGAAATCTCGGCGGCCGCACGCATTACTACTTCCGCGTGGCCGTCGCGCCCGACAACGAAAACGAGACTTACTACCTTACGGCCGGCTTCGCACGTTCAACTGACGGCGGCGAAACTGCGCGAATGATACAGGGTCCTGGCAGTCCCGGTGGTGACAATCACGACATCTGGATCGATCCGACAAACGCCAATCGGATGGCTGTAGCCAACGATGGTGGAGTTTCAATCTCAACGACGCGTGGACAGACGTGGTCTCGAATTCAACTGCCGATCGCGCAGATCTATCACGTCACGGTCGACAATCGGATTCCGTACTACGTTTACGGCAATGAGCAGGACGATCCGTCATATCGCGGACCGAGTCGCTCGGGAGGTGGCGGTGCCGCTGGATCGATTCCGCGCAGTGCATGGCAGTCTGTTGGCGGTGGTGAGAGTGGTTGGGCCACACCAGACCCGATCGATCCGAACATCATCTGGTCGAGTGCGTCAGGTTCGGGCAGCATTGGTGGCATTGTCGAGCGTTTCGATCTGCGCAACGGCCAGATGCGGCGTGTGGAAGTGTGGCCCGATCAAGTCAACGGCTCGCCTGCGGCCGACTTGAAGTACAGATTTGTGTGGACGTTTCCGTTGACAATCTCGCCGCACGATCACAGGAAGCTTTACGTTGGCAGTCAGTACGTTCACCAGACGACTGACGATGGTCAGAGCTGGCAAGTCATCAGTCCTGACCTCACTACGAACGACAAGAGCAAACAGGGATTCTCTGGCGGTTTGACCGGTGACAATATCGGCGTCGAGTATTTCTCAGTGGTCTTCGCGATCGCTGAGTCGCCGAAAGAAAAGGGACTGATCTGGGCAGGAACCAACGACGGCCTGGTCCAACTGACACGCGATGGCGGCAAGAATTGGACCAACGTGACGAAGAACATTCCCAACCTGCCGCCGTGGGGCACAGTCAGCAACATCGAGCCTTCACGCTACGAAGCTGGCGCGGCTTATATCACGGTTGATTTTCATCAAGTGAACAATCGCGATCCTTTCATCTACAAGACGAAGGATTACGGCAAGACGTGGAAATCGATCACGAATGGAATTCCCCCGAGCATGCTGAGTTATGCGCATTGCATACGCGAGGATGCGTCGCGTCCCGGACTGTTGTATGTGGGCACTGAAAACGGGTTGTACGTTTCGTTTGACGATGGTGAGAAGTGGGAACCATTGCAAAGCAATATGCCGCATGCGCCAGTCTACTGGATGGTGGTCCAGGAGCATTTCAACGATCTCGTAATTGCGACGTACGGGCGTGGTTTCTGGATTCTCGACGACCTCACGCCGATTCAGCAGATGAATCAAACAGTGCGCGATTCGAGCGCATATCTCTTTGCGCCGCGTGCGACTTATCGCTTTCGGCAAAGCGTTGTGCCGGTGACGATGTCAGACGATCCTTCAATCGGGCAGAATCCGGCTTATGGAGCCGCGATCAGTTATTACCTCAAATCGGCGCCCGCAGGTGATGTACGCATCAGAATCGAAGACGCGAAGGGACAGGTGGTCAGAGCTTTCAATGGGACAAAAAACGTTGGACTCAACCGCGTCACCTGGAATCTCGAGGGAGAACTGACGACCGAGGTTCGATTAAGAACGACTCCTGCTTACGCGCCGGAAATCAAGGTTGGACCAGATGGGACGCGAAGTGCTCCCGGCACTGGACGCATTTCTATCTTAATGCCGCCAGGCACGTACACCGTTAAACTTTCCGCGGCCGGACAGGAGTTGAGTCAGCCGCTAGTGATCAAAAAGGATCCGAACTCCGGCGGCACTGAGGCCGACATCACCACCCAAACCGCGATGATGCTGGAGCTGCGGCAAGATGTGGAGACCGGCTCGAAGATGGTCAACCAAATCGAGTTCATTCGTGCGCAACTGCTTCAATTGACCACCACGCTGAATACGTCCTCAGATTCAGTCTCGGTGAAGTCAGCCGCCGAGGAGCTCGATAAGAAATTGATCGACATTGAAGAAGAGTTGATCCAGCGAAAGTTGACCGGGCAAGGACAGGACACAGTTCGCTGGCCATCGAAGTTGCTCAGCAAGATCAACTATCTCGCGGGCGGGCTTGCGAGTGGAGACTTCGCGCCCACAAAGCAGCAGCGTGAAGTGCATGCTTTATTGAAACAACAACTGACCGCGCTACATCAGCGCCTCGATGGAGTTGTGAATAGAGATCTGCCTGCATTCAACAAGTCACTGACCGACAGCAACATCAAGAGCACGATCAAGCCCTCACCCTGAAGCTCAGCTTCTGTTTGGCGCCTTTTTGTGCTCCTTTTGTGCCTCTTCGTGGTCTAAGTCTTCGTCGCGAATCCGCGCTTTTTCATCAGCGCGTCGATCTTCGGGTCGCGTCCGCGAAACGCACGATAAGCGTCTGCCGGATCCACAGTATTGCCGACCGAGAAAACGTATTTGCGTAACCGCTCCGCGACGGCACGATCGTACGGTCCCTTGCCTTCCACGAACGCGCCAAACGCGTCGGCAGTCAACACGTCAGACCACAGATAGCTGTAGTAACCCGCCGAATACGCGTCGCTCGAGAAGACGTGAAGGAATTGCGGCAGTCGATGTCGCATCACGATCTCCTTGGGCATACCGAGCTGTTCAAGAGTCTCGCGCTCGAATGCGTCCGGATCGATCTTGCGATCGCCTGCAAGGTGCAACTTCATATCGATCAGCGCTGCCGACAAGTATTCGACCGTCGCGAATCCCTGATTGAACGTCGCGGAACGCTTTATCTTGTCAACCAACTCCTGCGGAATCGGTTTGCCCGTTTGATAGTGAAGCGCGAAGCGTTGAAGCACTTCGGGCGTCGACAGCCAGTGCTCCAGAAGTTGCGATGGAAACTCGACGTAATCACGCGGCACCGACGTGCCTGCGACTGAAGGATACGTGACATTCGAGTTCAAACCGTGCAACGCATGCCCGAACTCATGGAACATCGTCGTGGCATCGTCCCACGAGATCAGCACGGGTTCGCCGGGCTTGCCTTTGACGAAGTTCGCGTTGTTGGAAACGATCGTGGTGATCTCGCCGTTGACTCGCTCCTGAGTGCGGTAAGCATTCATCCATGCGCCGGAGCGCTTGCCCGCGCGCGCATACGGATCGAAATACCAGAGGCCGATGTGTTTCTTCGTGGTCTTGTCTGTCACTTCCCAAACGCGGATGTCCGGATGCGCAACGGGAACGGTTGTTACGGGCATGAAGTTGAAGTTGAAGAGCTCACCTGCGACCCAGAAGATACCTTCGCGTAACTTTTCGAGTTGCAGGTAAGGTTTCACCTCATTCTGGTCGAGATCGTATTTGGCCTTGCGCACCTTCTCCATGTAGTAGCGATAGTCCCACGGCTCGATTTTGATCTTCGCGCCTTCTTTATCCGCGAGTGCCTGCATGTCGGCAACTTCCTCGTGCACACGAGCGACAGCAGGTTTCCAAACAGCTTCCATCAGCTCCATCGCGCGCTCGGGTGTTTTGGCCATCGAGTTTTCGAGGCGCCAATGCGCATGCGTCGGATAGCCCAACAGTTTTGCGCGCTCGGCACGCAGTTGCAGTATCTGGGTGATGATCGCGTTGTTGTCGTGCTCGCCTCCGTTGTCGCCACGATTGACGAACATGCGCCATACCTTCTCACGCAGATCGCGACGATCGGCGTAAGTCAGAAACGGATCGACCGAAGAACGCGTGTTCATGATGACCCACGCGCCTGGCTGCTTCTTCGTTTCAGCGGCTGCGGCTGCGGAGTCGCGCAACGACTGCGGCAGTCCGGCGAGTTCATCTTCACTCTTGAGCACGAGGTATTGATCTGTCTCTTCGGCGAGAACGTTTTGACTGAACTTCGTGAAGAGGCCGGCGAGTTCCTGATTGATCTCCGAAAGACGCTTCTTTGCGTCGGCGTTCAGGCGCGCGCCGGCGCGGACGAAGTTTGTGTGGTAGAGCCAGGTTACGCGTTGCTGTTCAGGCGTGAGCTTCGCTTTGTCGCGCGAATTGTAGACGGCTTCGATTCGTTTGAAGAGTGGTTCATTCTGCGTGATCTGATCGCTGAATGCGGCGAGACGTGGCGCCATCTCTCGTTGAACCACCTGAAACTCGGGGCTGCTCATCGTCGCACTCCACACTCCGTAAAGCGTCGATACGCGATCGAGCGTGTTGCCACTGCGTTCAAGGGCGGCGATGGTGTTTTCGAAGTTCGGCGGCGCCGGATCGCCGGCGACGCGCTGGATCTCGTTGAGCTGTTCAGTCATCGCAGCTTCGAGTGCCGGCTTGAAGAGCGATACCTGAACGCGGTCAAACGGCGGTACGCCACCAAACGGGCCTTCCCATTTCGCCAGCAAAGGATTGTTGTCTGCGGTGGAGTTGACGGTGGTGTTAGCAATCATGGTGGCGGCAACGAGCAGCACAAGACTGCCGGTGATCAGACTGCGCATAAGTTGATTTCCAATCTGTGTAGAGTTGAGAGAGACGCAGAAGGCGATAGTATAGCCGCAAAGAGGAACAAAACGCACAGCTTGGTTAATAAGGACAATGCCGGCAGCCGCTGCCGCAGCAGTAGCCGCGGCGTTGGAGATAGCTCGCGGTGAAGACCATTCTGCCGTTTTCGTCGTAATAATCTTTGCCTTCGGTGAGGGAGCCTTTCAGCAGAGCTACGTCAACGGGTTGGAATGAGTTTGAGCTTGCTGCTTCGAATAGCTCGGGATGAATTAGTTGCGCCAACAACTCCGCGCCTTCAACTACCCGAGGACCAGGTCGCGCGAAGAATGAGTTTGCGTCGACAGCATAGACGCGGCCATTCCGAACTGCAGGCAGATCAAAGAATGGCGAGTTGCGGTAGCCGAAGACGTTCCAGATCTGCTTCATCGTCTGTTGCAGGTTGAAGCCACACGGCATGATGACGAGAACTTCAGGCGCCCACGCTGTAATTTGCTCCCAAGAGATTCGTACTGATTCACCTCCCTCGCTTCCCAGCTCGTCAATGCCGCCGGCGAGCTTCACCAGTTCCGGAACCCAGTGACCACTCGCATAAACCGGATCGAGCCACTCCATGCAGAACACGCGCGGCCTGTATGAGACCGTCGCAGTTCGACTCGCCAAATTCTCGAGGCGACGATGACAGTCGTTGACCAGAGCCTCAGCTTCTGCTGAACGACCCGTGGCCGCGCCGAGCTCGCGCACGTTGTCGAAAATCTCATTGAGTGATTGCGGCGTGAGCCAGAGGATCTGTGGCGCGTTTGGCAGAGACTTGATTACTTGTGAGACTTCATTTCCAGACGGCGCACAAACCTGGCAGAGGTTCTGCGTCAAGATCATATCGGGCGCCAAGTCGCGCAGGAGTTGTTCGTCGATCTCGTAAAGACTCTGGCCGTTGTGTATTCGCTCCGCGACCGCGCGATCGATCTCGTTTTGAGTCATTCTTTCGAGCGGCAACACGGCGCGCACGACGACGGGCTTGCTTTTTACTTCAGGCGGGTAGTCGCACTCGTGAGTGATGCCCACGAGCGAGTCGGCAAGCCCGAGCGCGCAAGCCATCTCTGTCGCTGAAGGAAGGAACGAAACTATCCTCATGTCACAAAGAAGCACAAACAAGATGGCCACAAAGAAGCACAAAAAGCACAAAACCACTTTTCGTCAGCTCTTGTGCCTTTTGTGCCTCTTTGTGGCTACGGTTCGCCGTCGCCTTTCTTCCCTTTCTTTTTGGCTGGCTCGGCCTCGCGTGGCCGCGTTGCTGCCGGAGGTGGCGCTTCGACTTTGGGCGTCGGAGCTTCAGCCTTCGGTTGTGCGTGTGCGGGAGTTTCCTCCGCTTTAGGTGGAGGCGGCAGAGTCATCTGCTCCAGCTTCGGCTCGGTCGCAGCGCCTGGGGGCAAGGCGTTCTGGTCTTCTGTTTTCTCGGCCTCTGCAGCCATCTCGGCGCGCTCGGCCGCAAGCTCGCGTTGACGCTGCCGGTAAAGCTCACGCATGTCTTCCGGCATCTCGGGAGCTTTTTGAAAGTCTTCCTTGGGCTTGTTCTTGAGAAAATCTTTCATGAACTCGACGAACATTGGCAGCGCGCCTTTTGCGCCCGTCATGTCTTCGCCCAGCGGTCTTTTCTTTCCCGGGTAGCCCATCCAAACGCCAGTGACGTAGGTCGGCGTGTAGCCCAGGAACCAAACGTCGGTGTGATCGTTGACAGTGCCTGTTTTGCCTGCCAGCGGCACACCCAGCACTTGCGCCGCACTTGCAGTTCCGCCCTGCACCACACCGCGCATCATCGAGACCATGGTCAACGCGACGTAAGGATCCATCACCTTGTAAGTGGTCCTCTCCCATTCTTCGAGCGTCGCGCCGTCGCGATCGAGGACTCTGCGAATCAAATGTGGCTCGACGCGAATTCCCTTATTTGGAAAAGAGGAATAGGCCGACACCATTTGATCTAGCGGCACTTCTGTAGCACCCAGCGCCGACGGCAGATATGGCGACATCGGTACCTTGATGCCAAAGCGACGGACCATCTGCGCGCCTGTTTGAATGCCGACAGTTTGCAGCAGATGCACTGCGGGAATATTCATCGACTTCGCCAACGCCGTCTTCATCGGCATGTCGCCCGAACCTAGTGACCCGTCGTAGTTGTGTGGCTGCCAGTCGCCGATCTTGATCGGCGCGCCACTAACAACGGTATCGGGTGTCATGCCCCACTCAACTGCTGCGGTGTAAATGAAAGGCTTGAACGCTGAGCCCGTTTGCCGGTAAGCCTGTATCGCGTTATTGAATTTATTTGTGTAGAAGTCGTAGCCGCCGACCATCGTGACGATCTCGCCCGTCTTGGCATTGAGTGTCATCATCGCGCCTTGCACAGCGGGAACCTGCGATAGTTCGACTTTCAACCGACGGTTCTTTTCGTCTACTTCTTTGATTTCAAACTCCGCGAGGTAACCATTCTTAAACTCGTCTTTCGGCTGACGCCTGCCCCAGCCCATGTCGGCGGCGGTAAGCGTCGCCGTGAAGTTGCCGAAGCGCACCGCTGCTTCGTTGCGCGCGCGGTCAACCTTCATGATCAAACCCATCAAGTGGCGACCGGGTTCGTACTCGTTTCCGTACCAGTCCGGGTGTTTATAGTTGCTCAGTTCCTGCTGCGTTGCCGGACCTTCGCCGTTGTTCACGCTCGTCGGAATCACCGTGTAGCTCGAACGCCAGCCGCTGTGCGTACGATCGTATGTTCGCAAACCGGCGCGGACCACTTCATAAGCTTTCTTCTGCGCTTCGACATTGATCGTCGTATAGACGGAAAGGCCACCTTGAGCAACGCGAGTCGTGTATTTGTCTTCCAGCTCCTGGCGAATGAACTCAACCGGATAATCAAACGGCGATGACTTATGCTGAGACTGGTAATAAGCAGTGTCAGCCAGTTGAATTGGTTTGGCTTTGGCAGCCTCAGCTTCTGCCTGACTGACGAAACCGTTCTTAGCCATTAGATCGAGCACGAGATCGCGGCGCTCTTTGGCTTTCGCCGGGTTTGAAGTTGGCGAGTAATCGCTCGGCGCCTTCGGAATTCCTGCCAGCAATGCTGCTTCGCCCAACGTCAAATCTTTTGCTTGTTTGCCGAAGTAGGTCTCGGCACCGGCTTCCATGCCGTACGCGTTGGCACCAAGAAACATGTGGTTCGTGTACAACTCCATGATCTGGTTCTTGGTGTAGTAGCGTTCGATCTGGAGCGCCAGGATCCACTCATTCACCTTGCGCGTGTACGTTTGTTCTTTTGAGAGAAACAGGTTCTTAGTGAGCTGCTGAGTAAGGGTTGATCCCCCTTCGACTTTGTCAGTGGTGAGGTTCTTCCATGCGGCGCCCATGATACGAATCGGATCGATGCCGATGTGGTCGTAAAAGCGAACGTCCTCGACGGCGAGAATCGCGTTTCTCAACACTGGAGGAATCTCTTCGTACTTGAGCGGGATTCGTTTTTCGAGAGCAAACTCCCCTATTACCGTCTCACCATCGTCAGCATAAACTCTGGTCACGACACTCGGACGATAGGTCGCCAGTGCCGCAACCTCGTTGGCGGCTCGCGAGTAGTTCAACTCGTAGGCGGCGACGATGCCCGTCAGTCCGCCCGCGGCGAGCGCCAGGAGCAGGACTGTTGGTAACCAAAGCCGTGCCAGGAGGTGTCTACGTTGTTCAGGAGGAGCATTGATAATTGCGGTTGGCGAATACTTTGAGATATTTGATGCCATTGAACTTATTCTCCCGAACCAAGTTGCCTTGATTCAGCCGTGGGGAGCAACGTGGGTAGCCACAGAAACACCGAAAAGGTGCTTACATGAGCAGCTAAATTATATCCCGCAAAGGCGCAAAGGCGCCAAGAAGACTGAAAACCTTGCTTTTCTTTGCGTCTTTGCGCCTTTGCGGGAGAATTTCCAACCCTTATAATGACAACTGCTCGCAATGGGGGCGACAGGCTTCGACAGGAACCTGAACGGTCGTCGCGATGCATGCCGGGCTACCTTATGCAGCTCGTTAAAACGCGTAGGGAAACACAACTGCCAATAACAATGAATTGGCTCTCGCTGCCTAATTAAGCATCGAGCGTCTCACCGCAAGTTGCTCATGCGCGCGGAATGAGATGTCACTTAGTTGAGCTGGCCCGCGCTTTCGGTCCGTGAGCGTGGGCGAGACTAAAGCCGGACTAGCTCGTGTCGAGGTCTTGTCGCTTCACTGACTCGACATCGAGCGAATTTTTATCAGGTTCGCCTGGTAAGAAAGAGAAGCGACTAAGCATGTAGAGTCCTTCGGCGTTGGTTTTTGGATCCGAGTTCAATTCTCGGCGCCTCCACCATACAAGAATGCGGGAGTCCTCACTCCCCAGCGGACAAGAGAAAAGCTTATGAGCACGACAACTCACTTGATGACCGCAGAAGAATTAGGGAACTTGCCTGACGAACCACTTCGTCACGAACTTATTAAGGGAGAACTCCTCACGATGCCTCTTCCTCAGCTTGAACACATGCGGGTATCCGCGAACCTCACAGTAATGTTATGGCAACATGCGAAAGCCAATAGGCTTGGCGAAGTTTACACTGAGGGTGGATTCAAACTTGAAAGCGATCCTGATACCGTTTTGGGTCCTGACGTTTCATTTGTCGCCAACGATCGTGTTGCGCTGAGTCCGGAGGGCTATCACTTAGGTCCACCGGACCTTGCCGTCGAAGTGTTATCTCCAGGCGACCGCCGAGGCAGAGTTGAGCACAAACTTTCGCTGTGGCTGGAATTCGGAACAAGATCGGTCTGGTTAGTGAATCCTCGCCGGCGGACGGTCGAGGTTTGTAAGCCAACTGGGGAGAGAGAACTCTTCCACGACACCGATGAACTCGTCGACGACACCGTTCCCGGTTTTCGCGTACCTGTTTCAGAGATCTTTGCTTAGGGCCAACTCACTACTTGGACCGCAACCTTCCCATCGGAATCTTCGACAGCGGCGTTGGTGGACTGACAGTCTATAGCGCGCTGCACGAACGTCTGCCAAACGAACGTTTCGTCTATCTCGGCGACACCGCCCGCGTTCCCTACGGCACAAAGTCACTCGCGACCGTTGAGCGTTACGCTGTCGAAAACTCACGCTTCCTCGAGGCGCACGGAATCAAACTGCTCGTCGTCGCCTGCAACACTGCCTCGGCGCTTGCATTACCTGCGATTCGCAAGGCGATCGAAGTTCCAGTCATCGGAGTGATCGAACCAGGCTCGCGCGCCGCAGTGGAAGTCGCTCGAGGCGCTGACATCGGCGTCATCGCCACCGAAGCGACCGTGCAAAGTCACGCTTATGCAAGAGCGATCGCCAGCATGGGTGCGAAAGGACACGTTATCGAACGCGCCTGCCCGCTCTTTGTCCCGCTGGCTGAAGAAGGTTGGGCCAACACAGAGGTCGCACGCATTGTCGCGCGCGATTATCTGAATGAGTTCACTAAAAACAATTTAGGCGCGCTGGTGCTTGGTTGCACTCACTATCCGATCCTGCGTGACGTGATCGGTGAAACGGTCGGACGCAACATCAACCTGATCGATTCCGGCGCAGCCACTGCTCGCGACGTCGAATCACTTCTGGAGAGTTCGGATCTAACTCACGAAGACATCTTCGGACTTTACCAGGAACGACAACTCTGTGATGATTTAGACCATTTTTACGTGACCGATGCAGCCGAAAGATTTGCTAAAGTAGCCGAGAGATTTTTAGGCGCAGCGCCTTCCATTCTGGAAGCCGTGGAGATTTGGGGACACGATGAGCTTCGCACGCACTGACGGACGCGCTCCTGACGAATTGCGTCCAGCAAGAATAACGCCGGGGTTCCTTCCGTATGCTGAAGGTTCGGTGTTGATCGAAATGGGAAACACCCGTGTGGTCTGTGCGGCTTCTCTCGAAGACCGGATCCCACCGTTCCTGAGAAATCAGGGACAAGGATGGCTAACTGCCGAGTACGCGATGCTGCCGCGTGCTACGCAGACTCGTACTGGGCGCGAGATCGGGCGTGGCGGACCGTCCGGCCGCACACATGAAATTCAACGGCTGATCGGAAGAAGCCTTCGTGCTGTCGCCGACATGAAGGTTCTTGGTGAACGTACGATCACCATTGACTGCGACGTTTTGCAGGCTGACGGTGGCACGCGTACAGCCGCGATCACCGGTGCTTACGTCGCCTTTGCTTTAGCGAGTCAACATTTACTTAAAGTCGGAAAAGTAACACGGCCGCTGACGATCAATCAGGTTGCAGCCATCAGTGTCGGCATTGTCGATAACGTTCCGCTGCTGGATCTCAAGTACGATGAAGACTCGCGCGCAGAAGTCGATATGAATATCGTGTGCACCAGTGATGGGCGGTTTATTGAAGTGCAGGGGACCGCAGAACGCGAGCCGTTTAGCCGTGCGCAAATGGATGAGCTGGTCGAGCTGGGAATGCGTGGAATCGAAGCTTTGATTGGCCTTCAGAAAACGATCATTTCGCAGGCAGACTAAGTTATAGGTCCTACAGGACGTATAGGTCATATAAGACCTATTAAGCAACGACCAAGCAGACGACGGGCATCTGACAAACCCTGAGGTTTTGGAGGGGACAATGCGACGGATTTTGGTTTTTACTTTGATTTTGCTGGGACTGGTGGCGCCGGTCGCGTTAGCGCAACAGATCTACACGAATGACAAGGTCGATTACACCTTCGAGCTACCATCGCCCACCTGGCGCGCGATTATCGAACCAGACGCTGCACACGAGCATCCGGAGTTTGTTTACGGCGATCGCCTCGACGGGTTTCTGACGATTCGAAAAGAAGTGGTTGAGGCTGGCACAACTACGGCAGAATTAGCGCGTCGCGATCAAGATCTCAAGTTGAGATTTTTGCCGGGCTTTGTTGAGGGCAAGCAGGAAACATTCAACGGCCGGCTCGATGGAGTCACGATCTCTTATGAATTTGTCAGGACCGGCAAACCGATGTTGGGCCGCACCTACTACTTGCAGGCTGACAATCGCACCATCTACGCGCTTCGCTTTACTGGCTTGCGCGACAAGCTGAGCCGCATACGCAATCAAACAGATCTCATCGCACGTACGTTCAAGACGAAGTAGTCCACAGATTACGCAGACTGCATGAAGCTGGCCCACGGACTAGCAATAAAGCCTTCGCCAATACACGGCAGAGGTTGCTTCGCCACGATTCCTTTCAAACGAAGATATAAGATCGCTGAGTACACCGGTGAGAAGATTTCGAACGCCGAGGCTCGCCGGCGCGCGCATCGAAAGATGCTCCGGATTTGCGAAGTAAATAGACGTTGGAGTTTGGATGGGAGTCGCGGGGGCAACGGCACTCACTACATCAATCATTCATGTCTGCCGAACGCGTTCATGCAAATCCTTTACGACCACATTCTCTTTATTGCCTTGCGCGACATAGAAGCCGGCGAAGAGATCACGATCGACTACGAGTCAACACTTCATTCCGACGATAAACGTTGCATCTGTGGCGCGAAAAACTGTCGCGGCACGATCAATCGTCAATAACAATCTGTGTAATCTGTGGATTAGAGTCGAGGCAGTGTGAAGCTGAATTTCGATCCGCGTCCCTCTTCCGAGTCGAGCTCAACTCTTCCGCCATGTTGCTCGATCACTTCGCGCACAAACGATAGTCCCAAACCGGTAGATTCTTCGTCCTTCTCCTGCCCTTCACGGACCACGCGATAGAACTTGTCCCACACGCGTTCTCTCGCTTCGGCAGGAATACCAAAGCCACGATCTTCCACGCACACACGCACCGCTTCGGCCTCGAGCGCCGTCGAAACAGTAACCGTGGTTCGCTCGGGGCTGTACTTGATTGCGTTGTTCACGAGGTTCTTCACAGCCTGAGTGATGAGACTTCGGTCCGCGGCCACAGGCGGAATGCGGTGCGCAGGTTGCTCCATGAGGCGAATGCGCTTTTTCTTAGCGATTGGTTGCAGCGAAGCAATCGTTTCGCGCACGACCTCGTCGAGACGAAGCGGGATCTTCAGCACTTCCTGTTTGTCCTTGCGCTGCAACTGAGTCACGGAAAGAAATGTATTGATCATTCGTGACATTCGTTGCGACTCGTTTGCGATTATCGAAACGAATTCTCTTGCTTGTGCGGGAATACTCGCATCTGCCGTCAACAACTCTGCAAAGCCGTTGATGCTGGTCAGCGGCGTGCGCAGCTCATGAGACATCAAAGAGATCATGTCGCTCTTAAGTTTTTCATACTCTTTGATTGCAGTCAGGTCGCTGACATAAATCGCAATGCCGATCGGTTCGTTGTTCTGCTTGTCGCGAATCAGCGAGAGACGCAGATTGAGGATCTGGTTCTTGTGTTCAAAGTTGAGTTCGCCTTCGTACTCGGCGCCGGTTTGCAACACGCGCCGGACCGCGATCTGCGGTTCGTCAAAAATGTCTGTGCGAAACTTGTTCAGCAAGTCGAATAGATCCATCTGCGAGACTTGCTCTGAACTCAGGTTAGCGAAAGTCAGCAGAGTTGGATTAACAAGCGCCAGCGTTCCGTCGAGATAGGCAATGGCCACACCATCGTCGATGTGCGTGAGCGCACTCGCTTCACATCTCTGCTCCACAGTCACCGCTTTGAGCACGTTGAGAGCGTCGAGCTTTCGTTTGTTTCCACTTTGTGAAAAATAACTGAGGGCCTGGCTCCTCGCTGGATTCTTGGAGAAGCTTTCTCGTTTCAGGTTGCGCGCAAACTGTGAACCGACTGCTTCCAGCAATGGCGTGTCGTCAGTGGAGAATTCTGACGCGAGTCGAATCAACAGCACGCCTGCAACCTCACCTTCGTGAAGCAGCGGCACAGCAACTGTTGATGAGTTGGCTTGTGAGGTTTGACTGACCAATTTGCCGGTGGCGGTGGCTTGCTGGCAGAGCTCGATTCCTTCGCGCCAGACGGAGTTTCGCCGTGTGTCCTGCGAAGTTTGAGTTGAACCTTTCATGCGGACGACGGCTTCGAGCCAGTCTGAATGAACGCAACTGAATACGACGGCTTCGTTCAACGGCATTACCGTGTTCAGAAGTTTGAGACCGCTCGTGAGTCGCGCGTCAGCGTTGACTTGAGAGTCGCCGTTGTTGATTGCGGAGTTAAGCAGTGTGCGCACTAAGCGCCGGTCGAGAGACCAAAGGCGATTTACCTGGATCAGTAGTAGCGACAGAATGCCGCTGAAGAGGAGTGGGATGAGCAGGAAGTCTACGCCGGAAAAGTGCGAGCCGAGGACGCAGATGGCGCTCAGGGCGAAGAAGGTGAGGACGATCTGGCCCCATGTGCGACGGAACCCGAAACGATTAATTGTGAGGCTCAAAGCGACGGCGTAGAGAATTAAAGCAGCGGCCGCGATTGAGGTATCCGGACTTCTGAGACTCGTGGGCGTTGATACAGGGAGAACTGACCAGAGATCAGGAAAGATGCCCAAGCGCCAGGCGGCGTAACTCGCTAAGCCGGCAAGCATGGCGAGAGCTGTTGCGGAGAGATAAGAGTTGACGGTTCGTGTTCGAATCAAGGTGGATCGGGGAAGGGTTGAAGATCGGCGGCTTCGCTGCCACAAGGCCGAGCGCGATTATACAATGATGGCCCTCGTTAAAGCCACTTAAAAGTCGGCGCTTCTTTGGAGTGGGGTGCCTTGGCACCGCTTTGGAATAAATCTCATACAAATACCAAAGCGGTGCCAAGGCACCGCACTCCAAGGAAGCGCTCATTCTTATGTGACGTGTTGCAATGCGAGCTTGAGTGGAGGTAAATCATCCTCAAAGACCGTTCGGAGATCCAGGAGCACCTTTCCTTCAGAGATGCGGCTGATGATCGGTGGTGAGAAGGTCCTGAGCTGATATTCAATCTCCTCAGCCGACTGTGAGGGATGTGAGATAGCAATGAGCATTGTCGGTAAGGTCGATGTTGGACCGGCGCCACCGCCGACGGTCGACTCGCCGGCTTGCAGCTCGAGTTGAATCGCCTTCGTTGGTCCAACCGCCGCAATCAGGCCTTCTGCTCGTCGTTCGATCTCGGCCGCAGTCAATGCCAACATTTGAATTGCAGGCGTTTCGAGGTGAGCCACGTCGCGCTGATGTGAAGCAAGCGTAGCTTCCAGGGCTGCCAGCCGGAGCTTGTCGCTACGCAGCGCGCGATACAGCGGATGTCTTCTCAGTCGCGACACGATTGCCTGCTTTCCGACAACGATTCCAGCCTGCGCCGAGCCTAAAAGCTTGTCGCCACTGAACGAAACGACATCCACTCCCTGCTCGATGACCTCTCGCACAACGGGTTCATCAATCACCCCGTACTGCCGCAGATCGTTCAACTGGCCCGAACCCGCATCTTCATACAGCGGAAGTCCCGCTTCTCGCGCAAGAGCTGAGACCTCCGAACGCGCGGGCGAACTCGCAAAACCAACTATCCGATAGTTCGAAGGATGAACACGCATGATCAAACGCGTGTTCGGATTGATCGCGCGTCGATAATCTTCGAGATGCGTGCGATTCGTCGTGCCTACTTCAACCATACGCGTGCCCGAATTCGCCATCACGTCGGGCACGCGAAAGTCGCCGCCGATCTCGACGAGCTCTCCGCGCGAAACGATCGTTTCTCCGTCTCGTGCAAGCACCGTAAGAATGAGTAACGCCGCGGCTGCACAGTTGTTTACTACTAACGCATCTTCAGCGCCAGTCACATCTTTCAGTAACGACTCAACGCGAGCGCCACGCCGCCCGCGCACACCGCCTTCGAGATCGTATTCAACCGAGCAGTAGCGCGCAGCTTGATCGATCGCCGCGCGCGCTGCCTCCGACAAAGGAGCCCGGCCCAGGTTTGTATGAAGCACGACGCCGGTCGCGTTGATGACGGCTCTGATCCCTGTCTTGCCCTCGCTGCGAACACTCGCCGCCATCCGCCTTGTCGCTTCGGCGAGGAGTGATTCTCCGTCCCACGAAAGAGCTTTCGGGTCGTCTTGAAGCGCATTGCGAATCTCGGCGGTCACCGTTCGCGCGATGTTGGTCAGCTTTCGAATTCCGACCAATTCGCGCAGTTCGCGGGCCACATCCGTGCGCAATAGCTGGTCCACTGACGGCACGTGACGAAGATCTGCTTTTTCCGGCTTTGACATAAGTGCAGGTGGTGAGGCTAACACAGCGAGCGGGGCGGAAGAAACTGTTGACACATCGCTTTTGAACCTCCTAGACTGCTTGAGACGTCGCTGACATCGACGCGCCCCGCCTCAAATTTCCTCGCCCAGGAGATTCATTCTGTGGGACTACGCCAAAACAAGCTTCTTAGATCGAAACTACAGGTACAAGCCAAGAACAAGTACGCCGTCGGTGAGAACCAACCGACCCCTGACGAACAACTCACTCGTCTGGAAGACGATATTCGGCGGTTGCGGATCGAGTTTGACATTTTCTTCAATGGTGGAGCAAAGCGACCTCCCTACGATACCAAAGGACGCGTCGAGACGTTATTGAAACGGCTTGGAGACGACCGCACGCTGACCTTCGCTCAAAGGTATCGCTACAACTCGCTCGCCGCTCGCTATAACGCGTTTAGAGATCTTTGGCGCCGCACGATGCAGGGACGTGAAGAGGGTCGCGATGCAATGTCGGCGGCTCGTGCGAGCGCGAAAATCGAGACTGCCCGCGCGGAAGTTAAACCAGTTTCTTTTACCTGTGCTGATGCTCATCGGGAAGTGGAAGTGGTCAAGAACCTCTACACGTCTTTGATCGAGGCGAAGCAACGTTGCGGCGAGTCAGTTGGAGATCTTTCGTTCCCGAAGTTTCATCGTTTGATTGCTTCAAAAGCGGATGGAATCAAGGAGCAGCTCGGATGTGATCGAGTGCAATTTTCAGTAACCATCGAAGACGGTCACGTCAGCTTCAAGGCGCGCGGCACTTAGTAAATCCTGCACATTCTTGCAAATCCTGTAAATCTTGGGACAAAAAAAGGCGACCCGGCCTGGTCGCCTTTTTTTCTTGTGAGCTTACCGGACCCGTGACCGGAAGCAAGTCAGTGGCTTTGCCGAAAGCAAGCCGGGGAGAGAACTACATCTTCGTGACTTTTTCAGCCTGAGGTCCCTTTGGGCCTTGGGTAACCTCAAACTCAACTTCCTGACCCTCTTCGAGAGTCTTGAAGCCGTCGCCCTGGATAGCGCTATAGTGAACGAAGATATCCGAAGAGCCTGGCTGCTCGATGAAACCATAACCCTTCGAATTGTTAAACCACTTGACCTTACCGGTTATTCTAGACATAACAACGAATCCTCCTAACGATTCGGTAGAACGGACGCGAAAGCCTGGGCTTCCTCATCGACCTGGTTAATGCTTGTGAGCCGGGTCGCACCTTGAACTGGCGCTAGACGGAAACACACAATCAACAAAAAATGCATGAGGAAAAGCGCGGGGAGCGCTATTTCATCATGCACACACTTACGGGGGCAGAACTAACGAAACTCATTGACGTAAAGCTTATGGCTCGGAATGCAGGGATCTGAAACTGCCGGCCCCAGCATTGAAACGACGGCGCATACTAAGCCAAACTCATTAACCTGTCAAGCTAGAAGTCTTTTTTTTTTGGAGGCTAAACCAAAGTCAAAGCTCAGTTTAGGTGCCACACCCTGTTTTATTTCAACTCAGTTTGACGATTGTGCGGCCGCTGCCTGATTGCTCAACAGCAGATACGGCAAAGGATCTACCGGCTGATCGTTGATGCGAACCTCGTAGTGGAGATGTGGCCCCGTCGAACGGCCCGTGGAGCCGACTTTTCCCAGTAATTGCGCACGATTGACGACCTGATTCAGCTCGACGTCGATGTGCGAAAGGTGCCCGTATCGCGTCGTCAGACCACCGCCGTGGTCCACGATAACGAGCTGTCCGTACCCATTTTGCCAGCCGACAAAAGAGACACGACCGCTGGCACCGGCAACGACCGGGGCTCCCCACGGTGCTTCAATGTCTTGTCCTGAATGAAATTCAAAGCCACTGCCGCCGAATGGATTTCGACGCCCGCCGAAACCGCCCTCGAGTGTGCCCTCGACGGGCCAGGCAGTTGGTGTATAGCCACGCTGTCGCAGAACGGCCTCGTAGGTCACAAGATCCTCTTCGAGGCGGCCGGTTTTGGCGGCGAGAGTCGCAAGGCCCACATCGTCGAGCGGCAAGGCCGGGCCGCCGCTGCCGGGTAATCGGCCACTGGCGTCAACCACACCCGATTTCTCGGCCAGTTTCCGCGACGTGTCTTCAACCTTCTCGACCCTGCTGTTTAGTCTTTCCAGTTCCTGTCGTTGGAGCTCGTTTTCCGCACGCAGCCTTTGATTTTCAAACTCGATTCGCAGATGCGCAGCGTGTTGGGTTAGGCCATAGAGTCCGTAAAAGAGACCGACTGCCACGACCATGAGAATTGCGCAGCAGATGGTGACTGATCTCTTTTCGACTCGAATTCGTTGGACTTTGGCTCTGGAACGGGAAGTGTGGGCAATAATAAAGGCGTAAAATCGGTCTTCTCTGGCCATCGAATCGTGCTCCTGTTGCTGTGCCGTAACGGACGGATGCGCAGCAACCGAAAGGCACAAGTCGCCAAAGGCGATTTGCGCGAATTACGGGAGATTTTCTATTGAACCTGCTTGAAGATTTGCAGCGGGTGGATTGAAACCTCAAGGTCCCTCCGAGGTGGAAATCCATCCGGCCGGTCCTGCAAGGCCACTGACCCTATCACATGGCACTAAACTGTTGCAACTTTAGCGGGGAAATATAAGGAAGGTGCAGGAAAAAGAGAATAAGCCACGGATTACACAGATAACAACGGATCCGTTTCTATCTGTGTAATCCGTGGCTAATAGTCTTAGAGCTCGGATTCTCTGCGCTTGCGCGAGCGGTCGCGGAAGATCGCGAGCACAATCAAAACCAGCAGCGCAACAAAGACCACGATAATCGCGATCTTGACCGCCGCGAGCAGGAAGCCAACCAGCAGGATCAGTTGTTTCAGCAACGCTATGACAAGAAGGATCAGGGCGACGATGGCTCCGAGTCCACCGAAAGTTTTAAGAGCGCATAGCATGATTTCAGAACCCCGTAAAATTATTAGCAGTTACGATCTTCGCTCAAACGGAAGCGGCGTAACGTCCCGGCGTGCGAATTGTGTAGTTTCACCGGTGCGAAAATTGGCTGCCTCAGTAGTCCTTGTGCCGGCGACAACCGATGGTGGCGGACGTCGCGAATCAAATCGAACGATGCGATCCGAACCTCTTCCGCGTCGAATATAGTCAAACAACATGTAAGCGCCGAGCGCGACGAGTGCCACTGGCAGCAGTTCCTTGATCGGCAGCGTGACTCTCAGCAATGTGTGTAACAGGAAGAGAGTCCCGATGATGATCAGCGTGGTGCCCCAGGCAATCGGATTACCGTAAAGACGCCGCGCAATCACGTCATCTTCAGCATCCGGCGCCAGTCCCGCGCGCATCAACTGCGCTGTTCTGCAAGCGTCAACCGCCGCAAATAACCAGGAGCCAAGCACGCCAAGAATGAAGAAGAGAACTCCCTGCGTCAACACCGCCATCTGAAAGAAGCTGGCGAAGATCGCGAAGTGCACGATCGCCTTCGAAGTCTGACCGTTGTAAGCCGCGCCCAATCCCGGAACAAACGAAAGCAGCGTGGCAATGAATGGTGAGCTCTTTCGTCTCAGTATGTGTGCCGGATTTGCAGTTGACTGGTGGCGCAGAAGCTCAACACCGGCGACGATGCAATCCTGGCAGAACGGAAATCCGCGCACGCGATGATCGCAGGCGGGACACAACCAGCGTGCACACTGATTGCACTGCACCACCGCCGGATTCTTAGCATGGTAGCTACAGTACATCATGGTCTTAAAACTATCTCCTTACTGACTGGGCACCGGTTTGTTCTGCCAGTTGCAGACCGGCATTGTAAACACCACTAATCGAGCCGTCTGCCGAAACAGTACTCGTTAACACCAGAATCGCCATCAAGAGCATCGTCGCCACGGTAACCAGTTGCGGCGAGATGAGCGGGTCTAACCACAAGCGGAATCGCGACGCTGCACGTGCTGTCCAGGGAGCTTTGATCTCCTGCGGCGTTACTGTTCCGAGTGTCGCTTGAAGGATTCTTTGGTTCAGTCCTTCGGGCAACGGTCGCTCTTCGGAAATGTACGTGTAACAAGCGCCAATCGCCCTTACAACTTCACCCGGCAGCTCAGTGCAACGATCGCAGAAGGCAGCGTGACGTTCCCAGCGATGATAAAGATGCGCCGGCAGGAAACCGTCGAGATAATCCGTCAGGCACTCCTCAAACTCTTCGCACTTCATCGCCGTCTCAGGCACAGTCCTTTGCAAAATACGAGCTTCGAGCTCTCTCGAAGGCGGTGGTACTGTTCCCGTGCGGCAAGCTTCAAGTGCGCTTCGCACTGCCGAAAGAGTTTCATGACACACGGGACATCGCATTGCGTGCTCGCCCATGAGTCGATTGGTTTCAGGACCAACTACGCCCTCAAGGTAGTCAGTCAATAAAGTTTCAAAATCAATACAAAGCATCGTTTTTTCGCTTCCTGCCCCCGCTTTTTCTCCTACTCATTCCCCCGCATGAGAATGAGCACTTTTATTCTATGCCTCACTCATCGCAACAACTTTCATCCGCCGGAGAATCTTCGCCAATTCGATCCGGCCACGATTAATTCGTGACTTCACCGTTCCCTCAGGGATCTTCAGCAGGTCAACGATCTCCTGATAACTGAGCTCCTCGATATCTCTCAGTATCACGCACGTCCTCAGATCCGGCGATAACTTATCAATGCCCGCTTGCACTTGCGCGCCGAGCTCGCGACGCTCCATCTCTTTCTGCACTGAGTTTGTACGACTGTGCAAGTGATAAGTGTGGTCGGCGAGATCGTCGGCGAGGTTGTCGTGCGGCGTGCGTTGGCGTTTGCGGTAATCATCGATGATCAGATTACGCGCGAGCCTCATCAACCAGTTTTGCAGATCGCCCTGCTTGGGGTCGTATTGATCCAAAGAACGATAAACTCTAACGAAAACTTCCTGAGTCAAATCTTCGGCAGTGTCGGAGCGGGAGGTAAAGCGGTAAGCGAGGTTGTAAATGCGGCGGGAATAACTCTGCACGATCTCTTCCCACGCCGCGCCGTCGCCTGCGCGACACCTGCGAACCAACTCAGCTCCTTCACTAGCTGCCAAAGCCTTAACAGCTCCCACCGTATCTCTCCAGGTACCTGTAGGTCGGAATTCGTCAAAGGCGGCCAAAACCCTTGTCCGGAGGCGATTACGACAGGTACGAAACTAAAGTTCAGCAAAGTTTGCCACAAAGAGGCGCAAGAAGCACGAACGTTAGTTGGGGCGTTTCTTGCCCTAACGGGTAAGCTGTAGTAGCCTTTGCGACCGGCCCAACATCTTGTGGTTCGCCAGAGCCGGCTCGCATGTCCAAAACGCATAGCTATCGCAAATACGTCGAATTCGGCGTGCTTTGTCTGCTCGCCTCGGCGCTTTTATGGTGGTTTGGGCGCAACCTCGACTGGGCTGAGGTCGGGCGCGCGCTCCGCGACGCCAATCCGTATCTTTTCGCGATAGCGATACTGATCATCTGCCTTGCGTATCCGGTCAGGGCTTTCCGGTGGGGAGCGTTGCTAAAACCTTTGAGTCCCGTGCGCTTTGTCGATCTCTTCGCGGCGACGACAATCGGGTTTAGCGGCATCCTTCTTCTCGGGCGAGCAGGCGAATTTGTGCGGCCTGTTGTACTCTCGATGCGCGATCCTCGCGTCAGACCGAGTGCCTCTCTCGTCACGATCATGGTTGAGCGAATTTACGACATGACCGCCGTCGCGCTCCTCTTCGCTGTCAATCTGATCTGGTTCAAACCACCCGCCTCAATGGAAATCTCGTTCGATCGCGTTCGCATTGCCGGTGTCGTAATGGTTGGTTTAGTCATTCTCGGCATTGGCTTTCTCGCATGGTTCAGAACGCGATCGGCCATGGTAGTCGAATTTTTCGAGCGGTTGTTTTCGCGCTCGCGCATCGTCCCGCAGCGTCTCGCAAGACTGATCTTGCGGCTGCTCGAACAACTGGCACAGGCGCTTCGCGTTCTGGTTAACCTCGCAGAATTGGCGGAAACGATTGGCTGGACGGCTTTGCTCTGGTTTGGTGTCGCCGCTGCGAATTTTCTGGTCATGCGGGCGTTTCATCTACACGTCGGATTCTCGGAAACGATATTCGTGCTTGGCTGGTCACTGGTAGGTTCACTCGTGCCCACGCCAGGCGGCGCGGCCGGCGCATTTCATGCCGCCACTGCGGCCGGTTTGATATTTCTCGGCGTAAAAAAAGAGACTGCTGCGGCACTCTCGATTGTTTTGCATCTGGTGGATTTTGGTCCGGCGCTATTGTTTGGTGTGTTCTACGTCATCCGTGGGGATCTTAGCTTTGCAAAATTGCGCACGCTTGTTTCGCCTGAGCAGGTAGAGGATCTTATAGAAAAAGAGGCATAACTGACATGAAATGTCCATTCTGTGGGTACCTGGAAGACAAAGTTGTAGACTCGCGTGAGTCTCGCGAAGGCGATGCGATCCGCCGCCGCAGAGAATGCCTGAGATGTGAACGAAGGTTCACCTCCTACGAGCGTATCGACGAAATACCTTACATGGTTGTCAAAAAGGACGGTCGTCGTGAAACTTTCGATCGCAACAAAGTAATGGCGGGATTGTTGAGAGCCTGTGAAAAAAGACCGGTACCTTCTACAAAACTCGATAGCATCGTAAACGGGATCGAGAAGTATGTGCAGGAGTCGCCGGAACGCGAGCGTCCGACCAGCAAGATCGGCGAGTTGATCATGCGGCGCTTGAAAGAACTGGACAAAGTGGCCTATGTTCGTTTCGCGTCTGTGTATCTCGAGTTTGAAGACGTGTCGGAGTTTATGACTGAGTTAAAAAACCTGGTGCGCACCAGGAACAGCGGCGCGACAGGCAAGAAGTAAGAAGCAGGAACAAATGATCAAACCTATTCGCGCGACGGGATTAGAACGGCTCGAATTACAGCGACTGCGCGACCGCGTGGGACGTCTCTATGCTGCTTTGCAGGAGGCGACTGAAGCTGAGAACCCACTGGCATCCGGTGCGTGGGCGCCGCCAGTCGATCTCTGCGAGACGGAAAAGATGATCTCGATTCGCGTCGAACTTCCGGGCGTTAGTGCGGATCAAATAAAGATTGGTCTGTGCAACACAAAACTCAGAATCTGGGGTGAAAAGAAACGACGACCGAATCGCCGGCGGATTATTTCTTATCTCTGTTCCGAAAGGAGTTTTGGAAAGTTTGGCCGGGTGGTGCCGTTGCGTTGGACATTCTGCATTCGCAGCGCAACCGCGGAACTGGAAAATGGTGTGCTTCATATTCATCTTCCGAAGATCGAGGATCGAAGGGGAGAGGAGGTCCTGGTAGAAGTAAAGGACGCGACTGGTTAAGTGGACTTCTCCGTGCCTCTGTGTCTCTGTGGTTTGTTCTTTTCTGAAAATAGCGAACCACAGAGACACAGAGGCACAGAGAAGCGTTGAGGTTATATATGGCAATTAAAGAACCAGAATTCACCGAAACGATCGAAGCAGCCGAAAACGATCAGCAGTTGCAGATTCCAAACGAGCTGCCGGTGCTGCCGTTGCGCGATATCGTGATCTATCCGTTCATGATCGTGCCGTTGTTTGTCTCGCGCGAGAAGTCGATCAGAGCAGTCGACGAAGCTCTCGCGGAGAACAGGATGATTCTGCTTGCTTCGCAAAAAGACCTCGATAAAGAAGAGCCAACTGCCGAAGATCTTTACGGAGTCGGAACTGCGGCCGTGATCATGCGCATGCTGAAGTTGCCGGACGGTCGCATACGAATACTGGTTCAGGGACTCGCGCGCGCCCATATCGATTCAGTTGACGCCACGGGCGAGTATTTGCGATCGCGCGTGAGGGTGATGCAGGAGGTATTACCTCCGGAGCGCTCGCTTGAAGTCGAAGCGTTGGTGCGTAACGTGCGCGCCTCGATGGAAAAGGCCACCAATCTCGGTAAAAACATCTCACCTGAAGTGATGGCTATCATCGCGAATCTCGACGATGCCGGCCGGCTCGCGGATTTATCGGCCTCAAATCTCGAATTGAAAGTCGAAGACGCGCAGTCAGTTTTAGACATTGCCGACACCACCGCGCGTCTGCGACGCGTCAACGATCTTCTGAACAAAGAGATCGAAGTCCTGACAGTCCAACAGGAAATCAACACGCAGGCACGCGCCGATATCGATCGTTCGCAGCGAGAGTTCTACTTACGACAGCAGCTCAAAGCGATTCAAAGCGAGCTCGGCGAGGGAAACGAGCTGGCTGAAGAGATCGCGCAATTTCGCGAGAAGATCGAAGGCGCGAAAATGCCGAAACCCGCCGAAGATGAGGCGCTGCGACAACTCAAGAAACTCGAACGCATGCATCCGGACGCTGCGGAAACGGCAACGCTGCGAAACTGGATGGAGATCATGACCGATCTTCCGTGGTCCAGATCGTCAGTGGACAATCTCGACCTCGCGAAGGCAGAACGAGTTCTAAACGAAGACCACTATGGACTCGAAAAAGTAAAGGATCGAATTCTTGAAGCTCTTGCGGTACGGAAACTCAAAGAAAAACCGAAGGGCCCGATACTTTGTTTGGTTGGTCCACCGGGCGTCGGCAAAACTTCTCTCGGACGTTCGATCGCACGCGCTCTGGATCGAAAGTTTGTACGACTGTCTCTGGGCGGTGTGCATGATGAAGCGGAGATTCGCGGTCATCGCCGAACCTACGTTGGCGCGATGCCCGGAAGAATCATTCAGGCTGTGCAGCAGGCGGGTACAAACAACCCGCTAATCATGCTCGATGAAATCGACAAAGTCGGCGCGGACTTTCGCGGTGATCCGTCGTCGGCGCTGCTCGAAGTGCTCGACCCTGAGCAGAACAACTCGTTTCGCGATAACTATCTTGGCGTCACGTTTGATCTGTCGAACGCGATCTTCATGACGACCGCCAACGTACTCGACACGATTCAACCCGCGCTGCGCGATCGCATGGAAACGATCCGCATTGCGGGTTACACAGAGGAAGAGAAGCGCGAGATTGCGATTCGTCACCTGCTGCCGAAGCAGATGGATGAGAACGGGATCACCTCCAAAGATCTCCACGTTTCGAAGACGGCACTCACCGCGATCATTCAGCAATACACGCAGGAAGCGGGACTGCGCCAACTGGAACGTGAAATCGGAAGAATCTGCCGGAAGGTCGCGCGTAAAATCGCCGAAGGTCACAAAGGCAGCGTCAGAGTGTCGCTGAAAAACGTGCACGAGTTTCTCGGCGCGCCCAAGATCATCCCTGAAGAGGTGTTGAAAAAAGATCAGATCGGAGTGGCGACTGGCCTCGCGTGGACTGCCGTCGGTGGCGACATACTCTTCATCGAAGCACTGAAAATGAAGGGTAAGGGAAACCTGGTGTTGACGGGTCAGCTAGGCGACGTCATGCGCGAGTCGGCCCAAGCCGCATACTCCTACGCGAAGGCGCGGGCGAAAGAGTTGGACATCGCCGAAGAAGATTTCAGCAACTACGATCTGCATATTCACATTCCCGAAGGAGCGATTCCGAAAGATGGTCCATCCGCTGGGATCACGCTCGCCACTGCGATGGTCTCTGCATTGTCAGCTCGGCCGGTGCGCAAAGACGTGGCGATGACCGGTGAGATCACTCTTCGCGGAAACGTGCTTCCGATCGGCGGTGTGAAAGAGAAAGTGCTCGCCGCGCGACGCGCACGCGTGACGACGATCATCCTGCCGCAGCAGAATCGTCGCGATCTGGATGAGGTGCCGAAAGAGCCGTTCAAGGATATTCGCTTCGTCTTTGTCGATCACATGCGGCAGGTTTTTCGAGAAGCGTTAGGTGAGAAAGTTGTGCCGCCGATTACTTCAGGACCACGACCGCAGCGAATGCCGCAAGCCGCCGGCGCCCGCCCGGCGTAGGGCCACAAAAACCATCCACAGATTACGCAGATTACAGAAATCCGCATAATCTGTGTAGTCTGTGGATACTGCTTATTGATAGAGGTAGGAATAGCTCTTCTTCTGGTCCCATTCGATGCCTTGAATGTTTTGACTATCGATGGCCAGAAGGTCCGCGCTGATCTCGTCGGTGCTGATTGCTGACTTCACCTCGACCGCATAGACAATGCTCCCCGGTGAGTCTTCCGTCCCGTTGCGATCGACAGCACGCAGCTCCTTGTCGAAACCGTGAGTTTTGAACACCTGCCTCAACGCCTGCTGCGTCGAAACCACATTCTTCGTCGTGACTTTCAACTCCATTGAGCGAGAGACCTGTTCCGGCTCACGCCACTCCAACAACCAAAGCACGATGAACGAGAACAACGCGAGAACCACTGCGAGATCCCAGCGACCAACTCCAGCCGCCAATCCGAGCGCCAGACTAATCAACAACACCGTGATCTCTTTCGGATCGCGAATGTTGGTACGAAAGCGAACGAGTGAAACGGCAGCGAAGATACCAAACGCGCGCGCCGCATTATCGCCAACGATGATCATCAAAGCTGCCGCGACCACCGCCAGCAGTATCTGTGTTTGCGAAACGTAAGGGTTATGCTTGATTGCGAGAACTCGTTTGCGTGGACGAAACGCGAGCGCCGCTCCGAGTAGCGCAGCGAGCAGAAGTCGCAATGAAATTTTGCCCATAATCTCGGGCCAGCTATCGCCACTCAAGTGAGGTTCGGCGTGCTGGGTGCCGAATAAGCGATCGATGAAGCTGTCGTTCGGAGAACTCTGCGGTGTTGTCGCGGGACGTTCAGCGGGTGTTTGCAGCACCGCGTCCGGCTGTCGCGCGGTATCCGGAGTTGCTGCGCGCCTGCCGCCGGAGACAAAGTAGACCACAAACGCACTCAACAGCACGACTCCGGCAAAAACGACGACTAGTGTGAATACTTCCCTTCTTCTTTGATTCATCAAGTTCTCTATCAGTTTCTACCAATCTGAGTGTTTGGACGCAGACTGAGTAGCTCATTCGTGCGTGCTCGCACGGCGCGCACAAGCAAATTGATCTCATCGGGCCGATAGTTCGCCGCACGAAATGCGTCTCGCAGTTGAGCATCGCTCAGTTGTGCAAGCCAACTGCCCATCCACTGCGCGTCTTCAACGGTGATGTCCTTCATAAGGCCGCGATTTTTTCCACCAAAGTGCAGCATGACGCGATCGCCTTTGACCTTCTCGAGGAATTCTGCTTTGGCGAAATTAACCGGATTGTTGCGGCTGCGTGTTATGCGCCAGAAAATCGGAGTTGTGCTTGCGTGACCGAACGTGGCGCCCAGATCGCTGATGGCATATCGCAACTCGTTGCCGTTGTTGCCGCGGAGCTGAAGGATCACGTTGTTTGAATCTTTCAGATCCCAGTTGTTCATGAGCGCCATCATGATCTTCAAGCCCTGAAACTCCGGTGTGCCGACGAATGGATTACTCTTCCACTTCCATTCACCGTCTCGCTTCCAATTCTCCGGACGTGCTTCGAACCTGACGTTTGTGAAAGTCCCTTTGCCTGGAATCGTGACGCGCGGCACTAGATAGTTGACTTCAGTGACATATCCGAGGCCCCACAACAATCTGACTGCTGAAGTTTCTGATTGAGCTTCCTTGCCGATCTTTGCAACCCACTCACGACCTGATGCGTCGCGCACGCGATACTTTTTCGAATACCCGCCTTTTTCCTCTTTAATTAACGTGATGCGACGAATATCTGGCCGCATTGCCTGTCCGCCTGGCCCAAGAAAAAGATCGCGAGATGAAATGTCTGTCGGACGCTGCCAGAGTATCGGTGTTCCGTTGGGAATTTCTTTTTTCTTTTTGGGTTTGGCGAGTCCGATGTCGATCGACGTAAGACTCAGCAGCAGTGGCAACAGAATCAGAATTCTAAATTTCTTCACCGAGTTCATTTGCTTCTCCAGTCCGGGGGACAGGATTAACAGGATCTACGAGCTTCACGACCCGCTTCATGTAATGTTGTCATGAAATAGGTCTGACTATTGAACGGCTTCCCGCCACCAGCAACGGGAACATACCGGCCATCCGGTTGGAGCTCGCGGGCGTTGGTGTTATCGCTCAGATACACATCGAGCAACACGTCTCTGAGATAACGTTTCGCTTGCGCGTCAGTTACCGGCGCAACAACCTCGATGCGGTGTTTCAGGTTTCGCGCCATCCAGTCGGCGCTGCCGATGTACACTTCGTTCTCGCCGCCATTCGCAAACCAGAAAACGCGACTGTGCTCGAGAAAGCGACCAACCACACTGCGCACCCGAATGTTCTCCGACAAACCCGGAATGCCGGGGCGCAGCATGCAAATACCTCGCACAATCAAATCCACCTCTACGCCCGCGCGACCAACTTCGTATAGCTTCTCAATAATTTGCAGATCGGCGAGACGATTAAACTTGGCGATGATGCGAGCCGGTCTGCCGGCGCGCTTGTGCTCTATCTCACGATCGAAAAGTGCATTCAGTTTCTCGCGCAGATCCACGGGCGCTACCATTAGTTTTCGATAGTCGTCCTGCTGTGAGAAGCCGGTTAGATAGTTGAACAACTCGGTCGCGTCTCTGCCGATCTGTTCGTCCACAGTAAACAGACCAAGATCGGTATACGTGCACGATGTGGTTGGATTGTAGTTACCCGATGCGATGTGGACGTAACGTTTTAGCGTGTCACCTTCGCGCCTGACTACGAGCGTGAGTTTGCCGTGAGTCTTCAGACCGAGGACACCGTAGACCACGTGTACGCCGGCTTCGTCGAGCTTGCGCGCCCATTCGATGTTGTGCTCTTCGTCGAAACGAGCCTTGAGCTCGATCAACGCCGTGACCTGTTTGCCTTGTTCGCTGGCCCTGATCAAAGCCGGCGGAATCGGTGAATCCGGACCAGTGCGGTAGAGACAAATCTTAATAGCAACGACGTCCGGATCTTCGACTGCTTGATTGATGAATCCAGTAACGCAGTCGTAAGAGTCGTATGGATGATGTAACAGTCGATCGCCTTCTCGAATCGCTTCGAAGATGGAGTCATACTTCTCGTACCACTCAGGAACAACCGGACTGAAAGGAGCATCCTTCAACTCAGGCCGATCCAAGTCGTACAGCGACATCAGATCCTGAAGGTGAAGTGGTCCATCGAAGGCGTAAACATCATCTTCCTCGAGGCCCAAAGAAGACATTAGATACTCGATCATATCGGCCGGCATGCCGGGAGAAACTTCCAGCCGCACGGGCGTTCCGAATCTTCGCCGGCGTAACTCTTCCTGAATCAAACTGAGCAGATCTTGAGCTTCTTCCTCGCGGATCTCGATGTCGGCGTCGCGCGTGACCCTGAATAGATGACATGGCCCAGGATTCATACCCGGGAAGAGCGCCTGAATGTTTGCTTCGATGATGTCTTCGAGCAACACGAAACGTGAGCCTGAAGAGCCGACAGGCACCAGTCGCGGCACAACTGACGGAACTTTTATTCGCACAAAACGTGATTCGATGTTCTTCCCGCGTCCGATGTATTTGACGTCGGCTGGCGCATGGACCATTAAACCGATGTTGACACTTAGCGGCGAGATGTAAGGAAACGGGTGGCTTGGATCGACGCCCAACGGCGTCAGAATCGGAAAGACTTTTTCCATGAAATAGTCTTTCAGAGTTTCCTGTTCGTGTGGCGTAAGAGAGTTGTACGAAACGATCTCCAATCCCTTGTCTTTCAGCCGCGGCAATATCTCTTCGCGTAAACAGTGGGCTTCTTCTTTTATCAGAACAAGGATTCGTTCTCGTGACTTCGCCAACTGTTCGCCAGGAGTCAGGCCGTCAGGTGAAACGATATTACAGTCGTCGAGTTCCTCCTTGAGACCCGAAACGCGAATCATGAAAAACTCGTCGAGGTTTGACGAGAAGATCGAAAGAAACTTCAGCCGCTCGAACAATGGATTACGCTCGTCGAGTGCCTCCTCCAGCACCCTCGCGTGAAATTCGAGCAGACTCAGTTCGCGGTTAAAAAACTCGGGTTTCGCAGGGACGGGTTCGACGTCGGCCCGCCTGGGGAACTCATGAACTCTTGTTTTGACAACTGTTGACATGGCTTTTATCCGGATCGCTCCTCAGACACAGGGAGAGCATGCCCGCATGACGGGTCGCAAGCACTGTTCCATCGGGAGTACGAGGATAATTAATGAGTTAAGAGTTGCTCTGGCAGGAAGTTAATGATTTTGTTACGGAACAGACTCGGAAATTTTAGTGTACGAAATCCATGCTTGTATCGCCTTACTTTGTGCTCTTTGTGCCTCTTTGTGGCAAAGGCTAAGGACTGTAAGCCGCAGCAGCGTCCACACTGACAAAGTCGCTGGTTTCGATGACGTATGCCGTGAGTTGACCGCCATAAACGCAGCCCGTGTCGAGGCCTATGGCGCATTTGGCGACTCGTGGTTTCGACGCGGGCCAGTGACCAAAGAAAGCCGTGGTGGGACCTTCGTAAACCTCATACCACGGGGTTCCTTCGCGCGAGGTCCTGTCGTCCCCAAGTGTCCGCAGTTCAGTCAGGTCGTCCGCTGACTGTTCGTCGAGCGCGATCCCGGGCCTCAGACCCGCGTGAACGACGACGTGCGAATCAAGATTGATCATTAAAGGAAGGGAGGCGAGGTAACGGAGATAACGGTCGTCGTCAGTTTTCAATTCCGTGAACGCTTTCGCCTGGGCAGATTTTAGCTTGGAATTTTCACCGCGCCAGTGACGCACGAGTGCGAGATCTTGATTACCTATCACGGATGAAAAGCGCGGATCGGTCAAGAAAAGATCGAGGACAGCGCGATTTTTCGGCCCTTTTACGGTCAAATCACCCACCGCAATGACGCGGTCTTCCGGTAACAGCGCCAGCTTGTTGAGCAGCTCGTTCAATTCGTCGTAGCAGCCGTGAATATCCCCGATAACAATCGTTCGGCCCATTTTTGCAACCCGGCGTATTGTTGCGCGTTAACAGACTGGATTCAAGACAGCAGGTTCAGAGTTCTCTGTGCCTCTGTGTCTCCGTGGTTCGTTTTTCCTGGGCAATAGTTAACCACAGAGACACAGAGGCACAGAGAAGAAGCACCTTGATTCGGGCAAAGCTGCTTGAACTCTAAACTTCGTCATTACAGCGCAACCCGTGGAAGTTGAGAGGCATCAGTAGGTTTGTTTTTGTGGAAAAGTTTACGGTTTGAGCGTCTTGTTTCAGGTTAGGGGTTTGATTGACACCCTAAAAAACCGTGTGGTAACCTCCAGTGTGATTTTGGCTCCTTCAAGTGAGTCCAGCAGTTCCAAATCATAGAGGAGCCAATAGATACCGCACAGTCAACGAATGCTTCCGCTGGTGACTTTGGAGTCGTCAGGGGTTGCATCTACCCTTTGAAGGAGTACGACGATTTTGATGTCAGTGAGCTTTCCCCGTTTGATGGCCCGTGTGGCTTTACTAACGGCTCTCGTCGCTTCAGCGGCAAGTAGTTTCGCGCAGATTCCGGTAGCTTCATCTGCCCGTACGATCCCAACTGAAGTCGAACAGTCTGAAGGACGCGTCGCACAGGTTATCGCGCGCGCGGAAGATCACTTTCGCAAGGGTAAGCTCAACCTCGAAGACAACAAGCGGGAACAGGCACGAGAAGAGTTTGATAAAGCCGTTGACTCGATATTGGAGTCAGGTTTTGACGTAAGAGCCAGCCAGCGTCTCCAGACTTATTACCTCGAACTGGTCGAAAGAATCTATCGCGAAGAAGTGCCGCTGCAACAGCCGACGGCGCCCAATATCACAAGCACGCAACTCGTTGCTCAGAACACGCAGGATCCCGCGACTCAGAAACCTCAGCCACCACCACAAATCGGTTTTCGCGATCAGAAGTTTGAGCCTTCGCCGCTCGATGAGTTGAGCAAGCTCGTTCTGACTGATACCGAAAAGGAAGTTTCGAGTGAAGATCTAGTGGCTTTGGAGCAGGCGCAGAAGAACGTCGGATTCTCGTTTACTCTCAATCCATTAATTCAGCAATACATCAATTACTATCAGGGTCCGCGTGGTCGGGCGACAATGGAAAATGGTCTGCGTCGCTCGGGCCAATTCATGAGAACCGCGCGAAAGATCTTCGCCGAGGAAGGCGTGCCAATCGACATCACGTGGTTGGGCCAGGTTGAGAGCGCATGGAAAACAAGAGCGGTCTCGTGGGCATCGGCTTCGGGCTTGTGGCAGTTTATTCCGAGCACCGGCCGCATGTATCAACTGCGCCAGACTGCTTACATCGACGAGCGGAACAGTATTGAGCAAGCGACTCGTGCCTCCGCACGTCACCTGAAAGACCTCGCGAAGCGCTACAACGGTAACTGGGAACTGGCAATGGCCGCGTACAACACGGGCGCGGGCAACATCGATCGCGCCATCTCGCGTGCAGGCACGGCAAATTTCTGGATGATCTATCCGTACATTGCTCAGGAAACTCGTAACTACGTGCCAAATATTTTGGCGGTGATTCTAATTGCTAAGAATCCTGAGAAGTATGGATTCAAAGGAATCAAGGCAGATGCGCCGATGTCGTACGACGTGGTTCAGGTTCCGACAGCTACGAGCTTGCAACTGATCGCCGACGCCACCGATACCAACGTCGACTACATCCGCACGTTGAATCCCGAGTTGAAACGTGACGTGACGCCGCGTGGTGATACCTACAACGTGCGCATCCCGGCTGGGCGCGCAAAACAGTTTGCGTCGCTGATTCAGAGAATCTCTCCGGATCATCGTGAAACGGCTCGCGTGATCTCTGTTGCGCCAGGCGAAGACCTGCAAAGCGTTGCGAATCGAACGGGCGTCAACGTCGCTCAACTCCAGGCAATGAACAGTGGCGTTGATCTGAAGTCGACCACGAAACTCGTCGTTCCAAACAGCGGCGTCAAACTCACCAAGTGGGTCAGAGCGACAGCGGCGCCGAAGGGTGATGAAGCTGCTGCGCCGGGTATCGACAGAGTCCGCGCTCGCAAAGGCGACACGATTGCCAGAATCGCGGCTGCGCGTAATCTGGATCCGAATGACGTTGCGCGATTGAACGGAATTCCGGTTGATGCTGAGTTGCGTGCCGGACAGGAAGTAAAGATTCCATCGTCAACGGCTGCACCATCGCGCCGTCGTTAATTAACAGCCATCCACAGATTACGCAGATTAATCTGTGTAATCTGTGGATGGGTTTAAAACCTCACTTTCAAATTAGGAGCCACCTCACATGCTCTTTCGAACTCTCTCTGCTGCCGTCTATGGAATAGACGCTGACCTCGTCGACATCGAAGTCAATCTAACGCCAATCCGCGGCGAGACCGATCAAGCGCCGCCAGTCACGATTGTCGGCCTGCCCGACGCCGCGGTGCGTGAATCACGTGAGCGCATACGCGCTGCAATCCAAAACTGCGGACACGTCTTTCCATTTCAAAAGACCACGATCAATCTCGCGCCTGCCGACGTTCGCAAAGAAGGTGCGAGTTTTGATCTGCCGATCGCTTTGGGAATTCTCGGCGCGAACGGGGAACTGGAAGAATCGCATAACCTGATTCACGTTCTCTGCGTCGGCGAGTTGTCGCTTGATGGTCGAGTCCGAGCGATTAAAGGCGCTTTGCCCATTGCGATGTTGGCGCGCGACAGCTCGATTCGTCATTTAATCCTGCCGGAAGAGAATGCGAAGGAAGCGGCGGTGGTCGCCGGCGTGAATGTTTACCCGGTAGCGGATCTGCGCACTGCGGTGAAACTCGTTGCTGAGTTGCGCACGTCGAACCCGCCCGCGCCGGTGAGAGTGGACGTCACTTCAATACTCGGACAAACCGGTCACTACAACGTCGACTTCAAAGAAGTTCGCGGACAGGTGTCGGCAAAGCGCGCATTGGAGATTGCGATTGCCGGTGGTCATAACATTTTGCTGATTGGTCCACCCGGTTCCGGCAAGACGATGCTGGCGAAACGCCTGCCGACGATCATGCCTCCTCTGGAATTCGACGCGGCGCTGGAGTTGACGAAGATCCATTCCGTTGCTGGACTGACTGGACGCGCTGGTCTCGTCACTGAGCGTCCCTTTCGCTCGCCGCATCATACGATCAGTGATGCTGGTCTGATCGGCGGTGGGAGTTTGCCGCGCCCGGGAGAGGTTTCGTTGGCGCATCAAGGCGTGTTGTTTCTCGACGAGTTGCCAGAGTTTGATCGCAGTGTGCTTGAAGTGTTGCGGCAACCACTCGAAGATCAGCACGTCACGATCAGTCGCGCTTCGATGTCTTTGACCTTTCCAGCCTCTTTTGTGCTGGCGGCGGCAATGAATCCATGTCCTTGCGGATTCTGGAATGACCCGACGCGCGAGTGTCGTTGTTCACCAACGCAGATCCAACGATATGTTGGAAGGATCTCTGGACCACTCCTCGATCGCATCGATATTCACATCGACGTGCCGGCAGTGAAGTTTCGTGAGCTCCGAGGAGAAACGGCTCCTGAAACTGACAGTTCCGCCGCCATTCGTCAGCGAGTAATCAACGCGCGCGCGCGCCAACAGCGACGCTTCACCGGCGAGAAGATCTTTTCGAATGCAGCGATGACGCCGCGCATGATTCGGGCTCACTGCAAGATTGACTCAAACAGCGAGAAGATGCTTGAAAATGCAATGCGGCGCCTGGGCTTGTCGGCTCGTGCCTACGATCGCATTCTGAAAGTTAGTAGGACCATCGCGGACCTGGAAGGTGCAGAAACGATCAATTCCAATCACGTGTCGGAAGCTGTTGGCTATCGTTCACTCGATCGCACGTATTGGACATAAAGGACTAATCATTTGCTCTGCTCATTAGTCGAACGAGAAGATTGGATATATTTCTCGTGGTACATCTTCAAGTCGAGCAAACAAATCTTCGAGCTCAGCGGGAACTAACTGGTACTTGTCAATGAGCCGCTCGGCTCGCGATTTATCGCCTGCTGCTTCTATAGATACAAGTTCGTTTGCAAGGTCATGAAGCGCATTCCGGAGAGAGGAATAATTGATACGATATCGACTATCTGAATGGAAAACAGCTTTGCGCTCTCTCATATAATTGAATTCAATTGCGTGCGCACAACCGTGAGGTTCCGACAAGCCAGATCGCAGCGTTCGAAACATGCTTGCTATAAATGAAGAATAGACAGCCAGGACATTCGACTCATTCAAAATTCCATGACGCTCGAGCCATTCGACGGCAAGCATGCCGAGAACGTCGCCTTTGGCCTCCTCTACAGTCAAATACATGGTCCCTAAAGCATCTCGGCTGGTACTTGCCTTGCCCCTGGTCGGAATAAATAGTGGTTCGATGTCATGTGCGAGTTCATGCAATGCCATGACTATGAAATATCCTAGAGGAGTGATGCTGGTGATTTGATCTTCGACGAGTAACTGTTGTGCAAGAGGCATAATGATGTGTTCAAGCCGAGCCTCTAAGAGATTCTTAAAAATTATCTTTCTCGTGCCAACTGCCTCGCGCACATACGGATCGTTCGGCAGATTTGCCGCCACAGACTGATATCCGTGTCGAAGATCACCGGTTTGGAATGCAACGTCAACTATCTCAATAGGTGACTCGTGGAGTGACGTTAACGGCCTCAGATCGTGACCAAAGGGCAAATCGTTTTGCAGTTCGGCAATGCAACGCTGAAACCATGAAAGATATTCGTCAAGTGAGTCATTCCGCAGTAATAGAGCCGCCTCATAGGCAGTTTTTACTCCAAGTATCCGATCTATGTAGGCTTCGTGAGGACCTATGATGATGTTGATCGCAGGTCTGTCTAAATGTACCCATGCGGCATCACTCGGGAAGTAATCTCCGTTGCACAGACCTTCGGCCCGAAGTTCCAAATACTTCGAAAAATCGGGCTCAGTCGACAGGTTCGCTGCGGCTCGGAGTTCCCTGGCAATGTCAGTTAAATATGAACCGTACTCGACATGATACGGAATTCCTGTCAGTCGATTGTGATGCCATCGCAGTACAGTGTGGGGGTCATAGATGAAAGAGTGATCTTCGGGATATTTTGATATGTACGACTCAATCTCATCTCTTGTGATGCCACTCGGATAAAGTGTCCGACCCGGTGATGGGTGCTGATCTTCTGATAGCCCTGAACTCGTGTCAGCTTTCAACTGTTGTCGAGCTTCAGGGTCGGATTGGTGCCAGTAGAGGTCTTCAACATGTCGACAGGCATTAGCCAGTGTCTCGATTAACAGGAGTTCGCGTGAATCATACCCGGCGCTATCAAATGGGGTGTGAACAACCTTCCATTTGGAAAGACGTCTCTTAGACTCCCTATTATCTTGGATTACACCCATCCTTTAATAGAACTTGGTAGTGATACAGTTTGAATAGGAACAAATAACGCCGAAGGCGTTCGCTAATTTCAGCCCAGGGCTGGAGCGCAGCGACAACCCTGGGGCACCAATGAGAACGGGGGCAAAACGCTGAAAGCGTTCGCCAATAGCTGAACCCTTGCAGGGTTCAAAAAAATCTTTGACATTGTAATCCCAGGGTTGTCGCTGCGCTCCAGCCCTGGGCTGAAATTAGCGAAC